>WBZP01003927.1_pt1 | contig 15812 bp, 15 predicted proteins | sample 5204301 | NCBI WGS metagenome assembly WBZP01 (sample SAMN12412401, study PRJNA552823) | activated sludge metagenome | isolation source: activated sludge from nitrification reactor of wastewater treatment plant... | place: USA: Pennsylvania | collected 2017
CTGTTCATCGTGGCCAGCAAGACCTTCACGACGCAGGAGACGATGGCCAACGCGCACGCCGCGCGCGAGTGGTTCCTGAGCCAGGGTGGCAGCCATATCGACCGGCACTTCGCCGCCTCCACCACCAACGTCAAGGCGGCGGCCGAGTTCGGCATCGACACCACCTTCGGCTTCTGGGACTGGGTGGGCGGGCGCTATTCGTTGTGGAGCGCCATCGGCCTGCCGATCGCCATCGCCATCGGCGGGGCCAACTTTCGCGCGCTGCTGGACGGCGCCCACGCGATGGACCGGCACTTCGCGATGGCCCCGCTGGCGCAGAACCTGCCGGTGCTGCTGGGCCTGCTGGACGTCTGGTACCGCAACTTCCACGGCTTTACGAGCCGCAGCGTAGCGCCCTACCACCAGGGCCTCAAGCGCCTGCCGGCCTACCTGCAGCAACTGGAGATGGAAAGCAACGGCAAGTGCGTGGACGTGGCCGGCGCCGCCCTGCCCTTCGGCACCAGCCCGGTGGTCTGGGGCGAGGCCGGCACCAACGGCCAGCACGCCTACTTCCAGATGCTGCATCAGGGCACGGACGTGATCCCGGTGGAATTCATCGCCGTGAAAACCGCCGCCCATGCGCTGGCCGACCAGCACCAGAAACTGCTGGCCAACTGCCTGGCGCAGAGCCAGGCACTGATGCTGGGCAAGACGGCCGACGAGGCCCTGGCCGAAAAGGCGCCCACCGCGGCACCAGGCTTCGACCCCGCGGTGCTGGCGCGGCACCGCAGCTTTCCGGGCAACCGGCCCAGCACGACGCTCGTGCTGGACGCGCTGACACCACGCAGCCTGGGCGCCCTGATCGCGCTGTACGAACACCGCGTGTTCACCAGTGGCGCGTTGTGGGGCATCAACAGTTTCGACCAGTGGGGCGTGGAACTGGGCAAGGCCCTGTGCAATCAGCTGCTGCCGCGTTTGGGCAGCGGCAACACGGAGGGTCTGGATGGGTCCACGGCCGGGCTCCTGAAGAAGCTCCGTTCATGAAGATCGTCTTCGACTTCGGCGGTGTGCTGTTCAACTGGCATCCGGTGGCCATGCTGCAGCGCGAGATCCCGCACGTGGCGCACAACGCCGCCGAGGGTGTGCACTGGGTGGCGCAGATCTTCCAGGGCTACACCGGCGACTGGGGTGACTTCGACCGCGGTGCGGTGCAGGTCCCGGAACTGGTTCAGCGCATCGCGCGGCGCACCGGTCTGGCAGCCGCCGACGTGCAGACGGTGGTCGATGGCGTGCCGCGCGAGCTGCAGCCCATCCCGCAGAGCGTAGCCCTGGTGCGCGAGTTGCACGCGGCGGGCCACGAGCTGTTCTTCCTGTCCAACATGCCGGCACCTTATGCCGACCACCTGCAGCGCAGCAACGATTTCATGAGATGCTTTGTCGACGGTGTGTTCAGCGGTCGTGTTGGCCACAACAAGCCCGAGCAGGCGATCTTCGAACTGGCCGCGCAGCGCTTTGGCGCGGCCCGGCCGCACGACCTGCTCCTGCTGGACGACCACCTGCCCAACGTGCAGGCGGCACAGGCGCTGGGCTGGCAGGCCGTGCAGTTCAGCAATGCGGCACAGGCGCGCGCGGTGTTACATGAACGGGCCCTGGTGGCCTGAGCTTTTGGGCATTTGATCCAGGCGCGGGCCCGGTCGCCCAGCAAGGCAGGCGGCTTGTCGGCGCTGGCGCAGACCACCGCGATGCGCAGTGCCTGGCAGCGGCGAGGTCCCGCTCGTTGGCGACCGTTCAGCCGTAATGCAGCAAACGCTGCGTCGACTACGCCAGGAGTCCCCAAGACACGGGGGCCCGTGGGTCGCCACTTCGGCGGCCTGCGACTTGAACACCGACTGGACCTGATCATGAAAACCTTCACTCTCGCGGCCCTTGCCGGCCTGGCCTTCTTCACCTCGGCCGCATCGGCCAACACCCTTCCCGCTGCGCGGTATGCGGAGATGATGACGGTGGAGATGATGGATACCAACAAGGACGGGATGGTGTCCCGCGAGGAATTCCTGGCCGCGGCGGGCAAGATGTTCGACATGGCCGCCGACCACATGAAGGCCAAGGAACACAAGCTCACCGCGGTGCAGTTGCGCGAGTTCCGTTCGGCTTTGGCCACGCCGAGGTAAGTCTGCCTGCCGCCCGCCTTGCGCGGGCGGCGCCTCAGACGCGTCAGACGCGCCTGATCTGCGCCACTGCGGCGTCCAGCACCAGCAAGTCACCCATCTGCAGCACGCGACCGCTCACACGCACCGGGTCGGCCACCAGCTCCAGCAGGGCCGGCCCATGCGCCCGCCCGCCGGCCGTCATGATCATCAGCGCGCCCTGGTTGGCCGGGCCGCGCGCAAAAAAGGCCGGTGGAATGCCGCCTCGGATGCACAGTGCCGCACAGGCCTTGTGCACCTTGCCCGAAGCCGGCCGCATGGCACCGAACCAGCATTTGGAGTCCAGAATCTCGCCGACCAGGTTGACCTCGCCCAGGGGCTGCTGCGGTGGAAATCGCAGGGCCGGGTCGGCGCTGCTGCCCTCCAGGCGCCGGATCCAGTCGCCTTGTTCGTCCACGGCGATCATCGAATGCTGGCCGCGCTGCACCAGGCTGCCTCGCACCACCACCGGCTGGCCCTCCAGCGCCCCAATGCGCCCTGCCACGCCGCACTTGCCCAGGCAGGACAGCAGTGCAGTGCGCGGGCCGCCGCCCAGATCCAGCGTGCGCAGCATGGCGTAGGGCGCGGCACTGACGATGCCATGCCATTCGCGCACCGCGTCCGGGTCCCAGCGGCCGGTGCCGGGGGACTGCTGCAGGGCCGCCAGGCCCAGGCCCAGCGCACCCGCGGCCGCGCTCAGGCCCAGGCCTGCGCGCATGAAGAAGCGGCGATCGGCAGCTGGCGTGTCAGCCCAGCCGATGAACAGGGGATCGTTGTCAGGGGGCTGCTTCATGGTCATGGCGCCGAGCTGTCGATGCGTGAAGGGGCCACCGGCGCGCCAAGGGGCAGCGGCCGTGGATCGACGTAGACCACACCGCGCACGACGCGGGTGCGATAAGTGGCGATGCGCTCGGCAAAGGGTGGTGGCGAGCAGCCGTCCTCGGGCCGGTACTGGTAGCCGTGCCAGGGGCAGGTGATGCAGCCATCGATGACCTGCCCTTCCCCCAGCGGACCGCCCTGGTGCCGGCAGACGTTGGACACCGCGGCAACCTGGTTGTCGTAGCGGAACACGGCGATGCGCTCGGCATCCCCGACTTGCACCACGCGGGCTCGATTGGGCGCGATGTCCTGCGCCGGGCACACCTGCAACCAGTCTGCACCCGGGGCTACCTGCTGGTCCGCCCCTGAAGCAAACAAGGCAGCCGCCAGCTGCAGACCGACCACTACCACCACGCCGCCCAGCAGCACGATGCGCAGCAAGGGCTGCGGCTCCGACTGCAGCGCGCCCAGCACCACGTGCGCCACGAGCAGCACGTAGGCCGGATAGACCAGCATGTGAATCGACTTCCAAAGCCCCGGGCCGAGGTTGGCGTTCCAGAAATCATGACTGGTGGAGGCCAGCAGGAACAGCAGCAGCAGGGCAAGCAGGCCGAGGGATTCGAAGGGAAAGCCGAGCAGCGAGTCGTAGCGCGGGTTGGACAGCAGCAGCGACGCGATCGGGTTCAGCTCACCAAAGCCGTGGTACCACACGCTGACCAGCACACCATGCACCGCGGCGACCAGGAAGGTGGCCACGCCGAGATGGCGCCGGTTGTAGAGGAAGGGCTTGAAGCGCGGCGTCAGGCGCGCCAGCGGACCGATGCACAGCACGAAGCTCAACTGCGCAAAGGCCAGCGTGCCGGTGGCGCGGATCAGGATCTGCCATGGCGTGAAGCTTTCGCCCGCAGGCTGCAGCACCGAACTGCCCAGCGCGAAGGCAAGCAGGTACAGGCCCATGCCCGCCACCATCCAGGCAACGAAGCGCTTCTTGAATGGGTTCCAATTGACAGCGCGGTAGCCGTGTGACATCAGTGGCCGTCCGAAGTGTGTGCACTGGCCAGGGCTTGCGGCCAGTGCGTGTTGCCGGGCGGCGGGGCCTCGCCCCATCCGACCCATGCAAGCAGGAGCATCGCGGCTGGCAGCAGCAGCACGATCCATCGATGCCAGCGTCGTTGCGCGCGCTTCATGCGGTGACTCGCAAGGCCTGAATCCGCGCCATCGCTGCAGCCGCTTCCTGCCGAGTTCAGCTGCCCGCCTTGAGGTACATCAGGACCTGCTGGTAGTGGGCGTCGGTCATCATGCCGTCCTTGACCTTCATTTCCTTGGCCTTCATATCCCAGACCTTGCCCATCATCTCCAGGAACTCGGCCTTGGACACCATCTTGTCCTTGTTCTTGTCGATGCGGTCGATCTTGAACATGCCGCTGAAGGACATGTCGTCGGCGGTCTCGGCCCGCAGCGCGGTGCCGGATGCGCCCAGCACGAGGGCAGCGGTCAGGGTGGCGATGAAGCGTTGCATCTGCATGAGAATCTCTCCAGTTGATTCGGGCCAGGCCCGGCATGCGCCGGGCGGTTGAAGGATCTGCGCCGGGCCGGCTCGCAACGCCCGGCGCATGGCTGTGTAGTCGAAGCCGTGCCGCCCCCATTACAGCGAACACGGCTTGTGTTGTTGGCCTGTCATGCCCAATCCGGGACGGGGCCGTTGTGGCGTGATGTTTCATCGGATGGCCATGCCCCGAGGTCGAATAGTCGGGTTTGCCATCCTGTGATGCGGCAGTCTGCTCTAATCGGTTCGGCGTTTGCGCGCGATTGCCCCTTACGCTTGACAAGGACCCCTGACCGATGGCGATCGAAACCGAACTAGCAGAGCTGCACCAGCCCCTTCTGCGTTTTGCCAAGCTTCAGCTGCGCAATGACAGCGCCGCGGAAGACGTGGTGTCCGAGACGCTGCTGGCGATCCTGGAACGGCCCCAAGGCTTCGAGGGCCGCAGCTCGCTGCGCACCTATGCCACCGGCATCCTCAAGTTCAAGATCATCGACCACATCCGCAGGCGCGGACGCGAGGTGCACATCGAGCCGCAGGATGAACAGAGCCTGGATGAAACGATTGACGCCCTGTTTGCCCAGGATGGCCACTGGCGGCAAGAACCACCACCCTGGCAACAGCCCGAGGCGGCACTCGAACAGGCGCAGTTCTTCGACCGGCTGCAGGACTGCCTGGACCGCCTGCCGGCCAAGATCGGCCGCGTGTTCATGATGCGCGAATGCCTGGAACGGGAGATCGAGGACATTTGCGCGGAACTCGGCATCACCAGCAACAATTGCGGCGTCATGCTGTACCGCGCACGCATGAAGCTGCGCGAGTGCCTGGACCGCCACTGGTTCGTGCAAGCGCGATGAGTACCCCGTTGAACTGCAAGGAAGTGTCGCGGCTGATCAGCGACGGACTGGACCGCGAACTTCCCGCGCCCGACCGCGCGCGCCTGCGCTTGCACTTCGCCATCTGCAATGCCTGCCGCACGGTCGATGAGCAGATGCAGTTCCTGCGCCGAGCGATGCGCAACTTGGGCAAGGACGAGCCACCTGACGGCAATGCCGGGTGAAAGAGCCGCGGCACGGTGAAAGTTTGCGCCGCGCCGCGCGACAGAGTGACATCAGGCTGCCGGCACGCTCGCCGGGTGCCGAGGGTTGGGCCGACGAAACAGGCCCGCGCAATCCAAGAGGTGCAGGATGTCCCCCTTGATGGCTGAACTCGCCGTCGGCGTGCTGGTGGTGTATCTGGTGCCGGGCTTGGCGCTGGCCGTCGTGATGCTGCTGGGTGGCTTGCGCCGTTTTGACGAAGCGGCCGCCGCAGCACCACTTCACGTCAGACTGCTCTGGTTGCCGGGCATGGCCGCCTTGTGGCCCGTGATGCTGGCTCGCGCCATGGGCCGGCGCCCAAGCGAGGACAGGACTTGAAGCGCATGCGACGCCGTCCACGGCGCGTCTGCTGCGTCGCCGGTGCCGGGCACCCACGAACCCGGCATCACAGCTGACTGACTGGAGAAACGACATGTTGGACTTCACTGGGCAGGTGGTCATTGTCACCGGGGCCGGCGGCAATCTGGGCTTGGCCGTGGCGCAGGCGCTGGCGCGCTGCGGCGCCAGGCTGGCGTTGGCCGAGCGCCAGCCTGAAAACCTCGACCGCGCGGCGGCGGGCCTGAGCGGCACCGAGCGACTCTCGATCGCCGGCGCGGATGTGCGCACCCGTGAAGGGGCAGCGCGTATCGTCGCCGAGACCCTGGCGCGCTTCGGCCGCGTTGATGCGCTGGTCAACACGGTGGGCAGCTTCAGGATGGCCAGGGTGGCCGAGGCGGCGGCCGATGACTGGACGCTGCTGATGGATCTGAATGCGCTGTCCGCACTGCGCCTGTCCGAAGCCGTACTGCCACCGATGCAGGCCCAGGCCTACGGCCGCATCGTCCACGTCGCGGCGGCGGCCGGGCAACGCAGCTTTGCCGGCGCCAGCGTCTACGCGGCGTCCAAGGCCGCCGTGCTGCGCATCACCGAGGCGGTGTCGGACGAGAACAAGGCCTGTGGCATCACCGCCAACTGCGTGCTGCCGGGCACCATCGACACGCCGCAGAACCGTGCGGCCATGCCGCAGGCCGACGCGTCGCTGTGGGTCAGCCCGCAGGACATCGCAGCGGTGGTGGCCTTCCTGGTCTCGCGCGAAGCCGGTGCCGTCACCGGCGCGGCAATCCCCATCACCGGCAGGCAGTGATTGCCGTTGGCGCGGATCGCGCTGCATCGGCCTGCCAGGCCGGTCAGCGCGTGCCGTCGCTCGGCGCCTCGCGGTAGGCATCACCCCAGCGGCAGCGGAAGATGCATCGCTGCCGGTTGTCGTGGTGCAGCTTGCAGCACAGCACGGCCGACGCACCGCGCAGCCGGGTGTAGAGCGCTGCCGCCGCGCCCATGCCGAGCAGCGGCGCCGTGAAGTAGACCCAGATCGCCGTCCACACCTGGGCCCACAGCGCTGTGCCAAAAGTCCGCGCCGGGTTCATGCTCATGCCCGACAGCGGCGCCGCGACGGTGATGTACAGCGCCACCAGGGCCCCGGCGGCGACACCGGTCCAGCGGTTGGTGCGCCTTGAATTGCCCATCAGCAGCACCAGCCCCATCATGCCGAAGGCTAGGCAGGTCTCGGTGGCGAAAGCTGCTGCCCGGCCCGGCGCGCCGGGCACGGTGACGACGCCGCCCACCGCGGGGTGCGACAGCGTCGCAGCGCCGATCAGGCCGGTGGCCGCCGCAACGCCGGCCACCGCCCCGGCGAACTGGGCCACGACATAGCCCAGTGCATCACGCGGCTCGATCCTGCCCAGGCGCCAGAAGATGATCGTCAGTGCCGGGTTGAGGTGCGCGCCCGAACGCTGGCCCCAGGGCGAGTAGATCAGCAGCACGGCGGTCAGCCCCATCGTGACGCCGATCAGTGCACGCCGCTGCAGCGGCGAGCCGGCCAGCGGGTGCAGCGGCGACGCCGGGTGCTCAAGCGCCGCAACGACGGCACAGGCCACGAACATGAACAGGCCCAGGCCAGCGGCCTCGATCAGGACTTCCGGCCAGTGCTCGCGCGGCGGGGCGCCCATTGCAGCGCCCGCCTTCAGGCCGGCGTCGCGGCGGCTGCTGGCGCGCTGGCCTGCTGCTGGCGCCAGTAGGCCGGAATGTCGCGCCGGTACTTGCGTTCGACCAGGTTGGCCACCAGCCCGGTCCAGCCCGTCTGGTGCATGGCGCCCAGGCCCAGGCCGGTGTCGCCGTGAAAGTACTCGTTGAACAGCAGCAAGTCCTTCCAGTGTGGGTCGTCCTGGAAGGGTGCCGTTGCGGCAAAGGCCGGTGTGCGCCCGTCAGCCCCGCGGCGGAAGATGTTGACCAGGCGTTCGGAGATCAGCGCGCCGGCCTCGTCCAGCGCAATCTGGCGGTCGGCCAGCACCGGTGCCGTGACCTTCAGGCGGGGTCCGTAGTAGCGGAAGAACTTTTCGATCGACTGCACCAGCACGTAGTTCGTCGGCATCCAGATCGGCCCGCGCCAGTTGGAGTTGCCGCCGAACAGCCCCGAGTTCGATTCACCGGGAACGTACTCGATCATCGCCTGGCCGATGCCCGGCAGACTGCCCAGGTCGCGCCGCTCGGCGTGCACGCGCGATACGCTGCGCACGCCGTAGGGCGAAAGGAACTGGCTCTCGTCGAGTACACGCTGCAGCACCGCCTTCAGCCGCGACGGGCCCAGCAGCGACAACAGGTGCTCGCCACGCTGGTTGGTCTGGATCGGGCAGTGCGTAACCTTGCGCCCGTCGACGGTGCCACGGTAGTGGCGTGTCAGGGTGGCGGCAAAACGCGGCACCTTGTCGAGCAGCCGCCGATCGATCACCTCGACCGCGAAGAGCGGGATCAGGCCGACCCACGAGAACACGTCGATGTGGCGGCCGACACCGTCGGGGCCGACCACCAGGTCCTTGAAGAACTGGTCGCGTTCGTCCCACAACGACAAGCCGGTCTGGTTGTGGCCGGCGATCGAATTGGCGATGGCCATGAACTGTTCATAGCTCTGGATCGCCACGTCTTCGTAGTCGCGCCCGGCGGCGGCGAGTTCGAGCGCCATCACCGTCATGTTGATCGCAAACATCGCCATCCAGCCGGTGGAATCGGCCTGCTTGAGCGAGTACCCGGGCGGCAATGGGTGCGAACGGTCGTAGACGGAGATGTTGTCCAGGCCGAGAAAACCGCCTTCGAAGACATTGAGGCCTTCGGCGTCCTTGCGGTTGAGCCACCAGGTGAAGTTCATCAGCATCTTGTGGCTGACGCGCTCCAGGAAGCGGATGTCGCCGCGCCCGCGCTGCACACGCTCGGCGCGGAACACCTTCAGCGCCGCCATCGCCAGCACCGGCGGATTGACGTCGCCGAAGGCCCACTCGTAGGCCGGCACCTGGCCATTCGGGTGCAGGTAGTTCTCGCGCAGCAGCAACTCGATCTGTTCCTTCGCGAAGTCGACGTCGACCAGGGCCAGCGCGGCGCAGTGGAAGGCCAGGTCCCAGGCGGCGAACCAGGGGTACTCCCACTTGTCGGGCATCGAGATCACGTCGGCCGCCTTCATGTGGCGCCAGTGGCGGTTGCGGCCGTTGCGGCGGCCCTCAGGTGGCGGGAACTGGTCACCGTCCTGCCAGCGCGCGACGTCGTAGTGGAAAAACTGCTTGGACCAGATCATGCCCGCCAGCGCCTGGCGCAGGATGCGCGCGTCCTCGTGGCTGGCGCCGGGTTGCAGGGCCTCGTAGAACGCCGTCGCCTCGGCCTCGCGGCGGGCCAGCACCGCGTCGTGGCCGGCAAAAGGCGCGGCCAGCGCGGCACCTGCCGCGTGCGACAGCGTCATCGACAGGCTTGCCGACGCGCCGGGCGCAACATCGGCCACATGCCAGGCGGTGAACTTGGTGCCGCGCTGCGCCGGGTTCACGGCCTGGGCATCACCGTTCACGACCCGGCGGTGGAAGGCGTCCTTGACATAGGGTGACGCGCTGCCCAGCCCCCACAGGCGCTGGGCATTGCTTTCGTTGTCGGTGAACAGCAGCTGGGCCGTGTCGCGGCCGGCCAGCTGGTAACTTCCCAGCGTGGGGTGTTCGGCGCGCACCGCCCACTTTGCGCCGGCGGGCGCGCTGGTCGGCGCCACTTCGGGCCTTTGCATCTGGACCTCATCGCCCCACTCGTCGGTCTGCACGCCCCAAGCCCAGGTGTTGCGGAACCACAGCGTAGGCAGCAGGTGCAGCGTGGCTGCCTCGGGGCCGCGGTTGGTGGCGACGATGCGGACATGGATCTCATCGGGCGCAGCCTTGGCGTAGTGGACTTCGACGTCCCAGTAGCGCTGCCCGTCGAACACGCCGCTGTCGAGCAGGCCGAAGGGCGGCTCCTGCCGCGAGCGGCGGGCGTTTTCCTCGACCAGGCGGCCGTAGGGGTAAGCCGCCTGCGGGTACTTGTAGAGGTAGCGCAGCCAGCCGTGGCTGGGCGTGGCATCGAGGTAGAAGTAGTACTCCTTGACGTCCTCGCCGTGGTTGCCCTGGTTGCCGGTGAGCCCGAAGGCACGCTCCTTCAGGATCTCGTCGCGGCCGTTCCACAGCGCCAGCGCGAAACAAAGGCGCTGCTGTTCGTCACACAGGCCGGCCAGGCCGTCCTCGTTCCAGCGGTAGGCGCGTGAACGCGACTGGTCATGGTCCAGGTGCTCCCAGGCGTTGCCACCCGCGCTGTAGTCCTCGCGCACGGTGCCCCAGGCGCGTTCGGCCAGGTAGGGGCCCCACAGGCGCCAGTTCTCGCGCCCTTCGTGCTGCGCCAGCAGGCGGCGGCGTTCGCTCAATGCGGTTTCAGTGACGGTCATCGTTTGTCTCCGGTCGGTGTGTCTTGAAGCTGGGGGTGTCGGCCTGGCCGGCATCGCGGCGCCGCAGGTGCTCCAGGCGCACCCAGGCTTGCAGCGTGCAGGCCACCGACCAGGCCTGCGCCGGGCAGCCGCGCGGCCGGTGCGGCGGGGCGCCGTCGAAGATCTCGCTGACGCTGCCCAGGCCGGCATCGAGCAGGTGCCCGCCCAGCGCTGCCAGGCGCGCCTGCGCTGCCGGCGCGTCGCCGCTGACGCGGTACTCGGCCAGCGCGTAGTGGCCCAGCAGCCAGGCCCAGACCGGGCCCTGGTGGTAGCTGCCGTCGCGCTCCCACACCCCACCTTCGTAGCGCGGCCGGTAGTCGTGGTGGCCGCAGGCCAGCGAGCGCAGGCCAAACGGCGTCAGCAATTCGCGCGCAACACGATCCACCACCGCCGCCTGGGTCTTTGGCGCCAGCGGGGAGTGGGGCAGGCTGACGGCCAAGATCTGGTTCGGCCGGCAACTGCCGTCGTCACCTTCGGGGCCGTCCAGCACGTCGAGCAAGGCGCCGTCGGCGGCGATGAAGCGCGCAAAGCCGGTGCGGGCCCGTTCAGCCAGCGCCTGGTAAGGCGCAGCCGGCTGCTGCAGCAGTGCGGCCAGGTCGGCCATCGCCGATAAGGCGTTGAACCACAGGGCGTTGATTTCGACCGGCTTGCCGATGCGCGGCGTGACCACCCAGTCGCCCACCTTGGCGTCCATCCAGGTGAGCTGCACGCCGGCCTGCCCGGCGCGCAGCAGGCCGTCCTGCGGGTCAACCTGGATGCCGTAGCGCGTGCCCCCGAGGTGCCGCTCGACGATGTCGCGCAGGACCGGAAACACTTCGCGCAGGGCGTCGCGGTCGTCGGTGGCGGCGACGTATTCGCGCCAGGCCTCGACGTACCACAGCGCAGCATCGGCGGTGTTGTACTCGGGCCGCTCGCCGCTGCCGGGGAAGACGTTGGGCAGCATCCCGCCGTCGACAAAACGCGCAAAGGTGCGCAGGATGCTCAAGGCGGTGTCCGGCCGGCCGGTGGTCAGTGTCAGCCCGGGCAGCGCGATCATCGTGTCGCGGCCCCAGTCGCCGAACCAGGGATAGCCGGCGATCACCGAGACACCCGCTTCAGCGCTGGCGCCGGCCGCGCCCTGGCCAGGCGCGCGGCGCGCGAAGACGAAGCTGTCGGCGGCCAGCACCAGCTGGGCGATCCACGCCGGCGCGGCATTCCATTCGGGCCTTGCGGCCTGGGCTCGCTGCAGCGTGCGCCTGTCGTGTTCGGCGAAGCGCTGCATCGAGGCGGCGAGATCGGTGTCTGCATCGGCGTGCAGGCTGCCCACCAGCCCGACCCAGTGCCCGTCGGCCAGCATCAGCGTGGCCTGCCCCACGGCGAGGTGGCTGTCGCGGTCGGGCAGACCACGCTCGCGCTCGATCGGCAGGTCGAAGTTCTCATGCGCCGCGCGGCTGGCGGCCAGTGTGCCTGCGCAGCTCTTCAGATGCAGCGTGAAGTGCTGACCGTGCCGCACCTGCAGCGTGCACCCGTCCACGGCGTCGATGACGGGGTCGAAATCGGCGGGGCGGCCGCTGGCGTGGAAGTCGCGTGCGTTGGCCAGCAGGGTCACGCGCAGATGCGGCCGCTGCGCTGCGCCGGGTCGTGCGGCGACCAGGCGCCAGGCGATGCAGGTTGTGTTGGCGCCAGGCTCCATCCAGATCCGCTGTTCGACCACCCAGGGGCCCACGGCCCAGAGCCACACCGGCATGCGGCCGTCGAGCCGGAATGACTGGATCCGCAGGTGGCCGGCGGGCGCCAGGCTGCCGTCGCCCCAGCGATTGGCAAACAGCGCGGTGGTTTGGGCACCATCGACCAGGGTCGCGTCGGCCTTGGCCAGCACCAGCACACGCCCCAGCGGCGGCTGCACCGGCGCCACCAACAAGCCGTGATAGCGCCGCGTCAGGGTGCCGGCCACGGTGCCGGCGGCGAAGGCGCCAAGACCGTTGGCCAGCCACCACTCGCGGCGTTCGGACTCGGCGAGTTCGCCGCAGACCGCGGCGTCCAGGCGCACAGCGTCAGGCAGTGATGGCTTCATGGCTGGCCTCATGGGTGCACAAGTGCTCGGCCAGGCGCAAGCCCCAGGCGTAGATGGTCAACGCCGGGTTGACGCGGCTGGACCGCGGCAGCACGCTGCCGTCGGCCACGTACAGGTTGGCCAGGCCGTGCACGCGGCCCGTGGCGTCGACCACCGAGCTGGCCGGGTTGCTGCCGGCGATAAGCGTGCCGCAGGCATGCGCCGAGCCTTCGACCGGAATCGAGCGCACCAGCCCGACATAACCGATCGCCAACAACTGGCGCTGCAGCAGCCGCACCAGGCGGCGGTGCTCGGCCAGCGCCGTTGGCAGCCGTGTGGCGTCGTAGTCGATCAACGGCAGCGTCGAGCCCGGTGCCTGGGCCAGGATGCGGTTGTCCGGGTGGGAGCCGTCTTCGGTCTGCAGGAAGAAGCCATAGACGCGGCGCCCGATCGCATTGGCCAGCCAGCGTGGCACGAAGCGGGGCATCTCCGGCGCAAGCAGTTCACCGTCGAGCCAGCCCAGTGGCTGCACGCTGCTGTGCGGCAGGTCGTCGTGCATCAGCGCCGTGGTCTTGCGCAGCACGTCGGTCTGCGGCGCGGCGTTGAGCATCAGCATCGCCGTCAGCAGGTGGAACTTGTAGTGGCGGCCGATGTTGTCGCTGCAGGGCAACCTGGCCAGGCCCTGGGCCTGGACATACGGCTGCAGCAGCCGCGGGCTGTGCAGCGCCCCGGCCGCGAGCACCACCTGCGCGGCGAAGTGGCGCGTGCCGTCCGCGCACGCGACCCCGGCCACCCGGGTGGCATCGCCGGGCGCCGGCAGCAGCGCCACGACCCGCTGGCCGGTGGCAATGCGCAGGTTGGGCCGCTCGCGCACGCGGCCGAGCAGGCAGGTCTCAGCATCCGACTTGAGTCCACGCACCGACGCGAAGGCATCAAAGTGCCGGGCCTCTTCGGGGTGGTCCAGGATGTCCGGCGACAGGCCCATGGGCAGTGGCTGCTGGCGCCAACGCGGGTCGCGACGCTGCAGGCCGGCGGCGATGCGCGCGAAGTCGGCCTCGATCGGGAATGTACGCACGCCGAGCAGACGCTCGGCTTGCTCGTAGTAGGGCAGCATCTCGGCGTAGCGCAGCGGCCAGCCCCGGCACTGGTGCGCAGCATCGGCCTCGAACTCGGCCGGCGCAAAGCGCAGCAGGGCCGCGCCGTACCACTTGGTCTTGCCGCCGAGGTTGGAGCGTTCCTGTGGCACGACGCGGCGGCCCCGCCCGTCCAGCCAGGCGGTGCTTTCGGTGAACTGCTTGCGCCGCACCACCGCGTCAACGTCCAGTGTGCTGCCGTCGCGTGGCAGCTCCGGCCCCTGCTCGAGCAGCAGCACGCGCCGGCCGGCATGCACCAAGCCGTATGCGGCGGCCGCTCCGCCGGCGCCCGAGCCGATGATGATGACGTCGTGATCCATGTCGGTGTCTCCTGGGGGCAGGCTTGTGCGCGGCTTCATCCGCCCTCCCGGAACTCGGGGTACAGCGTCATGCCACCGTCGACGTAGAGGGTGATGCCGGTGACGTAGTCGGAGTGGTCCGACGCCAGCCAGACCGCAGCGCGGGCGATGTCGCGCGCTTCGCCGACGCGGTGGTAGGGGATCAGCTTGAGCAGTGCCGTCTCGGCCTCGGCGGTGTTCCAGGCGGCGGTATTGATTGGCGTCTTGATGGCACCGGGTGAAATCGCATTGACGCGCACCTTGTACTGCGCCAGTTCCTGCGCCATGGTCTTCATCAGCATCGCCACGCCGCCCTTGCTGGCGGCATAGTTGGCGTGGCCGGCCCAGGGAATCACGTCGTGCACCGACGACAGGCAGATGATCTTGCCCAGCGCGCACGACAGTTCCGGCCGAGGCCCGCGGCGCAGGAATTCACGCACCGCCTCGCGCGAGCACAGGAACTGCCCGGTCAGGTTCACGTCGATGACCTTGCGCCACTGCGCCAGAGTCATCTCATGCAGCGGCGCGTCCTGCTGCAGCCCGGCGTTGTTGACGACGATGTCGACGCTGCCGAATTCGGCCACCGTGCGCTGGAACATGGCCTGCACCTGGGCCTCGTCGCTGACGTCGGCGTGCACCGCGATGGCCTTGCCACCGCCGGCGCGGATGTCGGCAGCCACCTGTTCGGCAGCTTCTTCGCCACGCACCCAGTTGACGACGACCGCAGCACCGGCTTCGGCCAGGCCACGCGCGACCGCTTCGCCGATGCCCGAATTGGCGCCGGTGACGATGGCCCGCTGGCCGTCGAGCGTGGTGCGCCGGATGTCGACGCCGTGCATGCGGTGTTCGCAGGGTTCGCAGTGTTCGTCCATGATTTGGGTTCCTTTGGCAAAGCGGCGCCGTCTGCAGGCGGCGGATGAAACTCGTGGCAGATCTGTCGCTGCGGGCCGGCGCAGATTACGTTTGTTAGTCTCCGGCCGCCTTGCACGACCAAGACCCTCAAGCCAAACTCTGCTGACACAGCATTGCCTTACCCATGTGCCTGGTTGCCATTGCAATCGACACCAGCGCCCGCTTTCCCTGGGTGTTGCTGTCCAACCGCGACGAGTTCTTTGACCGCCTGGCGGCGCCACTGGACTGGTGGCAGGCCGCACCCGGCCAGGCGCGCATCCTCAGCGGGCTGGACTTGACGGAAGGCGGTACCTGGCTGGGCTTGAACGAAGCGGGCCGGCTGGCCCTGGTGACCAACGTGCGCGAGCCCGGCCGCGTCTTGCCGGCGTTGCCGTCGCGTGGCCACCTCGTCCCGCATTGGCTGCAGGCGGCACCACAACCCAGTGATCTGCCGGCCTTGGCGGCAGTGCCCCGCAACGGCTTCAACCTGCTGGTGGCCGACCTGGCGGCCGCAGGCAGGGTGGCTTGCAGTGGGGACACCGAGCCGCCCACGGCCTGGTGGCTGAGCAACCGGCCGCAGCCGCGCCACCTGGCCATCGGCCCCGGCGTGGTCGGCTTGTCCAACGCCGCACTCGACACACCCTGGCCCAAGGTCGAACAGCTCAAGCAGCGTCTTCGCTCGGCCGTGCAGCGCGCCAGCAGCATCGCCGACATCGAGGCCCAGGGCTTTGCCGCCTTGGGCGACCGCAGCGTCGCGGCCGATGCACTGCTGCCGCACACCGGCCTGCCGCTGGCGCGTGAACGCCAGCTGTCGGCCGCGTTCATTCACGTTCGGGGCGAGACCCCGCGGCACGACTACGGCACCCGCTGCTCCACCCTGGTGGCCGTCGAGTGCCTGCCCTCGCACCGGCAGGCGCATGTCATCGAACGCAGCTTCGACCGCGGCGCGATGCTCAGCGGTGAAGCTCGGTTTTGCATCACCTTGCCAGCCCACTGACAGGC
>WBZP01003932.1_pt1 | contig 15795 bp, 12 predicted proteins | sample 5204301 | NCBI WGS metagenome assembly WBZP01 (sample SAMN12412401, study PRJNA552823) | activated sludge metagenome | isolation source: activated sludge from nitrification reactor of wastewater treatment plant... | place: USA: Pennsylvania | collected 2017
GGCGTGATCGTGCGGTATGCCGGTGGGCTTGTCGCGGTGGCAGATGTCTCCCTCACGCTGGGGCGCGGCAGCGTCACCGCGCTGATGGGCCGGAATGGCTGTGGGAAGTCCTCCTTGCTGTGGGCCTTGCAAGGGACCGGTAGGCGCTCTTCGGGCAGCGTCCTGATCGGGACCGGGCCGACGAGCGTGGATCCGGCCCGGCTGGCACCGGCCGAGCGGCGCCGACGGATCGGCCTGGTTCCACAGACCGCCTCGGACCTGCTCTACCTCGACTCCGTGGGCGCCGAGCTGGCGGTCGCCGATCGAGAGTCCCAGGCCGCTGCCGGCACCGCCGCCCGCCTCTTGAACCGCCTAGCCCCGGGAATCGACGAGGCGCAGCATCCCCGGGATCTCTCCGAGGGCCAGCAACTCGCGCTTGTCTTGGCTGTGCAACTCTGTGCTGGCCCAGAGGTGATCCTGCTCGACGAACCGACTCGTGGCCTGGACTACGCCGGCAAGGAAGCCCTGGCCGGGGTGCTGCACGACCTGGCCGAGGAGGGACGCAGTGTGCTGGTCAGCACTCACGATGTGGAGTTCGTGGCCGAGTGCGCCGATCGCGTCGTGGTGATGGCATCCGGGGAGATCGTCGCGGACGGGCCGACCGCCCAGATCGTCGTGTCCTCGCCGGCCTATGCCCCGCAGGTCTCCAAGATCCTCGGGGGTGACTACCTGAGCGTGGCGCAGGTTCGCGAAGCGAGCGCCCTGAGCGTGGCGCAGGTTCGCGAAGCGAGCGCCCTGAGCGTGGCGCAGGTTCGCGAAGCGAGCGCCGGGGCAGGGCCATGAGCGCGCCAACCTTCACCTTCCCCGTGCACGCGAAGGCGGTTGCCCTTCGGCCTCGGTCCTTCATCGCGGTGGCCTTGCTGAGCACTGCTGGCCTGCTGGCCTTCTGCTGGCCCCTGCTGATCAGCCCCGACTCTCGGCTGGCGGGCACGGCGGACGCGCCCTTGCTCTTCGCGGCGATCCTGCCTCTGCTGCTCGCGGTCGTGCTGGCCGAGCTCTCGGAGGGCGGGCTCGATGTGAAGGCGATCGCCATGCTGGGGGTCTTGGCCGCGATCGGTGCGGCCCTGCGGCCGCTGGGTGCCGGGTCGGCCGGACTGGAGACCGTCTTCTTCTTGTTGGTCCTCGGCGGCCGCGTGTTTGGCGCGGGCTTCGGCTTCGTCCTCGGCGCGACCACGCTCTTTGGGTCGGCCCTCTTCACCGGCGGTGTCGGGCCGTGGTTGCCCTACCAGATGCTGGCCGCCGCTTGGGTTGGGCTCGGAGCTGGCCTGCTCCCCCGCGCTGTCCGGGGAGGCGCCGAGATCGCCATGCTCGCGGCGTATGGCGCGTTTGCCGGACTCGCGTATGGCGTCTTGATGAACCTGTCGTTCTGGCCCTTTGCCACCGGCCTCGAGAGCGGCCTGTCGATGGTGCCTGGCGCTGGAGTGGGCCAGAATCTGCACCGCTTCGTGGTGTTCTCCCTCGCGACATCGCTGGGCTGGGACCTCGTCCGGGCGCTGACCAATGCGGTGCTCATCGCCCTGACCGGACGAGCCGTGCTGGGCGCCTTGAGGCGCGCCGCCCGCCGGGCGTCGTTCACCTGAGTCTCCCGCGGCACCTGACCCACCGGCGTGAGTCCGGCTGGCACAATCGGTCGACATGAGCCCCCTTGAGCTGGACCGCGAGTCCGCCTGGCTGAGCCGCGAGGATCTGGCTGCCGCCCGCGAACGGCTGCCCATCCTCTACGTCGACGCGGTCCCGGTCCGAGTTGATGACCGCGGGGCAGTGCTGGCGGTCGGTCTACTCCTGCGCATCGGTCCAGATGGCGCCATGTGCCGCGAACTCGTTTCCGGTCGCGTGCTCTATCAGGAGCGAGTGCGGGATGCCCTGCTGCGGCATATTGAGAAAGACCTCGGCCCAATGGCCCTCCCCCAGGTGCCTCCGAGCCCGCAGCCCTTTGCCGTGGCCGAGTACTTCCCCACGCCCGGCGTGACGCCCTTCCACGACCCGCGCCAGCACGCGGTGTCCTTGGCATTCGTGGTTCCGGTGACCGGTGACTGTGCGCCGCAGCAAGACGCACTGGATCTGACCTGGCTTCCGCCGCAGGAGGCGCTCTCCGAGAGCGTGCTCGCCGAGATGGACCGCGGCCACGGGGTCCTGCTGCGCCAGGCGTTGGCGCACCTCGGCCACCCGGTCTAGCCGCCCGTGCCGCTCAGCCGGTGAACTTGTCGCGAGTGCGCGTCATGTCGTGATGGTCCTGGGCGGCGGCCTCGTCCATCGTGGGCGCGCGACCGCCGAGCCTGGCCGGTTGGAAGATCGCGTCCTCGCCCTCAAAGGGCCCATACGCCGCCTGTTGGGCGTCCAATTGCGCCTGCATGACCGCGCGCAACTGGACGTTGACCGCGATGGGATCGTCTTGCGCTCCGACCCAGATCGGTGCGCCCACGGTGACGTGGATGGCGACCTTGTCCCGCCGCATGTGCTTGGGCGTGTTCTTGCTCCAGACCTTCTGGCTCCCCCATAGCGTGGTCGGCAGGAGCGGCACGCCAGCCTCCTGAGCCATCCGCACGGCACCGAGTTTGAACTGCTTGAGTTCGAAGGCACGCGACATCGTGGCCTCCGGGAAGACCCCAACAATCTCGCCCGCTCGCAGCGCGGCCACCGCCGCATTGAATGACCCCTGGCCGGATTGGCGGTCCACGGGGATATGCCGCATGCCACGCATGAGCGGTCCGGTCACCTTGTGCCCGAAGACCGACTTCTTGGCCATGAACCGGACATAGCGACCATGCTTGCGGGCGGCCAAACCGGCATACATGAAGTCGAGGTATCCGGTGTGGTTGATGGGCATCACCGCGCCACCAGAGCGCGGCACATGCTCCTCGCCGAGCATGGTGAACTTGGTGCCCTGGGCGAAGAACATCGTGCGGGCGCCGCCGACAACGGCGCGATAGAGCGGATCCACGAGTGCACACCTTACGCGACCGTAGGTTGTGGCGCCTTACGCGACCGTAGGTTGTGGCGCTGACGATCCGAGTGGCAGGGGTCGGTGTCGCCCTGGCAGCACCAATGCCTGCCAATCACCTGGTCAGCGTCCATGAGCCAGCTCGCTCCGCAGCCATCCGCCACGGTGTTGCTGGGTGGCGGCAACCGTGGGGCGAGGGCGCGCCCGGGCCGCGGCATAGGTGCGCTCGATCCTCTCGAGCGTTTCGCGCGGGCGAGCGCGGATGCCGCTCGGCGTCACCCCGGCCACCACGATTCCGTATGCCGTGAGCTCGCCATCTCGCGTCACGGTGACATCCCACTGCTCACCACCCTCGTGGAATGCCCGAGAGTGCACCATCACGGCTAGCCCGACATCGTCGAACCAGGCGTCGGGTGTCAGCAGCGGCAGGCCGCTCGGCGCCACCAGGGTCGGGTTCGGCCACACCTCGGGAAGCACACGCGATGTCTCCAGCAGCCCGAGCAACTCTGCCTCGGGTAAGGACCAAGCCCCAGAAGCGGCTTCGGCGAGCGCGATCCGGGCTCGCAGAGTTCCGCGCTGCCCCAACTCCTCGAGATAGCCGGCCAACTGATCAACACTCACCAGCCGGCGTTGCACGGCCTCCACGACCAGTGACGTGGCCACACTCTGGCTCCTCGACCAGCGAGCGGCATCCAAGACTGCGCGAGCGGGGCTCGCCACACGGAGCACACCGCCTCGACGGACGCCCAAGTCAGGGACCCGGGTCGGCCTCAAGCGCGCCCACCGCACGTCCCGGCGCGCCCGACCTCGCGGGACGACCAGGTCAACGGGCCCATCGCCAGCGGTCACACGAAGCCCGTGAAAGCGCGCGGCCGCGGCACCCGAGATGACCGCATCACTGCCCCCAAACACTTGTGCCCCGATGAGCTGTTGCCGCCTGGTGGGTGACTGCGAACCGAGCAGGACGACCCCCGGAAGGATCGAGCGCCAGCGCTCACGCGCGATCGCCCAGCGCAGCTGAGCTGGGCTGACCCCGGCATCGAGGAGCTCTCGACGCAGGAAGACGCTCTCCCGCTGCGGAGAGTTCAGGCGTAGCACCTGCCACGGCTCATCCATGAGTACAGCCCATCAGGGCGGCGGGCCTGAGCACACCGGGGGTTGGGGCTGTGTGGATGGGCGAGCTGCGCAAGGCCGCAGTGTGGATGGCGACTCCGCCCAGCAGACCCCTCCGACCCCAGCACCCCGCTGACGACCGCAGTGGCAGGGGTCAGTGTCGCCGTGGCAGCACCAACGCCTGCCACTCGGCTCGTCAATGGCTCGCACCACCCGGTCGCACGTCCCTGCGCGAGCACCTGCCTGAGGATGGGAAGATGTTCGCCATGACCGATCAGCTCAGCCCATCTTCTGCTGCCCGCATTCCGGAGCGGCCCTCCCTGGAGGGCCTCGAGGAGAAGTGGGCGCAGGTATGGCGGGAGCAGGGCACCTATGCCTTCGACCGCGAGCGCGCCCTGGCCGGCCCGCGCGAGGATGTCTTCTCGATCGACACCCCACCGCCCACCGCCAGCGGGTCGCTGCACATGGGCCACGTCTTCAGTTACACGCACACCGATTGCATGGCCCGCTACCAGCGCATGATCGGGAAGAATGTCTTTTACCCGATCGGCTGGGATGACAACGGCCTGCCGACCGAGAAGCGCGTGCAGAACTACTACGGCGTGCGCGGTGACGCGAGCCTGCACTACCAAGCCGCTTTCACACCCCCCTTTGAGGGCAATCGGACCTCCACCAAGGCCGCCGACGAGGTGCCGATCAGCCGGCAGAACTTCATCGAGCTGTGCGATGTCCTCACGGTCAAGGACGAGGAGGCCTTCGAAAGTCTCTTCCGACGGATTGGCCACAGCTATGACTGGTCGATCACCTACCGGACCATCGACGAGCACTCCCGGGCCACGGCTCAGCAGGCATTCCTGCGCAATCTCGCCCGCGGCGAGGCCTACCAGTCCGAGGCACCGGGCCTATGGGATGTGACCTTCCAGACCGCGGTCGCGCAGGCCGAGCTCGAGGCTCGCGACTACCCCGGTCACTACCACCGAGTGGCCTTCCACCGCCCCGATGGCACCCCTGTGCACATCGAGACCACCCGCCCCGAGCTCATCCCGAGTGTCGTCGCGTTGATCGCTCACCCCGATGACGAGCGCTACGCCGCCCTCTTCGGCACCACCGTTACCTCGCCACTCTTTGGGGTCGAGATTCCGGTGGTCGCCCACCCCGCCGCCGAGATGGACAAGGGCGCTGGCATAGCCATGTGCTGCACCTTCGGTGACCTCACCGACGTGCTCTGGTGGCGTGAACTGCAGCTGCCGACCCGCTCGGTCATCACCCGCACCGGCCGCCTCCAGAGCGAGACGCCGGAATGGCTGCTCGGCACCCCGGGCGAGAGTCTGTATGCCGAGAACCTCGCCGGCGCAACGGCATTCGCTGCCCGCACCGCCGTCGTGGACGCCCTGCGCGCCTCCGGCGACCTGGACGGTGAGCCCACGGCCACTCAGCGCAAGGCGAACTTCTACGAGCGCGGCGAGAAGCCACTCGAAATCGTCACCTCCCGCCAGTGGTACATCCGCAATGGTGGCCGCGACGGCGATCTCAATGCCGCGCTCATCGCCCGAGGCGAAGAGATCGACTTCCACCCGGCCTTCATGCGCAGCCGCTACTCGAACTGGGTCGCCGGCCTCAACGGGGATTGGCTGATCTCGCGTCAGCGCTTCTTCGGTGTGCCGATCCCGGTCTGGTACCCGCTCAACGCCGATGGCGAGCCGGACTACGACCACCCGATCGTGCCAGCCGAGGCCGAACTGCCGGTCGACCCGGCCGCCAACCCACCGGCCGGCTACACCGAGGACCAGCGCGGCGCCGCCGGCGGCTTCGTGGGCGACCCGGATATCTTCGACACCTGGGCTACCTCCTCGCTGACACCCCAGATTGCCGGCGGTTGGCGTGGGCTCGAGGGAGCCCAGACCGACCCGCTCTTCGCCAAGGTCTTCCCCTTCGACGTCCGACCCCAGGGCCACGACATCATCCGGACCTGGCTGTTCTCCACCGTGGTCCGCTCCCACTTCGAGCACGGTGCCGCACCCTGGGCGCACGCCGCGATCAGCGGCTGGATCCTGGACCCGGACCGCAAGAAGATGTCGAAGTCGCGCGGCAATGTCGTCACCCCCGAGGACCTGCTGCGCGAGCACTCCGCTGACGCGGTGCGCTACTGGGCCGCCTCCGGGCGGCTGGGCACGGATGCGGCATATGACGTCGCCCAGATCAAGGTCGGTCGACGCTTGGCCATCAAGGTGCTCAATGCGAGCAAGTTCGCGCTGTCCTTCGGGGAGGTCGATGGCGATCTCTACGCCCTGGTGACCGATCCGCTCGATCACGCCCTGCTCGCCTCCCTGCGCGAGGTTGTCGAGCGAGCCACGGCGGGCTTCGAGGCCTGGGACTACACCCGAGCCCTGGAGGTCACCGAGTCCTTCTTCTGGAGCTTCTGCGACGACTACCTCGAGTTGGTCAAGGATCGCGCCTACGGCGGACGCGGCGAGCAGGCGGCCGCCAGCGCCCGGGCCACATTGCGGATCGCCCTCGATATCGTGCTGCGGCTGTTCGCTCCGATCCTCCCGTATGTCACCGAGGAGGTCTGGAGCTGGACCCATGAAGGCTCGATCCACAGATCCTCCTGGCCGACCGCGCAGGCCCTGCCCGCGGGCGGGGATCCGGCCATCGTCACCGCCGTGGCCGAGGCCCTGGCGGCCGTCCGCAAGATCAAGTCCGAGGCCAAGGTCGGGATGCGCGCCGAGGTCACCTCGCTGACCCTGAGCGGCCCGGCGGCCACCCTGGAGGGTGTCACCGCCGCCGAGTCGGACCTGCGCGCTGCCGGCCGAATCACCGGATCCATCACGTATGCCGCCAGCGAGGCCGGACCGGTCGCCGCCAGCGACGCCGAGATCGTGCCCGTGGAGAAGCCCTCGGCCCCAGTCAACTAACGGCCGCAGCTAGGCCGGCGCCGGATCGAGGTCCACGGCATACCGGCCCACCCGGGCCCTGCGCAGGCCCGTGGGCTGCACCGTGAGCCACGGGACATCCCATCCGCTCAGGCCGAGGCGATGGTCGACGAAATCATCGCGCCGGAGGTGGGTCACCCGACCGCTGAATGGGTCGTAGACATCGAGGGTGCGGTCCCCGTCGCCGGGAAGCACCAGCACGACGTGACGGGGCAGCATCTCATTGCCCACGTACAGCAGACCAGGCTCACCGTCGGCGACGACGTCGACCAGCGCCTCATAGCTGGCCACCAAATCCTTCCGGCTGTCGGGGCGGTGCAACTCCAGAACATACCTCGTTCCTTGCCGCGCGGCGCCATACTCCAACTCACGTCGGGCGCCCCAGGGCGGCGTGCCGAGCCCCCGGGGCCACGGCAGGTTGAGCCGCTGGCCAGCGCCCCACAGCCCGTTCGTGCGACGCTGGACGATCGCCTCGTATGCCGCGAATCGCTCCGCTTGGGTCGCACCCACTGGCGCTCCGGGCGGGCTGGGCCGTCCGGTGCGGACCCACGAAGCGAACACCGGGTCCACCAGCATCCGAGCCACGGTCAAGCAGGCCGAGCCGCAGGTTCGCGACGACTGCTGCACCGGCCCCTGATCGCCGGTGCGGAGTCGGAATGCCGTGGCCACGCCTCATCGTGGCCTGTCACCGGCCTTTCGCGCTAGCCACACGCCGGGCGAGAGGCTTGCTCTGGCTGGGCAGTCCCGGGATGCGCCACAATGGGCGAGGTGGACGCCTTGGCCATCGCGGTTGCCGTTGCCCTCGTCGGGGGCGGGCTTGCGCTGGCCCTGAGGCTGCCGCCCTTGGTCGGCTTCGTCGCGGCCGGCTTCGCCCTCAGCGCCCTGGGCGCTCCAGCCGTGCCCGGGCTCTCGGTGATCTCCACCCTTGGCGTCACCCTGCTGCTCTTCGGGCTCGGGCTCAAGGTCGAGATCCATCAGTTCCTGCGGCGCGAAGTCTGGGTCGTGTCGATCGTCCACCTGGCCGGCAGCGTGGTGATTGGCACCGGGCTGCTCGCACTGGTCAAACTGCTCGGCCTCGAGCCGGTCGCGAGCGCCTCCTGGCCGGTGCTCTGGCTGGTGGGCTTCGCGGTGTCCTTCTCGAGCACGGTCTTCGTCGTCAAACTCCTGGAGACCCGCAATGACACCCAAGCGGTCTACGGGTCCATGTGCATCGGTGTCCTCATCGTCCAGGACCTGGCGGCCATCGCCTTCCTGTCGCTCTCGGGCGACCGCGAGATCTCGCCGTGGGTGTTGACCCTGCTGGCCACCCCTGCGGTGGCTTGGGTCCTGCGCCGGGTCTGGGATGCCTTGCACCACGAGCTGTCCTGGCTCTTCGGGGTGGGCGTAGCCCTGGTGCCCGGGTACGCCTGGTGGCATGGGGTCGGGCTCTCCGGGGAGTTGGGAGCCTTCATCCTCGGGGTGCTGCTCGCGTCGCATCCGCACGCGACTGAACTCACCCGAACGCTCTTCTCGGTCAAGGAATTGCTGCTCGTGGGCTTCTTCCTCTCGGTGGGCTCGCTGGGCATCCCCTCGTGGGGACAACTACTCGTGGGCACCCTGCTGGTCCTCGTGCTGCCCCTGCAAGGCGTGCTCTATGTCGCCCTCATGCATCTGATGCGCTTCCGGGCGCGCACCTCAGTCCTGGCCGGCGCCGCCATGTCGAATAACTCCGAGTTCGGACTCATTGTGATGTCCTTTGGTGCGGCTGCGGGCCTGCTGGAGGACAGCTGGTTGGCCACCATGAGCGTCGCCGTGGCGGTCGGTTTCGTCGCCTCCACGCTGATCAATGCCAACCCTCGATGGCTGGTGCAACGCTTTGCCTCCCGGCTGCGCCAGCGGCCGGATGACGCGCTCAATCCGCGGGACCGACCGATCACCACCGGTGACGCCGAGGCCATCGTGCTGGGCATGGGCAGAGTCGGGAGCGCCGTATGCCGTCGCCTCGAGTTGTCCTACGGGTTGCAGGTGCTGGGGGTGGAGCACGACGAGGCGAGGGTCGAGCGGCTGCGGGCGAAGGGGCTGCGGGTGGTGGAAGGAGACGCCACGGATGAGGGCTTCTGGGCCCGCCTGGCGACTCCCTCGCGGGTGCATCTCGTGGTGCTCGCCATGCCCTTCCATGGCGCGAATATGGCCGCCTTGGAGCTGGTGCGTGAGGTCGGTTTCACCGGGACGATCGCCGCCGTCGCGCGCGATGACGATGACCTGCACGCGCTGGAGCAGGCAGGTGTCACGACCGTCCTGCATATCTATACCGGAAGCGGAACCGCGCTGGCGGACTCGATCGCCGACGACCTCAGACTCGAGCGACGGCCGACCTGAGGCTTCGCCAGCGACGGCGTTGACGCGGGGACTCAGGCAGAGCGCTTGCGCGTGGGCCGCTTGGCCCGGCTCTCGTCGCCCTGCCGCACGATGGTCGGTAGCACGTTCTTGAGCACGACATCCCGCGTGACGACCACCTTGGCGATGTCCTCCTCGCTTGGGACGTCAAACATCACCGGCATGAGGACTTCCTCCATGATCGCGCGCAGCCCGCGGGCTCCCGTGCCCCGCGCGATGGCCTGCTCGGCGACGGCCTCCACTGCGTCCTCGGTGAACTCCAGGGCCACGCCATCGATCTCAAACATCTTCTGGTACTGCTTGACCAAGGCGTTGCGCGGCTCGGTGAGGATCTGCACGAGCGAGCTGATGTCCAGCGGCGAGACGGTGGTGATCACCGGCAGTCGACCAATGAATTCGGGGATGAGGCCGAACTTCATCAAGTCCTCGGGCATGACCTCGTGGATCGACTCGGCCAGGTCCTTGGGGGTGTGCAACTCCGACCCGAACCCGAGCCCCTTCTTGCCATTGCGCGACTCGATGAGCTTCTCGAGGCCGGCGAAGGCGCCACCGACGATGAAGAGCACATTCGTGGTGTCGATCTGGATGAATTCCTGGTGCGGGTGCTTGCGGCCGCCCTGGGGCGGGACCGAGGCCGTGGTGCCCTCAAGGATCTTGAGCAGGGCTTGCTGGACACCCTCACCGGAGACATCACGGGTGATCGAGGGGTTCTCGGACTTGCGCGCGATCTTGTCGACCTCGTCGATGTAGATGATCCCGGTTTCGGCCTTTTTGACGTCATAGTCCGCGGCCTGGATCAGCTTGAGCAGGATGTTCTCGACGTCCTCGCCCACATACCCGGCCTCGGTCAACGCGGTGGCGTCCGCGATGGCGAAGGGGACATTGAGCATCCGTGCCAGGGTCTGCGCGAGGTAGGTCTTACCGCAGCCGGTGGGGCCGATCAGCAAGATGTTGGACTTGGCGATGTCGACGTGGTCGGGATCCTTGCGGGCCAGGTTGCTTTCGCCGGCCTGAATGCGCTTGTAGTGGTTGTAGACCGCGACGGCCAGCGCCTTCTTGGCGACGTCCTGTCCGATCACATACTCCTCGAGGAAGGAGAAGATCTCCCGCGGCTTGGGGAGCTCATCCATGTCGAAGTCGGCGGCCTCGCTGAGCTCCTCCTCGATGATCTCGTTGCAGAGCTCGATGCACTCGTCGCAGATGTAGACGCCGGGGCCGGCAATCAGCTTTTTGACCTGCTTCTGGGACTTGCCGCAGAACGAACACTTGAGCAAGTCGCCGGTCTCGCCAACGCGCGCCACGAGGAGTCCTTCCTTCACCGAACGGGACACCATGACGCTACCCGTCGCGGGCCCTGACACCCCTCATTGAATGCCGCTGTCTGGCCGCGCGTCGCGTTTGTCCGCTGTCAGCGTAATTCCGTACGTATGTCGCCACCGGCCCGGTCGCGGCATACAGCCCCTAACGCAGTCGAGAGTAGAGAACACTCCGTTGAGGACGTGTCCTCAACGGAGTGTTCTCTACTCTCGACCAGCGGGGAGCGCGCGCCCCGCGGGATAGCTCAGCTGGAGGCCTTGCGGGAGGCCAGCACCTCGTCGATCAGGCCATAATCGCGGGCCTGCGCGGCGGAGAGGATCTTGTCCCGCTCGATGTCCTGGCGGATGTCGCCCACGTCCTTGCCCGCGTGCTTGGCCAAGGTCTCCTCAAGCCACTCCCGCATCCGAATGATCTCCTTGGCCTGGATCTCCAGGTCCGAGGCCATCCCGCCAGTGCCCTCGATCGCAGGCTGGTGGATGAGCACCCGCGAGTTCGGCAGGGCAAAGCGCTTGCCCTTGGCGCCCGCGGCCAACAGCACGGCAGCCGCGGACGCGGCCTGGCCGATGACAAAGGTCTGCACGTCAGGGCGGATGTACTGCATGGTGTCGTAGATCGCGGTCATCGCCGTGAACGAGCCACCAGGGCTATTGATGTACATCAGGATGTCGCGGTCGGGGTCCTGGGACTCCAGCACGATGAGCTGGGCGATCACGTCATCCGCGGAGGCGTCATCAACCTGCACCCCAAGGAAGATGATCCGGTCCTCGAAGAGCTTGGTGTACGGGTCGAGACGCTTCATGCCATAGGACGTGCGCTCTTCGAACTGGGGCAGGATGTAACGGCTCTGCGGGCCGGGCACGTGGAGGCGGCCGGTTAGGTCTGCGTTCATGTCTCTCTCTCGCGTCGTCTCGGCCGGTCAGTCCGCGGTCACCGGGTTGTCGGTATGACGACCGGCCATATCGGACTTGGTGATCACGTGGTCGACGAAGCCGTACTCCTTGGCCTGCTCGGCGGTGAACCACCGGTCACGGTCGGAGTCCTTCTCGATCTGCTCAACGCTCTGGCCGGTGTGCGTCGCGATCAGCTCGGCCATCTGCTTCTTGATGTGCAGGATCTGCTCGGCCTGGATCTTGATGTCGGAGGCCGTACCGCCGATGCCACCGGAGGGCTGGTGCATCATCACCCGCGCATGCGGGGTGGCGTAGCGCTTGCCCGGCGTCCCGGCCGAGAGCAGGAACTGGCCCATCGACGCGGCCATGCCCATGGCCACCGTGGCAACGTCATTGGGCACCCACTGCATGGTGTCAAAGATCGCCATACCGGCCGTGACGGAACCACCGGGGCTGTTGATGTACAGCCAGATGTCCTTGTCTGGGTCTTCGGCGGCAAGAAGCAGCATCTGGGCACAGATCGCATTCGCGTTATCGTCGCGCACGTCCGAGCCCAGGAAGATGATCCGCTCCTTGAGCAGGCGGTTATAAATGTGGTCGTCGAGGCCCGCTTGGGGGCCCGGGCCGGCGGCCATAGGGGTGGTGCTCACGTGTCGTCCGTCACTTTCTGAACCGCTGGTCCTCAGGTGTCCTGCGTGGCTGTGTCGACCCTAACGTGCAGGTCGCCGGGGACCATCCCCACCCTCGGTGGTGTTCGCTCAGAGCGCACGGCCCCCAGGAGCCCGGTCGGGTTCGCGCACCGCCGGGATGGCCAGCATGGCAATGGCAGCCATCGTCCCAACGGCGAGCAGCGAGTGCAGCACGCCCACATGCTCTCCGAGCAAACCTAGAACCGGGGGCCCGGCAATGAACGCCAGGTACCCAATCGTGGCCACGGTGGACATCCGGGCGTGGGCGCGAGCGGGTTCGTCGGCCGAGGCGCTCATGCCGACCGGGAAGCCCAGTGACACCCCGACACCCCAGACCGCCGACCCGACGAAGGCCAGCACCGGCCCTCCGAAGATCACCAAGAGAGATCCGAGGATGGCCAGGGCGAAGGTCACCCGTAGCACCAGAACTCGGCCGAATTGGTCCAGCCACTTCGTCCCCAGCAGGCGCCCCAGCGTCATGAACGAAAGGAAAACAGCGAACCCCAGCACGCCCGCCCAGGTCGGGAGCCCATAGCCCTCGACCAGGGCCACCGCGAGCCAGTCATTGGCCGTACCCTCGGTGAAAGCCGCCACCAGCGTGACCGCGCCGATGAGCAGCGTGCGCGGCTCGGTCCAGGCCGATCGGGAGGGCCCCTCGGCCACCTCCGGGCTCGGCGCCTCCTCACCCATCCCGCGCGGCAGGAAGTCTCGCAAAGCCCATTGAGTCCCGATCACCACGAGGGCAGCGGCACCACCGAGGTGCACAAGAAGGGGCACCTGGAATCGAGCCATCAAGGCGCCGAGCAGTGCTGACACCACGGTCCCAGCGCTGAACGCCGCGTGGAAATGCGGCATCACCGTTTGCCCAAGGAGCCGTTCAACCGCTGCCCCCTCCAGGTTCATGGCCACATCCCAGATGCCGACCCCTAAACCAATCAGGAAGAGCCCCGCCATCACGGCATACCGCGATTGAGCGATATCCACCCCGGCGGCGACGGCGAGGAGGCCCAGGCCGGTGCCGATGAGGCCGATCCGGATGGTCGCGGCGATCCCGATCCGCGTCGCGATCCGGCCGGTGGATGGCATCGCCACCAGCGACCCCGCCGAGAGTGCAAAGAGGGTGAGGCCGAGTTCGCCGGGGCCCAGGTTGAGTGCGTGTTTGGCGTCCGGAATACGGGAGGCCCAGGAAGCGAAGGTCACCCCGGCGATGGCGAATACGACCATCACCGCCGTACGGGCGGCCAGGATGCGCTCTCGCGTGGACTCGGGCTGATCGATCACGGGTCTCCTGGGAGGACGGCTGGGACCAGGGTATGCCGTCGGCGCCCCCAGCGCGCCGACGGCGAAACCACTGACCATGGTGAAGCGCTGCGGCCGGGACCTGCCTTCCCGGCCGCAGCGTTCTGCCCAGTGAGAGAGCCCGATCTACGGCTGATGCCACCAGATCAGGCGTTCCCCCCGTTGCCCGTCCAGACTACCGAAAGTAGCTTGCAGCGCAATAGTGGGCAGCCCTTCAATTCGGGCGAATCTATGCCTCAGGCTTGACGTCAGTTACCTCGTCGGTCGCCGGGTTGAGCGCGGACAAGTCCACGGTGGCCCCGGCCGTGTCAACCACGGTGGCCTGCTCCAGCACCTCGGCCAGCGCCTTACGGCGCGCAACCTCGGCCACCATGGCCGGGATCTGACCCTGCTGGTCAACGGCCTGAGCGAAGGTGTTGGGGTCCATGCCGTACTGCTGAGCGCTCATGACGAGGTACTCGATGAGCTCGGGCTGACCGACCTCGACCTCGAGCTTCTCGACCAGGGCGTCCAGCAGGAACTGCGCCCGCAGCGCCTTGCGGGTGCTCTCGTCAACCTCGGCGCGGTGCTCGTCGTCCTCGAGGCGGTCCTCGCCCTCGAGGTGAGCGTTGACCTCGTCCTCGACGATGCCATCAGGGACCGGGATCTCGATGGTGTCCAGCAGGTGCTCAAGCACCTTGTCCCGGGCCTGCAGACCCTGCTCGAAGCGCTTGGCCTGCTCCGCCTGCGCAGTGACATCGGCCCGCAGCTCATCCATGGTGTCGAACTGTGAGGCGAGCTGAGCAAAGTCGTCGTTGAGCTCGGGAAGCTCGCGCACCTTGACCGAGGCAACGGTGACCGTGCAGGCCGCGTCTTCACCCTGGTGGTCGCCACCGGCCAGCGGCGCGGTGAAGTCCTTGGTGTCGCCGGCGCTCATGCCCAGCAGGGCCTCGTCGAGCCCTTCGAGCATGGTCCCGGAACCGACCTCATACGAGACACCGGAGACCGAATCGATCTCCTGGTCGCCGATGGACGCGCCGAGGTCGATGGACACGAAGTCGCCATCCTCGACCGCCCGCTCGACGCCCGAAAGGGTGCCGAAGCGCTGGCGCAGCGTGGTGAGCCGCTCCTCGATGTCCTCATCGGAGGCCTGCGCAGCATCAACTGTCACGGTGATCCGGGACAGATCAGGCAAGGTGATCTCCGGTCGAACGTCCGTCTCGACGCTGAACTCGAGGTCCTGACCGTCCTCCAGAGGTACCGCGGTCACGTCGACCTCGGGACGACCGATCGCCCGGACCTCCTCGGCCTGCGCGGCCTGCGCGAAGAAGGTCGGCAGCGCCTCGTTGACTGCCTCCTGGATCACGGCGCCACGACCGACGCGCTGGTCGATGATCCGGCTGGGGACCTTGCCGCGCCGGAACCCGGGCACCTGAATCTGGGACCCGATGCTCCGGTAGGCCGCCTCAATCATCGGCTTCATTTCGTCGAATGGAACCTCGACGACGATCTTGACCCGAGTGGGGCTGAGGGTCTCGACGGCACTCTTCACTTCACGCGCTCCGTAGTGGGGGATCCGGCAGTAGTCATGCGTCCATCAGTGGGTGAGCACACGGCATACGCACACGGGACGGCAGCCACCCATGCTAGCCGGGGTTGGCCCAGCCCACCCAATCCCCTCCGGCGTTGGCCTATCAAAGCCCATGACCGCGGGCCGAAGGCATCAGCAGCGATTAGTCCTGAGCGCTGAAGTACTCCACCTTCTGGCGCTCGCCCGAGACGATCACCAGATCACCCTCGTTGACCACGGTGTCGGGTGTGGCGTACGTAAAGTCCTGACCGGGGGTCTTCACCCCGACAATGGTCACGCCGAATCGGGTCCGCACCCCGGAGACGCCCAAGGGCATTCCCAGGATGGAGCGCGGCGGCATGGTCTTGACGATGGCGTAGCCGTCGTCAAACTCGATGTAATCGAGCATCTTCCCGCGGACCAGGTGGGCGACGCGACGGCCCATGTCGTGTTCGGGGCGCACCACATGCCCCACCCCGATCTGCTCCAAGATCTTGGCCATCGACTCGCTCGTGGCCTTGGCCCAGATGTTCTCGACGCCCAAGCTCTTCAAGGCGAATGCCGTCAACGCGGAAGCCTCCAGATCGGAGCCGATCGCGATCACCGCCCGGTCGAAGTCCTGGACCGAGAGTTGCTGCATCGCTTCGAC
>WBZP01003933.1_pt1 | contig 15795 bp, 9 predicted proteins | sample 5204301 | NCBI WGS metagenome assembly WBZP01 (sample SAMN12412401, study PRJNA552823) | activated sludge metagenome | isolation source: activated sludge from nitrification reactor of wastewater treatment plant... | place: USA: Pennsylvania | collected 2017
CATCCATCCGCCGGCGAACGTGGCGCCGGTGGCGAGCTTCTCGGCGTCGTCGTCGGGTCTGGTGGCGTCGGTGGACGGTTCTGCGTCGAGCGATGCCGATGGTTCGGTGGTGTCGCATGCGTGGAACTGGGGTGATGGTTCGGCGGCGGGTTCGGGTGTGTCGTCGACGCACACGTACGCGGCGGCGGGTACCTACACGATCACGTTGACGGTGACCGATGACGACGGGGCGACGGGTTCGACGACGCGGTCGGTGACGGTGGGTACGCCGCCGGGGAACTCTCCGTTCGTGCAGGATGCGTTCGGTCGGACCGCGACCGGTGGGTGGGGTTCTGCTGATGTGGGTGGGGCCTGGACCGTCGGTGGGACGGCGTCGAACTACTCGGTGTCGGGTGGTGAGGGTCGGATCTCGCTCACTGCGGGTGGGGGTCGGACGGCGTCGTTGTCATCGGTGTCGCAGTCGAGTGCGGATGTGACGGCTCGGTTGTCGTTGGACAAGGCGATGACCGGTGGCGGCGTGTACATGGCGGTGATCGGCCGGCAGGTGAACTCGAGCAACGACTACCGGTTGAAGTTGCGGGTGCAGTCCAACGGGTCGGTGACGGCTCAGTTGGTGCGGGTGGTCGCGGGTTCTGAGGCTGTGATCCAGACGGTTGCGACGGTGCCGGGTGTGACGGTGGCGGCGGGCGACGGGCTGCAGGTCCGGTTCCAGGTGTCGGGGGCGGGTACGACCGCTCTGGCGGCCAAGGTGTGGAAGTCGGGTACGGCGGAGCCGGCCGCGTGGCTGTTGGAGAGCTCCGATTCGACCGCGGCGTTGCAGAGCTCGGGTGCGGTCGGGTTGTGGGCGTATCTGTCGGGTTCGGCGACCAACGCTCCGGTGGTCCTGTCGGTCGACGACCTCGACGCCCGACCCGTCTGATCCGGCCTTCCGGAGGCCACTCCGGACGCCGTGGCGACCCGTCGTCGTGGGCCGAATGGCCCACCACGACGGGTCTCGTCGCGTTCGGGGCCCTTCCGATCGGACCGCAGCACGGGATCTTTGCTCAGTGTCGATCCGCAACGACCGACGTTAGGTTCATCGGTGGGCGTCCGCGATCCTGCGGCGGCCCTTGAGAGAAGCCCGGGTCCGAGCGGCCCCGCTGGGAGAGCACAGATGTCAGTCACCCCCGAGTCTTCCCCCCGTCGGTGGATCCGCAGCGTCGCCGGTGCAGTTGTCGCCTTGATGGCGTCGTCGATCGCGGCGGTCGCCCTGGGTGTCGGTGTGGCCGGAGCCGACACCGCTCCGGTCGATCCCGCGGAGCCGGAGACCGTCTCGGCTGACAGCCTCCCCACCGTCCAGATCGACGGTGTGGTGTGGGACCAGTTGGTCGTCGGCAACACCGTCTACGCGACGGGGTCTTTCACCTCGGCCCGGCCGGCCGGATCCGCAGCGGGAACGAACGAGACACCGCGATCCAACATCCTGGCGTACAACATCACCACCGGGAACCTGATCACCTCGTGGGCGCCGACGCTCAACGCCCAGGGGCGGACCCTCGAAGCTTCGGCCGACGGCAGCACGATCTACGTCGCCGGTGACTTCACCCAGGTCAACGGCACGACCCGCAATCGGGTGGCCGCCCTGGACGCCACCACCGGGGCGCTCAGGCCCTTCAACCCCAACGTCAACGCCCACGTCAACAGCCTCGCCCTCTCTGGCGACACCCTCTACGTCGGTGGTGCGTTCACCGTCGTCGGCAACCAGGGCCGATCCCGGCTGGCGGCCGTCGACGCCGCCTCCGGTGCACTCCGCGCGTGGGCGCCCGTGGCCAACCTCGAGGTCCGGGCAGTGGTCGTCCCGGCCGGCAAGGGCAAGGTTGTCGTCGGCGGTCACTTCGACGACATGAACGGCGTTCCGACCCGCGGTCTGGCCGCGCTCGATCCCACGACCGGGGCACTCGTCGCGTTCCCGGCCAACCAGATCATCCAGAACTGGGGTGCGGACGCCGCGATCTGGAGCCTGTCCACCAACGGCGACCAGGTCTTCGGGACCGGCTTCACCTACCTGGTCAACAACGACCCGACCACCGGCGGGAACCTGGAGTCGACGTTCGCAGCCGACGCCACCACCGGTGAGCTGATATGGGTCAACGGTTGCCGAGGGGACCACTACGACACCGCCCCGATCGGCAACGTCCTCTACAACGTCAGCCACGCCCACGACTGCGCGCCGGTGGGTGGACATCCCCAGACCAGCCCGTGGACCTTCCAGCGCGGTCAGGCCGAGACGATCTACCCGGACCCCACCGGAGCGGTGAACGTCGGCGGCAAGTTCAACGGCCGCCCCCGCGCCCAGCAGCTGCACTGGCTGCCGACGCTGGCCATCGGAACGTTCACCGGTCAGGCCCAGGCCGCCTGGACGGTGGAGGGCAACAGCCAGTACGTCGTGCTCGGCGGCGAGTTCCCCCGGGTCAACGGCGCCAACCAGCAGGGCCTGGCCCGGTTCGCCATCAAGTCGATCGCGCCCAACAAGGACCTGCTCCAGGGCTACCCCGAGTTCACCCCGACCCTGGTGCCGATCTCGGCCGGGTCGTTGCGCGTCTCGTGGCAGGCGGTCTGGGACCGTGACAACGCCCAGCTGACCTACGAGGTCCTCCGTGGAGCGACCGTCAACACCTCGACGGTCGTGGCCACCCGCACCTACTCGCCGTCGGCGTGGTGGAACCGCCCGATGCTCGCCGCAGTGGACGCAACCGCGACCCCGGGATCGACTCAGACCTACCGGGTCCGGGTTCGCGACGCCTTCGGCAACGGCTTCGTCAGCCCCGCCGTCACCGGCACCGTTCCGGACGGCGCTCCGACCTCCAGCCCGTACCGTGCCGCGGTCCTCACGGACTCGCCGGTCAAGTACTGGCGCCTCGGGGAGGCGAGCGGCACGATCGGCTACGACCAGGTCGGCGCCGACGACCTGACCCTCAACTCGAACACCACCCGTGGCGTGGTCGGTGCCCTGATCGGCGACTCCGACACGTCGACCACCTTCGCCGGCGGCACCGCTCCGGCCTCGACCAAGGGGACAGCGGTCAACGGACCTCAGCAGTTCACCGTCGAGGCGTGGTTCAAGACGACGACCTCGTCGGGCGGCAAGATCGTCGGGTTCGGCAAGTCGTCGACCGGATCGAGCACCAGCTACGACCGTCACATCTACATGACCAACGGCGGTCAGCTGCGCTTCGGCGTGTACGACGGCAGCACCCGAACCGTGGCGTCGTCGGCCGCCTACAACGACGGCCAGTGGCACCAGGCCGTCGGCCAGCTCGGCCCGGCCGGCATCAAGCTCTACGTCGACGGCAAGCTGGTCGGTGCCGACGCCGCCGCCACCAGTGCTGAGGCGTTCGCCGGCTACTGGCGCATCGGTGGTGACGCCCTCGGTGGTTGGCCGTCGCAACCCTCGTCGGCCAACTTCAACGGCACCATCGACGACGTCTCCATCTACGGCGGCGAGCTCACCCAGGAGCAGATCCGGGCCCACTTCCTGGCCAGCGGTCGGACCCCGGGCTGGCCCACCGTGCCCGCCGATGCGTACGGCGCCGCGGTGTGGAACGCCAACGCCGATCTCTACCTGCGACTCAACGAGACGAGCGGCTCCAGCGCGGTCAACCGCATGACGCTGGACCCGGGGGCCACCACGAGCGGCACCGTGTGGGGCGGGGCGGCCTCGCCGGCCGATCCGAGTGGCACCTCGGTCGACTTCGACAGCAACAACGACCGCGTGGTCGGCACCCAGCAGTACACCAACCCGACCACCTTCTCGCTCGAGACGTGGATCCGCACCACCGACGCCAACGGCGGCCGGATCATCGGCTTCGGCGACTCGACCGGTCAGACCAGCTCGAACTACGACCGCCACCTCTACCTGCTGGCCGACGGCCGTCTGCGCTACGGCGTGTGGATCGGTTCCGCGGCCACCATCGACTCGCCCCAGGCCGTCAACGACGGCCAGTGGCACCACGTCGTGGTGACCCAGCAGCCCGGTGAGCAGAAGATGTACGTCGACGGCGTCGCGGTCGCCACCGGCACGGCGTCGGCCCAGCAGAACTACTCCGGCTACTGGCGGTTGGGGGCCGACAACATCTGGACCGGTGACCGCCACTACCGCGGTCTGATCGACGAGGCCGCCGTGTACAGCTCGGTGCTGTCGCCGGCGACGGTCCTGTCGCACTGGACCGCAGCCGGCGGCCTGGCCCCGAACGTCAACCCGACGGCGTCGTTCAGCGCCGGCGCGGTCGACCTGGCCGCCACCTTCGACGCCTCCGGCTCGAACGACCCGGACGGCACGATCGTCTCCTACGACTGGAACTTCGGCGACGGAGCCACCGGTAGCGGCATCAACTCGGCCCACACCTACGGCGCGGCCGGCACGTACAACGTGACCCTCACCGTCACCGACGACCGTGGCGGCAGCGCCACATCGACGGCGCAGGTCACCGTCCTGGCACCGAACGTGACCCCGACGGCCGCGTTCAGCGCGGTGGTCGACCACCTCGACGTCGACTTCGACGCCAGCACCTCGCACGACCCCGACGGCAACGTCGTCGGCTACAGCTGGGACTTCGGTGACGGAACGCCGGCGGTGGAGGGAATCGCCCCCACCCACACCTACGCGGGAGCGGGGACCTACAACGTGACGCTGACGGTGACCGACGACCGCGGCGGTGTCGGAACCGTGACGCTGCCCGTCACCGCCACGCTGCCGCCCAACGTCCTGCCGACCGCGGCGTTCAGCTCGGGGCACGTCGATCTCGCTGCGACGTTCGACGCCTCGGCCTCGAGCGACCCCGACGGCACGATCGTGTCCCACGCCTGGGACTTCGGCGACGGCACCCAGGGCAACGGCGCCACGACGGCGCACACCTACCTGGCGGCGGGCACCTACAACGTGACCTTGACCGTCGTCGACGACCGGGGCGGCCAGGACACCGTGACCCATGACGTCACCGTGACCGATCCCCCCAACCTCGCTCCGACTGCGTCGTTCACCTTCGGTCACACCGACCTCACCGCCAACTTCGACGCCTCGCTGTCGTCGGACCCCGAAGGTCGGCCGCTCAGCTACGCGTGGACCTTCGGTGACGGCACCGGGACCTCGACGAGCGTCGCGCCCACGTACACCTATGCGGCGGCGGGCACCTACAGCGTGAAGCTGACCGTGACCGACGACGCCGGGGCCACCGCCTCGGTGACCTGGCCGGTGACCGTGACCGACCCGCCGCCGGCCAACGTCAGTCCGACGGCATCGTTCTCCTCGAGCACCAGCTTCCTGACCGCGGACGTGGATGGGCGCGGGTCGAGCGACCCCGACGGCAGCATCGCCAGCTGGTCCTGGAACTGGGGTGACGGCACCGCTCCGGGTTCCGGAGCCACCGCCTCGCACGTCTACGCCGGTGCCGGCACCTACACGGTGACCCTCACCGTCACCGACGACGACGGTGCCATCGGGACAGTCACCGGCCAGGTGACCGTCTCGGCGCCTCCGGCGAACGTCGCTCCCACCGCGTCGTTCACCGCCTCGGCCAACGACCTGACCCTGTCGGTGGACGCATCGACGTCGACCGACCCCGACGGTTCCATCGTGAGCTGGTCGTGGGTCTGGGGTGACAACACGGCCGCCGGAACGGGCTCCGCCGCGACCCACACGTACGCCGGTGCCGGCACCTACACGGTGACGCTGACCGTCACCGATGACGACGGTGCGACCGACACGACCAGTCGAACGGTGACCGTGACCGCTCCGGTGGTGTCCAACTACGCGTCCGACACCTTCAGCCGCACGGTCAGCAACGCGCTGGGGACAGCGGACGTCGGCGGCGCCTGGACCACCACGGGCTCGGCCGCCAGCTACTCGGTGTCGGGCGGCCTCGGCCGGGTCTCGACGACCGCCGGGGCGAGCCGCACCATCACCCTCGGCTCGGTCGCCGCGACCGACACCGACCTCAGCGCCCGACTGGGCTTCGACAAGGCACAGACCGGGGGTGGCACCTACGTCGGCATCATCGGACGTCGGGTGAGCTCCACCACCGACTACCGGCTCAAGCTGCGCTTCCAGTCCAACGGGTCGGTCACGGCCCAGCTCGTCCGGATCGTCAACGGGACCGAGACCGTCCTTCAGAACCTGTCGACGGTTCCCGGGCTCACCGTGAACGGCGGCGAGTTCGTCCGGGTTCGACTCCAGGTCACCGGTACCAATCCGACCAACCTGGCCGCCAAGGTCTGGAAGGACGGGACGGCCGAACCGATGGCCTGGCAGCTGCAGGCGACCGATGCCACCGCCTCGTTGCAGGCGAACGGCTCGGTCGGGATCTCGGACTACCTGTCGGGTTCCGCGACCAACGGTCCCATCACGATGCTGATCGACGACGTCGTCGCCGGGCCGGTCGGGGGCGGGACGCCGCCGCCGACCAACGCGGCGCCGTCGGCCGCGTTCACATCGTCGGTCACAGGTCTCGACACGGCCGTCGACGGCTCCGGGTCCTCCGACGGCGACGGGACGGTCGCGTCGTACTCCTGGAACTGGGGTGATGGGACCCCGGCTGGTTCCGGGGTGACCGCCACGCACACCTATGCGGCCGCGGGCACCTACACGGTCACCCTGACGGTGACCGACGACGACGGCGCCACCGGAACCAGCAGCTCCACAGTCGTGGTGACGAGCGGGCCCGCCCCTACCAACTTCGTCGAGGACACCTTCGGCCGCAACACGACCAACGGATGGGGCAGCGCCGAGATCGGCGGGACCTGGTCCACGACGAGCACAGCGTCGGCCTACTCGGTGTCCGGCGGTGCTGGTCGCATCACCATGAACGCTGGAGCGGGTCGCTACGCCAGCCTCGACTCGGTCACCCAGACCGCGACGGACTTCCGGGCGTCACTCAGCCTCGACAAGGCGCAGACCGGAGGTGGCACCTACGTGTCCGTCGTCGGCCGTCGCGTCGACGGTTCCAACGACTACCGGGTCAAGCTGCGGGTGCAGGCCGGTGGAGCGGTGACGGCCCAGCTGGTCCGGGTGGTGAACGGCACCGAGACCGTCCTCCAGAGCGTGGCGACCATCCCGGGGTTGACCTGGAACGCCGGGGAGATCCTCCACGTCCGGTTCCAGGTGAGCGGCACCGGCACCACCAACCTCGCGGCCAAGGTCTGGAAGGACGGCACGGCGGAGCCCACCGGCTGGACGCTCTCGGGGGCGGATCAGACCGCTGCTCTGCAGACCGCGGGTGGCGTGGGAATCTGGTCGTATCTCTCCGGATCGGCGACCAACGCGCCGATGACCCTCACGGTGGACGACCTCGTCGCCGGCCCGCTCGGCTGAGGTCGTCGTCCTCCACCCGTCGTCGATGGGTCCGTCGGGAGCCTCCGGTTCCCGACGGACCCACGACGTTCGGTACGGTCAACCCCGCTCCACCTGACCTCGACCGCCCACCACGCCGGACACCCCACTCAGGATGACGACCTCGCACATCGGACAGGAGCAGTCCCGGTCCCGACGGGCCGATGCCGCCGCTGCTGATGTCGCGGCTGCTGATGCCGTGGCTGGTGGATCGGGACGCCTGGGCCGCATCGTCGCCAAGATCCAGAAGGTCGCGGCGGCGGTGTCGGCCGAGGTCGTCCAGTCGATGACCAGCTTCCTGCTGCAGATCATCGCGGTCCGCGAGCTCAGCGCCGCCGGCCTGGGCGTGTTCGCGCTGCTCTACAGCTGTGTGATCCTGTCGACAGCGGTGACCACCGGCATGGTCGGCGACTCGCTCACGGTCCTGGATCGCCACGACGCCTCGGTCCGTGGTGGGCTGCAGGCGGTGGCGCTCACCATCGCCGTCGTCGGTGGGACCGTCGCGTGCGTGCTGTCGGGAGCGACTGGTCTGATCGGCTGGGACCTGGCTCCGCTGTTCGGTCTTGCGGCCACGATCTTCGTGCTGGAGGAGCTGATCCGCCGCATGTTGATGGCTTCGCTGAGGTTCTGGTTCGTCGTGGCGGTCGACACGACGTGCCTGGTCGTCACCGCGGTCTGGCTGGGACTGTTCAAGGTGCTCGACGGGCAGTTGGTCATGCGGGACCTGCTGTCGTCGTTGGTGGTGGCCCAGCTGTGCGGCTTGCTGGTCGGGGTCGTCCTCCTGCCCCGGGCCGAGCGGTGGTGGGCGACGATGCGGGCCAGCCGGTGGCGTGAGGTCGTCCGCTACGGGCGCTGGCGGGCGGCACAGCAGGCCGTGCGGCCGGCCATGATGGCCGCGGTGCGCACGATCGTGATCGTGGCCGTCGGCACCACCCTGTTCGGCGAGCTCGAAGCCGCGAGGGTCTTCGCTGCGCCTGCCATGTTGATCGTCAACGGCGTCGGGAGCTTCCTGTTCGCCTCGTACGCGGCGCGTCGGCGCAGCACGCTGCGGGAGCTGATCCCCCTGGCCGATCGTGGCACCGGGATGCTGGTCGGGCTCTCCCTGGTGCTCGGAGCGGTGTCGGTGGCGCTGCTGCCCGCGGTCGGCGACGTGATCACCAGCGGCAAGTTCGAACTGGATCCGATCGCGGTGTTCGGGTGGTCGGTGTACGCGGCGGCAAGCGCGGTCCTGATGCCGTACGGGAGCCTGGCCGCGGTTCGGGGACGACACGCCGCCATGATGGGTCTGCGAGTGGTCGAGGCGATCGTCTCGCTCGCGTCCTTGTTCCTGCTGCTGCGGGCGCTGCACGTGGACGTGTCCTACGTCCCCTACGCCCTGGCACTCGGCTCGCTCGCGATGGGTGTGGTCGCCCGTCAGATGATCCTCGTGCCCACGGCGCGGGAGGAGGAGCGGGCGGCCGCACGACGGGAGCGGCGCCGGAACGCCCGGCGGGCCCAGGGCGCTGCCCGGTCGGCTGCTCCGGGCGAGCCGCGCCCCTCAGCGGACTGAGGTCCGGTCGGTTCCCCTAACCTGGGGCGGTGGCACGCTCGCAGCGCACTCTCTCCGGCCGCTTCCTCGGTCTGGTCGACGACTGGTGGCTCGCGGTCGCGGGGGTGGCGTTCATCGTCGGCAGCGACTTCAAGTACCGCGTCCGCCCCCCCGGCCAGGCGCTCGGTGGTGGCATCGACGCCGCGATCATGGTGGAGATGCTGCTGTACGGCCTGGTCGCCGGGTACCTGCTCCTCGACCGCTTCCGGGTGCCGAGGGTCCGTCGGGTGCCGGCGCCGCTGTACCTGGCCGCCTGCTTCGTGGGGCTGGCCGTGCTGTCGCTCATGTACACGCCCTACCTCCAGTACGGCGTGGTGCGCTGCGTGCAGGCCACGGTCCTCCTGGCGGTGGTGGTCATCGCGGCGATGGACGGCGACCGATCGCACTTCCACCGCTTCGCCCACCTGTACCTGCTCCTGATCCTGGCCGGGGTGGGCTACGGACTGGTCCGCCCGAGCCCTCCGTTGAAGGCGAGCCAGGCCGGACGGTTCACCTGGCTGGCGGTCCACCCGACGGTGTCGGGTGCCATGATGTGTCTGGCCGCGGTCGTCGCCGTCGGCTACGTCGTCGGCGGACGCTCCGACCGCCCCGGACCCCGTTGGCCGCCGTTGATCTACTGGGGGATCCTGGCCGTCGTCGCCGGCGGAGGACTGGCGGGTCACACCCGGGGGGCCATCCTCGGCGGGATCTGCGGCGCCGCGGTCGTGCTGGTCACGACCCGTCGCGGGCGCGCCGTGGTCGAGGTCGGCCTGGTGGGGCTCGTCCTGGTCGCCGGGGTGGCGATCATGGCGAGCGACAAGGTGACGACGTACTTCGAACGAGGGGACACCTCGCGCCAGCTCACGACGCTGAGCCATCGGACCGAGCTGTGGAGCGTGGCGTTCCGGTCCATCGAGAAGAAGCCGTTGTTCGGCAACGGGATCACCGCGTCCAGGGGGATCTTCTACGAGGCGACCGGACTCGGCGGCGGTCACAACGGCGCCATCAACGTGCTGGTCGAGCTCGGTGCGGTGGGTCTGCTCGTCTGGGCCGCTCTGCTGATCAGCCTGCTCCTCGGGATCCGACACCTGCCCCGGAACGGACCGAGGGACCTGCAGCTCGACCGGGCGATGCTCCTCGGGGTCATGACGTTCCTGCTGGTGGACTCGATCTTCTACGAGGGCATCGGTTCGGTGGCCAACGTGGCGAGCACGTGGCTCTTCATGTGCATCGGCTGGTACGTGGTCGCCCGGCGCGACGGCCGACGCCCGACCGCGGCGGCCGAGGTGGAGTCCGTTCCCGTCTCGGCCGGCGGGTGACCCGAGAGGCGCTCGACGCCGGGAGTTGCTCCGGCGATCAGCGGAAGGCGCCGAAGTGCCGGGTTCCGGCCGGACGACCGATCAACGCGGCGACCGAGGTGGGCAACTCCGGGGCGGAGGGATCGAGCGCCTGCCCCGACGGCGTCGGACGTCCGGCCGGATCGACGATCGGGGCGCCCGTCACCATCTGGCCGGACGCTTCCTGTCCGGTTGCGGTCCGGAACGCTCCGAGGTCGTTGAGGACCGCGGGGTTGGTCGCCCCCCGTGACCACACGACGAGCCACGTCGGCGAGTTGGCGGCGCCGCGGTGGTAGGCGTTCCCGGGCGACGTGATGGCCATCTGCTCGGCGCTGAAGGTCCGGGAGTAGTCCTCCACGCACAGCAGGCAGTTGCCGGCCGAAGGAGCCGCGATCAGGTTGCCCTGCACCAGGACCGGTCCGTTGACCCAGGGCATGGTCGGATCGGGGAACGGGCGGCGGGGGTCGTGACCCGGAACGGACGGGTCGTTGCCCCTCCGGCTGTCCTGGACGATGTTCACCGGCCGGTTGTTGCCGACGAAGGTGTTGTTGACGAGCATGACCTCGGACGTGTCGTTGACCTTGATGCCGTTGCCGCCGTTTCCTGACACGAGGTTGTCGGCGAAGACCGCCTTGGCCGACAGCTCCAGCGACGTCCCGTGACCGCTGTTGGCGATCATGTCGCAGCCGGTCACGGTGATGTCGTAGACGGCCTGGTCGGTCCACAGACCCGGGCCGAGGTTGTCGCGGAACACGCAGCCGGTGACGGTGAGGCCCCGCGTCCTGGTCACCTTGAACCCGCCCGACACCGGTGCGCTGTTGAAGTGCTCGGTGTTGTTGGCCCTCGAGACGACCCCGAGAACCCTCAGCCCGTCGGCGTAGTTGGCGTGGATGCCGAGCATCCCGGAGCGGGCCACCTCGACGTTGCGCAGGGTGGCGCCGGTGGACACGACGCTGATGCCGGTGGTCGCCATGTCGGAGACGACGACGTGCTCCAGGGTCACTCCCGGTGCCTCGACGGTGATCGCGCCCATGTCGGGGACCGAGGGGCTGTAGCGGCGGAAGCCGATGCCGCGCACCGTCGAGCCCGTGGCCCGGATCGACATCGCCTTGACCAGCGTGGATGCCCGGACCTCGTGGCCGGACGGGTCGGTCCCGATCCGCAGGCGCGCCCCGGGGTCGTCCTTGTGGAACAGACCGGCGCCGACCTCGACCGCCGAGGCGACCTGGGCCTGGGCGACTCCGTCGACCCACACCTGGTCGGGGTGCGCCGCCATCGGGAACTGCGGGTTCACGAAGCGCCACTGGTCAGCCGAGTTGTCGGAGGCGCCGCGGGTGTAGGTGGGGGAGTGGTCGAAGGAGACGTTCCAGCCGTCGCGCCGCCACGTGGACCCGTCGGCGGTCCACCCGGTCACGACGTCGCTGCCGTCGAACCACACGACCTCGCCCGGCCAGTTCTGAACCGTCACGGTCCGTCCCGACGGGATCGTCACCGACTCGTGGTAGGTGCCGGCCCGCACCACGATGGTGGCGCCGGTGCGCGCGACGGCGATCGCCTTCCCCAGGGTCCGCAGCGGCGCGGCGACCGATCCGCTGGCCGAGTCGTCGCCGGCGGGCGACACGACGATGGCCGAGGCGGGAACCGGGTAGGAGGTCGACCCGAGCGTGGTGCCGGCTCCGTGCACGGTGGCGGGTTCGGGTGCAGGATGCGACGGTGGCGCCGCCGGCATCGCGGCGGCAGTCCGCCGCGATGCTCCGTCGGCCAGAGCGGATCCGCCGTCGTCGGACTCCGACCCGGTCGGGGCCCCGGAACAGGCGGCAGCCAACAGGGTGGCGCCGATGGTGATCAGGGCGATCTGGATGCGGTGCTTCACGGTGGAGCTCTCCCTCGGGCCGGCCGTACCGGGTACATCGGCCCATGTCCGGATCGGGTTGAGGGAAGATCCGCTCAGCACCCGTCCAGGGAATCCTACGCGTGAATATTGCGATCGTGTTGCGAGAAGTTGGTCTGGACCCGAATTGCAAGGCTGTGATCATGACGGGTTCGTCATGTGAGGCCGTCGAGTGAGGCCACTTGGATGGCTGCTCAGAGATCGAGCTCGCGCTCCAGGATGCGTCTCAGCATCGAGCTCGACGTCCGCTGGGTGTAGGGGACGTAGGCCACTTCGACGCCGTGGGCCGCGAAGTCCGATTCGAGCTTGTCGCCCTTGTCGGTGCCCCTCCAGTCGTCGCCCTTGATGATCACGTCGAAGTGCAGCCGCTCCCACATCTCGAGCTTGTGCGGGACGTCCTCGGCCACTGCCTCGTCGACGAAGCGGATGGCACCGACGATGGCCAGGCGCTCGTCGACGGGGACCACCGGTCGGACTCCCTTGGTGCGCTGGGACATCTCGTCGGTCACCACGCCGGCGATCAGGTAGTCGCAGAACTGGGTGGCGTTGCGCAGCATGTTGAGGTGGCCGACGTGGAACAGGTCGTACACCCCGGGTGCGTAGCCGACGCGACGGCCGTTGCGGGAGGGCTGGTCGGGTCCGGGCATCTCTCCGACGATATCGGCAGAGGGCGTCGAACCCGACCTGACGGGGGTTTCCGATCATGCGTACCGACGTGTACACATCAAGACGTGCAGACGGTGGAGGCCCGCGTGTAGAACTCGGTCCCGACCGACCCGACCAACCAGGGGGAACCCACAGTGAACTTCGCCTTCAGCGAGGAGCAGGAAGAGCTCCGCAAGGTCGTCCGTGACTTCCTGAACGCCAAGTCCGACGAGCCCACCGTCCGTGAGCTCATGGACACCGAGGCCGGCTACGACGCCGCGGTGTGGACCCAGATGGCCGAGCAGATGGGCCTCCAGGGGCTCGTCATCCCCGAGGAGTTCGGCGGGTCCGGCTACTCCTTCGTCGAGCTCATCGTCGTTCTCGAGGAGATGGGCCGCCGCCTGCTGTGCGCCCCGTACTTCTCCACCGTCGTGCTCGCCGGCCAGACCCTGATCCACTCCGGTGACGACGCGGCCAAGGCCGCCCACCTGCCGGGGATCGCATCGGGCGAGACCGTCGCCACCCTCGCCTACACCGAGCCGAACGGGCGCTGGGACGAGTCCGCCGTGACCGCGACCGCCAGCGCCGACGGAGACACCTGGAAGATAAGCGGTGAGAAGCTCTACGTCCTCGACGGCCACACCGCGGATCTGATCATCACCGCGGCCCGCACCGACGCGGGTGTGAGCCTCTTCGCGGTGGCCGGCGATGCGCCGGGGCTCACCCGAACCGCGCTGTCGACCATGGACCAGACCCGCAAGCAGGCCCGTCTCCAGTACGCGGACGTGCCCGGCACCCTCATCGGGACCGACGGCGGAGGCTGGGACGTCCTGTCCACCGTGCTCGACCTCGCTGCGGTGGCCCTCGCCGCCGAGCAGGTCGGCGGCTCCCAGGAGGTCCTCGAGGCTGCGGTGCAGTACGCCAAGGACCGGGTGCAGTTCGGACGCCCCATCGGCTCGTTCCAGGCGATCAAGCACAAGTGCGCCGACATGCTGCTCGAGGTCGAGTCGGCCAAGTCCGCCGCCTACTACGCCGGCTGGTGCGCCTCGGAGCTCAACGACGAGCTGCCGTCGGTGGCCTCGCTGGCCAAGGCGTACTGCTCGGAGGCGTACTTCCACGCCGCAGCCGAGAACATCCAGATCCACGGTGGGATCGGCTTCACCTGGGAGCACCCCGCCCACCTGTACTTCAAGCGGGCCAAGAGCTCCGAGCTCCTGTTCGGCGACCCCACCTACCACCGCGAGCTCCTCGCCCAGCGCATCGGCATCTGAGCCCTCGGCCACCGTCCGGGGTGCAAGGCTGGCGACGATGTGGATCTGGATCGTCCTGGCCGCCGTCGTCTGCTTCGTCATCGCAGCGGTCACGATCGGCGGCGTGACCGGCACCCTGGCCACCCGGCCGCGCCGCAGCGTGTACGACCTCGAGGAGGCGGTCGACTTCGTCGCCGACCGCCTCCCCGAGGAGCTCACCGCCGAGATCTCCTATGACGACGTCACAGCGGTGCTCGCCGCTCACTGCGACTACCTGGCTGCCAAGGGCGTGGCCTCCGCCAAGGCCGCAGACGACATCGGCGACGCCCTCGTGGTCGTCCCCGACGACGAGCCCGTGGCGTGGGTGATCGGTCGACTCGAGGAGCAGGGCGAATCGATCTCCGACGAGGTCGTGGTCACGGTGCTCGCCGTCGAGGAGCAGTACTACGAGGCGATCGGGGCGATCGGACCACGGGTGTCGGGGTCCGACGACGGCAGGGCCTGAGTCCCGCCGCGGCCTACGATGGCCTCCGCCCGCCCCACCAGGACCAGGAGAGCCACCGATGGACCGCCCCGGCAAGTTCGAACATCACCGCTACGTGGGCGACAAGCGCACGCAGGTGGTCTACGACGTGGACGAGCTCGGCTCCGACGACGAGCACCTGATCGCTGAGCTGATGGAGGCGGAGACCTTCCTGTGCTTCGGCCCCGACACCCTCGCCGAGGCCCGCAACCGGGGTTACCGGCTGTACGTCCCGCAGCGCGTCGCAACCTCGGGCTGAGAGCCCTCCCGTGACCAGCGAGGCGTCGTCAGGCGACGCGTCGGAGTCGCCGGTGATGGACTACACGTTCCACTCCGGCGACCTCGCGCTCAGCGCCCACCTGGCCGAACCCACCATCGACGCCAACGACGCCCCGGGCCTGGTCCTCTGCCACGGGTTCCCGACGCGGGGACGGGAGAGCCCTCAGTCCGGCAAGTCGTATCCTGAGCTGGCCGAGCGCATCGCAGCGGAGCTGGGTTGGGTCGTGCTCACCATGAACTTCCGGGGCTGCGGTCGCGCCGAGGGCGACTTCTCCCTGCAGGGCTGGTTGGACGACATCCACGCCGCGGTCGAGCACGTCGCTGCGCTCGGCGTCACCGGCGTGTGGATCTGCGGCGCGGGCACCGGAGGCTCGCTGGCGCTGGGGGAAGGCGCCCGCAACCCCCGGGTGCGAGGCGTGGCGACGTTGGCCGCCCCGGCCGACTTCGAGGACTGGGCCCGTCATCCCCGCCGGCTGCTGCTGCACGCCCGACAGGTCGGTGTCATCAGGGACCCGGAGTTCCCGCCCGCGTTCGACCGCTGGTCCGCCGAGCTGCGTGCCGTGCAGCCCCTCGGCGCGGCGAGGGAGCTGGCCCCCCGCCCGCTGCTGGTGATCCACGGCGACAGCGACGACCTGACCCCGCTCCAGGACGGACGCTCCATCGCCGAGGCCCACGGCCGGGCCGAGCTCAAGGTGATCAGCGGCGCCGGCCACGAACTGCGTCACGACCCCCGGGCCGTCGCCGTCCTCCTCGGCTGGCTGTCGCGTCAGCAGATATCGGACTCCGTCGCGTGGAGCTGAGCACCGCCGGCGGTGCGGTCAGTCCACCGGGTCGGTCTTGGCCTTGCGGGCCGCCTTCATCATCTTCTTCCACTCGCGGACCCGGGCCAGGTTCTCCTCGGAGTCGACGTCGGCCACGGACCGGGGTTCGTCGTCGGAGA
>WBZP01003934.1_pt1 | contig 15794 bp, 18 predicted proteins | sample 5204301 | NCBI WGS metagenome assembly WBZP01 (sample SAMN12412401, study PRJNA552823) | activated sludge metagenome | isolation source: activated sludge from nitrification reactor of wastewater treatment plant... | place: USA: Pennsylvania | collected 2017
AAGACCGCATGTCCGGTGGTGTGGGAGGGGTGACGGGCGCAATCCCGTCACCTCGACCCGATCCTCACTTTGTTGGGCGATCGATCACGACTCGAACTCACTTTTGGGTATACCTGACTGGCGGATGATGGATTGAAGTGTGCCAATACGCAGTTCGGCGTGATTTGGGACTGGTACGGTAATCGTTGTATCAGGCAGACGCTTCTGCATCACGACATGGCTGCCGCGCTGGCGTACCTCAAGGAATCCAAGGTTCGCAAGGATCGCACAAACTTGGCTCCCGGAGAGGACACGGAGCTTACCCAACGGCGACCTCCAATCGGGTCACATACACTTCCTCGTGCAAGCGCGTCTGAATCTCCTCAGGCGAGGCCGTTTCGAAAAATAGCTCTAGCGCTTCCCGAAGATTCTCTCGGGCTTCTTCGATAGTATCGCCCTGACTGGCGATATCGAGTTCCGGACACAGCGACACATACCCGTCACCTTCGCGTTCGATAAACGCTGTAAGTTGCTTCTGCATGATACATTTCCCAATGCTGTATGAATTGTCATTCCTCGGTTCCAGGAACCAAAGCTTGTGGAACCAATTATCTCTTGTTAAACCCGTATTTGGGGCCGCCCACAGGGGAAACTACAATTCCTCCCATGGGCATCCAACCCTCCCGAATATGCTTATTCACAAACTGCTCTAATTGTTTAGCACGGTAGGATGCAATAGGCGTGAGCCGTATTGCGCCGAATGTGAGAGTATGATCATGTGGCGCAATACGCTTCGCTATTGCGCCCTACGGCCCTCGAATAGTCGCCCCCCGTTACTCGTTCCCCACAGGTTCGGCCTTGGGCAGATGCCAGGAGACCAGAAAGGTGGCGACCAGGATCAGCGCCCCGAGCCAGATCAAGGCCGTGGTCGGCGCCGCTCCCCAGTCCGCCGCCAGGGCATAGATACCTGTGGTCAGCAGCATCGCCAGGTTCTCGAAGAAATGCTGCACCGCTACGGCATTGCCGCTACCCACGGATTGATGGCCGATTTCCTGCAAGGCGGCATTGATGGGCACCACGAACATCCCTCCCGCCAGTCCCACCAACAACAGGGCTCCTCGGGCGGCCCAGAGATCGCCGGTCTGGCTCAGCGCCAGGACAAAAATTCCCATGGCGTAGGCGGCCAATCTGGCTTGGCGCAGATTCTCCAAGGTAATGAGACGGGGCACGATGACGGCACCGATAGCGATACCGATGGCGCTGTAGAGGGTGAGTTCGGCGATATCGCTGGTGTTGACGAGAAAGAGTACCGCCGGCGCCCAGGCCACCACCATGACCCGCAGCCCCGCGGCGCTGCCCCAGAAGAGACTGACGCCGAGGGTGGAGAACCTCGCCCTCGGGGTGGTGAGAAAGTTGCCGATGACATGCAGAAAGCGGCCCAAGGCCTGGGGTTCCCATTGCCCCGGCGGCGGGGTGCGGGCGATGGCGAAGGCGGCCGCTCCCGAGACGATAAAGAGCAGGATCACCATGACTAAGGCCCAGCTCACGGAGCGATCCGCCACCAGGGCGCCGACCAGGGTGCCGCTGAGGATGGCGAGGATGGTGGAACTCTCGATCCAGCCGTTAGCCTTGACCAACTGGGTGTGGGAGACCAGTTCCGGCAGGATGCCGTATTTTGCCGGGCCATAGACCGCCGCTCCCACCCCCACCAGGGCATAGGACAACAGTGGGTCGAGACCCAGGAGCATGAGTCCGGCCCCAGCCGCCTTGATGCCGTTGGCGAGGGTCAACACCCAGGCCTTGGGGCGGCTGTCGGCGAAGGGTCCCACCCAGGGAGCGAGCAGAACGAAGCCGGCGATGAAGGCCCCCTGCAACACCGGGATGTACCAGGGGGCCTGATTCCCCGAGTGCAGCACCATGGCCACCGCCGTGAAGAGGATGGCGTTATCGGCAAAGGCGGTGAGGAACTGGGCGAGCAGCAGGATGAAGAGATCACGGCTCATGGCATGGCTCCAGGATATTGTGGGAAGAGCGGGACGGCTCAGTTGGTCTCGTCATCGGCTGGGAAGGACTGCTCAGCCAATTTCTTGGCCGCGCCGTAATCCACCTTGCCGCTACCGAGCAGGGGTACCTGCTTCACCACCAGAATACGACGCGGCACCCCGAGTTCGCTCTTGCCCTCGCGACGGGCGCGCTCCAGGAGTTGGGCGCGGTTGGCCGCCTGGGCGTCGGTGATCAAGACGAGCTGTTCGCCCTTCTGCGGGTCGGGCAAGGTGACCACGGCATGTATGGCCTGAGGCCATTCCTGTTGGGCCAGACCTTCCACGGCGGCCAGGGAGATCATCTCTCCGCCCACCTTGGCGAAGCGCTTGGCGCGACCACGGATCCAGACGAAACCTTCCGGATCGATGTGGACGATGTCGCCGGTGTCGTACCAGCCGGGTCCGAAGGGAGACTCGGGGGGGCGCAACTCCCCGGGACGATCCGCCAACAGATAGCCCAACATCACATTGGGCCCCTTGACCCAGAGCCGACCGCCCTCCTCGATCCCGGGTACGGCCTCCAGCCGGTGCTCGATCCCGGGCAACAAGCGGCCCACGCTCCCCGCTCGGTAATCCATGGGGGTGTTGGCCGCCAGCACCGGGCTGGTCTCGGTGGCGCCATAGCCCTCGAAGATCCGCACCCCGAAACGCTCCGCCCAGACCCGTCGCACCTCGTCCTGCAACTTCTCCGCCCCGGCGAAGACATAGCGGATGCTGTAGAAATCATAGGGATGGGCAAAGCGGGCGTAACCGGCAAGGAAGGTATTGGTGCCGAACAGGATGGTGGCGTTCACGTCGTAGGCCATCTCCGGGATGATGCGGTAATGGAGCGGCGAGGGATAAAGAAAGGTCTTGATGCCGGAGAGCAGCGGCAGCACCGTCCCCGCCGTCAGGCCGAAGGAATGGAACAGCGGCAGGGCGTTGAGCACGATGTCCTGGGCGCCGAAGTCCACCCGGGCGGCCAGTTGTTCCCGGTTGGACAGCAGATTGGTGTGGGACAACACCACACCCTTGGGAGTGCCTTCGGACCCCGAGGTGAAGAGCACCACCGCCGGATCCTGGGGACGATACGCCGCGGCGAGACGCTGTACCCCGGGGGAATGCACCAGCCAGGCGGCGGACAGCAACTGCGGCAGGCCGACCCGGGAGCGCAGATCTTCCAGATAATGGACCTGGACCTGTTCACCCAGGCGTTTGATCACCTCATCCAAGCGGGCCGCCTGGATGAAACGGCGGGCGGTATAGACCCGGGTGATGCGGGCGGTCGTGCAAGCGGAGGACATCCCGCCGAAACCGGCGGTGAAGTTGAGCATCGCCGGGACACGCCCGAACATCTGCACCCCGAGCAGCACCGCCACGGTGCCGCTGGTATTGGGGAGCAGAAGACCGACGACCTCGCCGGGCTTGGTCTCGGCGGCGATCAGCCGCCCGACGATAGCGGCCCGGGTCAGCAGGGTGTTGTAGCTCCAGGGACGGCGTTCGATGTCTTCCACCGCCTGGTGTCCCCCGCCATGGATGCGGCGGGCATCGAGCACCCCTTGCAGCAAGGTACGGTCGGAGTGGCTGGTGGCGAACACCAGCTCGGTCATCAGATCGGCCAGGGCCTTGGCCACCTGTTTGCGTCGTTCCCGACCCTGAACCTGGAGAGGCACTTCGAGTCGACGCGGCGACAACAGGGTCAGGGTGATCCGGGGAAAAAGTCGCAGACGCAGCCGACCGCGCAGCCGGGAAAAAGGGGTGTACTGGGCACCGTCGATGCGCACCGGCAACACCATGGCCCCGGCCTTGTCGGCCACCAGCCCCGGCCCCTGATAGACCTTCATCAGCGAGCCGGTGACGGTGATGCGTCCCTCGGGAAAGATCACCGCCTTGCGGTCCTGTTCCAGATAGCGGATCAGGGATTTGGTCGACATGGGATTGGCGGGATCCATGGGAAAGAGATCGACCAGACCGAGGATGGGGCGTATCCACCAGGCCTTGGCGATGTAAGTGTTGATGGCGAAGGTGAAGCGTTCCGGCAGGAAGGCGGCCAGCAGCACCGCATCGAGAAAGGAGGTGTGATTGGCGACGATCAGCACCCGGGAACCGGCCTCCTGGAAGTGTTCCAGACCCACCACCCGCACCCGGTAACAGAGGCGCAACAACCAGCGCAGCATAAGTTTCAATAGGCCCATGACATTAGCTCCGATCGAGAAAACCGCCCAAAAAATTGTCCAACAAAGATTCCACCATCTCGGCCACAGTGTAGCCTCCGGTCGCCTCCAGCTTGCCCGTCACCGCCAGGACACAGATGCCATGGATGCCGGCCCAGAGGGCATGGGCCGCCAGAACCTGGCCTGGTTCAGCCGTCTGGGTCTCCGTCAAAGCCCGGCGGGCCAGCTCGAACAGCCCGCTCACCTTCTCCCGGTACCAATCAGGGATCGGCCTCCCGGCGGGGAGACGATGCTCGAACACCGCCCGCCACGACTCCCCTCGTTCCAGGGCAAAGGCCGCATAGCGACGACCCAGGGCGCGCATGCCGTCCCCCGGCGCACCGGCCTGGTCCAGCGCCCGACGCAACTCCTCGCCGAGCGCATCCAGGGTACGTGCGTTCACTTGCAGCACCAGGTCGTCGAGATTCTCGAACACCAGATAAATGCTGCCCGCCACATAGCCGACGTCGCTCGCCAGGCGACGGGCATTGAGACCGCCCAGACCCTCCTCGGCGATGATGGCTTCGGCGGCCTGGAGGAGCCGCTGCTTCAGCTCCTCTTTGCTGTGTTCATTTCGACGCCCCATGTCCGCACCTATATGAACGATGTTCAGTTGCAATAATAAACAACGTTCAGTTGTTGTCAAGCCAAGCTTTGGGTGCAGGAGTGCACTTCACCCCTTTTGGCTTCCGCCTCGGGCCAAGGTCATGGTATTTCGTTATCGTTCTCGTGAAGAGAACAGTATCCTTGGTATTGTTCATTATTCGAGAACAAAATCAGGCCTTTCAGGTCGAGGCCCGGGGCCTTCGACTGGTTGCAAGTCCATCGAGAGATCTGATCAGACGATTGCCGGAAAAGAAATACCAGAATGCGCCGGTGCCGCAGGGTTACTCCTAGAGCCGGAATCAAATCGAATCGGGAGAGCGGTGCCCAGCCTGGGGCACTTCCAGGTTCCGGGCATCGGCCCCAATCGCGCATTTTCTGTTCTCAGAACAAGAACAATGGCCCATTTCTGACGGGGTATTATTCTCTCTGAAAGAACGAAAAACCGGGCTGAACACCCCATGCCCGGAACGCCGCAACCCGATCTCTCGAAGTTATCCAAGCCGTTGCCGTTGAGTCGATCGGGCACCCAGGCTCCACATCTTCAATACAACATCCTGATGTCGGTCGGACTCGCAAGCGTCCGACGTTTGCGATATCGTCTTAAAGTTGTCGGCGACCTCCCGGGCTAGGATTGGACTTCAAGGTGGTAGCTGATGAAGAGCCATTGGAGTAAGAGTTGGTATCTAAATTTAGATACCCATATCTGGATATCTAAATATGGATATCTAGATTTAGATACTTTTGGTAGAGAGACGATGTTGTCGATTACATGTTAGCTTGATTACACACCGAACATGATTGAAGTATCCAACAGAGTTTTCGCAGCTGGCAATGCAAATTTTCTAAAAGCGGTTATTATTCCGCTTGCGGAATACATGGAAATAGTCTCGTCTGAGTATCCCTGCAAAGACGAGGAACCACCTCGTCAGAATCCGATTAGACCCCAAGCGGACGCTACCGGAATATGCGGAATCGTCGGCGTCTCATTTATTATCGCTTGGGCCATGACTAAGGTATTTGACGAAATTTGGCTTGCTACTATTAGCCCCAAAATAAGACAGCTACTCACAAAATATTTTCATGGCAATAAATCGCAAAAAAAATACGCTGTTGCGATATCTACCTATGTTAAGGATGACAGAATCACGATATTTACGGTATGCATTGGTAAGACAGTAAAGGAAATTGAAGAAAGTCTGTCCAAGATTCGAAGCGTCCTTGAAATGGCGAAATCAAATGTAAATCCAAATGAGAAAAATAAAGTTCATATGTATCTCGTGGAAGGCGGTTCATGCAACGTTGAGCCGATCAAGTTTAATAACCATGAAGACGCAATGAGAAGCCTAAGCTCCATGCATCCAGTGACACCACCCAGGTATCAAAAACTAAATCAATCAAGCTAACGTGCGCTTCCACTCGGACCCATCGCTGCGCGCCGGGTCCTTCGTGTCGGACGTTCTGTGTAGCGCAGCGCTGGTCCGGTGAAGCTTAGCGTTGGCTGGCTGTCGTTGAATAATAGTAAAGGTCTAATTTATGCCGGAAAAGCAAAAGTCGCGAGGTGTAGCGAACCAGCAAGTCGGACGAGCGGGAGAATATTTCGTTGTTGCTGAATTAAATAAGCGCGGTGCGTTTGCCGTTCCCTTTGCTGGAAATATGCCAAAGATTGATTTAATTGCTTGCAATCACGACCAGAGCCGTACAATTCATATTCAAGTCAAAACTAAACGGGGCGGACGAACATGGCATTCGAGTATTGTAGGCAGTCAGCCCATGGCAGCATCAGAAAGTGAAACTTCTTTTTGGGTTTTTGTAGATTTGGGAGATCAGGATACATTCCCGCGATATTGGGTTGTTCCTGACTGGTGGATCAAAAACGATATTTATACAGCACATCAGGCTTATCTCAATCGGCATGGAGGACAAAGAGCAAGTAACCCGGATTCGACACACCATGCTATTGACGAAGATCGTTTAAACGAATGGCAAGGCAGATGGGATATTCTTGGCATTTTTGATTGAATGGTTATGAGTGAAAAAAGCGAAAGAGACTGGTTAAGACTTCCTGTTGTTTCGGCTGGTGCCGAATTTTTAGTCATGGGCTATCTCATGCGTCGAAATATTCTGACGTATAAAGCCCCGCCGAATAACGAAGGATATGATTTAATTTGTATTCATCCCGATCCACGTCATATCCCAGGCGAGGGAGAACTTACCCAAGTTAGAATTCAGGTAAAAAGCCGTTATGCTACCGATTGCGATAGGGGGTTTCCGGTAAAAGAAAAATCTTTTGAAGCATTTGATTTCTTGATCGTGGCTTTCTTGAATATTGGTAAATTTTACGGAAGTAATGATGGCTCAAGCGGAACGCAGGATGTGGAGTTTTTCACATTGCCAAATAGCTTTATTCGCGAGCATCACGATGCAACTTCGTCATGGCAAAAGGTAAAGTTGAAAAATCTATCGAGTGAAATTGAAGCATATGAAGGCGAAATGGGTTTTGAGCAAATAGCAAGAGCATTGGGTATCCCGAAACCATTGAAATACAGATCAGGTAAAGAAGAAAAAGCCAGCCAACCACAAAATGCAGCTGACGGCGGGGATTCTGGCGGTTATAGCACGTAGCACGTAGAAACCCATCCATAATCAAGTCTAACGCGATGGGTTTTGCTTTTGTCCATCCCTTACCATCAATCATCCACACCCCATAGAACCATGCGCGTCATTTCTAAAAGACCAATCCGGGAATTCTGGGAACGCTATCCGGAGTCCAAACCCGCTCTGGAAGAATGGTTCCGCAAAGTGGGGCAAATCACGGTAACATCCTTCCCCGAATTGCGGAGCACCTTCAGTTCGGCGGATTATGTCGATGGCTACACGTTATTCGACGTGGGCGGCAACAAATACCGGATCGCTGCTGTAATCCATTACGACAAACAACGCCTCTATATCCGGCAAGTGATGACCCATGCAGAATATGACCGAAATCACTGGAGGAAAAAATGAACGCCGTACTTAACACTGAAAAACTGGTTCCCGCTTGGCAGGCACTCAGAGCCACCGCGCCCATATCCCATATCGAATCCGAAAGCGATTACGAACGGGCCACCGAATTCTTGAATAACCTGCTCGATATTGTCCGGGATGATGCCGCTCATCCGTTGTATTCGCTGGTTTCCGTGGTTGGTGATTTGATCGAAGCCTATGAAAACGACCACGAACCCTTATAGAGCCGTAGGTGCGATTAGCGTAGCGTGATCGCACGCATGTTCTAATGCGCGACGGGGTTTGTAACACCGGAGGCCGGTAGTTTGGTTTGGGAAGTGGCGCGCTGCCCAGGCCGTGATTGGATGCCCTGTTGACCAAGACAACCGCGAAGAGCCGGACCAGGCGCAGGACCACGCCTGCACCTGTTTCCGTTATCTCATTTACTATCACATCAGGACTTCAGGGTGGTTACCAGCTTAGCCGTAACCTGGATGGCTTTTTTCCCAAGTTTGATGCCTAGGGTGTTATCGGGGAGAAAAGCCGGCTCGTTGCCGACAGGAGTGACAAACTCGATCTTCCCTTTGACCTGCACAGTCGAGGCGAAGGAGTTATCAGGGCTGATTACCGCCCCGATCACAATATCCTTACCCTCGAACTGCCTCTCCCCCCGGTAAAGACCCACCTTGCCCCCGGCGGGGACCAACGTGCCCTTGAAGGTCAAGGTCTTTTTCGCGGTGTTGACGATGCTCCCCCTATACTGGTCGCCATTGACGCTGCCCTTGAACTGCACACCATCCGGGCTTACCCCCTGAAAGCTGCCATCCGCGGCGAGTTCGCCTTCGTACCAGCGGGCCGAGGTGAGATTGAAATCGTTATCCAGACTGCATACATAGGCTTTGTATTTCCCATCCTCCACTACGATGCCGGTCCGCGCGTTGGCGGGTCCGTTGTCAAAAGTGGCGATATAGCTTTTGGCTTCACCAGTCGAACCGGTGGCGGCGGGACTCGTCGGCTGGGTGACACATGCGGCCAGGGAAAGCAGTGATACAAGCATAAGGCCGATCAGGCCGAGTCTTTCCCGGAAGTTGTTCAGAGCGTTGTTTATCCGCCGCCATAACATGAAATCCATCGCCAAACATTGACTGATGGTGCTTGATGTAGGTTGTTGCATCCCAATCCTCCTCGTGTATCTATGGTTATCATTCCGCTATGTTCGCGCGAGCTGCCAACTCTCAGGGGCATTTCCGCCGCGCATGGTAAAGGCATAAAAAAACTCGTTATCATGCAGCGAGTTACTCATCCCTCCCAGAGGCGAGGTCACTTTGACGCAAACATAACCTAATTGTTGATGATTTTACTCTGTTGTCAAGTCGACACGAGGATTCCCGTTATTGCGAACGCAAATTCGGCTGTATTGGGATGGGGGAACAATAGGGCGGCATGTTTGACGATGGCTATAGGATAGGGAGCCGTTCCGGCCCTTATGCCGTGCTCCGGAGTCGTCGGCGTTAATCGAACAACCGACCGCCAGGCCGGTCAAGTGCCGTGATGATGAGGCGGGAGTGACGATGCGATACTCTAACCCACGTCAGTGCGTTGCCATAGTCATTTCATCATTTGAAAGGACAGAAGTTGTGGAGTAGATTTATATGAATATTTGCCGACTAATTGACCAAACACCCATTCAGGCGCTCCAAACCTGGTACAGGAAACGTCCAGATCTATATAAAGAACCGGTTGCTAATCATGCGGGTCTTGATAGCCAGAATTGGAAGTCTGTTATTTTCCAATGCAAAATTCAGAGAATATGTCTTCGAGGATATCATCACTGGTGCATATCCCGGTTATCTCGCCAACGCAGTTATGACTCAGCCGGAGTTCTTCCGCCAACAGTTCGATATTCTGGGTCTTGGTGAGAGTCTCCATGGCCGAAGCAAGAAAGTATTCGGCGCGCCGCAAGGCATCCATATGCCTTTTCCTGGCGATGAATTCGGCTTCCTGTCCAAGATTACCTCCAGCGATCTGTTTGATATGACTGATCAGTAAGTCAATACCCGCCCCGGTTTTGGTGCTGATGCGAAGTATCGGCCCATACTCGGACTGAGCTGGTTCCTGGATGAGGGTGACGAGATCGATCTTGTTTCTCACCAGGGTATATGAGAGATCTTCCGGGATGATATCCTGAATATTCGCCAGACACTCCGCATAGTCGTCATCATCCGTCAACCACAACACATGATCGGCTTTGCGCAACTCCATCAGGGCGCGGCGAATGCCTTCCTGCTCAACGAAGTCAGCTTCCGTTCTCAGACCGGCGGTATCGACAAGGGTGGTGGCTATACCTGATATATTCGCCGTTTCCCGCAGGATATCCCGGGTCGTTCCCGGGATGTCATGGACTATGGAGATGTCTTTTCCCGTTAGGTAATTCATCAGACTCGACTTACCGACATTGGGTTTGCCGGCGATAACCAGGTACAGGCCTTCTCGATAAATACAACCTATCCTGGCGCCTTTGATCAGGTGGCGTAGCTCCTGGTGCAGCCCGTGCAGCCGGAGTTCATATTGAGTATCTTGTTTGAAATCGATCTCATCCTCGGGGAAATTGATGCTGGCTTCGAGCATGACCCTCAAGTTCTTGAACTCGGCCGACAGGCTGTTGATCTTTTCCGACAGGCTCCCTTCCAGGGTGCGCAACGACAGGCGGGCCGCTTCCCTGGTGCCGCTGGAAATAAGATCGGCAATGGCCTCGGCCTGGGTTAGATCCAATTTACCGTTGAGATAGGCCCGTTTGCTGAACTCACCTGGCGAGGCCATGCGGGCACCCAATTGCAGGCACCTTTCGAGTAGTGTATCCATGATCACCAGGCCGCCGTGCCCATGGAACTCGACGACATCTTCTCCGGTAAAGGATTTTGGTTGTGGAAAGTACAACACCAGACCATAGTCAAAGACGGAACCGGTTTCATCATGGAATGGACCATGCCAGGCCCTTCTTGGCTGGGGCAGGTGGTGGATAATGGCGCAACATATCTCACCGGCAAGATTTCCCGATACCCGCACCACACCGATACCGCCCGTGCCGCGAGGTGTCGCCAAGGCCACTATTGTATCCGACATAAATATTCTGATCCGATGCTATACATTTGGAATCTGTTCTGCGGGAAGCGACAGAAGAATATCGGCCGGCAACGAGCCGATTCTATTTGCCGAGGACAGCCAGCCGCTTGGCCTCGCCGTCGTTAGGCGATTGCCGGAAAATGAAATCGCCTTATTATCGCCTAGTCGAACAATCTTGTATGTTCGCCGTCGAAGGGCCGTTCAACGGCCTCGCGGAATATTTTGGCGCAGGATGGGAAATGTCCCGCTTGAAATTCCCGGCCGATAGAACTACCGGCCGAGATCCTCTTATGAGCCACGTCGGATGGATCGGGACAGATATCAGCGGCGCAGTTCGCTGTCCCGGTAGTGTATATCAAGCCAGCATCTGGGCAAGGCTTCGCCCGAGAGAAAAACCAAGTCATCCTTCCTGAATCTTTCCGGATCCTGTATCTCCTCGCCGCTGTTATAGCGTCCCACGATCTGCTCATGCAACGGGTTGATAAGATCGTTGAGGCCCAGCACCTCAACCAGTTTGCTGCTACTGTTCTGCTTCAGAAACATCGCCCTCTCCTCTGCACTCACCACGACCCCTTTTATCTAAGCTAAGTATGTGACCCCGTGGTGGAGATACAAGGCCGGATAACCGGGAAAGACGGATCAGTGCCCCTGAACGCCCTGCATATCCTGTCCGAATACCTTTTGGGCTTCCGGGTGGTTGGGCGCCGACTCCAGATACGTCAATGCCACCGAGACCCGACAGGCCAGGATATTCACCCCAAGCTGTTCCGGGCATCGAGCGAAAATGGCCATTTTTCGTTCTCCTATAGAGAACATTATGCCAATTCATAGAGCAATTGTTCTTCTATCGAGAACGAATATCGGATCAAAAGGCCCCGTCCCGGAAGCGCCGGAAGGAGATGTCCGGTCGTGACGACGCCTCTGCCTGTCGTCGTCGCCCCACCGCCTCCCTGAACGGCTAATTCCCTTGGTTGGTCAGTCGCAGATGGAGCGAGAGTCGTCTGAAATCCTCCGCCGAGAGGGCATCCCAGGGCACGACCACCTTGGGAGCGATGAACAGGCCACGCACTTTGCCCATCAGGATCAGGCGCGGCTGGATGAAACACCAATCCGGACGGCCGAGCTGGATCCGGCTGTCATCCGGGGTAGAGCCTTCCCAATCCTTATCCTCCCCGGCCTCCAGCACCACCATCGCCTTGGCGGCGTTACGCCAGGCATGCAACCGCTGCTCCCGCCACCAACTCAAGGCCAAGGTCAGCGCCAGCAAGCCTTGGCTCCACCAAGGGATCGGTAGCGAAATCAGGCAGACGAGCGCCGCCCCATACACGAAGGCCAAAAATCCGCCGAGGGCGGGGGAAGGCGCGAGATCAATACGGAGAGGTGGCGCGGATGAGGGCAACCAGTCTCCTTGTCTCGGCGTCCCCGGGTTCGGCCTGGCCCATGAGCCAGGCCTGAAGAAGTGGGTCGATTTCCGCCAACAAACGCTCGAAGGCCACCTGATCGGCGAGACTCAGGCGGTCGTATTCCTGGTCGAGAAAACGCATGAAGAGATCGTCGAGTTCCAACATCCCGCGCCGGCATTGCCAGCGCAGGCGGTCTCTGTTGGGGGAAGCGGCCAAATCCGCCCAGCCTAGATGGCGTTCTTCAGCATCAGATTGCGGATATGGCCGATGGCCTTGGTGGGATTGAGGCCCTTGGGACAGACCTCGACACAGTTCATGATGGTATGGCAGCGATAGACCTTGTAGTGTCCATCCAGCTCGCTGAGGCGTTCCTCGGTCGCCTGATCGCGGCTATCGGCGAGAAAGCGCCAGGCCGCCAGGAGGGCCTGGGGACCGAGAAACTTGTCCGGATTCCACCAGAAGGAGGGGCAGGAGGTGGAACAACAGCCGCACATGATGCATTCATAGAGCCCGTCGAGCTTGTCGCGATCGGTCGGCGACTGCAACACCTCCTGATCCGGCAAGGGGTCCTTGTGGATCAACCAGGGCTTGATCTCCTTGTATTGCCGGTAGAACTGGGTCATATCCACGATCAGATCGCGGATCACCGGACGGCCGGGAAAGGGGCGCACCACCACCGGCTCCTTCAACTCGGAGATCGGGGTGATGCAGGCCAGCTTGTTACCGCCGTTGACATTGACGCCATCCGAGCCACAGACGCCCTCGCCGCAGGAATGGCGGAAGGCGAAGGACTCATCCTGCTTTTTGATCTCCATCAGGGCTTCGCGCAGCATCATGCCGCGAAACGGCTCGACATCGAAATCCTGCATACGCGGGCTGTTGTCGGTTTCCGGGTTGTAACGAAAGACACGGAATTTCATGATCGACTCCTAGGACCTTGGTTCGTGGGGTTCTGCATGTTGGGTTGACATCGTCCCCAAGGGCGTCAATACACCCTGTCCTTGGGAGGAAAGGAAGGCACGGTCAAAGGCTTGATACGAACCGGCTTGAAATCCATGCGATCCCCTTCCCGGGAATAGAGGCTGTGCTTCAGCCAGTTCGCATCGTCCCGTTTCGGATAATCCGGACGCGAATGGGCGCCGCGGCTTTCCTTGCGGTACAAGGCCGAGACGGCGATGGACATACCGACGTCGATCATATTTTCCAGCTCCAGGGCCTCGATGCGGGCGGTGTTGAATACCCGGCTCCGATCCTTGAGTCGCACCTGGCTCAGGCGATTGCGGATCTCTTCGAGCTTTTCCACCCCTTCCTGCATGAATTCTTCGGTACGGAAGACCCCGGCATGGTCCTCCATGCTCTTGCGGAACTCCGCCCGCAGCTCGGCCACCGAAGGACCTGATCCAGGTTGTTCCCAACGGGTCAGACGGGCTATCGCCTGCTCCAGGGCGACCTCCTTCATGGGTCGATGGTGCCGGTAATCGGCCAGGAATTGGATGATGTCCTTGCCTGCGGAACGCCCGAACACCAGGATGTCGAGCAGCGAGTTCCCCCCCAAGCGGTTGGCGCCATGCACGGAAACACAGGCGCACTCGCCCGCGGCATAGAGACCGGGGACGACCTCCTCCGGACCCTGACCGACCGGCACCACCACCCGCCCCCAACGATCCGTCGGGATGCCACCCATGACATAGTGGGCGGTGGGATAGACCGGAATGGGTTCCTTGATCGGATCCACCCCGGCAAAGATCTTGGAACTCTCGCGGATACCCGGCAGCCGTTTGCTGATGATCTCCTCGCCGAGGTGATCCAGCTTGAGCAGGACATAATCCGCGTTGGGACCACAGCCCCGTCCTTCGCGCACCTCGGTGACGATGGCGCGGGATACCACATCGCGGCTGGCGAGGTCCTTCGCCCTGGGGGCATAGCGCTCCATGAAGCGTTCGCCGTTCTTATTGACCAGATAGCCGCCCTCGCCGCGTACACCCTCGGTGATCAGCATCCCCTTGCCGGCGATGCCGGTCGGGTGGAACTGGAAAAACTCCATGTCTTGCAATGGGATGCCCACCCGCAGGGCCATCGCCATGCCGTCACCGGTATTGATGTGGGCGTTGCTGGTGGTGCGGAAGACCTGGCCGCAACCGCCGGTAGCCAGCAGGGTGGCCTTGGCCTCGATGAGAATGGGCTCGCCGGTCTCGATCTCCAACACCAGCGCCCCGAGGATATAGCCATCATCGTCACGCAAGAGGTCGACGGCAAAGAATTCATCGAAGAAATGGGTCTTGGCGCGGACATTCTGCTGATAGAGGGTATGCAGGATCGCATGCCCGGTCCGATCCGCCGCGGCACAGGTACGCGCCGCCTGATCCCCGCCGAAGTTTTGGCTCTGCCCGCCGAAGGCGCGCTGGTAAATTTTGCCGTTGTCGATGCGGGAAAAGGGCACCCCATCGTGTTCGAGTTCGTACACCGTGGGGATCGCCTCCTGACACATGAACTCGATGGCGTCCTGGTCGCCGAGGTAGTCGGATCCCTTCACTGTATCGAACATGTGCCAGTGCCAGTTATCCGGCAGCACATTGGCCAGGGCGGCGTTGACACCGCCCTGGGCGGCCACGGTATGGGAGCGGGTGGGAAAGACCTTGGATACCACCGCCACTTGCATATCGGCGTTCGCCAATTGCAGCGCCGCATTCAGACCGGCCCCGCCGGCGCCGATGATGAGGGCGTCGAATTTTCGTCTAACTAGTGCCATAACAGAACTCTCTCAACCAATTCAAGCGCCCAGACGGGCGAGGACCAGGATCTGTACGACCCAGAATCCACAGGCGATGAAACCCAGACCAAACAGCGTCAACAACACCAGACGAAGAGGAATGATGGGTACATAATCGATAAACACATCCCGGATGCCGACCCAGCAATGCATGAGCAAGGAAAAGAAAAACAACGCCATAGCCATGGCCATGACTGGGTTGGCGACCATCTGCTTCCATTCGCTGAAACTTCCCGGCGGGGTGAAGACCAAATAGCCCATGGCAAAGACAACGAACAACGCCATATATGCCGCACTGATGCGCTGGACGATCCAGGCGCGCAAGCCGGTGATGCCGCGAATCATGCGTAGATCCCCCAGGTCAACAGCAGGGACAACACCGGGGCGGCGAACAGCACCGCCCAGGCCGTCTGCCTGGCCTGCTCAAGTTCAACCCCGAGATCGATGTCGAGTGCCAGGTAACGCAGACCGGCGAGAAAGTGATGACTCAGCGCCCAGAGCCAGAGAAACACGGCCAGCTTGGCAAAACCGCTTTGCAGCATAGCCTTGGCCTGGGCGAATCCCCCCGCGCCCGACAGCGACAGATCAAGTAGCCGAAGGAAGAAGGGTAAAGTGAAGATCATCAGCACCCCGCTGATCCGGTGGGCACCGGACATGACAGCGGGCACTGGGAAGTGGATCAATGCAAGATTGAGGT
>WBZP01003935.1_pt1 | contig 15792 bp, 15 predicted proteins | sample 5204301 | NCBI WGS metagenome assembly WBZP01 (sample SAMN12412401, study PRJNA552823) | activated sludge metagenome | isolation source: activated sludge from nitrification reactor of wastewater treatment plant... | place: USA: Pennsylvania | collected 2017
GTCGGCGAAAGTCTCCGCCGTGCAGGATCTGATCGCGGTCTATCAGGACTTGGCGCGCCGCTCGGATTACGCCATCCATCTCGGCCTTACCGAGGCCGGCATGGGCTCGAAGGGCATCGTCGCCTCGTCCGCCGCGCTCGGTATCCTGCTGCAGGACGGCATCGGCGATACCATTCGCATCTCGCTGACGCCTGAGCCCGGCGGCGATCGCACGCTGGAAGTGCAGGTCGCGCAGGAGCTGCTGCAGACCATGGGCTTCCGCACCTTCGTGCCGCTGGTGGCGGCCTGTCCGGGTTGCGGCCGCACCACTTCGACCACGTTCCAGGAGCTGGCGCGCTCGATCCAGGATTTCATCCGCGAGGAGATGCCGACCTGGAAAACCAGGTATCCCGGCGTCGAGCAGCTCAACGTTGCGGTCATGGGCTGCATCGTCAACGGTCCCGGCGAATCCAAGCACGCCAATATCGGCATCTCGCTGCCCGGCACCGGCGAGGCGCCGGCCGCGCCCGTCTTCGTCGATGGCAAGAAGTTCCGCACCCTGCGCGGTGCCACGATCGCCGCCGACTTCAAGGCGCTGGTGATCGACTACATCGACCAGCGCTACGGCAGCGGCAAGAAGCTGCCGGAGACTTCGGCGGCGGAGTAGGCCCTCACACGCGCGGCATCGACCGCGTCGCCCCACCAAGCGGACGTGAAAAAAGCCCCGGACGGTGCCGGGGCTTTTGTTCGTCTTGGAGGTGTTTGCCGATCAGTACTTGGCGACGACAGGTCCGCCGAAACGATAGTTGATGCGTGCGGTGACCATGTCGACGTCCTGGCGGATGCGGTCCCTTCGCGAGAAGCCGAACGGCGCCACGGTCGAGTAGAAGGTGACATCGCGGCTGCCCATGAACAGATGATCGTATTCAAGTGCGATCGACCAGTTTCGAGTGAACGAGTATTCCCCGCCAATTCCGACGGCTGCGCCCCATCGGGTTTCGGTGGCGCGGTCAAACACGATGCCGGTTGCGGTCTGAATTCCTTCGTAACGATCGCTGGTAACGGCGACACCGCCCTTCACGTAGAGCAGAAAATTTTTCCAGGAATGGCCGATGTGCCCGGTGAACAAGCCGATCGCGTCGATCCGGGTACGGTTGGTCGCGCCCGGGAGGACCAGCGAAGTGTTCGAGCCGCTCAAATCGGCCCAGTTGCCCATCGCTTCCAATCCGAACACCCAGTTGCTGACCTGCCAGCGATAGCCGATCTGTCCGCCAGCCGTTGGACCGGAAACATCGTGACAGCCCTCGGGGCCGCCGACGGTGAACGGCGGAATGAAATTGAGATTGATCGTCTGCGGCGCGAGGTCCCAGCATTTGCGGCTCCACGCGCCGCCGCCGTTGAGACCGAGATAGAACCCGCTCCAGTCATAGGCGGCCGCGACGACGGGTGTCGGCGCCTTGGTATAGGGCCTTGCCGCAAGGTCCGCAGCGGAAGCTGCGCCGGTGAACAGGACGGCGGCAGCCAGGGATGCCATCAGGCGGAGGTGCTTCATGGGAAATCCTTAGAGTTCGGACAGTCTCGTCAGTTGACGAATTTTTATCGGAAATATCCTACAAAAATTCGGAATCGTCGGCTGTAGTACGTCGGCAACAACGCCATAATTAATGAGAGAACGGGAGTTCCGGCCCGGCTGGAACCGCTTCCGGGCAGGCCAAGGGGCGGCGCCGTCTCGTCGGCGCCGGAATACCCCCAAAGAAAAAAGCCCCGGCGATGCCGGGGCTTTTGTTTGTCTTGGAGATGTTGTCGATCAGTACTTGGCGACCACGGGGCCACCGAACTTGTAGCTCAGACGGCCGACCACCGACTGGATATCGCGCGGCTTGGCATCGAAGGTGTAAACGGCGCCAGCCTGGGTGTTGTTGAGCTGATAGCTCTTGGTTTCGAAGGCGGCGTAGTTGTACTCGACGCCGAGGATCCAGTTCTGGGTCAGGCCGTATTCCCAGCCGGCGCCGACGGTCCAGCCGTTGTGCCAAGTGGTCTGCGAGCCCGAACCGACGGTGCCAACCGTATCGACAACGGACAGACGGTTATTCACGCCAGCCTAGCCACCCTTCACGTAGAGCAGGTTGTTGTTGAAGGCGACACCGGCGCGGCCAACGATGGTGGCCATCCAGTCGGTCCGCCAGCTGAAACGATCGTCCCCGACACCGAACACGGTGTTCGCCAGGTCGGCGCTGGTGCTAAGGCCCGAGATCGAGCCTTCCAGACCGAACACGTAGTTGCTGGCCTGCCAGTTGTAGCCGATGTGGCCGCCGCCGATGAAGCCGGTTTCGCGTTGACGGAAGCCCTGGCCGGGGCCGAGGTCGCCGAAGCCTGCCGTGTTGGCGGTGTTGACCCACTCCTGATTGGTCCAGGTGCCGCCGGCGTGACCGCCCACGTAAAAGCCACCCCAGTTATAGACCGCAGCGATGGGGGCTGGCGCCTTCGTGTAGGGACGGGTTGCCAGATCGGCCGCGGAAGCAGCGCCGACGGAAGCCATGGAAATCACAGCGGCGAGCAGATACTTGTTCATCGAAGCCTCGGTTCGTCTGACAGAAATTTTCAGCAGTGTAACCCGGGTGCCGTCAAACGCCCGTCACATGGATGCAACAGCGGGCGGCAATCTCGTGCATGCCGTTGTTGCGGCCTGAGTAGTTCCAAAAGAAAAAAGCCCCGGACGATACCGGGGCTTTTGTTTGTCTTGTAGTTCTTGCCGATCAGTACTTGGCGACGACCGGGCCACCGAACTTGTAGGAAACGCCGGCGCGCACTGCGTGGAAAGTAATGTCCGCGCGGTCCTGAGTGTTGAGCGGGACGCTCGAGAAGGTGGTGCTGCCGAGGTCGGTGTAGCGGTACTCGGCGCGGGCGGTCCAGTTCGGAGTGAACATATGCTCAACGCCGGCACCGACGGTCCAGCCGGTGCGGGTATCGGAGTAGACCGCGAAGGGCACGAGTCCGGGAGCCAGTGCCTTGCTGATTTCCACATCACCGAAGGCGGCGCCGCCCGTAACGTACAGCAGGGTGTTGCCGGCAGCATAGCCGAGGCGGGCACGGGCCGAAGCCAGCCAGTTGATCTTGGTCTGATGGAAGAAGCCGAGGGTGCCGATGCCCGAGTCCCTGACCGAAGTGGCTTCGGCGTCGCCTTCGAGGCCGAACACCCAGTTCGAGGCCTGCCAGTTGTAGCCGATGTGACCGCCGCCGGTCACGCCGCTGAGGTCATAGCTGTAGGTTTGGTTGAAAGCGCCGGGGAACGGACCCGACACGGCGTCGGTGTGGCCCCAGATGCCGCCGACCTGCGCACCGATATAGAAACCGGTCCAGTTGTAGACCGCAGCCATCGGGGCCGGGGCCTTGGTGTAGGGACGGGCGGCCAGATCGGCGGCGGAAGCCGCGCCGGAGGCCAGGAGGGTCGCCGCAGCAACGGCGAGAGCGATCTTCTTCATTGTTAATTCCTCTCTTGGAACGCGAGTAATCTCGAAACTCTCGTCGTTTCTACATCCGGCTTGCCCGGATGTCCGTCACCGATCTGCAACACTCGCGAACGATCGATCTCGCAACTGCGGCGGAAACGCGGCGGAGCCAAACCGGCGGCCAGAGAGCCGATCGTCGGACGATCGAAATTTGCAATTTAAATCAAATACTAAGAGACAATTTGGCCCGGTGTCTGGATTGGCCAAAAAGCCCCTTGGGCGCCGCGCTTGTGGCATCCGTTGACGCCCCCGCGAGCGCGAGTCTAGCTTTATGCCAAGTTAAAAAATCCCGGAGGACGCCCATGCTCCGTGCCCATGATAACCGGTTCTTAACCGAGAGCGGTTCCGGGACACCGATGGGTGAGCTTTTGCGGCGATTCTGGCTGCCGGTTTTGCTCTCTAAAGAGCTGCCCGACCCGGATGGCGAGCCGAAAAAGATCACGATGCTGGGCGAGGAGTTGCTCGCCTTCCGTGATTCGCGGGGCGTGGTCGGCGTGGTCGACCAGTATTGCCCGCATCGGGGGGCCAATCTCTGGCTGGGCCGCAACGAAGAATGCGGCATCCGCTGCGTCTATCACGGCTGGAAGTTCGATACCGACGGGCGCTGCGTGGACATGCCGACGTCCTACCCCGACCTCAACGCCAAGGACCACATCCGCATCAAGGCCTACCCGGTGCGGGAGTGGGGCGACATGATCTGGGCCTATATGGGTCCCGCCGGCGAGGTGCCGGAGTTGCCCGATCTGGAGATGGCGTTGGTGCCGCCCTCGCACCGCTACGTCTCCAAGAAATGGCAGGACTGCAACTGGGTGCAGGCGCTGGAAGGCTCGATCGACACCGCGCACTTCACCTTCGCCCACCTGCATTTCGACAAGGAAGAGAACGAAGTCCTCGACATCAAGAAGCACTTCGTCAATCCGCTGGTTCGGGTGGCGACCGACCACATGCGATGGATCGCCGAGGATCCGCGTCCGGTGATCAAGGTCGATCCGCACGAGGCGGGGCTCGTGGTCGCGGGTGGCCGCCTGACCGGATCGGACGACATCTATTGGCGCATCGCCCAGTTCCTGATGCCGGTGCATGCCTATGCGCCGTCTGCGATGCCCGGCGAGAACATCTTCGGCCAGAGCTTCGTGCCGGTCACCGACACCAATTGCTGGATCTACACCTACGCCTGGAATCCGGAGCGGCCGATCACGCAGGCCGAGCGCGATGCCTATGACCGCGGCAACGGCGTGATCGCGGAGGTCGACGAGAACTACGTGCCGTTGCGTCACAAGGGCAACGACTACCTGATCGACCGCAAGCTGCAGAAGACCAGGAGCTATACCGGCATCAAGGGCGTCTCCGAGCAGGACGCCGCCGTGCAGGACAGCCAGGGCCCGATCGCCGACCGCACCCGCGAGCATCTCGGCCCCACCGACCTCGGCATCATGCACTTCAGGAAAACGGTGATGGAAGCGGCGCGCGCGCTTGCGCAGGGCGAACCGCCGCCGCACCTCAAGCACCAGGACCGCTATGCCGTGCGTTCCGGTGCCTGCGTCACCAGCAAGACCAAAGACCTCGCTGCGGTTATGATCGAGCGATTCGGCCATCCCGCGGGCTTCGTCGGTCCGCCCAAGGTCGCAGCAGCGGAGTAGGTCTTGGCACAGGGCGAGTGCGATCGTTCTTCGCAAGGCGCGGGACCGCGCACTCGCGCCATCGCCGCCTCACTGCTTGGATCTGCGCTCCTCTCGTTCGGTGTTGCCACGCACGCCGTTGCCGCAAACGAAGCCGCTGCCGCGTCATCGGCCGGCTCGAAATGCGACCGCGCGAAATTCCGCGTCATCCTCGACGTCGGGCACACCGCCGAATCCTACGGCGCGATGAGCGCGCGCAACGTCCCGGAGTTCGAATACAATCTAAACCTCGGCAAGCGGATCGACGAGCGCCTGAAGGCGGACGGCTTCGTGGAGAGCGTGCTGCTCGTGACCGAAGGCAAGGCGCGCGCGAGCCTGATGGCGCGCGTCAGCAGGGCCAACAAGAAGGGCGCCGACCTCTTCGTTTCCATCCATCACGACTCCGTGCCCGGCATCTACGTCGAGAAATGGGAGTTCGAGGGCAAGAAAAGCGCGTTCAACGACATGTTCGGCGGATACTCGGTGTTCGTCTCGAAACAGAATGCCCGCTACTCGGAAAGCCTGCGCTTTGCCCGCCTGCTGGGCAACCAGATGGCGTCGAAGGATTTGCAATTCGCCCGGCAATACGACCAGTGGTTCATGGGCAAGTTCCAGCGGGAATTGCTCGACGTCGAGGCGGGCGTCTATCGCTACGACCAGCTCATCGTCCTCAAGAACACGATCATGCCGGCGGTGCTGCTGGAAAGCGGCTCCATCATCAACCGCGAGGAAGAACTGGTGATGGCTTCGGACGAGCACAAGAACAAGGTTGCCGTCGCGGTCTCGGCCGCCGTGCTGGAGTATTGCACGACCCGCGGGCCCGCGCCGCCGCCGGTGGCGGCCTCGCTGCCGAAACCCACCAAGTCCGCGCAGCGCCTGGCCCAGCCGAAGAAGCCGGCAACGGCCCGCACGGCCCGCAAGCGGTAGCGCTGTCGATCACAGCGGCAGGGCGCGGTACTCCCGATTGGCGAGGCTCGCCTCCTCGAGATCGAGGTCGCGTTCGATCCGCCGTCGCGTCTCGTCGGTGATCTTGCCGTCACGCAGCAGGCCGTGGATGAATTTGCGCTCGATGCCGATCAGTTCGCGGGTCAGCTCGGTGCCGAGTGCGGATGAATCGTGTTCGTCCGCATCCAGTGATTCCGGCAGCTGGTTCGATCGCGTCTCGTGCCGTGCACGCAACAGCTTGACGACTTCATCGGATAGCTCGCGGTCGTCGGTCATGGCGTCGAGCTTATCCAGCGCGGCCGCCAGCGCCTCGCGCCGCGCTGCGATCTCGGCTTCATGCTCGGCGGCATGCTCGCTCCGTCCGTCGCTGGCGACGCCAAGCCATCGCACCAGCGGTGGCAGCCCGAGCCCGGTGCCGACCAGCGTCACCAGGATGAGGCCGAAGGTCACGAACAGGATCAGATCGCGATAGGGAAACGGATCGCCATTGGCGAGCGCGTAGGGAAGCGCCAGCGCGGCCGCGAGCGATACCGCGCCTCTCACGCCGGTGAAAGCAATGACGAACACCCTGCGCCAGGACGGGCAGGGATCGCGTTCCCGCAGTCGCCTGCTCAAGATCCGAGGCAAATAGGTTGCGGGATAGACCCACGCAAACCGCGCGATGACCACGACCAGGATCACGAGGCCGGTCGCCACCATGATGTCGTGCAGCAGAAATTCCTTCGACTTCTCCATCAGCATGCGCATCTGGAAGCCGGTCAGCAGGAACAGGAACCCCTCGATCATGAATATCGCGAGGTCCCAGAAGAAGATTCCCTGTAGCCGCGTGGCGGCCGAGATCAGCAACGGACCGTTCCAGCTGACGTAGAGTCCGCAGGCGACGGTGGCGATCACGCCGGAGCCGCCGAAATGCTCGGGTATCCAGTAGGCGACGTAGGGCGTGAGCAGCGACAGCGCGATCTCGACCTGCGGATCCCTGGCATATTGGCGGGCGCGCAGACTGATCCAGCCGACGCCGATACCAAAGGCGATTTCGCAGGCGACGATCCCGAGGAAGGTGCCGGTGGCTTTCGATAGCGAGAACATTCCGGTCGCGATCGCCGCCACGGCGAAACGGTAGAGGATCAGCGCGGTGGCGTCGTTGGCGAGCCCTTCGCCTTCGAGCACGACGAGGATTCGCCGCGGCAATCCGAGTTTGCGCGCAATCGCCAGCGGCGCCACGACGTCGGGCGGAGCCACGATGGCGCCGAGCAGGAAGCCGACGCTCCATGGCAATCCGATCAGGTAGTGGGTGGCGGTGGCGACCAGGCAGGCCGTGAAGATCACGCAGCCGACCGCGAGCAGGAAGATGACACGGAGATTGAAACGGAATTCGCGCCAGCTCATGGCGACGCTCGCCGAATAGATCAGCGGCGGCAGCACGAGAAGCAGCACCAGTTCGGGCGGCAGTTCGACGTGCGGCATGCCGGGCACGAAGGCGAGGGCGATGCCGGCGATCAACAGCAGGATTGCCGGCGCGGTGCCGGTCCGGCGCGCCAGCAGCGTGATGCCGGCGAGCAGGGCGAGCAGGATCAGGAAGATCTGGAATCTGGCTTCGATCATTTTTCCAGTTCGCCCGTCTCCCTTCGCCGGGTCAATGCACTTGCCGCGCCAGAGCCAAGACGGGTGCGGTTTCGCCGCAGGCTGACGCTTTTGTGATGCGGCGGTTCCCGCGGCCGGCAAACCGGCTACGGGCGGTTCTCGTACCAGCCAGGACTGCAAGAAGCAGCGACATCGGCGGAGCATCACCATGAACAGAACAGGCGAGCGTGCGGTCGTGATCGGAGCCAGCATGGCGGGCCTGCTCGCCGCGCGGGCGCTTGCCGATTTCTACGGCACCGTCACGCTCCTGGAGCGCGATGCCTTTCCGGTTTCCGACGTTCCGCGCAAGGGCGTGCCGCAAGGTCGCCACGCCCACGGCCTGCTGGCGCGCGGCCGCAATGTCATCGAGCACTTCTTTCCCGGATGGACTGACGAGGTCGTCGCCGCAGGCGGCGCGCGCGGCGACATCGCCGCAGACGTCAGCTGGATCGGCCACGGCATCACCATCAAGAGCGCGCCGAGCGATATGGTCGGGCTGCTGGCGGCGCGGCCGGTGCTGGAGGGGCACGTGCGGCGCAGGCTGCTGGCGCTGCCGAATGTGCGCGCGATCGAGAATTGCTCGGTGCTGGGATTGGTGGCGAGCGCGGACAATGCGTCGATCAAGGGTGTGAGCGTCAGGATCGGCCATCTCGAACAGGTCATCGATGCCGATCTCGTGGTCGACGCCTCCGGCCGCGGCTCCGCCAGTCCGGCCTGGCTGGAAGGTCTGGGCTATGCCCGTCCGGCGGAGGAGCGGATCGAGATCGGGATCGGCTACACCACGCGGGTCTATCGCCGGCGGCCGGGCGATCTCAACGGCAAGCTGGCGGTGGTCGTTGCCGGCAGCGGTCCGAACTGGCGAAACGGCGTCGTGCTGCGGCAAGCCGAGGATCGCTGGATCGTGTCGGTCGGCGGATTTTTCGGCGACCACGCGGCAGACGAGGAACTGCTGTTCGCGGCCTATGCGGGGTCGCTGCCGACAGCGGATATCTACGACATCGTCGCACATGCCGAGCCGCTATCCGATTTCGTCAGCTATCGTTATCCCGCCAACTTGCGCCGGCGCTACGAAAATCTCACGGCGTTCCCGAAGGGATACCTCGTCATTGGCGATGCCGTGTGCAGCTTCAATCCGGTTTACGGACAGGGCATGACGGTTGCAGCACAGGAGGCCGCTTTGCTTCAGCAATGCCTCCAGGCGGGCGACGCCGATCTGGCCCGGCGCTTCTTCGCGGCGGCAAAGGATGCCATTGACGTTCCCTGGGATATCACGGTGGGCAACGATCTACGGCACCCCAAAGTGCAGTCGCCGCGTTCGGCCAAAGTGCGCTTCATCAACTGGTACATCGGCAAGCTGCACATGGCCGCGCAGCATGACGCTGTGCTGGCAACGTCCTTTCTCCGCGTGGCCAATCTCGAAGCGCCGCCGACGCTGCTGCTCACCCCGGCAAATATGTGGCGAGTGATCCGCGGCAATCTCGCCAGCGGCAGGCCTTCGCGCGGTGCCGATCGCATGGGGCGGATCGGCGACTCCTCGGCCGAAGCCAGAAACGCATGATCCTACGTGACCGCCTCACTCCTTCAGGTCGTAACGATACGATTTCGACACGATCTTCCAGCCGTCCTTCAGTTTCATCGCCACCAGGTAGTCGGTGAAATAGCGGGGCGGTAGCTGGCAGCGCACCTTCACGAACGCGGTATTGTCATCCGAACGGTCGATGGTGACGATGAAATCCTCGCGCGGCTTGCCCTCGGCCTTGGCGGACGGACGCTTGCGCACTCGGTCGAGCCAGTCCGGCACCGTCAGCACCTGTAGATCGCCTTTTTCCACCCAGCGCAGATCGGCGCTGGAGTCGAAGACGGCGCCGAGCTTGTCGGCATCGCCTTCATAGAGCCCGTCGAAATAGTGTTTCACGACGGCTTCGACGGTGGAACGATCGGTCACGATAAATCCTCCCCAATGGACGATGTTTTGCGCCGCCGAAAGGCGCCTGCTGCATATGGTTACCGGGATGGGCGTGCCGGGTCCAATCGGAACAACAGAAGGCTCGCTTTTCCCGGCGAAAACAGGCCCTCCTCCGAACGGAGGACCCGTGTGGGGCAGGTCACGGAGCGGGCCTCAAGGGAAACTGAAGGTAATACCAAGGTATTTTCGGGCGAACCGGCGGGCTTTCTGAGATACTAATCAAGAGAATAGTAGGTCGGCCCTTGGGTGATCGGCCTCACAAAGCCCGGGTTGGGTGTTTGCTAACCTGGGCACCAAGAAATCCAGTTTTCGGGTGTCGCCATGACAAACCTGTTCGGACTTAAGACCTTCCATTCGTTCTGCCTCGCTGCGGCGCTGCTGCTGGCGGGGGGGCCGGCCTTCGCCGAAAAGCGCGTAGCGCTGGTGATCGGCAACGCGGCCTACCAGAACGTGCCGCGGCTGCCGAATCCAGTGAACGACGGCAACACGATTGCCGCGACGCTGAAGGGTGCGGGATTCGACGTCGTCGATTCCCGCCACGACCTGCCTGCCTCGGAGACCCGCCGTGCCTTGCGTGATTTCGCCGATCGCGCCCGCGACGCAGACATTGCGGTCGTCTACTACGCCGGTCACGGCATCGAGGTCGAAGGCGGAAACTACCTCATCCCCGTCGACGCCAAGCTCGAGCGCGATACCGACGTCTATGACGAGGCGCTGTCGCTCGATCGCGTGCTGCTCGCCGTCGAGCCTGCCAAGAAGTTGCGTCTGGTCATCCTGGATGCGTGCCGCGACAATCCCTTCTCCAAGACCATGAAGCGGACCGTGGCGTCGCGCGCGATCGGCCAGGGGCTTGCCAAGATCGAGCCCAACAGTCCCAACCTCCTGATCGCCTATTCGGCGAAAGCGGGATCCACCGCGGCCGACGGCGACGGCAGGAACAGCCCGTTCACGACGGCGTTGTCGCGGCACCTCACGACCCCCGGGCTCGATGTGCGCCGTGCCTTCGGCTATGTCCGCGACGACGTGCTGAAGAATACCAACAACCGCCAGGAGCCGTTCGTTTATGGTTCGCTGGGCGGCGAGGACGTGCCGCTGGTTCCCGCGCCCAAGGTTGCCGCACTCTCGCCGGCCGCCAATCCGCAGGCCGACATGCGCCGCGACTATGAGCTCGCGCTGCAGATCGGCAACAAGGCGGCGCTGAACGCTTTCCTCGGCCAGTACCCTGATGGCTTCTATGCGAGCCTCGCCAAGCTGCAGCTCGAGAAGATCGTGGCTGAAGAAGCCCGTGTCGCGGCTACCGAAAAAGCGCGCCTAGCCGAGCAGGAACGTGCGCGGCTGGCCGCCGAAGGCGCGCAGAAGGCCGCACAGGCCAAGGCCGACGCCGATGCCAGGGCTGCCGAACAGGCGCGCGTCGCGGCGGAAAAGGCCAAGGAAGCCGCGCAAGCCCAGGCGGCCGCCGGCGAACAGAAGCGCCTTGAGGCCGAGAAGTCGGCTCCCGATGCCGGTGCGAAGATTGCCTCGCTGTCGCCGGCGGCGTCCGCTGCCCAGCCGAGCCTCGCTTCGCTCAGCGCCAATGCGCCGCAGCCCGATCTCACCAAGTCAGTGCAGAGCGAGCTCCGCCGGGTCGGCTGTCTCTCGGGCGACGCCGACGGCAACTGGAATGCGTCGTCGCAGCGTTCGCTCTCCATGTTCAACCGCTACGCCAAGACCAAGTTCGACACCAAGCTCGCCTCTGCCGACGCGCTGGATACGATCAAGAACAAGACCGCCCGGGTCTGCCCGCTGGTGTGCGACCACGGCTTCAAGGCCGAGGGAGAATCCTGCGTCAAGATCGTGTGCGCCGAAGGTTCGTTCCTCAATGACGACAACGAGTGCGAAAAGCGCCGGGAGAAGAAGCCGGTCGCCAGCCGCGAGCGGCAGCCGTCGAAGCCTGCTACCGAGGCGAGGCAGGGCGCGCAGGGCCTTGGAGCTGCGCAGGGTCTCGGGGGCGTGCAGGCCAGGCAGGCGACCGCCGGACGTCCGAATGCGCCGGGTCTGGGGCAGCGCGGACAGGTGCTCACCGGTCAGGAACGTCAGGTCGGCTGCAACTCCTATGGCGCCATCATGTCGGGCGTGTGCCCGTAAGCAGGCGCTCGATCTATCGACACCAAATGGCCCCGCGAAAGCGGGGCCATTTTCGTTTCAGATAGCACTCGCCGCGATGTTGACCATCAGCGCCAGCAGCGCCGTGTTGAATACAAAGGAGATGACGCCGTGTACGGTCGCGGTGCGGCGGATCGCCTTGCGGGTGATGCCGACATCGGAGACCTGCGCGGTCATGCCGATGACGAAGGAGAAATACACGAAGTCCCAGTAGTCGGGCTTTTCCTTGTCGTCGCTGCCGCTCGGGAACTGCAGCCCGCCAGGACTGCCCCGATAATAGTCATGGGCGTAATGCAGCGCGAAGCTGGTGTGCACCAGCGCCCATGACAGCGCGATCGTCACCACCGCAAGCGTGAGACCCGGGATACTCTTCTTGGAGGCGCCGAGCTCGAACACGATCGCCGCGATGCTGGCAAGCGCAGCCAGTTGCGTGACGATCATGATCAGGAAGCGGCCGTCGTCCTGCAGCAGCGCGCTCGACCTGATGTGTTCGTGGCCGCAGCGCAGCATCATCGCGTAAGCCAGCACCAGATAGATCGCCGCAAAGACGTCCCAGCCGATCAGCGCGCGCGTCGCCAGCCGCGGCGAGTCCGGCAGCAGGAAAAACGCAACGACGGCGAGGGCGAGGGCGACGACGGTGCGCGGGCGGGATACGACCACGCGCAGGAACATCGGCAGTTTCCGGAAGCGGGCGAGGCGTTGCTCGAACTCCTTGTCGCCCGCCATCGCAGCTCTCCCTACCGCGGGCGCATCGTCTCGCCGGAAGGCGATCGTCCATCGTGTGCCGGCGCGGTGTTCCGGATCGGGCCCATGCGCTAGTTCTTCCGCTCGGCGACGAAGCGGGAGGTGGCGCGCAGCACATCGCCTCTTGCGCCGAAGATCGACAGCGCCGCATCGCCACGAGCCAGCAGGTCGCGCACGCGCCGTTTGGCGCCGTCGATGCCGAGCTGGGTGACGAAGGTGGTCTTGCCGAGCGCGGCATCCTGGCCGGTCTGCTTGCCGAGCGCAGCCGCATCGCCTTCAACGTCGAGCAGGTCGTCGGCGATCTGGAATGCCTCGCCGAGCGCACGGCCGTAATCGTCGAGCGCCTGATATTCCGCCCGGGAGGCCTGGCCGAGGATCGCGCCTGCGATGCAGCCGTAGCGCAGGAGTGCGCCGGTCTTCATCTGCTGCAACCGCGCCACGTCCACCGGCTCGCGGTCGCCGAAACGGCCTTCGCCGGCGAGATCGAGCATCTGGCCGCCGACCATGCCGCCGAGGCCGGAAGCGCGCGCCAGCGCCCGGGTGAGCAGCAGTCGCACCATGGGATCGCTATGGATCTCGTCCCGGCTGATGATGTCGAAGGCGAAGGTCAGCAGCCCGTCGCCGGCGAGGATCGCGGTCGCATCGTCGGTCTTCTTGTGCAACGTGGGACGTCCGCGGCGCAGATCGGAATTGTCCATCGCCGGAAGGTCGTCGTGGATCAGCGAATAGCAGTGGATGCATTCGAGCGCGGCGCCTACGAGCAGCGCCGCCTTGCGCGGGACCGCGAACACCTGGGCACTCTCGACCACCAGGAACGGCCGCAGGCGCTTGCCGCCGCCGAGCGTCGAATAGCGCATGGCGTCCATCAGGCGCTTGGGGCGGGCGATTTCGTCCGGCAGGAGGGTATCGGACAACAGCTCCGACAGCAGCCGCTCGGTTTCCTCGGCGGTCTGGTCCAGTCGTTTTGCGAAATCCGCCGCAGTACCGCTCGTCATAAGGTCTCCAAGAACAATTCCGGGAAAAAGGGTCCAGATTGGCGGCGGACAATCGTTGATGCCGCGGCTTACGTCAATTCCGGCATCATGCCGGCGAGCCCTGTTGCCGTGCTAGGATCGGGTCAAATGGGAGTTTCCGATGCCGGCTTATGTGATTTTCGACGTCGAAATCCGCGATCTCGCGCGTTACCAGGACTTCATGAGCCAGGTGAAGCCGGCGCTGGAAGCGGCCGGAGCGCGGTATCTGGCCCGCGGCGGCGCGCACAGGGTTCACGAGGGTGACTGGCAGCCGCGCCGCATCGTCATCATCCAGTTCCCGTCGATTGCCGCCTGGGAGAGCTTTTACAACGGCCCGGTGTATCAGGGACTCAAGGGTATCCGTGACGAGTGCAGTTCGGCACGGCTGGTCGCGGTGGAAGGTCTTGACGGCTGATGAGACGGACGATCCGCGCGTTGCTCTTGACGGTGCTGGCGCTGTTGCTGCTGCCGTATCTGGTGGCGCCGTTCTATCGCGCCGGTCATCCGGTCTCCACGCTGATGGCCTGGCGCTGGCTGAAGGGTGCGCCGATGTCGCGGCAGTGGGTCGACCTCGGTGACATGTCGCCCTATCTGCCGCGAACCGTGGTGGCCTCCGAAGACGCCAAGTTCTGCAGCCATCACGGCGTCGATTGGGGCGCGCTGCGCGAGGTGGTGGACGATGCCGAGGATGGTGAGGTGACCCGCGGCGGCTCGACCATCACCCAGCAGGTGGCGAAAAACCTGTTCCTGTGGCCGGGACGCAGCGTGGTACGCAAGGCGCTGGAACTGCCGCTGGCGATGTGGCTCGATCTCGTGCTGGGGAAGCCGCGCGTTCTGGAGATCTATCTCAACATCGCCGAACTCGGGCCATCCGGCCAGTTCGGGGCGGGTGCGGGTGCTGCCTACGCCTTCGGCAAGCCGGTCTCCGAGCTTTCGCCGCGCGAGGCGGCGCTGCTCGCGGCGACCCTGCCCAATCCGATCAGGCGCAGCGCCCGCAATCCCGGGCCCGGCGTCCGGCGTCTCGCCGGCACCTACATGGTGCGGGCGCAGGCCTCCGCCCTGAAGCGTTGCTGGGGCTAGAAGCGGGTACTATCGGCCGATTTCCGGCCATTTTTATCCTCTTCGGCCCTAGATTTACCCGGTCCCTTCCTCTATAAGCGCGGCCTTGTCGGCATCTTGCCCGCGCTTTTCGTGAGCTGCGGGCCGTCTTTTTTGGACGGTGCCTCCGCGATACCCCTAGAGGATACCGAAATGGCTGTTCCCCGCAGAAAAACCTCGCCGTCGCGCCGCGGCATGCGCCGCTCGGCTGATGCGCTCAAGAAGCCCACCTATGTCGAGGACAAGGACTCCGGCGAACTGCGCCGCCCGCATCACCTCGACCTCAAGACCGGCATGTACAAGGGCCGGCAGGTGCTCAAGCCCAAGAAGGAAGCTTGAGGCGACAGGTCCCGGGGCCGCGTCCTGCGGACCGGTTTGACGAAAGTCGTGGGTAGGCGACAGGGCCTGCCTGAATTCGGCCAACGAGTGAGTTAAGACGGTGCCCCGAGGCGGATGGATCCGCACTCGGGGATGCGCCTTTCCTCCCTTTCGCACAGAGGCCGTTGGCCATGGTCGGTTTTCCGCTGCTCCTGATTCCGCTTGCGGTCTACAACATCATCGTCCTGCTGATGCGCGACGTGTCGCTCGGCGATCCCCTGTTGAAGCTGCCGCTGATGTCGGGGGTGGAATGGGCGATCTCGCTCGGCGATATCTTGCTCGCCGCTGCCGCGCTGCTGCTGCTGCTCGAGATCGTCAAGGGTGCGCGGCCCGGCGCGAAATACCTGATGGACCATCTGCTCTCGCTGGTCGTGTTCGGCGGCGCGGCGGCGGAATTCCTGCTGCTGCCGAAGTTCGCCACATCGGTCTTCTTCCTGCTGACGCTGTTTGCGCTGGTCGATTTCCTCGCCGGCGTGACGCTGCGCCGCCGCCGCTATTGGGTGACGGCCGAGCCGGCGCCGGTTTCGCGGCGGGCCGAGCGGGCCCCTGCGCTGGAAGCCGTCGAACCGCCCCGCGAGCCGGTACCTGTTCCTGCTTCCGCCGCTCCAGAGACGTCTCCCGCACCGGTGGCGTCGGCGGCATCCATCGCCGAGTCCGTTCTGCTCGACCGTCCCGAGCCGTCGGTGACGCAACCTGCCGTCCCCTCGCCGGGCATTCAGCCGGGCGACGGTGCACATCCG
>WBZP01003936.1_pt1 | contig 15789 bp, 11 predicted proteins | sample 5204301 | NCBI WGS metagenome assembly WBZP01 (sample SAMN12412401, study PRJNA552823) | activated sludge metagenome | isolation source: activated sludge from nitrification reactor of wastewater treatment plant... | place: USA: Pennsylvania | collected 2017
CGGCCAGCAAGGCGAAGGATGTCATGAGATATCTGTGGCCGTTTGTGGTGCCTGAGCCATGATCAGAGTACCGAGGCGAGTTTGAAGATCGGCAGGTACATGGCGATGACCAGGCTACCGACCAATCCGCCGATGATGGACATGATCATGGGTTCCAACAGACTACTCAGGGCGTCGACCATGTTGTCGACCTCTTCCTCGTAAAAATCGGCCACCTTGGCCAGCATGCTATCCAGGGCGCCGGATTCCTCGCCGATGGCCACCATCTGGATCACCATGTGCGGGAACACCTTTTGTTGCTTCATGGTGAGTTCGAGGGACTGACCGGTGGCGACATCCTCCCGCATGCGCTTGACGGCATTGGCATAGAGCGTATTTCCCGTGGCCCCGGCCACCGAGTCCAAGGCTTCCACCAGAGGGACGCCGGCGCCGAACATGGTCGACAAAGTACGGGCGAAACGGGCGATCGAGGCTTTGTGCAGGATCTGTCCGATGACAGGTAAGCGCAACAGGCCCAGATCCACGGCCTCACGAAATTTCTGCGATCGTTTCCAGGTCTGGTTGATGAAGTAGCCACCGCCCACGCCTAGGCCGAGGATGACCCACCACCATTCGCGCGTAAAGCGTGAGAGATCCATGACCATGCGGGTAAAGGCCGGCAGGTCGGCGCCAAAGGATTTGAACAGGGACTCGAACTGCGGAATGACGAAAATCAGGATGATGGCGGTGACGATGACGGCGACGATGATGACCGCGGTTGGATAGAACAACGCCTTTTTGATCTTGCCTTTGAGCGACTCGGTCTTTTCCTTGTAAGTGGCGATCTTGTTGAGCACGATCTCCAACACGCCGGCATGCTCGCCAGCGTCGACCAGGTTGCAGAAAAGATCGTCGAAGTACAGCGGGTGCTCGCGCAAGGCCGAGGTCAGGGATGAGCCCCCTTCGACATGGTTTTTAATGGTGAGTACCAGGTTCTGTACGCTGGGGTTCTCATGTCCCTTGCCGATGATGTCGAGCGCCTGCACCAGGGGGACGCCCGAGTTCATCATGGTGGCGAGCTGACGGCTGAAGACGGCGATGTCCTTGGGGATGATCTTTTTCTTGCGGGGAGCGAAGAGTGCCGATTGTTTCTTGACCGTGATCGGCTTGATGCCTTGCCGGCGCAAATCGGCCTTTACCAAGCCGGAATTGGTGCCACGGGTTTCCCCTTTGACTTTTTTCCCTTTCTGATCGGTGCCGACCCAGACGTAGACATGGGCCTTTTCCGTTTTCTGTGTTGCGACAGCCATCGAATTAATCCTTTGTGATACGGTTAATTTCTTCGAGACTCGTAATTCCGGCCCGGACCTTTTTCAGTCCCGACTGGCGGAGATTCGCAATCCCTTCTTTTTCGGCCAGGGCGGCGATCTGTATCGCATTGCCGCCGTCCATAATGAGTCGCCCCATACTCTCAGAGATCGGTAACACTTGATATATACCAGTTCTGCCTTTGTAGCCTTTGGTACATTTGTCACAACCCACGGCTTTATAGAGCTGGAGGTCCTCCAGGTCTTGCGGCTTGAATCCTTCCGCCAGCAGGGCGGCGCGAGGCACCGTTTCGGGCACCTTGCAGTGCTCGCACAGGCGGCGAGCGAGTCGCTGGGCCATGATCAAGAGGATGGAAGAGGCGATATTGAAAGGCGGCACCCCCATGTTGGCCAGCCTGGTCAGGGTCTGGGGGGCGTCATTGGTGTGCAGGGTGGAAAAGACCAGGTGGCCGGTGAGCGCCGCCTTGATGGCGATTTCGGCGGTCTCCAGGTCGCGGATCTCGCCCACCATGATGATGTCCGGGTCCTGGCGCAGAAAGGCGCGCAGGGCCTCGGCGAAGGTGAGACCGGTCTTCAGATTCATGTTGACCTGATTGATACCGGGTACCTGGATTTCCACCGGGTCTTCCACCGTACAGATGTTGACATCCGCTTTGTTGAGCATGTTCAGCGCCGTGTACTGGGTTACGGTCTTGCCGCTCCCCGTCGGCCCGGTCACCAGGAGGATGCCGTAGGGTTTGCTGATCGCCTTGAGAAAGGCCTCCTTTTGCTCCGGCTCGAACCCCAGGGCCTCGACACCGATCTGGGCGCTGCTGGGGTCCAGGATACGCAGCACCACCTTTTCGCCATAGAGGGTGGGACAGGTATTCACCCGAAAGTCGATGGAGCGATTCTTCGACAGCACCATCTTGATGCGGCCGTCCTGAGGCACCCGCCGTTCGGCGATGTTCATCCGCGACATGACCTTGAGTCGGGTGACCACCCGACTGGCGATATTGGAGGGCGGGAAGGCGATCTCATTGAGCATGCCGTCCTGGCGATAGCGAACACGAAAGGTTTTTTCGTAGGGTTCGAAGTGGATATCCGAGGCCTTGGTGTTGATGGCGTCCAGCAATACCTTGTTGACGTAACGGACGATGGGGGCCTCGTCGATATCGAGATCCGATTCCTTACTTAAGGATTCGTCATCGGCGATGGAGATATCGAGCTTTTCCAGATCCGTATCCAGCAGGTTGGACATGGTTTTGTCATGGGCCTGCAGGGCCTTTTCGATGACGTTGGTAAGTTTGTCGTCCTCCACCAGAATGGCGCTGGTTGAAAGTCCGGTATGGAATTTGATCTGCTCCAGGGCGTCATGGTTGGTCGGATCCGAGACCGCCAGGAAGAGTCGGTTGCCGCGCTTGAAAAGAGGTAAGGCATGGTGTTTGCGGATGAGCTTCTCTTCCACCAGGTTGACGGGGGCGGATTCCACGTCCAGGGCATTGAGATCGAGCAGAGGCGAACCGAACTCGGTCGAGGCGGTAACCGCCACCTGCGAACTGCTACACAGGCCCTTGGTTACAAGATATTGAACAAATGGCATATTTTCCTTGGCAGCCGCATCATAAGCCTCGCGCGCCTTGGCCTCGGAAATCAGGCCGTCCTGGACCAGGCGGAAAGGGAGGCCGGGAAGCTTCGAGGTGGTGGTGACAGTAGCCATGGAATCTCGAGGAACGATGGAACCAGCTTACAATATTAGTAGCAATAAGCCTCTCTTTCCTAATGCTTGGTTTCGATCAAGAGAGGTCTGCCGGGACCGCGTATCCCCGGCCAGGGCAAGTGAACGCCTCATCCCGAGCGCTGAAGAGGGGAAGTGACGCCACTTTTCCCTCCCTCGGTCAGCCCGACTTCTGGCGTACTATCGAGGGGTCAGTGAATGCCGCTGTAATTATGGTTGCGTACTGTCCCAAGCGCCGCCTCGCTTCCTATGCTTATACGAAAGGAAATGACTGGTGAATCCGAATCCTTCCATCACGATCGTCCTCCCGGCCTGTAATGAGGCCGCATCCTTGAAGACCCTGCTGCCGGAAATCAGGCGGCTCTATCCGCAGGCCGAGATCATCCTCGTCGATGATGGATCGATCGATGATACGGCCCGGATCGGGGAAGAGGCGGGGGTCCGGGTGCACAGCCATCCCTATCGGATCGGCAATGGGGCCGCGGTGAAGACGGGGGCCCGGCTCGCCACGGGAGACATCGTTCTGTTCATGGATGCGGATGGTCAGCATGATCCGGCCTACATCCAATCCCTGCTCGACAAGCTGGCGGCGGGATACGATATGGTCGTCGGTGCCCGACTCAAACACACCCATGCCAGCCTGCCGCGGCGATGGGCGAATACGCTCTACAATCGTCTGGCGAGTTTCATGGTCGGTCAGCCGATCGCGGATCTCACCTCGGGCCTACGGGCCGTGCGTGCCGCAAAACTGCGAGAATTTCTCTATCTGCTGCCCAACGGATTTTCTTATCCGACCACGGTGACCATGGCCTTTTTCCGTGCCGGCTATCCGGTGGCCTATGTTCCCATCGAAGCCGGGGTCAGGCAGGGGCAAAGTCATATCCACTGGCTCAAGGATGGTGTGCGTTTCTTCATCATTATCTTTAAGATCGGCACCCTCTATTCCCCGCTCAAGATATTCGTGCCGGCGAGCCTGGGGTTCTTCAGTATAGGTTTGAGTCACTATCTGCATACCTATTTCACTATTGGCCGCTTTACCAACATGAGCGCCCTCTTGTTCATCACCTCGGTGGTGGTGTTTCTCATCGGCCTGGTTTCGGAACAGATAACCTCGCTGATGTATCGGCAAGAGTAGCCGTGGCAAGACCCGGCAAGTCGATGCCGGGGGGCTCCCCGAAGCCGCCGTCTGGTCCGGCGATAGCCGTTCCGTTTTGGTTTATGGATTCGGTTGTGAGCAACAGCGCTGGGATTCGCTGCGCTCATCGCCGGCCTACGCGGACCGGGCCTCGGCTGAAAATGGCCATTTTCGTTCTCCATGGGAGAATAATGGCTTCTCAGAAGAGCTATTGTTCTCCCATGGAGAACGGAAATTCGAGCCCGATACTCCATGCCCGGGAGCCGCCCATGGAGTCCGTGGCGAAGCGGCACCAGCCGGGACGGGAGGGATTCATGCGGGGTGGGGCAGCCACTTCTCCATGAGGTAATCGTCCATGACGAATCCGTGGCCGATAGACTCCGTCACCGCCCCGACCCGGCGAAAGCCGAGCCGTTCGTAGGCCCGGAGGCTGTCGCTGTTGTGCTTGTTCACCCGGAGATGGATACGCCGCACCCCTTTTTCTCCGGCCAGGGATTCGAGAAAGCCAAGCGCGGTTTTGCCGCAACCCTGTCCGCGCCGATCCGCTTTCACATACAGCTTGCTCAGAAACACCCCGGTATCCTGCCATTCGATTCCCAGATAGCCGACATATTCATGGTCTCCCTGCAACAGGAAATAGTGGAGACCGGTCTCGATCTGGTTCTGGATCGCCCGTGGCGATTGATAGCGATCGAGCATGTAGTCCACCTGTTCGGGGCCGATGATGGGGCGGTAATGCTGGGTCCAGATCGCCTCGGCCAGGGTGGCGACGGCCTGGATCCCTTCCGGGTTGGTGACGGGAATCACTCTGGTCATGGTCGAGGCTTCGGGGAGGTGCCAGGGGAGGTTATTTTCCTGGTGCCGGGCTGGCGCTCCGTTGGCGCACCGCCTCGAACAGACAGATCCCGGCGGCGACGGAGACGTTCAGGCTTTCCACACTACCGGCCATGGGGAGTTTGACCAGCTGGTCGCAGTGTTCGCGGGTAAGCCGACGCATTCCTTCTTCTTCGCCCCCCATGACCAAGGCCAGCCCGCCACGGAGATCCGTCTCATAGAGTGAGCGTTCGGCCTCGGCGGCGGTGCCCACCACCCAGACCCGCAATTCCTGACCCAACCAATCCAAGGTGCGCGACAGGTTGGTGACCTGGGCGAATCTCAGGGTCTCGGCGGCCCCACTGGCCACCTTGCATACGATGGGGGTCAGCCCCACCGCCCGATCCTTGGGGGCGATCACCGCATCGACCCCGGCGGCCTCCGCGGTGCGCAGGCAGGCCCCCAGGTTGTGGGGGTCCTGGACCTGATCCAGCACCAGGAGAAAGGGCGGACGTCCAAGGCCGAGCAGATAGTCGCGTAGTTCGTTCTCGTCGATCGCCTCCGGAGGCCTGACCAAGGCAGCCACGCCCTGGTGGTTGAGCCCGGCCATCAGGGCGTCCAATTCCTGGCGCGTCGCCTCCCGGACGCGGATTTCCCTGTGTTGGGCCTGTTGCAGGATTTCGGTCAAACGTCCATCCCGTCGTCCGGCCAGGACACGGATCTCCCGTACCCGCTCGCCGCCCCGCAGCAGGAGGGCACGCACGCTGTGCAGACCACCGATCCACTGCCCGCCCGGTTCCGGCTGGGTCGCGAGGGGTTGTCGTGGAGGAGTCCTCATCGGTGCTTCATCCGGACGGGGATTTTGACCGGGATGGCTGGCGTGTCCGCCGCTTCTTGGGTTTGGTGGCCGGGGAAGCCGCTTCGGAAACCTCATCACCCGGGCTGACGAGATGCGGGCGCAAAGCCCCGGAGGCAGGGCGCTCCTTGGCCTCGCCGTCTTTGCGTTTCGAGCGGGTGGGCGTCGAGGCCGGGCTATTCGCCGATCCTCGGGACCAGCCGGAGCGGCGGCGCTTCGGGCCGGAGTCCGGAGAGGCATCCGCCTCGCCGGCGGCCGGGACGAAGTCGATCTTGCGTTCTTCGAGGTTGACCTGGGCCACTTTCACCCGGAACGGATCGCCCAGGCGGTATACCCGTCCGCTGCGTTCGCCGGTGAGCCGATGGCCGATGGGATCGAAGTGGTAATAATCGTTGCGCAGGGCGGTGATGTGCACCAGACCGTCGACATAGAGACCCTTGAGTTCCACGAAGAGGCCGAAGGAGTTGACGCCGGAGATGAGGCCGTCGAATTCCTCGCCGAGCTTGTCCTGCATGTATTCGCACTTGAGCCAGGAGGTGACGTCGCGGGTGGCTTCGTCGGCCCGACGCTCGGTCATGGAGCAGTGTTCGCCCAAGGTCTGCAACTCCGGCAGGGAATGGGTGAAGTTGTCGCCTGTCCCATCCAGCAGCCAATGCTTGATCGCGCGATGCACCACCAGGTCGGGGTAGCGACGGATGGGCGAGGTGAAGTGGGTGTAGGCGTCGTAGGCGAGACCGAAATGACCGTTGTTGTTTGGGCTGTACAACGCCTGGGAGAGGGAACGCAGCAAGACCGTTTGAATCAGATGGGCATCGCCGCGTTCCCGGGTCGAATCGAGGAGGAGGGCGAAATCTTTCGGCCCGGGTTTCGCCGTGCCGGGTAACCTCAGCCCCAATTCGCCGAGGAAGCGCTTCAGATCCTCGATCTTCTCCGCCGGGGGGGCCTCATGGATGCGAAACAGGGCCGGCATCTTGTTCCGGAGCAAGAGGCGGGCCGCGCAGAGATTGGCCGCCAGCATGCACTCCTCGATCAGGCGATGGGCATCGTTGCGCTCGACCGCCACCAGACGCTCGATCTTGCCCTGGGCATCGAATTCGATGCGGGTCTCATGGGTATCCAGATCGAGGGCGCCCCGTTGCTCCCGGGTGGCCCGCAACAGCCGATAGATCTGTTCGAGGTCGCGTAACCTCGGCAGGAGTTTGGCGTACTTGGCCTCGAGTCCGGGATCGCTGCCGTCCAGTATGGCCGCGACCTCGTCATAGGTGAGCCGCGCCCGGGAACGCATGACGCCGGGGAAAAAACGTGAGCGGACGATGTCGCCGGAATCCTTGATATACATCTCGCAGGTCAGGCAGAGCCGGTCCACCTCCGGGTTGAGGGAACAGAGACCGTTCGAGAGGACCTCGGGCAGCATGGGGATGACCCGGTCGGGAAAATACACCGAGTTGCCACGGAGTTTCGCCTCGGCATCCAGGGCCGTGCCCGGACGCACATAGGCGGAGACATCGGCGATGCACACCAGCAGGCGCCAGCCCTTGGGGGTGCGGGCGCAGTAGACGGCGTCGTCGAAGTCCCGGGCGTCGACCCCGTCGATGGTCACCAGGGCCAGCTTTCTCAGGTCGGTGCGACCGCTCTTGGCCGCTTCCTCGACCTGGGTGCCGAGTCCGGCGATCTCTTGCTCCACCGCCTCGGGCCACACCACCGGCAGCTCGAAGCTACGGATGGCGATGTCGGTCTCCATCCCTGGAGCGAGGTGCTCGCCCAGCACCTCCAGGATGCGACCCAGGGGAAGGCTGCTGGCGGAGGGATATTCGGTGATCTCCGCCACCACGATGTCGCCCTTGCGGGCGTTCCCCAGTTCCGTGGGCGGGATGACGATATCATGGTGCAGGCGCTGATTGTCCGGCTTCACGAAGCCGATACCGGCCTCGCAACGGAGACGACCGACGACGCGGCGGGTATTGCGTTCGAGGACCTCCACCAGGGCGCCCTCGCGCCGACCCCGGGCGTCGATGCCGGTGACCCGGACCACGGCCCGATCGTCGTGCATCAGCGAGCGCATCTCCCGGGGCGAGAGAAAGAGATCCTCGCCGCCGGTATCGGGTTGGAGAAAGCCGAAACCATCGGGATGGCCGATCACCCGTCCGGCGATCAGATCGCGGCGATTGACCAGGCAATAGAGACCACGGCGATTGCGCACCAACTGGCCATCTCGCACCATGGCGTTGAGCCGACGATCCAGGGCCTCGCGCAGGGCTCCACCCTGGAGACGCAACAGCCCGGCGATGTCGTCGAAGCCCAGGGGCAGGCCCTGCTCGGTCAAACGCTCGAGGATGTACTCACGGCTTGGTATCGGATTTTCGTATTTGCGAGCCTCACGCTCGCGGAAGGGGTCGAGATCGACGGCGCTGTTCCGTCGGGCTGTCCTTTTCACTGCAGGCGAGCCTTACGATAAAGATATGATCGGTGATTGTAGCGTTGACAAGGTGGCACTGTCTCGGTACATTTCTGCGGCCTAACTTGGTTTGCTTGTCGGCGGCCAAGTCTCCAGCCGAGGTGGCGGAATTGGTAGACGCGCTAGATTCAGGTTCTAGTGGGGGCAACCCTGTGAAGGTTCAAGTCCTTTCCTCGGCACCAACGACAACACAGGTTTCAGCATAAAAGGCTTCCTCGGAAGCCTTTTTGCTTTTCCGTCTGACCTTCCAGCGCTTATCCGGCTGCCGATCCGAGGAGGATTCGATGCGATTCGGTCTCGACCTCTTGCTGGAACAACCCCATCTGCGCCAACCCCTGGCCGGCCAGCGCCTGGCCCTGCTCGCCCATCCGGCCTCGGTGACGGGGGAGCTGGTGCACGCCCTGGACGCCCTGATGGGACTCGAGGATCTTCGGATCACCGCGGCCTTCGGTCCCCAACACGGGCTGCGGGGCGACAAGCAGGACAACATGATGGAATCGGCGGACTTCCGCGACCCGACCTATGGGATTCCGGTCTTCAGCCTCTACGGCGAGGTGCGTCGCCCGACCGCCGCCATGATGGACAGCTTCGATATCCTGCTGGTCGATCTCCAGGACCTGGGCTGCCGCATCTACACCTTCATCACCACCCTGCGCTATGTGTTGGAAGAGGCCGCCAGGTGGAACAAGGGGGTGTGGGTGCTGGATCGTCCCAATCCGGTGGGGCGGCCCATCGAAGGGCTGCGCTTGCGCCCAGGCTGGGAAAGCTTTGTCGGCGCCGGTCCTTTGCCCATGCGTCATGGCCTCACGCTCGGGGAGTTGGGACACTGGTTCATCCGCACCCTGGGGCTGGATGTCGAGTATCGGGTAATCCCCATGACGGGTTGGGAGCCATCCACTGGGCCGGGCTATGGCTGGCCCTTGGGGGAACGCACTTGGATCAATCCCAGTCCGAACGCGCCCAATCTCTGGATGGCCAGGTGTTATCCGGGCACTGTCATGCTCGAAGGCACCACCCTGTCCGAGGGTCGGGGGACCACCCGCCCCCTGGAACTCTTTGGCGCCCCGGATCTGGAGGCGGAGCGCTTGATCGCCGAGATGCGGTTGCTGGCGCCGGAGTGGTTGGCGGGCTGTCGACTCCGCCCTGGCTGGTTCGAGCCGACCTTCCACAAGCATCAGGGCCGGCTCTGCGCCGGGGTGCAGATCCATGTGGAGGATAGTGCCTACCGGCATCGGCTGTTTCGCCCCTGGCGCCTACAGGCCATCGCCTTCAAGGCCATCCGGCGTTTGTATCCCGAGTATCCCCTGTGGCGGGACTTTCCTTACGAATACGAACAGGACCGCTTGGCGATCGACCTCATCAACGGTTGCGACGACTTGCGCCTCTGGGTGGATGATCCGGCGGCGACGGCGGCGGATCTCGAGGCACTGGCGGCTGAGGATGAAGCCTCCTGGCAGGAGGAACGGGAAGCCTTGTTACTCTATCGCTAGCTGGCCGAACTCTTGGTCCGGGGGTCAAGCGCCACTCCGGCTACGACAGGAGGTTCGGCGTCCTCCTATACTCCCATTGTCGATCCATTCTCCTGCTCCTGTAACAACCATGGCCCCAGCGCACGATTGCCTGAGTTCGAGGCACCAGGCGGCGACCCGCCGTGAAACCCTCATGTCGGCGCTGGCGCTGTTCTTTCTCCTCCTCAATGCCTTCGCCCTCCATCTGCTGGAGCGCCACCCCGGGGATCTGGAACAACTCGGCTGGCTGGCTTGGCTCTTTGCCGCCAATTGGCTGCCGATCCTGGTGGAAGCGATCCAGGGCTACTGGCGGAGCGGGGAATATTCCTGGTCCGCCCGACGTCGGTTATGGCTGATTTGTTTGTTGCCCCCCTATCGCCTGGCGCTCTCCACCTATCCAGCGGGGAGGTGCTTTTGGTTGCCGGTCATCGGCTGGCAGGCCGCGGATCGGGAGTGTTACGACCGACTGGACCGCCTCTTCAGCATCCCCATGCTCTGCATGGCGACCCTGATCCTGCCGATCCTGGCGGTGGAGCATCTCTGGTCCGATGAGGTGGAGCGGTATCCGGCCCTGGCCCTGGGGCTCGATCTCGGGACTTCCCTGATCTGGCTCGCCTTCGCCATCGAGTTCATCATCATGTCGGCGGTGGCGGAGAAAAAATGGCTCTATGTCGCCCGCCATTGGGTCAATCTGCTGATCATCCTGCTGCCCTATCTGTCCTTTTTGCGCGGCTTGCAACTCATGCGTCTGGTGCGGTTGGGGAAGCTTACCAAGGCGCTCAAGATCTATCGCCTGCGGGGATTGGGGATGCGGGCCTGGCAGGGGATCATCGCCCTGGAACTGGTCGAGCGCGTCCTGTTTCGCAGCCCCGAGGCACGCCTGCAACGACTCAGGGAGCAGGTCGAGGAGAAGGAGTTGGAACTGCTCCGACTGCGTCGGCGGGTCGCCGAGCTGGAGTCGCAGTTGGGGAGCACCCCAGTCCCAGTGCCGGTCGAGGCCGATCCCATTCCTGGGAGGGCGACGGCCCGCTGCCCGGAGGAAGGCTCGAACTGAATAAAATCGTCCGGCTTCATACCCTTTCCGAATACCTTTTGGGCTTCCAATGATGAGAGAAAGAGTCAAAAGGCATTGGTATAGGCCCTTACTTGTTCCGGGCATTGGCTGAAAATGACCAATTTTTGTTCTTCTTTCAAGAACAATGCGCAGTTCCATGCGGAATCGTTCTCCTCATAAGAACAATAGTACCCGCTTGGGCACCCATGCCCGAAGTACCCCAGTTCGGTCGGGTAAAAATAGGACCTTGCCCGATACTTTATAATAGGCATCGGGCAGGGGTGCCCAACCCGACTGTTACTGACACAGAGGTCCAGCTGATGGCCTCGATGACGGCAAGCCGCCAGGCCGGGAGGCTATTTCCATGGAGGCTGTCCAGGCTGGAACGGCACTGATTCTTTTTATATCACTTGACGGGAGAGGCCCATGACCAGTCCGGCTCTACAAATGGTCTTCGATGCCGAGACCTATCTGACCTGGGAAGAACTTCAGACAGAGAAGCACGAGTACTTCCAGGGCGAGGTGTTCGCCATGGTGGGGGCGCGGCGCGAACATGTGGTGGTGTCCGGCAATCTCTACGCCGCCTTCAAACAACGCCTGCGTGGCGGACCCTGTCAGGCCTATATCGCGGATTTGAAGCTGCGGGTGGAGGCCGTGGAGGCCTTTTTCTATCCGGACGTGATGGTCTCTTGCGATCCGCGGGATCATGCGGCGAGCCAATTCATCGAGAATCCGATCCTGATTGTGGAGGTGTTGTCGGACTCAACGGCCGCCTTCGATCGCGGAGGAAAGTTCGCCGCCTACCGCACCCTGCCTTCGCTACGGGAGTTTGTGCTGGTGGATATCCCCTCCCGACGGGTGGAAAGCTTCCTGCGGGCACCGGACCGCGAATGGCGATTTCACGAGTATCTTCCTGAAGACGGGGACTGTCCCTTCCGGTCGCTGGGGGTTTCGATTCCGTTCGAGGAGATCTTTGAAAACCTCGTTCCAGCCGTATCAGGAGATGACGGCGAACAGAGCCCGGGGGCTCCTGAGCGACAGGTCCAGGCAACATCTGCCGAGGAAGGCGAATCCTTGCTCCCGAGCCTGGGGCAAAAAAACGGCTTTGTATAAGCCGTAGGGTACGCATCGCGTACCCTATCTGGCTTGAGTCACAAGACCGGATCGCTTACCGGCTCCCAACTCGAATCCGGGTTGTACTCGGTGATGGCGAGGGCCGTCTCCTTGGTCGCTTTCCCCAGGTCTTTTTGAAAGACGATGCCCTGCTGATTGACGATAAAACTCATGATGCCGGAGGCTCCGTATTCGGCCGGATAGGCCAGCAACCCGAAGCCTTCGCTGAGATGTCCGTCCTTCAGATAGCTTCTCGAGCCCCCGGGCGCGTGGGCCCCTTGCGCCGTCAGGATACGAAAGTAGTAACCATGGTAAGGAATGGGCTCGCCGCTAGCGTTATGCCGGTACCCTTCCGCGACCGCTTCGGCAACCAGTGGACCCAAGGGACTCGGTTCCTGGCCAGCCGCTATCGGCCAATACAGACCATCGCGTTTCCCCTCGCTACTGGCAAAGCGGGTAGCATACTGGCGGACGCCGGAACCCATGGGGTCCTTGGCGGCGTATTCGTTCTGGGCCTCAACGTAGACACGCGCGGTGGCTATGGCATGGAGCTCATTCCTGCCGATGCGTCGATTCAGAAGTTCCTCCTTACCCGCGGACGTGTCGAAACGCCAGCCCTCTTTCTCCTTTACCAGGGGGATGGGAAAGGGCCAGTGATCCGTTCCGATCGAGAGCAAAGCCAGGTCAGCGGACCGACGTTGAATATGTGTGCCGGCCCGGGCGGCCGCGACAAAATGCTTGAGATCGTCCCTGTCCGCCACCTTGTCTCCCGATCTCAATTGCTCCACCTCGGGACCTAGGACATCCACCAAGGCCGCGGGATCCGTCGCCGCCGCCTTTACCAAGGCCTCGACGGCCATCCTTGGGGTGGGGAAATGGCGTGGCTCACCCATGGCCTCTTGCCCGACGACAACCATCAGCGTGGCCACGGCGGCCAACACCACATGCTTATAATGACTGATCGTGCTCATGTATCCGATTCTCCAGTGTTTATGGCAATGGCAACTCTGCCGGCTCATGCGGTGTGCTCAACGTCCCCGGAAACCGCCTCCGCCACCACGGCCACCGCCCATCCCTCCTCCGCCACCGCGTGAAAAGCCACCACCACTAAAACTGGAACTGCCTCGACTGCTGGCGCCGCGCTGGCTGGCCGAGCGATCGAATCCGCTGTCGCCGACCTGGAAGGCGTTCGACTGGCGCGACGGACTACCGCGGTTCGCCTGCCCGAAGTCGCGGCCTTCCGACCGTTTGAAATCCGTTGTCTCCGGGCGTTTGAGATCGCGGCTTTCCGCACCTCTGAGATCTCGTGTGGCTGGGCGTGAGTTATCGCGGCTCTCCGCACGCTTGAAGTCGGCGGAATCCGGGCGCTTGACGTCTCTGGTGGCTGGCCGGTCGTAGCCTCGGGCCGTGTCGCGGTCGATGCGGGCGCCCTGTCGATTGCTGTCGAGTCTGGCATTGGTGAATTTCTGCTGTGTAGATGAATCGCGATAGCGCACCCCACCACGGTGATTCACATTGTGTTGCCAGTTACTGTAGTTGCCACGGCCAACCTTGTTGCCGATGTTGATGTTGCCAGTATTGATGTTGCGGTTGAAATTGAAGTTGTTGTTGATATTGACGTTGCCACCGTGCCAATCGCAATGACCGTAGTTCCAGTTGTTCCAGATCGCCGCGCCCACCGCCATGCCAAGACCGAAGGAAATGATATTGGAGGCGGCATAACCAGGTGGATACCAGTAGCTCGGTGGATAGCTATAGATAGGGTAGTAGTAGCTGGTGGGTGCCCAAGCGGCGCCATAGACTACGGTTGGACTATAGGCCGGGACATAGACGACCTCGGTAGCAGGCTCGACGACGATGACCTTTTCCTGCACCACCACCTTCTGTTCCTTGGTGGTTTTGAGATTGCCGCTGTCGTAGGCATGGCGGCGCATGCGTTGTATCGCATTCATCACCTCCTCTTGCTGGGCGAGCATGGCGTCACCCAGGTCCTGGGTCCAATCCAGGTTGTCGCTCATCCGTTTCAACACATCTGGAAAGTTGGTCAGCGACTTGACGCTCGCATCCCATTTTTGCGAGGCCAGGGCATTTTCCAGCGCCTTGGCTTTCAAACCAGGATTCTTCTCGATCCAACGGGAGGCCTGCACGATCTCCAGTGGATAGGTGGCCGCCATCAGTATCTGGGCGATCAGACTATCCGGATAGAGGGCGATCGGCGCCACCAACTGCTCGATCTGCGCCTGAGTGAAGGCCCGCGAGGTCGAGGCGGCCTCTGCCGCCGTGGCTTCGGTTAGAGGGCCGCTTTGCGGCGACCAGCCGCCACCTACCAGCAACGCGGCTATCAACCAAGCCGCCAACCCACGCCAATGGATACTCATTTTTCTCTCCGGAGGACCATGCATTGAGAAACAGGGAACAGGTCGATCGAAAATCGCAACTTTATGATTTGCTTGCTTAACTGTAGAGCAGGTTATTGTCCAGGGCAAACGAACTTCATTTTTGCCGTCTATCCGTCAAGACCCGTAAGATCAGGGTAGGGAGCAACAGCCCTGTAGCCCTGTAGTCCGCTGCGCGGACCATTTTATAATCCAATAATGGTCCGCGCAGCGGACCCTACCTGACAGAGGTGTGCCGCGAGCAGGTGGAGAGTGTCGTTTTTAACCGCTCGCCGGAGATCGTCACCGCTAGCCCATCCACTTTTCAGCGCCCCGGGCATGAGCCGTTTTACCTGGGTTTATGTTCTCCCAAAGAGAACAATAGCATTTCTATTCGAGGTATTGTTCTCTAAATAAGAACGAAAACCAGCCATTTTCAGCCCATGCCCGGAACCACGGCGGTTACCCGTTCGTCTCGGGTCTTACTCCCAGCCGCGCATCCAAGCTCGGTGTCCATCTCCAGCCTACCCTTCGGCGGCCCAAATGGATTCAGCCAGGTATGGCCTCGAACTCCGTCTCAACTCTGACGCACATAGGTGCCCGGGGCCGGGTCGAGAGGGGGATAGCCCGCCGCGGGGGCGCCCATGGGTGGAGGCGGGGACCAGCCGCTGGAATGATCCCCTAACCATTGGTGCCAGGACGGCCACCAGGAGCCCTGATGCTCGGGCACCTGGCCGAGCCAGTCATCGGGAGCCAGATAGCAGTCGCCTTCCCGCCGGGTAGCAAGGCGGTAATGGCGTTTTGGTCGTCCGGGCTCGCTGACGATGCCGGCATTGTGTCCGCCGGAAGTGAGAACGAAGGTGACCTCGTCCGCGTCCGCGAGCAGGTTGATCTTATAGACCGAACGCCAGGGGGCGATGTGGTCGGTCTCGGTGCCCAGGGCGAAGATGGGAATCGGGATGTCGGTGATGGCGACGGGCCGTCCATCGACCTGGTAGCGACCTGTCGCCAGATCATTGTCGAGAAAGAGTTGCCGCAGATACTCCGAGTGCATGCGATAGGGCATCCGCGTCGGATCGTTGCTCCAGGCCATGAGATCCGACATGGGGCGGCGCTCGCCCAGCAGGTAGTCGTGCACCAGGCGGGACCAGATCAGATCATTGGAGCGCAGCATCTGAAAGGCCCCCGCCATCTGGGTGGTATCCAGATAACCCCGTTCCCACATCATGTCTTCCAGGAAGGTGACCTGTCCCTCGTTGATGAACAGCATGAGTTCCCCCGCCTCGGTGAAATCGGTCTGGGCGGCCAGCAGGCTGATGGAGCCCAGCCGGTCGTCGCCGTCCCGCGACATGGCGGCGGCGGTCAGGGCGAGGAGGGTCCCCCCCAGGCAATAGCCGACGGCATGGATTTTTTTCCCGGCCCCGGCGATGACGTCGATGGCGTCCAAGGCGGCCAG
>WBZP01003937.1_pt1 | contig 15788 bp, 18 predicted proteins | sample 5204301 | NCBI WGS metagenome assembly WBZP01 (sample SAMN12412401, study PRJNA552823) | activated sludge metagenome | isolation source: activated sludge from nitrification reactor of wastewater treatment plant... | place: USA: Pennsylvania | collected 2017
GCCAACCGCGGGACTGGTTACCTTTCTGGAGACATGTGATGCAGACAAGACGCTTTGCGGTAGCCCTGATCGCCTTGGCATTCGCGGTCGGCGCAGGGGCGCAGACCAAGCTTCGGATCGAAAAGGAAGCGGACCTTCCCAGGTTCACCTACAAAATCGACGGCAAAGTCGAGCACCTGATTCTCGACAATGCGCAGTTTGCGAGGTTCGCCGCGCAAGTGCGGCGCGACACGGAAGCCACCCTCGCCAAGTATGACATCGCCGACAAGGCGAGTGAGCGCAACCTCCTCGGCTCTCTCTTGCAGCTCGACATGCTGGAAAGTCGCTACGATGCCGCGCTTACCCACGCGGACAAGATTCGCGCCCTGCAGGAGAAACCGGCTGACAAGCTTCTCACCGGAATGACGCCGCGCGCGATCGTGGCGGCGGAGCGGCAAGCTGGCAATCGCTCCTCCGATGCCTACAGGTCCGCCGTTGCGAAATCAGTTCAGGACATGCTCCAGTCCATGCCCTATGACGTGATTGCGAACGATATCAAGGAGGCAAAGGCGCGCGCGGAAACCATGGGTGAGGGTCCCATGATCGGAGCCGCCCGGGAAATGCTCCAGCCCACTGTCGACAGGAATGGCGGCCTGTCGTCCGATCTCGCACCGAACGTCATCGCTATCAAGTATGTCCTCACGTTCATGCTGCCGCTCAAGTCCACGCTGGTCGACGCCTATGGTACGTATCTCGCCGCGCACAAGGTCGACAAACCCGACATCTGGGGCGCGCGCGACGCGACACTGGCCGCGGGCAAGAACTACGCGCCGGTCACGATCGGCATCTGGGATAGCGGAGTCGACACCTCGTTGTTCAAGGATCGCGTCGTGACCCGCGACGGCAAGCCCGCGGTGATCGCCTTCGACCGTTTCGAGAACCCGGCCACCGGCGCGCTGATGCCCATACCGGACGATCTCAAGGGCCAGATATCGCGGATGAAAGCGCGGCTCAAGGGCTTTTCCGACCTGCAGTCGAACATCGACAGTCCCGAGGCATCGGAGGTCAAGCAGTTCCTGTCGACGTTGAAGCCGGACCAATACAAGAGCACTGTCGAGGAGCTCGGACTCGCCAGCCAGTGGATGCACGGGACGCACGTCGCCGGCATCGCGGTCGCCGGCAATCCCTACGCGCGCCTGGTCGTGGGACGCATCGGCTTCGATTGGCATCTCCTGCCCGATCCGTGCCCGAGCAAGGAGCTTGCGCTGCGCAACGCGACGAACACGCAGAGCTTCGTCGACTTCTTCAAGAAGAACCACGTCCGCGTCGTCAACATGAGCTGGGGCGGTAGCGTGAAAGGATTCGAGGAAGCGCTCGAGCTCTGTCACATCGGCAACGACGCGGACGAGCGCAAAGCGCTGGCGCGCGAGTACTTCGAGATCCAGAAGGATTCGCTCACGAAGGCGATGGCGAGCGCGCCCGATGTCCTGTTCATTGCGGCTGCGGGCAACTCGAACAGCGACGCATCGTTCACCGAGGACATTCCAGCCGGCATCGTGCTGCCGAACTTGCTGACGGTTGGCGCGGTCGACAAGGCGGGGGACGAGGCGAGCTTCACGAGCTATGGTCCGACGGTCGTCGTGCATGCGAACGGCTACCAGGTCGAGAGTGTGATTCCTGGGGGCGAGAAGCTTGCGGAATCCGGGACTTCGATGGCGTCACCGCAAGTGGCAAACCTTGCCGGAAAGATCCTCGCGGTCAATCCGGCGCTCAACCCGGCACAAGTCGTGGCGATCATCCGCTCGACTTCCGACAAGACGCCGGACGGGCGGCGAACGCTTGTCAATCCGAAAAAGGCGATCGCCGCGGTGGAGCAGCATTCGTGAACGCGCGGACCAGTCGCGCCTTCTCCCAAGCGAGGCGTCGGCGCAGGTTCAGCCGACCCAGCCGTTGCGCCGGGAACGGCCCGGGTAGGCCTCTGATTCGATTCCGTTCCTGCACTGCCCCTGCGACGCTTTGATCGCGGTTTCGGAGGTGCCGCAGCGACTTTGTGCAAGCGCCCCCGGCACCGATTCACGAAGTCACACCGGCCATCAAATCCGGCTGGCGCGCCTATCGCTTGACGCGATAGGAGTCTTTATTCTATCATTCTTCAAATTGTTAGAATAAGATGATGCACCCGCATCCTCACCGACAAGCCGCGTGCGAGCATACGAATGATCATGCTCTTGCGGCACCGCCGTCGACGCCCCAGCAGTTGGAAGCCGCGGCCGCCATGTGCCGCGCCTTGAGCGACGCCTCTCGGCTGCGGCTGCTCCTGTGGCTGGCGCAGCGCGAGATGTGTGTGTCCGAGTTGGTCGAGTGTGACCAGGCCAAGCTCGGGAGCGTCTCGGCACGCTTGCAGATCCTGCATGCCGCGCGGCTCGTCACACGACGGCGTGAGGCAAAGCACGTCTTCTACGCCCTCGCGGATGACCATGTGCGCGTCCTCTTGACCAACGTCCTCACCCACGCGGCGGAACCGGTTTGACTCGCCAACTCATTGGACCGCGGGGCCACCCGCCACCTCGCCCTCATGGAGACCCTTCATGACCACCTGCACTCAAGCGCACCACACGCATCACGACCACGTCCACGGACCCACGTGCGGGCACACCGCTATCATCCACGAGGGCCATGTGGACTACCTGCATGACGGGCACCTGCATCACATGCACGGCGACCACGTCGACGAGCACAGGATTGCCCTATCCGCCGTAAACCCCGACGCCTGCACGCCGAACTGTCGCAGCGCCGGCCACGAGCCCGGCCATGTGCACGGAATCGGCTGCGGCCATGAGGCGGTGCCGCACGGCGACCATGTGGACTATCTCGTCCAAGGCCACCTGCACCATCCGCACGGCGACCATTGCGACGACCACGGACCGGTGACGGCAGGCTGAGTGTCGCTTCTATTCGCACCGAACGACCATTCTTTTCGTCCTAGTGCGCCAAAGTCGCGCTCATTTGCGGAACGCCTAAGTCGTTCCCAAAGCCGCTTGGAATTCTTCATCGGGGCGCGAAACCGACTCGCGGTTCGCTAGGACTGCTCGCGACGTGTTGCAATCCTCGGAGCCGGGAGACCGACAACCTCGTTCACGGCAGACGCCGGCATTCGCTTGACACGTGGCGGCGGCGGTTTGCGGCCCTCATTCCGGTCAAAGCTCTCGGATGCGGTCGTCGCGAACGGCCGGAGCGGCCGTTATCGCGGCGTCCATACCCTGAGCAACTTCTGCTATCGGAGGCACGAAGCTACTTGGAACTTCTCAGCTGGGCGGAGTCCCTCCGACTACTCTGCCGGTTGCTTCATCCACGAGCCAGACCCAGAACACGTTGCTGCCGTGGCTGCGTTCGCGGGCGTGTGGCCGGTAAGTGTGACCCGCTTCTGCCCGGAAACGGATCTCCGCGCGGGCAATGGAGTTGTTGCACTCCACAGAGCTGCAAAGGTAGACGTGAAACAGACCTGTATGGTCTCCTGCGCTGATCGCCATCGCCGAGTGAAGGCGCCAACTCGGCTCGACGCCCTCGACCTTAACGATCTCCACCCGGCCGCCGCGGAATGCCGCTCCCCACTGGCCGGTGTTGATGACCGCCGTACGATCGCTCGGCTTGGGCGATCCCAGGTTGGCGCAGCCCGAGAGGACGAGCGCGACAACCGCCAACCCGGCATAACAACGAAGATTGCGGATGATCGTTCGAGATCTCGATTCCGATTGCATATGGCTCACGCTGGGATCCTCAGACCAGTTAGTCGCTGGGCCAGATACCCGAACACGGCGAGTCCGGCAAGCACGAAGACCAAGACAGGTCCGAACGGCTGGTCGACCGTGAGCGCGAGCGCGAACGCGCCCGTATAGGCCAGAAGACTGATTCCGGTTGCCGCCCAGAGGGCACCTCGCCAATTCGGGGCGATGCGGTACGCGATCATCGAAGGCACGAAGACCAGGCCGAACGCTCCCATCACGCCGATGGATGCAGTCGCCAGTGCCAACCCCGCCGCAACGAGCAAGTCGAAAATCAGATGAAACTTCCGCGCCGACTGGCCGCTCGCTAGAAAGAAGTCCGGGAACATCCGCTCCAGAAGGAGCTTGCGGGAGAGCCACGGCATCACTGCTGCCACGAGCAGCAGGAAGGCTGCGCCGAAGAGCAGATGGCCTATTCCAGTGAAATACAATTGACCGTCGAACAAGGCGTGCCCCAAGTGTTCGGCGATGGGAACGTTGGCCAGCATGAGAATTGCGGCCGCCCACCCGGTGATCATCAAGAGCGCATAGCCGTTGTTTCCCGTCTTCGCGATCCAACTCTTGAAGCTCGCTGCGGTGCAGGCACATGCGAGCGCCCCGGCTTGCGGGGGCGCCCCGAGTATCGCCCCTGCAAGAGAACCCGCCGCAGCCACTTGCGCCAGCGCAAGCGCGGCCAGCCACTCCTCTCTCAACCGCAGGTACATTCCCAATATGGGCAGCAGCGCCGCGAAGATCGCGCCGGTCAGCAGCGGCCAGCGGAACATGGGATCGAGGATTTGCAGAAATTGGTTCAAGTGCCCAGATCCAAGTTGCGCGTACTGATGCCGTCCAGGAGGGCGTGGTCATGACTGATCACGAGGATCGCGTGCGTGGGTCGCATTGCGTTGATCTGCATCTTAAGATACTGCGCCCCCTGCGGGTCGACGTTGTTGGTGGGTTCGTCGAGCAGCACAACATCCACCGGCGCCTTGAGGCAGGCCCACACCTGCATGAACTGAAGCTGCCCCCCGCTCAGGCGATCCAGGCGCTTTCCAACCAAGGGCGCGATCCAATCGGGCAGCCCGCCCACGTCGGCATCTGTGAGCGCGAGCAGCTCGCGGCCCGACAGCGGCACGCTGTCCAGCGGCAGGGCCGCCTGTTGTTGATGCGAAATGCGCACTCCCGGGCGCCGGTGAATCGTCCCGGAGAAAAGATGCGCACCGCCGACCAGTGCGTTCAACAACGTCGACTTGCCGGAGCCGTTTGGACCGCGCACCGTGATGACGTCGCCGCGCTCGACGCAGAAGCTGATGGGCCCGACGACGGGCCGCGCATAGCCGGCGCACAGCCCGTCGACCCTGAGAAGCCATTCGCGGTCAGCCATTCACGTTCGTGGCCCGGAAGAAAGCACCGCGATGCGCGCACTGGAGCGGGCCGATGCCGCCGGGACTAAGGCTTCGGTTTTCCAGCGGCGAGAAGCCGACCGATAGCGTCGTCATACATGCTGAACAGGTCTGTTGCGCCCGGCGTTCCTCCCACCGTCTGCGGCAAGGCGACCACAGGAATCTTGATCTGCCCGGAGAGCCACTGCGCCGCCTCGGGATTCTTATGGGTGGTGATGACGATCAACTGGGCGGGATTCGTCTTCTGCTGCTGAACCAGCTCGAACAAGTGCGATGACGTCGGTTCGACGCCGGGCTTGGGTTCCAACGCCCCGACCACCGGCATGCCCAGCCAATCGAACAGGTAGGTCAACACCTTGTGACCTTCGATGACCGCGACACCCTTCAAGGGTGCCGCCTCCCGCTGCCAGCGCTTGGCTGCATCGGTCCAGCGCTGGGTGAAAGACTTCAGGCGGGATTCGTAGTACGCCTTGCCCGCCGGATCGATGACAGCTAACCGATTGGTCAGCTCGTTGGCCACCAGCTGGATACTCTGCGGTCCCCACTGGATGTGTGGGTTACCGGACGGATGCACGTCGCCCATCGACCTGTCCAGCAGACGAGGCACTTCCTTGAGCGGAACGTACTGCGCCGCCTCGAGATTTCCCGGTTTTCCGGCGACGATTCCCGCGTTTCCGGACTGCCCGATGACCGCTGGCATCCAGCCGACTTCGAGGTCGGCGCCAGAGCAAACGACCAGGTCCGCGCTTCGCGCACGCGCGATCAGGCTCGGCCGCGCCTGGACCTTGTGGGGGTCCTGGAGAGCGGTCGTGGCCGTGTAGATGCTGACACGATCACCACCGATCTCGTTCGCCAAAGCACCCCATTCCGGCTCGCACGCGAAAATGGCGACGGCCGAGAAGGCCGCTCCTGACCAGCCCAAGTAGACGGCAAGGCCCAACACCCTCAAGAACGCTTTCATTTGATTGATCCTTCCGCTGCAAGTCAAAGTCGGTGTATCGAGCGCAGCCGGCGGCCTCAGAACTTGTGCGCGCCATGCGCTCCGAGGCTGAAGATGTACTGCAGGAACCATTGGTTATCGGTAATCCCTTGCTCCGACTTGTCCTGGTTGTATTGCAGACGGAAGCGGCTGAATTCGGACGGACTCCAGTCCACCATCGCACTCAAGCGCTTGGGCGTGAAATCCGGCGGCGCCAAACCGGGTGCGCCGGCAAGGCCCTCACCGAGTGTGTACGAGCCGTCGCTCAACTGGTCGTAGCGCAGTCCCGCACGCCAGTTCGGGTGGAACTGATAGACGCCTTGAACGTACCAGCCGGACTGGCTTGCCTTGAACGACCCCGTTTGTGGCGCCGCTCCAAGCGCGTCGTAGGTCAGCGTGCCGTCCAGGCGGCGTTGCATCCATTCAGCCGTCATCTTGGCGTTCGTGTAGGAGGGATCGCCGTTGGGCGCCCACTTATAGACGAAGTCGACGCCCCACAGCTTGCTATTCCCGCCACTCAGCGTGTTCGTGACGCCGGTGAAGTCCAGGGCGGCCAGCGGCTGGTCGCTCGCGCCATTCTTGGCCTGCATCCCCCAGATACCGAACCGGTAGCTGCTGCTTACGCCGATATCGTTGCCGATGTGGGCGAACACGCTGCCGGTCTGCAGACCGTTGCGGTTGTGGTCGCTCTCCGGGAACGGAAACTCGACCGGCTTGCCTCCTTCTGCACCCAGCTCGAGATAGAACGGCAGCGGCGCGATCCAGCTTGCGCGCAGACCGTCCATCTTGAAGTTCTCTCCCAGGAACGACTGCTGCACGAGCGATGCGTCCTGGAAATCCCAGGCATGTCGATGGACGGAGTTCCAGTACCCGACACCGGAGAAATAGCGCCCCCCCGTCGCCGTCAGGCCGTGGCCCAGCGAGGTGGTCTGGACGAACGCTTCCTCCACTTCGGCGGCGCCGTCCGCGATAGATAAAGTCGCCTGGCCGTAGAACAGGTGATCGATGCTGGCCGATATGCCGATCTCGGTCTCGCCGACGTCGAATCCTCGTGAAGGCAGACCCACTCCATCCGGCCCGAGAAAGCCCGTTACGCTGCGGGTGGCAGGATTCTGGCTGGAGTTGTAGTACCCGCCCTGGAGAACCACCGACAGGGCCGGGTTGAACGCGCTTGCGGATGAAGGCGGTTTGACCTGCGATGCCGCCGCCTCCGCGCTTTGCCTCGCCTGGCCGGCCGCGTTCTGCGCCTCGGCGGCGGTGGTCTGGGCTTTCGCCGCGGCATCCTGTGCATCCTTGAGCTGCTTTTCCAGCGCCCGTATGCGAGCGTCGTAGGTGTCCTTCAGCTCCTGGACCTGCTTGCGGATCTCCTCCAGTTGCGGGTTGGTCTGCGCCTGGGCGGCCGCGGACCCCACCATTGCGAGAGCGATAGCTCCCGAGATGAGCTTCGGCTTAAACATGAGATCTCCCTCCGATTCTTGAGAAGCCACAAAGGCCTGCGCCGCCATAGCCACATCGTATTAATAACACGTTCTCAGTATCGTATCAGATATGGTTGGCAATGCACAGCCGCCTCCTTGCTGACCTCGTTCATAGAGAAAGAGACCCGTCAGCGAACGGCCATCCGCCCGGCCATCGAGCGCGCGCGGCGCCGTTGTCCCCTCAGGAGGTTGGTCGCCGCGCAGGTCGAAGTGCCGGGCCCGGGCTCGCCGCCGTGTACCGCACGCTGGTCTTGCCGTCAGATGCACCGCGCTTCGCGTGAGATCCCCTCGCGCGGCTTTCACCATCGACCGACATCTATCGAGAACAGTCGGCGCTTCCGCCATACGCAGCTGTCGATGTCTATCGTGATCTATCGCGTCCTCGCACGCGTTATCTAGGCCAAGCGCGGGCACGCCCTTCCTTCATGGCACCGATTCGGCCGTAGCCACGCACTGCGCCAGTCCGGCCAGCAACACGTCCTTGGGCATGTCGCGGCCGATGAACACCATCTTGCTTTCGCGCTTCTCGCCCGCCTTCCAATCCGCGCCGACAGCCGCGCCCATCAGCATGTGCACCCTTTGGAATACGATGCGCTGTTCGACGCCGCGAATGTTCAGCACGCCTTTGTAGCGCATCAGTTTCGCGCAGTAGAGCGGCACGATTCGTGATGAGAACACGGTCGGCAAAGCCTACCTGCTCCTGCGCTTCGTGATGCTCGTCCAACTGCTGCGGGCCGTGCTTGGCATCGACCATGGTCACGATGGCGTCCAACAGGTACTTCTCGGTGATGTCGTCGTCGACAAAAAAGGTCTGCGCCACTGGCGCCGGGTCCGCGAGGCCGGTGGTCTCGATGACGACGCGGTCGAAGTGCAGCGCGCCGGCCTCGCGCTTGACCGAGAGTTCGCCCAGGATCCGCACCAGGTCGCCGCGCACGGTGCAGCAGATGCAGCCATTGTTCATCTCGACGATCTGTTCCTCGCCGTCTTGCACGAGCAGCTCGTTGTCGATGCCGGCTTCGCCGAATTCGTTCTCGATGACGGCGATGCGGTGGCCGTGCTGTTCCTTCAGGATGCGGTTGAGCAGTGTGGTCTTGCCACTGCCGAGAAAGCCGGTGAGGATCGTGACGGGGATGAGATTCATGGGCAGGTTCCTTGCCTCAGGTTTCCGTCCACAGCGCATCGATCGCTACCAGCACCCGCGGCGTCACTTCAGTCGGCACCGCAGGGGATCGATGGATGGCGCCCAGTAGCTCGTTGCCCGGCCAGGCACACCCCTTGAGCAGGACGAGATCGAAAGGTTCGGCGCGACCCACCCTTGCCGGATCGCACATCAGGCCCGAGGCTTCGTCGGACAGCCGGTTGGCACCCCCTCCCAGCTTGCTGCGATCCGCCCAGGCGTCGTCCAGCCACTCGGTGGCCGGGCCACGGTAGGTGCATAGCAAGCGAATCCCGGCCCGGTCGACGTGAAAGCGCGGGCACATCGCACGCTCCAGGACCTCGAAGCGCAAGCCCACGGCTGGGCAGCCGAGAAGGTCCGCGTAGAGTTGTAGTAGAAGCGCAACGTCCTTCCGCAGTGCGCCGTGGCCCGCGAGGCCCGGCAACACATTCTCGCCGAGCGGATCGTCTGCGGGCAGCGCAATCCGGAAGCCGGTCCCCAGCGTGCCCGCACACACCAGGTCGTCAAGCGAGCGTGCGATGGGGCGATTCGGCTCGCGCTTCAGGCAGACGACCTGAACTTCAGGGTCGAAGACGCATACCAGCTCTGCCAGCTCTGCAACCTGCCGAATCGCGCCTGTGGTCGACATCGCAACGGCCGGTGCGAGGCGGAGATCGCCCGTAGCATCGAGCCTGCTTTCGAGGAGGCGTGCGGACGAACCGTCAGTGCTCACGGCGGAAGCGGCATCAGTCATGGGTCGGCTTCTCCACCAAGGCTCGGCGCGTCTCTTCGAACCAGGCGCGCACCCGCTGCAGATGCGCTTCGCCGTAGAGCTGCGCGAAGCGTCGGCCATCTTCTCCAACTGATGCACTCAGCGCCGCCAGCCGCTCTTCGGCGAAGGCGCGCGTCAGCGCAATGCCGCACTCCACGGTGATGCAGTGGTGCCACTGCTCATAGGTCTCAGGAATCACCGGGCTCGTCACGCCGTCACCTCCGTGGGCCGCCACTGCGGGAACGGGTCGGGCAGGTCACGCCAGCCCCGCATTCCATTCGTCCCCTTGCGCGACTCCGTGTAGGTCAACTGCATGTCCTTCCACGCTTTCTCGATCGCCGCGCGGTCCATGTTCCGGCCGATGAACACCACCTCGTTGAGCCGGTCACCGTACGGCTCCTTCCAGCGCGACTCGATGCTTTGCCGCTGCGGCGTACCCGGTGCTGGCCATCGCTCGCGCGGCGCAGCGGCCCACCATCGCCCCACCGGCTCATGCGTGGCCGTGTTGCCGGCGCGCGAATAGCTCACCACCCAGTCGGGTCGGCTCGCCAGCCACACATACCCTTTCGCCCGAATCAGCCCCGGCAGCGCCATGTCCATGAAGGTGGAGAAGCGCCAGGGGTGCAAGGGCTGATGACTGCGCAGCACGAAGCTCTCGATGCCGTAGGTTTCGGTTTCGGGCGTGTGCTTGCCCTCGAGCTCTCGCGCCCACCCAGGCATTTCGCTCGCGCGCTCGAGGTCGAACTTGCCGGTGCCCAGAACGCTCCTGACCGGCACACGGCCGTGATCGGCGTAGACGATGTCGGCGACGGGATTGAGCGCCTTGACGAGGGCCGCAACCTCGTCGCGCCGCGTCGTGTCGACCGTGTCGATCTTGTTGACCACCACCACGTCGGCGAACTCGATCTGTTCGGTCAGCAGGGCGGCAAGGGTGCGGTTGTCCTCATCGCCGGCCACCTCGCCGCGCTGGGCGAGCAAATCGTGACTGTTGAAGTCGGCCAGCAGGTTGTGGGCGTCCACCACGGTCACCATGGTGTCGATGCGGGCGATGTCGTTAAGCGATTCGCCGGCTTCGGACGTGAAGTCGAACGTAGCGGCGACCGGCATGGGTTCGCCGACGCCCGTGGATTCGATCAGCAGATAGTCGAAGCGACCCTCGGCGGCGAGGCGCTTGACTTCGAGCAGCAGATCCTCGCGCAGGGTGCAGCAGATGCAGCCATTGCTCATCTCGACCAACCTCTCGTCGGTGCGCGACAGGGCAGCCCCGGCGTTCTCGGCGCCGCGCTCGACCAACGAGGCGTCGATGTTGACCTCGCTCATGTCGTTGACGATCACCGCGACACGCAGGCCCTCGCGGTTGGCGAGGATGTGATTGAGCAGCGTGGTCTTGCCAGCGCCGAGAAATCCGGAGAGAACGGTTACGGGCAGGCGCGATGGGTTCATGGTCGATTCGTCGGTCGCGGTGGACGGTCCGTTAATGATATCGTATTATCGCTAAATATCGATATGGTGATATCATTTCGACTCGACCACCAACCACCAAGCAACCCGACATGGAGCGCAATACCCGCCAGCGTGCCGCGATCCTGGATGCCATCTCGCGAGCCGGCCGTCCGCTGCTGCCCAAGGAAATTCTCCAGTCGGCGCAGCGAGCCCTCCCCGGCCTGGGCATTGCGACCGTCTACCGGAATCTCAAGGCGCTGCGCGCCGACGGACAGCTCAAAGTCGTCGATCTGCCCGCGGAGAACGCACGCTTCGAGATGGCCGGACGGCGACACCATCACCATTTCCAGTGCACGCGGTGCCAGCGGGTCTTCGATGTCGACGCCTGCCCGCGAGACCTCGCCGGGCTTGCGCCGCCTGGATTCGCGGTAGAGGACCACGACCTGACCCTCTACGGTCGCTGCAAGGACTGCGTGCCGGAGGGCGCATCGAAGACTTCCAAGCGCGCTACCGCGCATGCGCACCGGATTCATAAATGAATGACAACTCGCGGGGCGAGCCGTGCTGACGACCGGGGCGGCCATGCGCCTGACGTTCGCCTGCGCCATCGTTGGCGCGCTCTGGATGGCCGTCGCCTGGGCGCTGTCGTGACGCCCGGCGCAGTTGCACTGCACGATCTGACGGTGTCCTACCGCGGGCACCCGGCGGTCCACCATCTCAGCGGGCAGTTCCGCCGCGGTGCGCTGACCGCCGTCGTCGGCCCGAACGGCGCCGGCAAGAGCACGCTTTTGGGTGCACTCGCTGGCGCAATCCGCGGCTTCGAGGGGCGCATCGAGCGGGATTCCGCATTGCGCATCGCCTACCTCCCACAGGCGTCGGAGCTGGATCGCAGCTTCCCGGTGCGCGTCCACGAGGTGGTGGCCACCGGGCTCTGGCCGCGCATCGGAAGCTTCCGCCCACTGCGCCCTGCCGATCGGGCCCGTATCGGCGAAGCGCTGACAGCGGTCGGTCTCACGGGTTTCGAGCAACGCCTGCTGGGCGAGCTATCCGCAGGCCAGGCGCAGCGAACGCTGTTCGCGCGCGTCTTGATCCAGGACGCCGAACTCATCCTGCTCGACGAGCCCTTCAACGCGATCGATGCGCGCACCACGGCCGACCTGCTGCAGCTACTGAAGCGCTGGAAGGAGGAATCGCGCACGGTCATCGCGGTGCTGCACGACCTGGAACAGGTTCGCGCTCATTTCGAGCAGGCGTTGCTGCTGGCGCGCGAGGGCGTCGCCTGGGGCGCCACCGACGAGGTACTGCGCCCCGAGCTCCTCGCCCGGGCTCGACAGATGGCCGAGCACTGGGACGACTCGGCCGCGCGCTGCGAAGAGACGGCATGACTGACACGCTGCTGCAACCGTTCATCGAGTTCCCGTTCATGCGTCGCGGGCTCGTGGCAACGCTGGCCCTGGCGCTGGGCAGCGCGCCCATTGGCTGCATCCTCGTGCTTCGCCGGATGAGCCTGGCGGGTGATGCGATCGCGCATGCCGTCTTGCCGGGTGCGGCAGCCGGCTTCCTGCTCGCCGGGCTGTCGCTGTCGGCGATGAGCGCAGGTGGATTCGTGGCGGCCCTGGCGGTGGCACTGGCGGCCGGTTTCGTCACCCGCGTCACTCCTCAGCGGGAGGACGCCAGCTTCGCGGCCTTCTACCTCATCGCTCTGGCGCTCGGGGTCCTCCTGGTCAGTCTGCGCGGCAGTCAAATCGACCTGATGCACATGCTGTTCGGCAGCGTGCTGGCGGTGGACGACGCCGCGCTGATTCAGATCGCGATCGTAGCCAGCGTGACGCTGCTGGCGCTGGCGCTGATGTACCGGCCGCTGGTGGTGGAGAGCTTCGATCCCGGCTTCCTGCGCAGTGTGGGCGGACCCGGCGCGGTGGTGCACATGGTGCTGCTGGTGCTGCTGGTGGCCAACCTCGTCAGCGCCTTCCAGGCGCTCGGCACGCTGATGGCCGTGGGACTGATGATGCTGCCGGCCGCATCGGCGCGCTTCTGGGTCGCCGACCTGCCCTCGATGGCGGCCGTGGCGGCGGCCGTTGGCGCCGCCTCCGGCGCCGCCGGCCTGCTGCTGAGCTACCACGCCGAACTGCCCTCCGGTCCATGCATCGTGCTCGTCTGCGGTGCGATCTATATCACCTCGGTCCTGTTCGGCTGGCGCGACGGCATCGTCGTGCATCGGCTGCGCGCCGCCCATCACCTCGCTCGTTGAACCGCATGAACCTCCCGGACGCCATGTTTCGAACTCGCCTTGCGCTGTGCCTCGTCGTGGCATGCGTGGCCGCCCTGCCGGCCCTGCCTGTGGGTGCGCAAACCGCGCCGCCACGCATCGTCGCTAGCTTTTCCATCCTGGCCGACATGACTCGCGAGCTGGCCCCGGCCGGCACCGAGGTCACGTCGCTGGTCGGCCCCAATGCCGATGCGCATGTGTTCGAGCCCTCGCCCGCCGATGGCCGCCATCTGGCGCAAGCCGATCTCGTCGTGGTGAATGGCCTGAACTTCGAAGGTTGGACGGACCGGCTGATCAAGGTATCGGGCTACCGCGGCCCGGTCGTCGTGGCGAGCCGCGGCCTCAAGCTGCCGCCTTCCCGAACGCCGCACGAGGGGAATGACCGCAAGGGCCACGACCACCACGGCGCGGTCGATCCCCATGCCTGGCAGAACCTGGCATACGCGCGCATCTATGTGGCCAACCTCAGTTCGGCGCTCGCAGCCCGGTGGCCGGAGCGCCGAGCCGAGATCGAATCGCGGCGGGTTGCTTATCTTGCACGGGTGGACGAGCTCGACCGCCGGGTCCGCGACAGCCTGAACGCCATCCCGCGCGCGCAGCGACGCGTCATCACCTCGCACGACGCCTTCGGCCATTTCGGCGCCGCTTACGGCGTGGATTTCCTGGCGCCGCAAGGCTGGGACACGCACAGCGAGCCATCCGCCGCGGCAGTGGCGCGGCTGATCCGGCAGATCCGCCAGCAGGGCGTGCGGGCCGTGTTCATCGAGAACATCAGCGACCCGCGGCTGGTCGAACGCATTGCGCAAGAGGCCGGAGTGCGCGTCGGCGGCACCCTTTATTCGGACGCCTTGTCTCTGCCGGGCGGGCCGGCCGACACGTACCTGAAGCTCGTCGAGCACAACGCCCGCACGCTGGTCGACACACTCTCCACGCCACGCTGAATCACCTTGTCAGGAGCCTGGAATGAGCAGACACACGCTTGCACTCTTCTTCGCTTTGGCCGTGCCGCCCGTTGCTTCGCTGGCAGCGCCCCATGCCCACGAGCACGGGGCCGTGAAGTTGGACGTGGCCATCGATGGCGCGGCTTTGACCATCGGGCTCGAAGCACCGCTCGACAGCCTGATTGGCTTTGAACGCGCGCCGCGCAACGACAAGGAGCGGCGCGCGGCCGACGAGGCGCTGGCGCGGCTGCGCAGCGGCGCGGGACTGTTCACTGCGGACGCCGCTGCCCAGTGCACGCTCGCCAAGGTGGAGGTGCAAGCGCCGGTGCTGGATCCCGGTGCGAAGGCCTCGGCCAAGACCGCCGGGGCCAAGGACGAGCACGCCGACCTGGACGCGACTTTCGAATACAAGTGCGCCCAGCCGCAACTGCTGCGGACGCTGGATGTCGGACTGTTCGAGGCCTTCAAGCGCATCCAGCGCATCGACGTGCAGGTTGCCGGCCCTAAGGGGCAGCTCAAGTCGACGCTCAAGCGACCGGCTCGCGGTGTCCCGTTGCAGAGATGAACGACGAGCGCGTCGTCGACCGATGTGTCCTGTCGTTGGAACATGTCCGGTTCCGATGGCCACGCGGCTCTAACGACGTCATCGCCATCGACAGGCTGGAAGTTGCCGCGGGCGAGCGCGTGCTCGTGCGGGGCGACAGTGGTTGCGGCAAGAGCACGCTGCTTTCCCTGGCCGCCGGGGTGCTGGTGCCGCAGGAGGGGGAGATCCGCCTTCTCGGAGAAGGCTGGAAGCGCCTTTCGCCGGGGCGGCGCGATCGTCGCCGCGCGGACCATATCGGCTACATCTTTCAGCAGTTCAACCTGCTGCCTTATCTCGACGTGCTGGACAACGTCTTGTTGCCCTGCCGTTTCTCCCGCCTGCGCGCGCAGCGCTCCGGCGAGACGATGGACCAGACGCGCGAAACGGCCCGGGCTCTGCTCGCGTCACTGCAACTCGACGCCGCGCTGTGGCCCCGCTCTGCGGGGGAGTTGTCGGTCGGACAGCAGCAAAGAGTTGCCGCGGCCCGGGCAATGATCGGGCGCCCGGAACTCGTCATCGCCGACGAGCCCACGTCGGCACTGGACGAGACACGGCGCGACGCGTTCATGGATCTGCTGGTGCAGGTCTGCGCCGACGCCGGGAGCGCGCTGCTGTTCGTGAGCCATGATGCGCGCCTCGCCGTGCACTTCAGCCACGTAATCGATCTGCAGGCCGTCAATCGCGCCGCACCGGTCGAACAGGTCGCAGAATGAGAGCTCTGCTCGGCGTGGCGTGGCACAGTGCATGGCACCGGCGCTTCGGCCTGTCGCTGGTGGTGCTGTCGGTGGCCTTGTCGACGTTCCTGCTGCTGACCGTCGAGCGCGTGCGACATGATGTCCGCGAGAGCTTTGCGCAGTCGGTGTCGGGTACCGATCTGATCGTCGGAGCGCGCACCGGCGCCGTCCAGTTGCTGCTGTACTCGGTGTTCCGCATCGGCAGCGCCACCAACAACATCCGGTGGAGCAGCGTGCAGGCCATCGAGCGCGACAAGGCCGTGGCCTGGGTGGTCCCGATCTCGCTAGGC
>WBZP01000747.1_pt1 | contig 15786 bp, 16 predicted proteins | sample 5204301 | NCBI WGS metagenome assembly WBZP01 (sample SAMN12412401, study PRJNA552823) | activated sludge metagenome | isolation source: activated sludge from nitrification reactor of wastewater treatment plant... | place: USA: Pennsylvania | collected 2017
CAGGCGCGCGAAGACCGATGGCGGATAGCCACGGGTGACCGGCGGCTCGCCGATGGCCAGGGCAATCTCGCGCTGCGCCATCGCGTAACGGGTCAAGGAATCCATGATCAGCAGGACGTGCCGGCCGCGATCGCGGAAATATTCGGCGATGCGGGTGGCGTAGGCAGCGCCCTGCAGGCGCATCAGTGGGCTGACGTCGGCTGGCGCGGCAACGACGACCGAGCGTCGCAGGCCGTCTTCGCCGAGAATCTGCTCGATGAACTCCTTCACTTCGCGCCCGCGCTCGCCGATCAGTCCAACGACGATCACCTCGGCCGCCGTGTAACGGGCCATCATGCCGAGCAGAACACTCTTGCCGACACCCGATCCCGCGAATAGTCCCATGCGCTGTCCGCGCCCGACGCAGAGCAGCGCGTTGATCGCACGGACGCCGACATCGAGGACCTTGTCGATCGGCGCGCGCGACATCGGGTTGAACGGGCGGCTTTGCAGCGGACGAAGCGCGCCAGCGTGCAGCGGGCCAAGTTTGTCGAGCGGACGACCCGCGCCGTCGAGAACGCGACCGAGCAGCTCCTCGCCGACCGGGACGAGCTTCGCGCGGTCGATCGACCGGCGGCGGGCTGCCGGTTGCTGGCCGACCCGGGGTGGGCGGTTGCGCGTTTCGAGCGCGACGACGCGTGCCCCCGGCGAGAGGCCATACACATCGTCGGAAGGCATCAGGAAAAGCCGCTCGCCGTTGAAGCCGACGACCTCGGCTTCGATCGGCGATCCGCCGGCGGGCATGATCCGGCACGAGCTGCCAAGTGGCAGCTTCAGCCCCGAGGCTTCCATGACCAGGCCGTTGATGCGGGTCAGATGCCCGCTGGGCAGGAGTGCGCTGGCCTGACGTGCGGCGTGCTTGCAGCCGAGCAGAAAACCTTGCCAGGCGACAAGGTGCTCGTTCTCGCCCGAATCGCTCATTGCCCTCGGTCTCGCGCAGAAGTTTCGCCTCGTGCCAGCCATTCTTCGTTGACGCCTATGGCTTCGACGACGCGCCGCCAGCGGGTCTCTAGCGTCGCGTCCACCTCGCTGGCGCCCAACTCGACCCGACAGCCACCCGGGGTCAGCGAGCTGTCATCGATGATGCGCCAGTTGTTGTGTGCCAACTGCTCGCCGAGATGGCTGCGGATCAGGCTGGCATCACCCGGGTGAGCAAAAAGGAGCGGCTGTCCGTGATGTGGATGCAGCGTCGTGACTGCTTCCCTGACGACCGGCAACAGCAGCTCGGGTTGTACGCGCAGGCTGGAGCGCAGGACCTGGTTGGCGATCTCGATCGCCAGAGCCAGCAACTCGTCGGCGACGGCCTGGTCGATGGCGGCCAGCGCCTGCGGCAGCTTTTCCAGCAGGGTCGCCATCTGTCGGGTGACTTCTTCGGCCGCGCTCAGTCCCGCCTGGTAGCCGGCGGCGTAACCTGATTCATGCGCCTCGCGATGCATACGTTCGATGTCCTCGGCCGTCGGCAGGACGACGGCCATTTCCTCGCTCGGGCTCTCGATGTCGTGCCGGACCTCGACACTCGGTTCGGCGGGTTCTGCCAGCTCGGGTGAGGGCGGCGCAGTTTCCTGGCGCTCGGCGCGTGCCTGTTCGTCGAATGCCGCCACCTCCCAGCGTTGGTAGGCCGTCAACCTCTCCTTGGGAATCCACCCGCTCATCACCGACCTGCCGCTCCGCGGCGGTGCTCGATTCCGCGGTGCAGCCGCTGCGCATGGTCAAGCATTCGCTTGCTCATCATCCATTCCATTGTCGTCCGTAGCCGTTCGCTTTCCGGCGCCGCGCAGTGCGCGACCATTTGTTGACAAGCCCTCAGACCATTTCCTCGTTCCCGGCGCCGCCGAGCACGATCTGCCCCTCGTCGGCCAGGCGGCGGACGATCTTGAGGATCTCCTTCTGCTCGGCCTCGACTTCGGAAAGCCGCACGGGGCCGCGTGAATCGAGGTCTTCGCGCAGCATTTCGGAAGCGCGCTGCGACATGTTGCGGAAGATCTTTTCGCGCAGAGCCTCGGTGGCGCCTTTCATGGCCAGGATCAGCGATTCCGACTGGATCTCGCGCAACAAGAGCTGTATCGCCCGATCGTCGAGGTCGAGTAGGTTTTCAAAGACGAACATTTCGTCGAGGATCTTCTGTGCCAGGTCGGGATCGTATTCGCGAATCGAATCGAGCACCGTCGTCTCGTTGGCCGTTCCCATGTAGTTGAGAATCTCGGCCACCGTCCGCACGCCGCCCATGGCCGATTTCTTGACGCTGGCGGAACCGGAAAGCAGACGAAGCATGACGTCGTTCAGCTCCTTGAGGGCTTCCGGCTGGATACCTTCGAGCGTTGCGATGCGCAGCACGACATCGTTGCGCAGCCGGTCAGGGAACTGGTTGAGGATGTCGCTCGTATGGTCGTGGGCGAGATGCACGAGGATCGTGGCGATGATCTGCGGATGCTCGTTCTTGATCAGGTCGGCCACGGTCGCCGCATCCATCCACTTCAGCCCTTCGATGCCATTGGTATCGCCGGGCTGCAGGATGCGCGAGATCAGGTTGGACGCCTTGTCGTCGCCGAGCGCCTTGATCAGGACCGAGCGAACGTAGGCATCCGTATTCACGTGAACCGCGGCCGAGTCCTCGGCGATTTGCTGGAATTCGTCGACGATCTGTTCGACGCGCACGCGCGGGACGGACTTGAGTCCAGCCATGGCCTGCCCGATCTTCTGGACCTCCTTTGGCCCGAGGTACTTGAGCACTTCGGCTGCATAGTCCTCGCCGAGCGCGATGAGCAGGATAGCGCTCTTTTCGACGCCGTCGTCAGCCGCCACTGGCACCCATCCATTCCTTGATGATGTTTGCTACGGCCTGCGGATCCTGTTGCGACAGGGTGCGCGCCTGAGCAAGTTTTTTCTCGAGCAGCTCGGCCGCCGTCGGGACATGCTTGGCAGGTTCTGCGCCCTTCTCTTCTTCCTCGCCGGCAACAACGTCGATGCTTCCGCCGACGCCTGCCTTATCTTCCGGCGGACGTTCGAGCATTGTCTTCATCAGCGGACGAACGACACCAAGCAGCAGATAGGCGATGATTGCCGCGATCGCTGCGTACTTGATCAGATCCTTGGCCAGCGAGACAGTTTCCGGATCACGCCAGGGTGGCGGACCTTCTTCCTTTTCGGCCACGGTAAACGGTGCATTGGCGACGGAAATCGTATCGCCCCGCTCCTTGCTGAAACCCATCGCCTCCTTGACGAGGTCGCTGATCTGCTTCAGCTCGGCGTCCGGGAGCGGGCGGCTGCCCGGTTTGCCGTCCTTGCCGATTTCCTTGCGCTGATTAACGACGACGGCGGCCGAGAGGCGTCTGACCGTCCCCACCGATTGCTTGACGTGGCGAATGGTCTTGTCGATCTCGTAGTTGATCGTCGAGTTCTTGCTCGTGCTGATCGGTTGCGCAACGCTGGCAATCGGCGCCTGGACGCCGGCCGCGTTGAGCTGGCCGGGGAGTGCTTGACCCGGTGGCGTGCTGCCCCCGGCGCCGGCCACCGGCGGCTGGGTCAGCGGAGCGTTGGCCGGTACCGGCGGCTGGTTGCTCAGTGCGCCCGGGACACCCTGGGCTGATGGGCTGGCGCTGGCCGTTTCGCTGGTCTGCTGACTGCGGATGCTGATATCGGGCGGTGTCGTGTTCGGCCGGTGCGTCTCGGCGGTCTGTTCGCTCTGCGAGAAATCGATGTCGGCGGCAATCTGTACGCGCGCGTTGCCCGGGCCGACGATCGGCGCCAGGATGTCTTCAACGCGTTTGATGATGCTCGCTTCGACCTCCTGAACGTACTTGACCTGGGTCGGGTCGAGCCCTGCCTCGAGCAGCTTGCTCTTCATCTGGGAAAGCAGCGCGCCGCTCTGGTCAAGCAGGGTGACGTTGGCGGCAGCCAATTGCGGCACGCTGGCGGCGACGAGGTTCTGGATGCCGGCGATTTGCACCGGATCGAGCGAGCGGCCGGGGTAGAGGTTGAGCAGGACCGAGGCCGAGGGCTTCAGCTCTTCGCGCATGAATACCGTGGGTTTGGGAATCGCCAAGTGAACGCGCGCAGCCTGCACCGCGGCGATCGATTGGATGGTGCGCGCCAGCTCGCCTTCCAGCCCGCGCTGGTAGTTGACTTGCTCGGCAAACTGGCTGATGCCGAACTTCTGTCCTTCCATCAGCTCGAAGCCGACCGCTCCGCCGCGCGGCAAACCCTGCGCCGCCAGGCGCAGGCGGACATCATGCACGCGCTGGGCGGGAACCAGGATGGCGTTGCCCGATTCGTTGAAGCGGTAAGGAACGTTCATTTGCTCCAGCGTAGCGATGATTGCACCGCCGTCACGCTCGCCAAGATTGGAAAAGAGAATGCGGAAGTCGCTCTGCCGGAAGAGAATCGTCGCCGTGACGAGCAGGGCAACGACCGCCGCCAAGGAGACCATGAGGACGATCTTCTGCTTGTTGCTCAGACGTGCCAGTGCTTCGCGTGCGCGCGTCAGCGGGTTGTCCGCGCTTTCCGCGCCCGCTGTCTCCATGCTCTCGGTTCCGGCTGCCGCCATACTTGTGTGACGTCGAAAGGCCTGCCATCGCGCAGGCAAAAAGCGAAAAAAGCTGATAATTACAGTGCTATATTGTAGCGGTTAACGTCGGTTGACTTCCCATCGGATGAGCAAAGTTGCATAAATGACGAGCGTCACGCGCGAAACGCAGGAACTGCAGAAGGCCTTCGACGTCTTCAATCAGGTCTCGTTGCTCCTCAGCCAGTCGTATCAGGGGCTGCAGACGCGCGTCGAGTCCCTGACGCATGAGTTGGCCGTCGCCAACGGGGAGTTGCGCCGGCAGTACGAGGAAAAGGAGGCGCTGTCCGAGCGCCTCGCGTTGCTGCTCGATGCCCTGCCGGCGGGCGTCATCGTGCTCGACGGCGCAGCCCGCGTCAGCGAGGCCAATCCTGCTGCGCTAGGCCTCTTCGGCCCGCTGCTCATTGGCCAGCTCTGGCCGGATCTGGTGCGCAGCCGACTGGCGGCCACCGAGGCGCCCGATGAGTGGCTGTGCGAGGCGCGCCGTCTGGCCATCACCGAGAGCGCACTTGATTCGGCAGGCGGGCGGATTCTGCTGATCCACGACGTCACCGCAGCACACGGCCTGAAGAGCGAGCTGGAACGGAACCGACGTCTCGCCGCCATGGGGGAAATGGCAGCCTCGCTCGCGCATCAGCTGCGCACACCGCTCGCCACTGCCTTGCTGTACAGCGCGAATCTTGCCCAGCCGGAGCTTTCCGCTGCGGCGCGCCGGCGTTTTGCCGAGAAAGCCACGGCGCAGCTCAAGCGTCTTGAGCGTCTGATCCAGGACGTGCTGCTCTTCGCGCGCGGCGAACGTGTCGGTCGCGATGCGCTGTCGCTGCGGCAACTGTTCGCCGAAGCCGTACAGAACGTCGAGCCCTTGTTTCGTGAGAAGGAGATCGCTTTCCGGGTCATTGGCGACACCGGCGAGGCAGGTGACGCAATGATTGTCGGCAGTCGCAAGGCGCTTGCCGGGGCGTTGGTCAACCTGCTGGAAAACGCGCTGCAGGCGTGCTCGCCCGGCGGAAGCGTGACGCTCAGCGGACAGCGCCAGGCTGCGCAGCTGTCGATCAGCGTGTGCGACAGCGGCTCCGGGATCGCACCGGAGATACAGGGGCGGATTTTCGAACCGTTTTTCACGACGCGTGGACAAGGGACAGGCCTTGGTCTGGCGATTGCTCTCGCGGTGGTGCGGGCGCATGGCGGAACGGTGCAACTCAGGTCCACCGTTGGCGACGGATCCGAGTTCATCGTCACGCTGCCGTGTTTGCCGGTGGGCGAGGCGATCGATTGAACGGACGGACGAATTCCATGGCGCATGAACTGCCGATACTGGTCGTCGAAGACGATGCGGCGCTGCGCGAGGCGATTTGCGATACGCTCGAACTGGCCGGACAGGCGGTCCTCTCGGCGGCGGGCGGCGAGGAAGCATTGGCCTTGCTCGCGCGCCGGTCGGTGGCGCTCGTGGTCAGTGACGTGCGCATGCTGCCCGTCGACGGCATCGCCTTGCTGAAAGAGATTCGCAGCCGTCTGCCGCATTTGCCGGTCGTCCTGATGACCGCTTTTGCCGACGTCGACCGCGCCGTCGAGGCGATGCGCGCCGGCGCGTGCGACTTCCTGCTCAAGCCATTCGAGCCGACGGCGCTGCTCGACCAGGTCCGCCGCTACCGCCTGCCGGAAGGCGCGGACGGCGAGGGCGTCATCGCCCTTGACCCGGCGAGTCGAAATCTTTTCGCGCTCGCGCGGCGGGTCGCGCAGAGCGATACGACGGTTCTCCTGACCGGCGAAAGCGGCGTCGGCAAGGAAGTGGTGGCGCGATTCATCCATCAGCACTCGGTGCGCGGCAGGGGGCCGTTCGTCGCCATCAACTGTGCGGCAATTCCCGATACGCTGCTCGAGGCGACCCTCTTCGGTCACGAAAAGGGCGCTTTCAGCGGCGCGCAGCAGGCGCAGACCGGCAAGTTCGAGCAGGCGCAGAACGGCACGCTGCTGCTCGACGAGGTGACGGAGATGCCGCTCGGCCTGCAGGCCAAGCTGTTGCGCGTTCTGCAGGAGCGCGAAGTGGAGCGCGTCGGCGGCAAGAAGCCGATCGTGCTCGACATTCGCATCGTCGCGACATCGAACCGCGATATGGCCGAGGCGGTGGCGAAGGGTCTTTTCCGCGAGGACCTGTTCTATCGGTTGAACGTCTTTCCGTTGCTGATTCCGTCCTTGCGCCAGCGCCGCCGGGACATCGTACCGCTCGCCCGGCATTTCCTGGCCGAGCACGGCGGGCGAGCCGGCCGGCCGGGTCTGCACCTCTCGGTGGCGGCCGAGGCGGCGCTTGAGCGCCACGCTTGGCCGGGGAATGTGCGTGAGCTGGAGAACATCATGCAGCGGGCGCTGATCCTGGCCACCGGTGATCTCGTCGGTGTCGACGATCTGCACATTGCGGGCGGAGGTCTGCTGGCGGCCGGCGCGGCGCCGGAATTTGGCGCTCAGCCGGAACATACGCCGATGACGCAGGCGCCGGGCAGCGCAGCGCAGGCAGCGCTCGCCGGGCCCAGCGACAGGATCAGGGAACGCGAACGGGCGCACATTCTCGAAACCTTGGCCGCCAGCGGTGGTTCGCGTAAACTTGCCGGCGAGCGCCTCGGCATGCCTGAGCGCACTTTGCGCCACAAGTTGCGCCAGTATCGCCAGGAGGGTTTCCTGAAGGACTGATGTACGCTGCCCGGCATGATGCCGGCGCAAGGCATGTTCCTTGCTTGTTGTCGCTGGGTCGGCGTTTGGAGAAGAAGATGGACACCAGGGGAATAGATCAAATGTTGGGTTTGCTGCGCGCCACATCGGCTGTCGCCGGCGGGCGGCCGACCGGCGTGACAGGCGCGCCCGCGGGCACCGATTTCGCGCAGGTCTTGCAGAATTCGATCGCCGAGGTCAGCCAGACGCAACAGCAGGCTGAAGCCCTGGCGGCAAATTTTGCCGCCGGCAACAAGGCGGAGAATCTGCACGAAGTCATGCTTGCGCTGCAGAAAGCCAGCCTCTCGTTCCAGGAGATGGTACAGGTGCGCAACAAGCTTGTTTCGGCCTACCAGGACGTCATGAACATGCAGGTTTGAGCCGCGTCGAACGGGTCCGGGCCGCTTCATTCCAAGAGGCTGCCGGGGTAGGCGGTTTCTGCACCAGTGCTCAGGGGAAACGCGCCGAAGTCCATGCCATTCCCCCGTAAACCGCGCCGAGCGACAGGGCGAGCAGCAGCATGCCGCTTGCCCGATAGCGCCACGGACTGCTCGTGCCGTCGACGAGTGCCAGAATGTGCAGGGCGCCCCAGGCCACGGCCAGGCCGATGAGCACGGATGCGCCGAGCAGCTGCAACTCGGCAGGGGTTAGCGACAACAGGCGGTTCTCCCGCCAGGGCACGGCAAGGAATACGCCGAAGATCCAGAAGAGGGCCGTACTGCCGCCGGCACAGAGTACGGCTACGGAGCGCGTGATCCATTTTTCCATTGTCATCCCATCGCTTTGATTGTCGGCTAGCCGCCTGGTCCGCGATCTCGCCGGTAGACGTGCGGCGCGGCCGAGCGTCAAGGCAGAATCGGCCAAGCAGTGGGATAATCGCATTTTCCAGCCAGATATTCGAGCTTCCGATGACCATCCAGTGGTATCCCGGTCACATGACTGCGGCGCGCAAGAAAGCCGCCGAGACGATGGCGTCGATCGACGTAGTCATCGAGCTGGTTGACGCGCGCCTTCCGGAAGCGAGCACCAATCCGCTCGTGCGCCAGATCCGCCTGCAACGTCAGCGGCCGTGTCTGAAGGTGCTGAACAAGGCCGATCTGGCCGATCCATTGGCGACGCGCGAGTGGATTGCGCACTACGACGGCCAGGAAGGGCTGCGCGCCGTTGCTCTGTCGTGCAAGAAGGCGAGCGAGGTGGCGCGTCTGCCGAGCCTGTGCCAGAGCTTGGCGCCGCATCGCAACGATAACGTCAAACCGCTGCGCATGATGATCATGGGCATCCCCAATGTCGGCAAATCGACGCTGATGAACGTCCTGCTCAGGCGCAAGCTGGCCAAGGTGGGTGACGAGCCAGCGATCACGCGCGCCCAGCAAACAACGCAGATTGGGCCGCGCCAGTGGATCACCGACACGCCGGGACTGCTCTGGCCGCGAATTGATCACGCGAGCGACGGTCTGATGCTGGCAGCGAGCCACGCCGTCGGGCGCAATGCAATGATCGACGAAGAAGTCGCCCAGTTCCTCGCCGGCGTGCTGCTCGCTCGCTACCCGGACTTGCTCGCCCGGCGATACGGCGGCTCGGCGGGTGGGCTTGGCGGGCTTGATGCGGTTGGCGTGATCGAGGCGATCGCCACACGCCGCAGCCTGCGTGTGCGGGGTGGAGCGGCCGATCTGGAAAAGGCGGCAAAGGTCTTGTTGCAGGATTACCGGGACGGTCTGCTCGGTCGGATCAGCCTCGAAACGCCGGCAACACGCGCGGCAATGCTATGTTCGGCAGATCAATGTTCAGTTCCCGCCCTCGCCACCTGACCGGCCTGATCGGCGCCCTGCTGCTCGGTCTCAATTCCCTGTTCTGGGTGCCGTTGCTGCTCCTGCTGGCGACGATCAAGCGGGTGCTGCCCTTTCGCGTCGTCCGCCTGGCGCTCGATCCCGCGCTGGTCTGGATCGCCGAGGCGTGGATCACCTGCAACAGCGCCTGGATGCGCTTGACCCAGACAACCCGCTGGGACGTCGGGGGATGCGATGGGCTCGATCCACGTGGCTGGTATCTGGTGAACTGCAACCATCAGACATGGGCCGACATCTTCGTGCTGCAGCACTTGCTGACCCGGCGCATTCCGCTGCTCAAGTTCTTCCTCAAGCAGCAGCTTGTCTGGGTTCCGGTAATGGGGCTGGCGTGGTGGGCGCTGGATTTTCCGTTCATGCGCCGCCATAGTGAAGAAACCCTGGCCCGGCACCCGGAACTGCGGGCCAGGGATCAGGAGGTCACGCGCCTGGCGTGCGAGAAGTTTTCGCTCATTCCGACCAGCGTCATGAACTTCTGCGAGGGCACGCGCTTCACGGCAGCCAAACACGCGCTTCAGCAATCGCCGTATCGCCATCTGCTGAAACCGAAAGCGGGTGGCATCGCATTGGCGCTCAACGTCATGGGCGAGCGCTTTGCCGCGATTCTCGACGTCACCATCGTCTATCCGGACGGTGCGCCCAACTTCTGGCAGTTTCTCTGCGGCGGCATGAAGCGCGTCGTCGTGCGCGTGCAGAGTCTCCCTGTACCGCGCGAACTTGCGCAGGGCAACTACGCCGGTGATCCGGCCGTGCGCCAGGCGTTTCAGTCCTGGATACAGCGGATCTGGCAGGAGAAGGACGAGCAGATCGAGCGGCTGATTGACCAGGCGCGGAATACAGCAGACGCGCGAGGTGTAGCGGCCTTGCCGCAATCGTCCGTCGCGCGCTCTGCCGGCGTAGTGGCCCCGGCGGCCCCGCTAGGAGGCAGCTCGGACGGCTCGTGCGAGTGAGCAGGCCGTCGCCGCAACGCTTGTTTCAGTCGCTTCGGCCCACTGCCTAGCGCTGCGGTTGGCGATCCGGAACGTGGCGTCCGCGGCGGACACAGCATGCCTGGCAACCGACTGGCCAAACCAGAACCCGGCCGGGGAGGGTTGGCGCACCTTGTCGAGCAAGGGAGAGATCGACGAACTGAGTTCCGCTTGCCGGGCTTCTGCCAGCTTGATCAGTTGTTCCTGGACGTGCGCAGCGATTTCATAAAGGCTGCGCGAGTACGACAGCGCCTTCTCCAGCAAGGGCCGCCGGAAAGCGCGGCCGAGTGACAGGGCATCATGCACGTCGCGCACGTCAGCCAGCGACTTGTGGTGAGCGGCAGTGCCTTCCACGAGCGCGCGGGCGGAATTCAGGTTGAGACCGAGCAAGTGCTCCGAGCCTTCCAGTGTTGTGCGGACCACGCCCGCCAGGACATCGATCGTTGTCTTGCTGTTGTCGATGATTTGTTCGTAAGCGGGGGGCATGGCAGGCTCCGGCAAGCATGATGACAATGGCTCGCTACTCGCAATCGCCATGCCGGCGAAGCCGGCATGTTGCAGTGCAGCATAACGCTAGCCTAGCGCGTATCCGGCCTTTCGTCAAGGAGCTTGGTGGGGTATTTTGCAGTTTTCCGCGGCTGCGCGTGCCGCATGCAGCACGACGCCTGCCCCAGGGCGCAGTCGCCTTGCCGTACCGGGGCGAACCGGCGAAGAAAATGAGGCCGGTCGACCGCCCGCTGCCGGGCTGATGGTGTGAGCATTAACAGCCCCCGCCAGGTCGCTGCGCAGCGGCGGCGGAGGGCGCAGAGAAATGGTCTTACTGGCCGCGGGTGGACAGGTATTCGGCGACGGCTGCGATCTCGTTTTCCTCGAGTCGAGCAGCGATGTCACGCATCACCTTCGCCTCGTCGTTGGCGCGCGAACCGTCCTTGTAAGCCTTGAGCTGCCTGACCAGGTAGCTTGCGTGCTGGCCGCCGATGGAAGGAGCAAGAACCGACGGGACCCTGACCATCAGCTTGTTCCAGTCCCGGTTGCCGACGCCGTTCGGACCGTGGCAGCCGACACACGCGGGTACCACGCTCGGGCGACCCTTCCCTTTGAGAAAGAGCCTTTCCCCGCTGGCGAGGATATCCTTGTTGGCAGCTTCTTCGGCTTTCGGCTTGTGCTTGGCGAAAAAGGCGGCGATGTCCGCCAGGTCCGCTTCGGCAACTGCCTGTGCCTGCGGCGTCATCTGCTCGTTCTGCCGCTTTCCGGCCTTGAAATCATGCACCTGCTTGATGATGTAGGCGGGCAACTGGCCGGCGAGTTTCGGCCAGGGATCGGCCGGTGGCGGCAAGGCTATGCTATTGCCATCTGGGCCGTGGCAGGCCATGCAGACGGCAGCCTTGGCTTCCCCGAGTTCAGGATTGCCAGCCGCAATGGCGCCACAAGTGGCGCCAAGAAAGACAAGACCGAGCATGGACAATGGCTTGCGCATTTTTTTGTTCCTTCCTCCCCACGGGACTTTGTCGGAGTTTGCAGAATCGTGCCGAGTCTGACATAATCTGCGACCGAATGTCGCATGGCCGGTATTATGAATACTCGCCGCCCTGCTGGCAACAAAGCGTGAGCAAGAGCAAGTCAACCAAGCGTTAGGGAGGAAGCGCGATGTCACAACACCATGTTGCCCACCACGATGCCGGTCACCATGCCCACTGGGATACAAGCGTCTGGCCGGCGGTCATCAGCATCGGCATTCTGGCCTGGAGCCTGGCCTTCTCGTTCCATTTCGTCTATCACCAGAGTTTTGCGGCACTGATTACCTTCGGCCTCGGCCTGCCGTTGATTCTGGCGGGCGTCGCCGGCTGGACCAGCGAGGCGATGGGCAAGGGCGAGGGCCTTTCCTTCGGCGCGATGGGCTGGTTCATCCTGGCGGAAGCCATGATCTTCATGACTTTCTTCGCCTACTATTGGTACATGCGGCTGAACTCGTATGCCTGGCCGCCAGCGGGCACGCCCGAACTGCCGATCGTCTATCCGCTGGTCATGACGGCCGTGCTGGTCAGTTCGTCGATCACGATTCACGCTGCCGAGCATCACATGGAGCTGGGGAACAAGTCGGGGTTTATCACCTGGCTGCTGGTGACCATCGCCCTTGGCCTGACCTTCCTCGGCATGTCGGTCTACGAATGGAGCCACCTGATCCACGGCGGCTTCACGATCGCCACCAACAGCTTCGGGACCACGTTCTATTCAATCACCGGCCTGCACGGGTCGCACGTGGTGGTCGGTCTGGCCATTTTCCTCGCCGGACTTCTGCCGGCTTTGCGCGGCACCATATCGCACGGGTTCTGGCGCACCGCCAGCCTTTACTGGCACTTCGTGGACATAATTTGGTTCTTCGTCGTTTCGCAAGTCTACTTCTGGTAGGCCTCGCCACGGTGGCGTACGCGGTTGGTGAGCCAACGCGCTCGAGTTCGCCGGACACGTCGGTAATGCGTATCGACGAGCCGCGTTTTCTCGGCGCGCGTCTGCCTGCCGAAACGCGCCTGCTCGACAGCCGCGGCGCCGCCTTCTCGCTTGGTGAGATGCTCGGCAAGCCGCTGATCCTGTTGTTGTCATACTACGGTTGTGACGGAACCTGCCCGACGATGAATATGGAACTGGCCAGAACGCTGGCGAAGGTGGACCGCTTCCGGTTGGGGGTCGACTATCGGGTTCTGACGGTTTCTTTCGACGCGCGCGATTCGAGCGCGACCGCCGCCGACTTCCTGCGCAAGACGGGTGGTGTCAGCGGCGACTTGCACGAGGGCTGGCGGCATGCGGTGCTCGCCGACAAGGATGTGGCGACGTTTTCAGCCAGCGTCGGCTTCAATTTTTTCTGGTCGGACGCGGCGAATGCCTTTCTCCATCCGAATGTGCTGGTGTTTCTCACGCCGGAGGGACGCGTCGCGCGCTACATCTACGGTACGCGCATGGATGCGGAAAACATTACCCTCGCGCTCACGGATGCGGATTGGGAGCGTATCGCCAACTCCACCGCGGTCTTCGACATGGTGACAGGGGCGTGTTTCAGCTACAACTACGAAGAGGGTAGGTATCAACTGAATTATCCGCTGCTGGCGGGAATTGGCTCCCTTATCCTTGGCCTGTGTCTGATGGGCTTGGGAGCATGGGGATATCGGAGGAAGATGGGGAGGATGCATGGATAAGATTCTCAAACGTTTGGCGGCGACGACCGTGGCCGTGGCGATCGCCGGCGGAGCCATGGCGGCAACGGGCGGCGGGGCAAGTCGGGTGTACGATCCGGCTCCCGGTTGGGACTACCTCTGGAAAGAGGTGATCATCGACATTTCGGTGATCGGCATCCTGTTCGCCCTGATGACGGCCTACCTGATCTGGCGTTATCGGCGTACGCCTGCCAATGTCGTCGGCAGCGGTCCGCGCCTGTCGCCGGCGGCCGCTGTCGGCTGGGTCGTCATCCCGACTTTTGTCTTCATGGCCGACGACTTCTTCATCGCCGCCAATGGCTGGGCACTCTGGAACCGCTACCGGGATGTTCCCGCCGACCGTCTCGAGATTCAGCTCGAGTCCGGGATGTACAGCTGGGACTACACCTATCCGAACGGCGCGCAGACGCAGAATGAGCTGATCGTGCCGGCTGGCAAACCGATTCTCCTGCGCATGACGAGCCGCGATACGCTGCACAGCCACTTCATACCGGATTTCCGCGTCAAGGAAGACTCGATGCCCGGGCGGGTGACTTACCTTTGGTTCCTGCCCAAGGAGGCCGGCAAGGAGCATGTGGTGACCTGCGCCGAGTACTGTGGGGTGATGCACTCTTACATGGCCGGCCGGGTGATCGTGAAAACGCCGGAAGAGTTCAAGGCGTGGTACGAGACGAGCGGAACCTCCGCCAAGAAAAGCAGTTGACTGACGGGAGACGGGACATGAACTTGAAAGAATGGATCTTTACGACCGACCATAAACGCGTCGGAGTGCTCTACCTGATTGGCTCGATTGCTGCCTTCATCGTTGCCGGCGTCATGGCGCTGCTCATGCGCGCCGAGCTGTCGACCATCGGTCCAACGATCACGAGCAATCCGACGACCTACAACGTCTGGCTCTATGCGCACGGCGCGGTGATGATTCTCGGCTTCCAGATTCCTGCGCTGACCGGCTTCTTCGCCAACTACTGCATTCCGTTGATGATCGGCGCCAAGGACGTGGCATTCCCGCGCGTCAATGCGCTGTCCGTCTGGTTGTTCTACGTCGGCATCATCCTGGCCCTGTTGACGTTCTTCATTCCCGATCCACCGGACATCATGTGGACGGGCTATCCGCCTTATTCGACGATCACCACGGGCAATACGGCGCTCTACACCTTTACTGTGCTCATTCTGGGGTTTGCATCGATCATCGGCGGGGTTAACTTCCTGACCACGATCACCTACATGCGGGCACCGGGACTGACCTGGAACAAGCTCAACATCTTCGTCTGGTGCACGCTTGGCGCCTTCGTTCTCCAGCTCATCTTCGTCCCGGTGCTGGGAACAGCGGTCACCTTGATCAGCATGGACAAGTACCTCGGGACGCACTTCTTCGACCCGACACGCGGTGGCGACGTGCTGACCTACCAGAACCTGTTCTGGTTCTACTCGCACCCGGCCGTCTACGTGATCTTCCTGCCCTTCTTCGGGGTTCTGTTCGAGATCGTCGCCACGTTTGCCAAGAACCAGGTGTTCAACTACAAGGCCGTCGTTTACGCGGGTATCGGCGGTATCGTCCTGCTGGCTGGCGAGGTCTGGGTACATCACCTGTATGTCTCGGGGATGGTCGACTGGATCCGGGTCGGACAGATGGTGACGACCTTGCTGATTTCCGTTCCCGTAGGCCTGATGCTGATCGGTCTGGTCGGCACGCTCTACAAGGGGTCAATCACCTTCGAAACGCCGATGCTTTATGCGCTTGGCGTCCTCTTCCTGTTTCTCATCGGCGGTTTGACGGGGATTCCGCTGGCCGTCGCGTCGCTCACGCTGCACCTCTCGGACACCTATTACGTGGTCGGGCACTTCCACTATGTCATGGCGGTTGCCGGGACGTTCTCGATCTTCGCCGGCGTCTATTACTGGTTCCCGAAAGTGACCGGGCGCATGTACAACGAGTTCTGGGGCAAGGTGGGCTTCTGGATCACTTTCGTCGGCACCAATATCGTCTTCTGGACGATGATGGACATTGGTGTCAAGGGCATGCCACGCCGTTACTACGATTACTCGCACTTTTCCCAGTTTGAGGGAGCGCATCAGTTGATGACGGTCGGCGCCGTGATTCTTGGTGTCGGCTTCGCCATCGCACTGATCAACTGGATTGTCGGTGCAGCCAAGGGCAAGCCGGCGGGCGATAACCCATGGGGTTCGATGTCTCTCGAGTGGACGACGGTATCGCCGCCGCCGCACGGCAACTGGCCGACACCGCCGTCGGTAAGCGAGGAATGGACGCCGTACGCTTACGGCAAGCGCTGAGTTGCACAGACGCTCCCCGGCAGGGCGCCCGCGGGCGCCCTTTGTCAACTGTCTGCGGGTGATGAGCAGCGAAGCGGAATGAACAAACCTCTCGGGCTCGGCTTCTTCGTCGGCGGCCTGCTTTTCGTTCTCGTTGCCGCGTGGCTCATCTGGCGATCTGTTCAGCAAAT
>WBZP01003939.1_pt1 | contig 15783 bp, 11 predicted proteins | sample 5204301 | NCBI WGS metagenome assembly WBZP01 (sample SAMN12412401, study PRJNA552823) | activated sludge metagenome | isolation source: activated sludge from nitrification reactor of wastewater treatment plant... | place: USA: Pennsylvania | collected 2017
CGAACACCGCCCGCCATAGGCTGCTCTCACGCACGCCGTTCTCCGCCCACTAGCTCCTGTTCTTCGACAGCTCAGAAACTAGACCGGAAAACGGCGTGCGCCCACCCACACATACGTCACAAGAGCCGGTTAACTTGTGACTTTGAACCACACAAAACGGACAAACCGCTAGGCCTGCGCGACCAAACCCAACTCGGCGATCGACGCCAGAGCCGGATGCTTCGGCAGGACTCGCACGGTGTAACCAAACGGCCCAGTCCGATCGAGGGTCAACACTCCATCGAAGCGATGGCGGCCGCCCTCGTAGGACTCAGCCAGCGAGAGCGACTGGCTCTGCGGGTCGACCAGGTCATCCGACACACCCTTGACCCGGCCATGCACGACCTGCACATCCACGTCAGACGGGCTCAGGTCACCCAAAGACACGAAGGCGTGCAGCGACACCTGGTCGCCCACTTCGACGGCGTCTTCGGCGCCGGTGGTTTCCACGTGGTCGACGTGCACCGCGTGCCAACCAGCGCGCACCGAGTGTTTCCAGTCGGCCAACTGCTTGGCGCCGGTGAAGTCGGTGTTCATTGCGTGGGCCGCCTCGGCGGCGGGCACGTACAACTGCTGCACGTAGTCGCGCAGCATCCGGGTGGACAGCACCTTAGGACCAAGTGACTTCAGGGTGTGGCGGACCATCTCGATCCAGCGCAGCGGAACTCCGTCGCCGTTGTGGTCATAGAAGCGTGGGGCCACTTCGCGCTCGATCAGGTCATAGAGCGCAGCTGCTTCGAGGTCGTCGCGGTGTTCGGGGTCGTCGACACCATCGGCGGATGGGATCGCCCAACCGTTGTTGCCGTCGTACCACTCATCCCACCAACCATCGAGGATCGACAGGTTCAGACCACCGTTCAACGCGGCCTTCATGCCCGAGGTGCCGCAAGCCTCATAGGGCCGCAGCGGGTTGTTCAGCCACACGTCGCAACCCGGGTAGAGCGGTTGGGCCATCGCGATGTCGTAGTTGGGCAAGAAAGCGATCCGGTGTCGCACCTCCGGGTCGTCGGCAAAGCGCACCATCTCCTGAATCAGGCGCTTGCCTCCCTCATCAGCGGGGTGCGCCTTGCCAGCGATGATCAACTGCACCGGACGCTCGGGGTCGAGAAGGATCTTCTTCAGCCGCGCCGGGTCGCTCAACATCAGCGTCAGTCGCTTGTACGACGGCACTCGGCGAGCGAACCCAATCGTGAGCACGTCGGGGTCGAGCGCGTCGTCGATCCAGCCGAGTTCGGCCTTCGAGGCGCCGCGCTTGACCCATGAGCGGGTCAGGCGACGACGAGCATCTTCGACGAGGTGAGCCCGAAGTTCGCGCTTGGTCGCCCACAGTCGACCCGCATCGACCTTGTCGACCACGTCAAACACCGACATGTCATCAGCGTCCAGGTCAGCGCCGGCGTCAGCGGCTAACTCAAACACCTCGCGTGCCACCCACGTCGGAGCGTGCACGCCGTTGGTGATCGAACCGATCGGCACTTCGGTGTCGTCGAAGGCCGGCCAAAGGCCGTTGAACATGTCGCGGCTGACTTCGCCATGCAGTTGCGACACACCGTTGGCGCGCTGCGCCAACCGGAAGCCCATCACTGCCATGTTGAAGACGCCAGCGTCACCACCGTTGAAGTCTTCGGCACCCAGGGCAAGCACCCGATCCAGCGGTACGCCGGGCACAGCACCGGTCTCGCCAAAGAACTGCTCGATCAACTCCCGCGGGAAGCGGTCGATGCCTGCCGGGACTGGGGTGTGGGTGGTGAAGACGGTGCCCGCCCGCGACACCTCAAGCGCGGTGTCGAAGTCCAACTGCGGTCCGGCCGGATCGGCGCTGAGTTCGCGAATCCGCTCCAGGCCCAGGAATCCGGCGTGGCCTTCGTTGGTGTGGAAGACCTCGGGGTCGGGGGCACCGGTGATCCGACTGTGGGCCCTCAGGGCGCGCACGCCACCGACGCCGAGCAGAAGTTCTTGGAGCATCCGGTGCTCGGCCGTGCCGCCGTACAACCGGTCGGTCACCGAGCGCAGGTTCTCGGGGTTCTCCTCGACATCGGAGTCCAAGAGCAACTGGGGCACCCGGCCGACCTGGGCGATCCAGATTCGCGCCACGAGTTCTTGCCCACCGGGCACGTTGATCCGCACCTTGGCGGCAGAGCCATCGGCCTCGCGGAGCAAGGTGATCGGCAGACCGTCGGGGTCGACCACCGGGTAGGACTCCAACTGCCAGCCCTCACGCGACAACTGCTGCCGGAAGTAGCCGCTGGCGTAGAGCAGGCCCACCGCAACGATCGGAATGCCGAGGTCGCTGGCGGTCTTGAGGTGATCACCGGCCAGGATGCCCAGGCCACCGGAGTATTGCGGCAGCACTGAGGTGATCCCGTATTCGGGTGAGAAGTAGGCGATCGATGCTGGCCCGTGAGCGACCTTTCGCTGATACCACCGGTCATCGGCCATGTAGTGGTCCAGGTCGTCGGCAGCGCGGTTGACCTGCGCCACGAACTCGGCGTCAGCGGCAAGCGCTGCCAAGCGCTCGGAGGTTAGCTCGCCAAGCAGCTTGACCGGGTCCTTGCCCGTGCTCTCCCACAACTGTGGGTCGATGGAGGCAAACACGTCTTGAGTCGACGGGTGCCACGACCAGCGAAGGTTGGTGATGAGGTCACCAAGCCGCGCCAGTGGCTGCGGGAGGACAGGACGCACGGTGAATCGACGAATAGCACGCACGAGTGACACCGTAGCGGATCGCTTTGGATCGATCCAAGAGGCCGACTCACCCACCCTTAGCCTCGGTTGCACGATCCGCAGTGACCCGCAAAGGTTGGACCATGGCGACCTCGATGGCCCGAATCCCGATCATGGCGGCTACTCCCGTGGTGGAGCACGGCCGATTCCCCGCCAAGGCGACGGTCGGTGAGACCTTCAAAGTGGGCGCCACGATCTTCCGCGAGGGCCACGATGAACTCGCTGCCGAGGTGGTGCTGACCGATCCATCCGGCGTACGCCGACCACCGGTTCGGCTAAGCCCACAACCAGAAGGCGTCTCGCAGTACGCCGCCTCGATCACCCCCGACACCGTCGGCGCCTGGAGTTATGAGATCCGGGCCTGGAGTGATCCGCTGGCCACTTGGCTGCACCACATCGAGGTCAAGGTGCCAGCGGGCGTCGACGTCGATTTGATGTTTGTCGAAGGGGGTCTGCTGCTCGACCGCATCGTCAAGGAGCACACCCTCACCGCCGCAGACCTCGTCACCGTCGCTGACACCCGCACCGGGATGTTGGACAGCCACCGTCCTGTGCAGGCCCGACTCGCAGTGGCCCTCGATCCCGACGTACGCGATCTCTTTGATCGCTATCCCCTGCGTGACCTGCTCTCCACCGAGGGCCCCTACCCCTTCTTCGCCGATCGGCAACGGGCCTTGTTTGGCAGTTGGTATGAGTTCTTCCCTCGTTCCGAGGGTGCGGTTGCCAAGGCAAGCGGCAAGTTGAAGTCGGGCACCTTCAAGACCGCCGCCAAGCGACTTCAAGCCGTGGCCGACATGGGCTTCGATGTGATCTACCTGCCGCCAATCCACCCGATCGGTGAGATCAACCGCAAGGGCAAGAACAACACTTTGACTCCGACCAAGGACGACGTCGGGTCACCCTGGGCGATCGGCTCCAAGGCCGGCGGTCACGACGCCGTACACCCCGATCTGGGCACCATCGACGACTTCGTCGCCTTCGTTGCAGAGGCCGAGCGGGTCGGACTCGAAGTCGCTCTCGACCTAGCCCTCCAGGCCGCCCCTGACCATCCCTGGGCGACGACTCATCCGGAGTGGTTCACCACTCGCGCCGATGGCACCATCGCCTACGCCGAGAACCCGCCGAAGAAGTATCAAGACATCTACCCAATCAACTTCGACAACGACCCTGAGGGCATCTATGCCGAGGTGCTGCGGATCGTGCGCTACTGGATGTCACACGGCGTGCGAATCTTCCGGGTCGACAACCCGCACACAAAGCCGGTTGCCTTCTGGGAGCGTCTGCTGGGCGAGATTCGCAGCACCGATCCGGATGTGATCTTCCTCAGCGAGGCGTTCACCAAGCCGCCGATGATGCACGCCCTCGGTGCCGTGGGATTCCACCAGAGCTACACCTACTTCACGTGGCGCACCGGCAAGCAGGAACTCGGCGACTACTTCACCGAAGTCGCTCGAGCGTCCGCGCACCTGATGCGGCCTAACTTCTTCGTCAACACCCCCGACATCCTGCACGCCTATCTGCAGTACGGCGGGCCGGCCGCCTTCCGGATCCGGGCCGTTCTCGCCGCATGTGGCTCCCCGAGTTGGGGGGTCTACGCCGGCTACGAACTGTTTGAGCACGTCGCGGTCAAGCCGGGCAGTGAGGAATACCTCGACTCGGAGAAGTATCAGATCCGGGTCCGTGACTGGGTGGAGGCTGAGCGTCAGGGGCGGTCCCTGGCGCCGTACTTGACTCGTTTGAACCAGATCCGACGTGACCACCCTGCTTTGCAGCAATTGCGCAATCTGACTGTGCACTCCACCGACGACGAGTCGATCCTCTGTTTCTCCAAGCGAGCCAATGACGACCCGGACGCCGATACCGTGATCGTGGTGGTCAACCTCGATCCATTTGCAACCCGCGAAACCACGGTGCACCTCGACATGCCTGCGCTGGGTGCCGACTGGAACCAGGTGTTGATCGTCCACGACGAACTCAGCATGGAGACCTGGCACTGGGGTGCGCACAACTACGTCAAACTCGACCCCCATGTCGAACCCGCGCACATTCTCACCGTGCGACACCCTTAGGACACGATGACTGAGTATGAGCTCGCCGATCTCGACCGGTTCCTTCGCGCAGCGCGTTGGTTTGGCGGCAAGGGCCGGGGGCACACGCTCACCGACGTGAGCGCGATCGCGCTCACTGATGACCTGGTGGTGGCGTTCGCGTCGGTGGCCTACGACGACGGCACTCAGGAGAGCTATCAACTGCCGCTGGCGCGCCGCATCGGCACCGGCCCGCCGGTCACCGGAGAGTGGTACGACGCCACCCACGACCCGACTGCCATGGCGGAGTTTCTGCGCCGTTTCGACACTGGTGAGATTGGACCGGTGTTCGCCTTTCACAAGATGCCGGGAGCGAGTCTCGACCCTGGCGCGAAGGCGCGGGTGTTTTCGGGCGAACAGTCCAACACCACCGTCATGTTCGGCGATCAGGGCGCCTTCAAGATCTTCCGCAAGCTCGCCGACCCCTCCGAAGTACTCGAAAACCCCGATATTGAGATTCACCGTGCGCTGACCACGGCCAACTGCCCCTATGTGGCGCATTTGCTCGGTTGGCTAGATGCCCACATCGATGGTTCAACCGTGCAGTTAGGGGTGCTGCAGGAGTTCTTGCGCGAGGCTCGCGACGGCTGGCCGTTAGCCCTCAACGCGCTGCGCACAGGTGCCGACTTTGCCGACGAAGCACGCGCGTTGGGTGTCGCCGTGCGCGGTGTGCACATGGCCCTGGCCGACTGCTTCGGGGTCACCCGCCTCGACACCGGGTCCATCGCCGCAGCGATGCAGGAGCGACTCCGGGTGACGACCGCCGCCGTGCCTGCCTTGGCGGCCCACTCCCCGGCCCTTGCCGAGGTCTTCGAGGGCTTCGGATCCACGGCATCGGTTGCTGCAACGCGGGTGCACGGCGACCTCCATCTAGGACAGACGCTGCTGACCAGCGATGGCTGGAAGATCGTCGACTTCGAGGGCGAGCCCGCCAAGTCGTTGGCCGAACGCGTGTGCCCGGACTCCCCTTGGCGTGACGTGGCCGGGATGCTGCGCAGCTTCGACTACGCAGCCCGGTCGGTGGCCAAGGAGTCACCGGAGTCAACCGATGATCTGCTCGAAGCGGCGGAACTGCTCCGCCAGGCCTTCCTCGACGGCTACCTCGGTGGTCGGGCGGCCACACCGGCAGAGCAGAATCTGTTAGACGTCTACGAAGCTGACAAGGCGGTCTACGAAGTGCTCTACGAAGCTCGCAACCGCCCCACCTGGATCGACATCCCACTCAACGCGCTCTCCCGAGTCGCAGGAGGACAACGATGAACGACAACACCTACGACCTCCTAGTCCAAGGCCGCCACGGCGATCCGCACTCTGTGCTCGGGCCGCACCTGGTCGACGGGCGCGTCGTCGTACGCGTGTTGAAGCCGTTGGCCGAGAGCGTCACCGTGCTGCATTCGGGTACTCGCAGCCCGTTGCAGCACGTGCACGGCGGCGTCTGGGAGGGCGAACTTGGCGTCGAGGAGGTGCCGGACTACCGGATCGAGATCACTTATGCCGGTGGCGTGCCGTTCCAGATCGATGACCCTTATCGATTCTTGCCGACCCTTGGCGAGGCCGATCTTTATCTGATCAACGAAGGCCGTCACGAGCAGTTGTGGGAAGTGCTCGGGTCGCACGTGCACACCTTCGCGGGGATCGGGGAGGCGCCAGATGTGACCGGTACGTCGTTTGCTGTCTGGGCTCCCGGGGCGCAAGGCATTCGACTCAAGGGCTCGTTTAACAACTGGGACGGGCGCGAACACCCCATGCGGCAACTCGGCGTCTCCGGGGTCTGGGAGATTTTCGTGCCAGGGGTAGGCGCCGGGGAGATGTACAAATTCTTGATCCTGGGTGCCGATGGCTTCTGGTATGAGAAGGCCGATCCGATGGCCTTCCAGGCCCAGATTCCGCCGGACACGGCCAGTGTGATCACGTCGTCGTCGTACTCCTGGTCTGACGAGGATTGGATGCGGCAGCGCACGCAGACAGCGCCGATCTCCAGTCCGATGAGCGTCTATGAGGTGCATCTGGCGAGTTGGCGGCGCGGACGCACCTATGAGCAACTTGCCGACGAACTAGTCGCCTACCTGCAGGAGTTGAACTTCACCCATGTGGAGTTCATGCCGGTGATGCAGCACCCATTTGGCGGGTCGTGGGGCTATCACGTCACGTCGTACTTCGCGCCGGATTCGCGCCTCGGCCACCCCGATGGGCTACGTCTGCTGATCGACCGTCTGCACCAGGCCGGGATCGGCGTCATCCTCGACTGGGTTCCTGGGCACTTTGCTACCGACCCGTGGGCCCTGGTGCGCTTCGACGGCACGCCGCTCTATGAAGACCCGAACCCGCAACGTGGCTGGCACCCCGAGTGGGGATCGTGGATCTTCAACTTCGGCCGCCCCGAGGTGCGCAACTTCCTCTACGCCAACGCCGTCTATTGGGCCACCGAGTTTCACGCCGATGGACTTCGGGTCGACGGCGTGGCCTCGATGCTCTACCTCGACTACGCCCGCAAAGACGGCGAGTGGACCCCCAACATCCACGGTGGTCACGAGAACCTCGAGGCCGTGCAGTTCCTGCAAGAGATGAATGCGACGCTCTATCGGCGCTGCCCCGGCGTCGTCACCATCGCCGAGGAATCCACGTCCTGGCCAGGCGTCACCAAGCCCACGGATCAAGGCGGTCTCGGCTTCGGCTTCAAGTGGAACATGGGTTGGATGCACGACTCGTTGGGTTATCTGGCCATCGACCCGATGTATCGAGCACACCATCACGGCGAGATGACCTTCTCGCTGGTCTATGCCTATTCAGAGAACTATGTGCTCCCGATCAGCCACGACGAGGTGGTGCACGGCAAAGGCTCGCTCCTGCGCAAGATGCCCGGTGACCGGTGGCAACAATTGGCCAACTTGCGCGCCTACCTGTCCTACATGTGGGCCCACCCTGGCAAGCAATTGCTCTTCATGGGCTGTGAGTTCGGACAAGAATCGGAATGGGCCGAGTCGCGTGAACTCGACTGGTGGCTGCTAGACCACAGCGAACACCGTGGGTTGTTGAACCTGGTACGCGATCTCAATGCCACCTACGCCGCCACCCCAGCGCTGTGGCAACAGGACGCGGAGCCCGGTGGCTTCTCCTGGCTAGATGCCAACGACGCCGCACGCAACGTGTTCTCCTGGGTCAGATGGTCTTTGGATGGGTCGCCCCTGGTGTGCATCGTCAACTTCTCCGGCAGCCCCCACCACGGCTATGTCGCCGACCTGCCCGGTGGTGGGACCTGGCGGGAGGTGCTCAACACCGACGCCGCCGTCTACGGCGGTAGCGGAGTGGGCAACCTCGGATCGGTGACATCTGGCCAGCCGTTCACGCTTCCGCCGCTGGGGGCGTTGTGGTTGGTGCCTGGGTAGGGGTGAGTGGGTCGCTGGGGTTGGCCGCGTTGGGGCTTTTCTTCGGTGGAACAAAGTCACAAGTTCACTTGTGACTTTGATACTTCACCTGGCAGATCTGCCAGGTGAAGTATCAATTTGCCAGGTGAAGTGGTTCGTCAATGGGGTGGCCTTGGCGAACTGGCGCTGACGTCATCGGATCCACTCTCAACCGGGATCCAAAGAGCCACGCCCTCCCTTCTGCGGGCCTTGCGTGCCCTTGTGAGGGCTGTGGGGTGCACTGATGAGCATTCATGCGCATCGACAATGCACCTAACTGACACAGAGTGCTCCTAAGGCATGACAAGTCGCTCAAAGTCACAAGTGAACTTGTGACTTTGATGCCCGAAAAGCCCCTGAATCCGACAAAACCGACACGGTCCCCGCAAACACCGCATCGCGGTGCTGCGAGGACCGTGTGACCCGCCGATAGCGGGCCAGGTGGGCAGCCGATCACCCAGCGAAGGCCGGGTCTACTCCGAAGAGTTCAAAGGTTTCATCGGTGAGGCCACCCTCAACGTCATCAGCGACTGCAACGACATGCAACTGGGTGTAGCGCGCACTGGCCTCGCCTTCGACCAGCTTGCTCGCGGTTACCTTGACGTCCTGCTCGACGCTCTTGCCCTCCACAGTGGTGGTCACTGTGCCCGTTGCGGTGGCCTCATCCGCGCCCCATCCGGTCCACTTCAGATCCGACAGGAGTTGTCCAGCGTCGGCGCAGGCGAGCTGGAACGTGGCTGGTTCTTTAACGATGTTGTCGTCGAGGCATTCGGCCATGTAGGTGACCTCGGCGCGAGCGCTGATCGCAGTCTGGTCGTTGCCAGAGTCGTTGCTGGCGGTAGCGGCGGCGCCAAGCCCAGCACCAAGGGTGCACACGGCGGCGAGAAGGGCGACGATCTTGAGCTTCATGGTTGCTCCTGTGGGGAATGTCGGTTGTGGTCTCGGCGCCGGTTCGGCCCCGCAGTGACTACGTTGCCGCGCGGATTTCACACAGGTTCAACGCCAGGATCACAGGAGCGTGACAGTCGGGCCTATCGTGGTCGCATGCCGAACCTCTCCCCCATCGCCCCCGGCGTGATGCGGTTGAGCTGGACTGATCACGACACCCGCGCCGACGTGGTCGCCGAAATCGAAGTCGCCTTCGCTTCCGGCGTACGACGAGTCGAAGCGCACGTCGCCCTCGCCGACACCCGCAACCAGCGCCTCGCCACCTTTACCGGGCTACGTCGTGAGGGCGTGGCCCGCGGCATGGACGAGGCCACCGACCACGTGGTCTATGCGCGTCTGGCTGACGACCCGCCACCGACGGAGCCCGAAGGGTTCCGGGCTCTGTTGAACTCCTTCCTGCCGCGCAAACGCGCGATCAGCCAACTGCTGGTCCGCAGCGAGGATGCGCGCGTGCTGTTGTGTCAGCTCACCTATAAGACCGACTGGGACCTCCCCGGCGGCGTCGTCGAGGTCGGCGAGTCGCCACAGTTGGCGGTTGGTCGAGAACTTGAAGAAGAACTAGGTCTCGTTCTCGACGTCGGCACCCTCCTACTCACCGACTGGCTGCCCCCGTGGGGAGGCTGGGACGATGCACTCTGTCTGGTTTTCGACGGCGGCACCCACCCCGCCAACCTGGTCGACTCAATTCGTCCGGACAACCGCGAAATCCGCACCGCCCAGTTCTGCACCCTCGACGAAGTTCGCGAACGTTGCGCCGACTTCACCGCCCGCCGAATCCACTCGGCATTGGCAAACTTGGCCGGCGGACCGTCGTACGTCGAAGGCGGCGGCTAAGCCGAGGTGTGACCGGCCGAACAGCAAAACCAGACATTCAGGTCTTCGGCGTTAGCTAGCCTCTGCCCGTGACCAATCGACTGACTGCCTTGCTTGCTGGCCGACCCGCCATCCTCGATGGCGGCTATGGGTGGCTGCTGCAAGAGCGCGGACTTGAACCCGGGGTACCTGCCGAGGACTGGAACCTGACCAACCCCGATGGAGTGGCGCGGTTGCATGAGGAGTACGCCGAGGCTAGCGCCCAGATTCTGACCACCAACACCTTTGGCGGCACTGGCTTGCGTCTGGACGGACACGGGTTGGGTGAGCAGGTGCACGAGGTGAACCGCGCGGGTGCTGCGATCGCTCGCGCTGTGGCCGATCGTCACGGAATCTTGGTGGCTGGCGACGTTGGACCGACCGGAGAGCTATTGGAACCGCTCGGCGCATTGTCCTTCGACGATGCGGTGGCTGCTTTCGCGACGCAGATCGCGGGCCTGGTCGAGGGCGGGGCCGATCTGATCCTGATCGAGACCATGTCAGATCTGGAGGAGGCACGTGCGGCCGTGACCGCCGCTGGGGAGGTCGCGCCCGAACTGCCGGTGGTGGCGACCTTCAGTTTCGACACCAATCTGCGAACGATGATGGGGCTGTCTCCCTCCGCTGCTGTTGCTGCACTTGAAGGTGTCGACGCGATCGGGGCCAACTGTGGTCGCGGACCGGACGAAATGATCCAGATCGCAGGTCAACTGGGTGCGGCCCGGGAGAACGACGTACTCCTCGTTGCGCAGTCCAACGCCGGACTGCCCCAAGTCAGCGGCGACGGCTTCGCCTACACCGTCGGCCCAGACGCGATGGGCGACCACGCTGTCGAGCTCCGCGAGGCTGGGATCGACGTGATCGGTGCCTGCTGCGGCTCCTCACCCGAACACATCCGCGCGATGGTCAAGGCGCTGAGCTAAGCCACTTCACTTGGATGTTTGGTACTTGACCTGGCAGATCTGCCGTGTGAAGTACCAAAGTCACAAGTTCACTTGTGACTTTGTTCCGACCAAGAAGCCTAGAAAAGCGCCGACGCCAAGTCCCGCCGAGCCTTCAAAACCCGCTGGTCCTCGTTGCCCACCGCGGCAAACAACCCGATCAAGTGTTGTCGGGCGGCATCGCGCTCCACCCCGCTCGTACGACGGACCAACTCGATCAACCGACGAAACGCATCATCGACGTGTCCACCCAGCAGGTCGAGGTCGGCCACCAAAGTCTGGGCGGCAACGTCGTCAGGGGACTCAGCGGCCGCGGCGCGAGCCGCGTTGAGGTCAGCCCCCATCGTGCGCTGCAGCACCTTGGCCATCGCCAGCCCGCCAGCAGCCTCGGCATCATGGGGGTTGGCGTCGACCAACTTCTGATATTCGGCAACGGCCGCGTCGATGTCACCGGCCTCCAAGGCATCCTGAGCCGGCTGATAACGAGGATCCAACGTCTCCTCCACAGCACCGTCGTCAGCCTGGTGGGCACGCGGTTGGTGCTGACCAGTGAAACCCTGCACGGTCAACTGCTGCAGCACCTGGGTGAGCGCAGGGCGTAGTTCGGCCAACGGCGCCGCGTCTTGGAAGAGCGGCATTGGCCTACCCTGCGCGACCAGCGCCACCAACGGCACCGATGGGATCTGCATCGCTTGGGCGATCTGGGGGGCGGTGTCGATATCGACTCGACCGAGCAGAAACTTGCCCTCGAACTCGTTGCTCAACGTCTGCAGATCATCAGCCAACTGCACCGAGGCCGGGGAGCGCGATGTCGAGTAGAAGACCAGCAGCACAGGCGCCTGCATCGAAGCCTCAAGCAGGCTCTGAAAGTTCTGCTCATCGGCTTGAACTGCATAGGCCGCGCTGAGCGAGCCGCCACTGCTGGGCGCAGGAGCGTTAAGGGCAGAGAGGTCGATGGCGCCGGGGCGCGAGAAGGGCTGCTGAGTCACCCGCACATTGTGCCAACTCGCCCTAGGCCTCCGGACCAGTGCGTCAGGCCAGGCCCAGCGACCTCGCGTCTTCCCACAACTCATCACGTACGTCGGGGTGCGCGGCGAACTCGATCAGGTGTCGAGCCTGTTTCTGCTGGTCGTGGCCAAACAGTTCCGCCGTACCGTTTTCGGTGATCACCGCCGTCTGCTGAAACGACGTCACCGGCTCGTCGACCAACGCCACGATCGTGGACACATCGGCCTTGGGGTGCCACGAACGCAGCCCCATCAGGGCTTGGCCACCGTCGCAGTGCATCGCACCCACGATGAAGTCGGTCTGGCCGCCGAACCCGGAGAAGATCCGAGCGCTGATCCGCGAGGCGTTGGCTTGCCCGAAGAGGTCCACCTGCAATGCGGTGTTGACGCTGGTCATCTTCTGCTGATTGGCGATCCGGATTGGGTCGTTGGACACCTCACTGCGCAGCATGCGCACGCGGGCGTTCTGGTCCAGCCACTCATACAACTCTGTCGATCCGAAGACAAATGACGTGTGCAGCGGAACCGAAGTCGACAGCGCTCCAGCCTTCTCCAACTCCAGGATCGAGTCCGAAAACATCTCGGTCCACACCTTCAGCTGGCGACGGTCGGTGAGGCTGCGCAGCGCCGCATCGGGTACGGCGCCGATCCCCGCCTGCAGCGTGGCCCCATCGGGAACCCGAGCCGCGACAGCGGCACCGATCAACACCGAATCATCATCAAGGGGCGGTGCAGTGTGAGCCGCGAGCGGTTCGTCGACCTCAATCATCAGGTCGAAGGCGGCTTCGGGGACTAGCGCGTCGCCGTAGGTGAACGGCATCTGTGGATTCACCTGAGCCACCAGCACGCCACCGCGCTCGCGCACGGCCTCCACGGCGGCGGGCAGGATGTTGACCTCGGTCCCAAGGGAGACCAAGCCCTTGTGCGGGGTGCTGGTGTGCAGCACGACCACGTCTGGCTTCATCGCCGTGTGGAAGAGGCGGGGCACCATGGACAACCGACTCGGTACATAGCGAAGCCGCGGACTCTTGCGCATCCCGGGGCCAACGAAACTTGTTTCGAGCACCATGCCTTCACGGTCCGGAATTCCCTTTTGCGCGTTGAGCATGCACAAGCGCCAACGGTCGAGGCCCTGGTCGATTTCGGCCAGAATCGGTAGCGGCGCAGCGAAGTTCCCAGATGCGACGATCCGCGGTTCGTCAGGGAGGTTGGGGACGGATCCGATCAGGTCCAGCAATTGACTCACCGGCCTAGCCTATGGGGCCTTCAACCGGGTAGTGACAGGCGCGTCCTCAGAAGCGAGCCGGCTCTCGGTACGTGCCCCACAAGTCCTTCAACGCACCACAGATCTCGCCCAGCGTGGCTTCGACTCGACACGCGGCCAGCATGGGTTCGATCAGGTTTTCTCCAGACTCAGCCGCTGCGGTCATCGCGTGCAGAGTCGCGCGCACTGCCTCATCATCACGCTCCATCCGGCGGCGCTGCAGCAGCGCCACTTGCTCCGTTTCGACCTCGTGCGAAACCCGAAGAATGTCGAGCGAGGGGGTCACAGACTTGGTATGGCAGTTGACCCCGACCACCTTCTTCTCCCCCTTCTCCAGCGCACTCTGATAGGCGAAGGCTGCATCGGCGATCTCGGCCATGAACCAGCCGTCCTCAATGCCGCGCAATAGACCCCGTGTGACCGGTCGTTCGCCGGCTCGGGTTGCTGCAGCCAACCCGGGTACGTCGGCATGGGTCAGACCCGAACCACCCATGGCCAAGATCCGATCGAAGATCCGGTTGGCCTCGGCCTCGATGCGGTCGGTGAGCGCTTCGACGTACCACGATCCGCCCAGCGGGTCGGCCACGTTGGTCACGCCGGTCTCTTCCATGATCACCTGCTGAGTGCGCAGAGCGATCTCTGCGGCCGACTCCGAGGGCAGGGCCAAGGTTTCGTCGAGCGCGTTGGTGTGCAGCGAGTTCGTGCCGCCAAGCACACCGGCGAGCGCCTCGATCGCCGTGCGCACCACATTGTTGTAGGGCTGCTGAGCGGTGAGCGAGACTCCCGCAGTCTGCGTATGGAAGCGCAGCCATTGGGCTTTGGTCGTGGTGGCGCCATAGACGTCGCGCATCCACTTGGCCCAGATTCGACGGGCCGCTCGGAACTTGGCGATCTCCTCGAAGAAGTCCACGTGGGCGTCGAAGAAGAAGCTCAGCCCTGGGCCGAAGGCGTCAACGTCGAGGCCGCGGGCCAGGCCCAGTTCGACATAGCCGAAGCCGTCGGCGAGCGTGAACGCCAACTCTTGCGCAGCCGTCGAACCAGCCTCGCGAATGTGATACCCCGACACCGAGAGCGGCTTGTAGGCCGGAATCCGGGTGGCGCAGAATTCCATCAAGTCGCCGATCAGGCGCAGATGAGGTTCTGGCGCGAAGAGCCACTCCTTCTGCGCGATGTATTCCTTGAAGATGTCGGTCTGCAGAGTCCCGTTAAGCACGCCAACGTCGGCGCCTTGGCGCTCGGCAGCGACCAGATACATGCAGAAGATCGGTACGGCGGGGCCGCTGATCGTCATGCTCGTGGTGACCTGATCGAGCCGGATTCCGTCAAACAACACGTCCATGTCGGCGGCCGAATCGATCGCTACGCCGCAGTGCCCCACCTCACCGAGCGACATCGGGTCATCGGAGTCGCGCCCCATCAACGTGGGCATGTCGAAGGCGACGCTGAGACCGCCACCTCCCCGGCCCAAGATCATCCGATAGCGCTCGTTGGTCTGTTTGGCGTTGCCGAAGCCCGCGAACTGACGGATCGTCCACGGCCGCCCGCGATGACCGGTCGGGTAGAGACCTCGGGTGAAGGGAAACTCACCTGGCCATTCGGATTCATCCTCACCGTAGGCCGGGTCGACCTCCATCCCCGACAACGTCGTGAAGTCCGCGTCTCTGACTTGGCCGCGGTCCGCCGCTTCTTGGTAGGCGTGCTGCCAGCGCTCTCGGGCGGTCGTCATGCTCCGATGGTAGGCATAGACGGGCTCGTCGTCGGAGACGCCGACTAGGGTGACGGCGTGGCGATCACTCCACGGCTGATCCTTGCCTCGGCCTCCCCCGCGCGCCTGACGACGCTGCGCAACGCCGGACTCGACCCAGAAGTCGTGGTGAGCGGGGTCGATGAGGACGGCGTCGAGGAGACCGAGGCTGCTCAGGTCGCGCTCAAGCTGGCCCAGCTCAAAGCCGTCGCCGTGGCAGCCACCCAACCACGCAGTCTGGTGATCGGATGCGACTCGGTGTTGGAGTTCGAGGGTCGGATCCTAGGCAAGCCGGCTGATGCAGACGACGCCGTACGCCGTTGGAAGATGATGCGCGGACGCTCCGGCGTCCTCCACACCGGCCATTGTGTGATCGACAACCACCGCGAGGTGTGGATCGCTCGTTCGGCGGCGACCAAGGTGCGGTTTGCGCAGATTTCGGACGATGAAATCGCGGCCTACGTCGCCACGGGTGAGCCGCTGGCCGTCGCGGGAGCCTTCACCATCGATGGACTGGGTGCGGCGTTCATCTCCGGGATCACCGGCGACCCCCACAACGTGGTCGGGATCAGCGTGCCGCTGTTGCGGCTGATGTTCGATGAGTTGGGCTATTCCTGGACCGATTTTTGGGTGCGCCCATAGGGGGAAAAGTCACAAGTTCACTGGCTCTTCTGTCTGATGTGTGGGTGCGGGGTGGCGTCCGGGGAGTTTGGGTCGGTGTCCTCCGAGGGTGAGCATGGCGAGTGCGATGAGGGCTTGGGGTGATCGGAATC
>WBZP01003940.1_pt1 | contig 15783 bp, 16 predicted proteins | sample 5204301 | NCBI WGS metagenome assembly WBZP01 (sample SAMN12412401, study PRJNA552823) | activated sludge metagenome | isolation source: activated sludge from nitrification reactor of wastewater treatment plant... | place: USA: Pennsylvania | collected 2017
CGGCGTGCGCCTGGGCGTCCTCGGCGCGGGTGTAATGCAGGTCGTTGGTGGCCAGCAGCGGCAGCTGCAGCTCCTTGGCGAGCCGCAGCAGGTCGGCCCGCACCCGCCTCTCGACCGGCAGGCCGTGGTCCATGACCTCGCAGTAGTAGTTCTCCGGGCCGAAGATGTCGCGGAACTCGGCGGCGGCCTCCAGCGCCTCGCGGTACTGGCCGAGGCGCAACCGGGTCTGCACCTCGCTCCCGGGGCACCCGGTCGTCGCGATCAGGCCGCGGCCGTAGGTGTGCAGCAGGTCGCGGTCCATCCGGGGCTTGTAGAAGTGCCCCTCGAGGCTGGCCAGCGACGACATCCGGAACAGGTTGTGCATGCCCTCGGTGGTGCGGGCCAGCAGCGTGAGGTGGGTGTAGGCGCCGCCGCCGGAGACGTCGTCCTCGCCGACCTCGCCCCAGCGCACCCGGGTGCGGTCGAACCGGCTGGTGCCCGGGGTGAGGTAGGCCTCCACCCCGATGATCGGCTTGACGCCGTACTTCTTGGCCTTCTTCCAGAACTCGTAGGCGCCGTAGACGAACCCGTGGTCGGTGGTGGCCAGCGCCGGCATGCCCATCTCGGCCGCTGCGGCGAACAGATCGTCGATCTTGGCCGCGCCGTCCAGCATGGAGTACTCGGTGTGCACGTGCAGGTGCGCGAACGAGCCCGCCGTGCCCCGCTGTACCCCCCCGCTGGTCCCCGACGCCATGCGCCCGCCTTCCGCTGCGTTGCCTCTGCGTTCCACTGCTTCGACCGATGCCGCCGGCCCGGGCCGTGCCAGACCCGGGGCGGGCGCGGCGCCGGCGGGGGAAGGCGCGCCGGGCCCCACCGGGCGGGGTGGCGGACTCGGTTGATCCTGACGGTGCATCCTGGTGCGCGGTCAGTCTAGGTGGGGCCACCGACAGGGTCCGGCGTTCGGCGCGGGAGCCCAGCCCGCTTCGCGTGTCGCGCCGCCGGGCGGCCACGCACCTGCCCGCCGGTCGCCCCCTGCGGCGGTGGCCACTAGCATCGGCGGATGAACCCGCCGCACGCGCGGGGGCCAGTTCGGTGCCGGCGGGGGTCAGGGCCCGCGCCGCGGTCAGGATGGAGTCGCGATGGGACTGTTCGACCGGGTGCGGGGCGAGTTCATCGACATCATCGAGTGGCTCGATGACTCCCGCGACACCATCGTGTGGCGTTTCCCACGACACGACAACGAGATCAAGATGGGCGCCCAGCTCGTCGTCCGCGAGTCGCAGGCCGCCGTGTTCGTGAACGAGGGCCAGATCGCCGACGTGTTCAGCCCCGGCACCCACACCCTGCAGACCCAGAACCTGCCGATCCTGTCCACCCTCAAGGGCTGGAAGTACGGCTTCGAGTCGCCGTTCAAGGCGGAGGTCTACTTCGTCAACACCCGGCAGTTCACCGACCTCAAGTGGGGCACCCAGAACCCGGTGATCGTGCGCGACCCCGAGTTCGACATGGTGCGGCTGCGGGCCTTCGGCGCCTACTCGATGCGGGTGGTCGACCCCGCCAAGCTGCTCAAGGAGCTCGCCGGCACCGACCCCCAGTTCCGCACCGAGGAGGTCTCCGAGTTCATCCGCCAGAAGATCGTCGGCCAGCTCGGCACGGCCCTGGCCACCTCCGGCGCCTCGCTGCTCGACCTCTCCTCGCAGCAGCAGGCGATGGGTCAGCGGCTGGCCGGCATCCTCTCCGAGGACCTGGCCGGCGTCGGGATCACCATCCCCACCTTCGTGATCGAGAACATCTCGGTGCCCGCCGAGGTCGAGGCGGCCCTCGACAAGCGCACCCAGATGGGCGTGGTCGGCGATCTCGACCGCTACACCAAGTTCCAGACCGCCGAGGCGATCGAGGACGCCGCCCAGAACCCGGGTGGCGGCGGCGCGACCGGGATCGGGATGGGCGTCGGGATGGCCATGGGCAACCAGATGGCCCAGCAGATGCAGAACCAGCAGAGCCAGCAGGCCCCGCGGTCGGCTCCGCCGCCGATCCCGGTGGTGCACTGGTACCTCGGCGTCGACGGTCAGCAGCACGGGCCGTTCGAGGGCACCCAGCTGCCCGCGCAGGTCGCGGCCGGGCTGCTCACCCCCGAGACCCTCGTCTGGACGGCGGGGATGGACGGCTGGCAGGCCGCCCGGGACGTGGCCGCCCTGGCTCCCGTGCTCTCGATCGCCCCGCCGCCCCTGCCGGCCGCGCCGACCACGCCGGAGCAGTGACCGCCCCGGCAGCGCCCGGGGATGCGGGCCCCGACGGCACCCCGGTGAGCCCCGGCGCGCCGTCGGGTGACGGGCCGGGCGACCGCGGCGGCCGTACCTTCCCCTGCGGCCAGTGCGGCGCGCGCCTGGAGTACGCCCCCGGCACCGACTCGCTGAGATGCCCGTACTGCCACTTCGAGCAGCCCGTCCCCCGGGTCGACGACACCATCGACGAGCACGACTTCGTCGCCTGGCAGACCTCGCCGATCAAACCGACGGGCCGGCTCGGGGAGCACGTCCTCGTCTGCCCGCGGTGCGCGGCCCGGCTCGAGAGCGACGACCTGTCGACCATCTGCCAGTTCTGCGGCACGCCCGTGGTGGCCGAGGTCAACCCGTCGGAGCAGATCGTGCCGGAGGGCGTCGTCCCGTTCTCGGTGGATTCGCGCGGCGCCCAGGACGCCGTCCGCGGCTGGGTCGGCTCGCGGCTGTTCGCCCCGAACCGGCTCAAGAAGGTGAGCGCGACCGAGTCGCTCAAGGGCACCTACCTGCCGCACTGGACCTTCGACGCGGCGACCTCCACCCACTACTCCGGTCTGCGCGGGGAGCACTACTTCGAGACCGAGTACGTCACCGTGATGGTCAACGGCGAGACCCGCCGCGAGCCCCGCACGGTGATGAAGACCCGGTGGTGGCCGGCGTCCGGTTCGGTATCGCGTTCCTTCGACGACGTCGTCGTGGTGGCCACGACCCGGCTCGCCCCCGACCAGATCGCCGCCCTGGCCCCGTGGGGACTGTCCGGGGCCCGGCCGTTCCAGGCCGAGTACCTGGCCGGCTACCAGGCGCTGCGCTACGACGTCGAGCCCGATCAGGGCCTGGAGGCGGCCAAGCAGCAGATGCGCAGCGTGATCCTGGAGGACTGCCGCGCCGACATCGGCGGCGACACCCAGCAGGTGCACTCGATGGACACCCGCTACGGCGAGCTGATGTTCAAGCTGATGCTGCTGCCGGTGTGGATCGCCGCGTACCTCTACGGCGGCAAGACCTACCAGGTGTTCGTCAACGCCTACACCGGTCAGGTGGTCGGCCAGCGGCCCTACAGCATCCCGAAGATCGTCGCCGCGGTGCTGGCCGGGCTGATCGTGGTCGCGGTGCTGGTCTACCTGTTCACCCAGCAGCAGGGCGGGACGGTGACGATCGGCACCGGCTGAACGCGAAGATCCCTACTGGATCGGGGTGTGCCCGCGGAACCTGCGGGCATACCCCGATCCCGTGGGGATCATGCCGCGCGCAGCACGTCGAGGGCGTGGGCCAGGTCGGCCGGGTAGTCGCTGACGAACTCGACCGGACGCCGCGTGGCCGGGTGCTCTAAGCCGAGCCGGACGGCGTGCAGCCACTGCCGGGTCAGACCCAGCCGGGCGGCCAGGGTCGGGTCGGCACCGTAGGTGAGGTCGCCGACGCAGGGGTGGCGCAGCGCGCTGACGTGGACGCGGATCTGATGGGTGCGGCCCGTCTCCAGGTGGACCTCGAGCAGGCACGCGGCCCGGAACGCCTCGATCGTCTCGTAGTGGGTGACCGACGGCTTGCCGCCCGCCACCACCGCCCAGCGGTGATCGGCGGTCGGGTGCCGCCCGATCGGGGCGTCGATGGTGCCGGCCAGCGGGTCCGGGTGGCCCTGGACGACGGCGTGGTAGATCTTGTCGACGGTGCGGTCGCGGAACGCCTGCTTGAGCACGCTGTAGGCGTGCTCGCTCTTGGCGACCACCATCAGGCCGCTGGTGCCGACGTCGAGCCGGTGGACGATGCCCTGCCGCTCGGCGGCCCCCGAGGTGGCCACCCGGTGCCCGGCGGCGGCCAGCGCGCCGACCACCGTCGGCCCGGACCAGCCGGGGCTGGGGTGCGCGGCCACGCCGACCGGCTTGTCGACCACGACGATGTCGTCGTCCTCGTGCACGATCAGCAGCCCGGGCACGGGTTCGGTGTCGATCACCACGGCGGACGGCGCGTCGGGGAGCTCGACCTCGAGCCAGGCCATCGCGACGAGCCGGTCGGACTTGGCGGGGACCCGGCCGTCGACCTGCACCGCCCCGACCGCGACCAGGTCGGCCACGGCGCTGCGCGACAGGCCGAGCAACCGGGCCAGGCCGGCGTCGACCCGCTCCCCGGCGAGCCCGTCCGGCACCGGGAGGGCCCGCCGGTCAGGCACCGGGCCGGCCCTCCATCGGCACCTCGCGCAGGCCGAGCAGCATGATCAGGCCCGCCGCCGTGACGATGCACGAGTCGGCCACGTTGAACACCGGGAAGTCGATCACGGGGAAGCGCAGGTACTCCAGGAAGTCCACGACATGGCCGCGGCCGAGGGCCGGTTCGCGCAGCAGCCGGTCGATCAGGTTGCCGACCGACCCGCCGAGCAGCAGGCCGAGGGCCAGGGCCCACCACCGGCTGCCCAGGCGCCGGCTGGTGCGGACGATGACGACGGCCACCGTGATCGCGATCAGGGTGAACACCCAGGTGGTGCCGGTGGCCAGGGAGAACGCGGCGCCGGGGTTGCGGACGAGGCGCAGCTGGAACCAGCCGGGGATCACCGTGACCGGCACGTTCTCGGTGAGCCGAGCGACGACCAGCGACTTGGTCAGCTGATCGGCGACCAGGACGCCGGCGGCCACCGGCCAGATCAGCCGGGGTGGCGTCAGGCCCGGTCGCGGCGGTGGCGCGGGCTCGGCTCCGACGCTGTCGTCGCTCACGCTGGCGTCGCTCAGGGTGTGGTCACTCAGGGTGTGCTCACCGGGGGTGTGGTCACTCGGGGTGGCGTCACTGGGATGGTCGCGTTCCATGGTGGCCCAAGCCTGCCATGCCGCGCCCGGGTCGGCGTCGCTCGTCCGGCCGGGCCAGGCGCCGTCCGGTCAGCGACGTTCGGCCGCCTGCTTGCAGGCCAGGCACAGCGTCGCCCGGGGGAAGGCCTGCAACCGGGCCTTGCCCACGGCCCCGCCGCACCCCTCGCACACCCCGTACCCGCCGGTGTCGAGCCGGCGCAGGGCGTGGCGGGTCTGGAACAGCGCCTCGCGGCTGCTCGCGAGGATCGTCATGCCCTGTTCGCGCTCGAACGCCTTGGACCCGGTGTCCGCCTGGTCGTCGCCCGACCCGCCGTCGCGCACCACGTCGGCGATCGCCCCCTCGATCCCGGCGAACTCGGCCTGCAAGCGCTCGACCTCGGCCTCCAGGGCGGCGCGCTGCGCGGCGAGCTGGCGCGCCGTCCAGGGCTTCTCTCCCTGGCGCACCGGCGGATGGGGTGCACCCACACGGTCGGGCCGTGTCCGCTCCGTCATGGTTCCCCTCGCCGCTGCCGTCGTCGTGTCGTGATCCGGTGGGAAGGTGTCCCGCGGGTGGAGCACGTGCCGGGAGGATAGGCGCGTCAGGCTACCGCTTCAACGGTGGTTCCGGTCTGTCCGGTCACGTCCCCGAGTGCCCGGCCCCGCCGAGCAACTCGCCCAGGCGCCCGGTCACCGCGTCCGGCACCTCGACCAGCTTGCTGCGACTGCGCGCCCCGGTCACCAGCCGGACGTCGCGCGGCCGCACCCCCAGCGCCGCGGCGAGCGCGGCCAGGGCCGCCTCCGTCGCCCGCCCGTCGACCGCCGGCGCGGTCACCGCCACCACCAGGGCGCCGTCGTGCAGGCCGCCGACCGCCGTCCGCGACGCCCCGGGCCGGACCCGGATCGCCACCCGCACGCTCACGGCTCCCCCGCCGTCGTGTCGGGCCCATTCGTCTCGCGCCCACTCGTCTCGGGCCCATTCGTCTCGGGTCCGGACGCACCGCGGCGGTGACCAGGCCGCTCCCGCGCGCGGCCCGGCCACCGCCGAGTGCCCACCGTGACGGTGGGATGGATCATCGTGGTCGGGTCAGCCCCGGTCACCGAACGGGAAGCTCTGCGCCGGCTCCGGCGTGACATCCGCGCTGTAGGTCCCCCGGGTCGGCAGCGGCCCGTTGTACGAGGGCGGTGCTCCGTTGCCGGCGGCGGGCACCGCGTTCTGCCCGGGACCGCGGCTCGGGATGACGGCGGCCTTCGCCTCGAGGTCGCGCAGCTGGCTCTCCAGGTAGGACTTGAGCCGGCTGCGGTACTCACGCTCGAACGAACGCAGCTCGTCGAGCTTGCGCTCGAGCAGCGAGCGCTCCTGCTCCAGCGAGCCGAGGGTCTGCCGCTGCTTCTCCTCCGCCTCGCGGACCAGCCGCTGGGCGTGCTCGCGCGCCTCGTTGACGATCCGGTCGCGCTGCTGCTCCCCGTTGCGCACGTACTCGTCGTGCAGCTTCTGCGCGAGCGCGAGCATGCCGGCGGCGGCCTCGGGGCCCTGCCCCTGGGCGGCGACCGCCTGCAACTGCGCGGCGGGCTGCATCGGGTCGGGCACCAGCGCGGGCTGCGGCACCGGCGTCGGCGCGGGCGCCGGGGCCGGTGGGGGCGGCAGCACCGCGGCGACGGTCGGGGGGGCGACCTCGGGCTCGGGGGAACTCTCCCGCGCGACCGAGGCACGGGACAGCTCACTCACCCGGCGCTCGCAGGCGCCGAGCTTGTTGCGCAGGTCCTCGTTCTCCTCGTTCAAACGTCGGAGTTCGTTGACGACCTCGTCCAGGAAGTCATCGACCTCGTCCTGGTCGTAGCCCTCGCGGAACTTGGTCGCCTGAAAGCGCTTGTTGACTACGTCCTCAGGAGTCAGAGCCATGGGGTCACCTCGCGGGAGAGACTCGAGCGGTGGCGCGGCATCGCCGTGTCACCGTATCGGATGAACGCCGCGGGTTCGAACCCCCACGGGGTGGTGCGGGATGGGCGGACGGGCCGCCCGGGCATCGGCAGGCCCCTGACCTGCTGCGTCACGTGCGCCTCCCTGGTGTCAGACGTAATGCATCACAGCCGTTGCCGACCCACCCGGGCCATCGGTCCTGGTGCCTCAGCGACGCAGGCCGTCGAACAGGCCCATGAGCACGATGACCAGGATGAACAGCAGGGTGAACGCCAGGTCGAGCTGCACCTGCCCCAGCCGGAGCGGGGGGATCACCCGCCGAAGCGTACGCAACGGCGGGTCGGTGACCGAATAGACGCCCTCCGCCGCCACCAGGACCGGCCCCCGCGGACGCCATTGACGGGCGAAGACCTGGATCCAGTCCAGCGCCATCCGCCCGATCAGGGCGATCAGGAAGAGGAAGGTGAGGAACCAGAGCAGCCCGAAGACCAGTTTCACGCGATGTCCGTCCGACGGGGCGATGTCACGCCCTCATCTTGCGCGATCCGGCGCCCCAGAGCGAGTCGGCCACCCGGCTGACGTCGTCCGTCGTCACGACCGGACGCCGCGCACGGCCCGGCGGCGGCTAGGACTGGTTGAAGAACGTCCGCTCGGGGACCTTGACCTTCTCGGCCGGGGCGACCTCGACGTGGGAGGGCGAGAGCAGGAAGACCTTGCTGGTCACCCGCTCGATCGAGCCGTGCAGGCCGAACACCAGACCCGCCGCGAAGTCGACCAGCCGCTTGGCGTCGGAGTCGTCCAGGTCGGTCAGGTTCATGATCACCGGGGTGCCCGCCCGGAAGGCCTCACCGATGGTCTTCGCCTCGTTGTAGGTGCGCGGGTGGATCGTGGAGATCCGGTGCAGCTCCTGCCGCGGGACGGTGCCCAGCACGCGACCGCGCGTGATCGGGGTCACCGGCGCCGGCTGGGCGTACTCGAGGTCCCGGCCGCGCTCGCGCACGACCTCGGGCTCGACGTCGTGGTCGATCTCACGGTCGTCGTCGGCGAACTCGGCGTCGACGTCGTAGGTCTCGTAGCGGGCATCGTCCTCGGCGAGCCCGAGGTAGACCATGGTCTTGCGCAGTGCGCCGGCCATCGCTACTCCCTGCAGTCGAACGTCGTGGATCCCTGTGCCGTGACGTGCCGTCACGACCACCCTGCGTGGCGACGTTACCTGAGTGACGCACGGGATCCGAGTACCGCCGTGCCGACACGCAGGTGTGTCGCACCCTCGCGGACGGCGGCCTCCAGGTCGCCGCTCATCCCCGCGGACCTGACCACGGCGTCCGGATGGTCGCGCAGCAGCCGCTCGTGCAGCGCGGCCAGCCGGGCGAAGGCCCGATCGGGGTCGGCGCCCAGCGGCGCCACCGCCATCACCCCAGCCAGGTGGAGGCCCGCCGTGCCCGCGACGGCCGCCGCGAGCGCCGGGACGTCCTCCGGCGCCGTCCCGCCGCGGTGGGTGTCGCCGTCCAGGCTGACCTGGACCAGGCAGCCCAGCGGTGCGCCGCGCTCCGCCGCGCCCCGGGCCAGGGGGGCCAGCAGCGACGGCCGGTCGACCGAGTGCACCAGGTGGGCGAAGCCGGCGACCGACCGGGCCTTGTTCGACTGCAGCCGGCCCAGGAAGTGCCACCGGGGCGCCAGGCCCGCCTCGGCGGCGGCGCTCGCCGTGGCGCTCGCCTCCTGCTCGCGGTTCTCCCCCACGTCCAGCACCCCGAGGGCGGCGAGCCGGACGACGTCACTCACTGGATACGTCTTGGTCACCACGATCAGGGTGACCTCGCCGGGGTCGCGCCCCGCGTCGGAGCAGGCCCGGGCGATCCGGTGCCGGACGGCGTCCAGACCGGCCGCGATCTGCTCGCTGCGGGTCGGTTGCGGGTGGTCGGGCTCGGTCATGCCCCCAGACGTACCACGCCGCAGAACCTGCCGGTGGCAGGGCGACCCTCCTGCTGTGCGCGCCGGTGCGAGAAGCTCCCCGGGTCGGTGATCGTGCACCCGCCGACGTCGCTGACCCGGGCCACACGCCCGGCCAGCAGCGCCCGGCACCCGGCCCGCAGGTCCAGGGCGGTGGTCCCCCAGGTGGTCCGGGCGGCGAGGGCGGGGATCCGGGCGACGGCGTCGCGGTACATCGCCTCGGGGACCTCGTAGCAGCACCCGCCGGCCGACGGACCCAGCGCCACCGCGACCCGGGCCAGGTCGGCGCCCGCGTCGCGCATGGCCTGCAGCACGGCGTCCAGCACGCCGTCCAGCAGCCCGACCCGCCCGGCGTGGGCCACCGCGACCACCCCGGCCAGGGGGTCCGCGAGCAGCACGGGCACGCAGTCGGCGACCAGGACGCCGAGGGCCAGGTCGTCGCCGACGGTCACCAGCGCATCGCACCCGTCCTCGGGCCCACCAGCCCCCGATCCGGCCAGCACGGATCCGGCCAGCACGGATCCGGCCGGCACCGATCCGGCCGGCACCGATCCGGCCGGCACGGATCCGGCCGGCACTGATCCGGTAGCCGAGGAGGGCCCGGCGAGGTCGTGGCGCAAAGGATCGGCCGGCGCGGTGGCGAGGTCGACCTGTACCGCCCGGACGCCGTGCACCTGGCGCCCGAACACGACCGGCGCCCCCGCCCAGGCGGCCAGGTGCCCACGGTTGACGGCCACGTGCTCCGGGTCGTCCCCGACGTGCTGGGCGAGATTGGCGCCGGCATGGTCACCGAGCGAGGCGCCCGGGTGGTGCCCCACCGCGGTTCGGCGGGTGAACGCCGCCCGCACCCGCCCGCCGAGTTCGGCGGCGAGCATGGCGGACGGCGGTTCGCTACCGGCCTCGGGCACGCGTGATCCCAGGAAGCCCGCTTACTTGAGGAAGTCGGGGATGTCGAGGTCGTCGTCCAGCATCACCTGGCGGGGGGCCGGGCGCAGCGGTCGCTCCTCACGCTCCGGGCGGGGGGGCTCGACGCGGGCCGGCTCGGGCCGCGATTCCAGCCGATCGACGTCCACGACGGCCGGCGGCGCCGGGTCGGCCGGGCGGACCGGGTCGGCGTCGAGCACCTGCGGGCGCGGCGCGGGCTGCGCCGGAACCGCGGTCGCCAGGGTGCCGAGCGGCTGGCCCATCACCGGGGCCGCGGGCTGCGGCACGACCGGCGACGGGTGGGACACCGCGGGGGCGGGGGCGGTGTAGCCCGACGTCGACGGAGCCGCGGGGGCGGCGGCGGGCGGGGTGGTCGAGCGTCCGGAGACCTGGCCGAGCGCCCGGTCGTCCCGGCGGTGCTGGGGCATGCCGCCGTCGAACCCGGCGGCGATGACGGTGACCCGGACCTCGTCACCGAGGGCGTCGTCGATCACGGCGCCGAAGATGATGTTGGCCTCGGGGTGGGCGGCCTCCTGCACCAGCCGCGCCGCCTCGTTGATCTCGAACAGGCCGAGGTCGGAGCCGCCCTGGATGGACAGCAGCACGCCGTGGGCGCCGTCCACGCTGGCCTCGAGCAGCGGCGAGGAGATCGCGGTCTCGGCGGCCTGGATCGCGCGGTCCTCACCGCGGGCCGAGCCGATCCCCATCAGCGCGCTGCCGGCGCCCTGCATGACGGACTTGACGTCGGCGAAGTCGAGGTTGATCAGGCCCGGGGTGGTGATCAGGTCGGTGATCCCCTGGACGCCGGAGAGGAGCACCTGGTCGGCGGACCGGAAGGCGTCCAGCACGCTGACGTTGCGGTCGCTGATCGACAGCAGCCGGTCGTTGGGGATGGTGATCAGGGTGTCGACCTCCTCGCGGAGCGAGGAGATGCCCGAGTCGGCCTGCGCGGCGCGCCGGCGGCCCTCGAACGTGAACGGCCGGGTGACCACACCGATGGTCAGCGCGCCGAGGCCGCGGGCGATCCGGGCGATCACCGGGGCGCCGCCGGTGCCGGTGCCGCCGCCCTCCCCCGCCGTGACGAAGACCATGTCGGCGCCCTTGAGCACCTCTTCGATCTCCTCGGCGTGGTCCTCGGCCGCCTTGCGCCCGACCTCCGGGTCCGCGCCGGCGCCGAGCCCCCGGGTCAGCTCGCGGCCGACGTCGAGTTTGACGTCGGCATCACTCATCAGCAGCGCCTGGGCGTCGGTGTTGATGGCGATGAACTCCACGCCCTTCAGACCGACCTCGATCATGCGGTTGACGGCGTTCACGCCGCCGCCGCCGATACCGACGACTTTGATCACGGCCAGGTAGTTCTGGGGTGCTGCCACGTCAGGGACCTCTCGCTCGCGGACGGTGACCCGAGGTCCTCGGGGACCCTCAGCTCAAACTCTCACCCTCAGGTAGAGGGTTATAGTTATGTCAACTTGTTCCGTGTGAGTGACCGTACGGGGGGCTCTGGGGTGATTCAACGACCGCCCGGGGCGTGTCGCCGGTGGGGCTCCGGCGGGCCCGTCCGGGGGCACCGGCGGTCACCCGGAGTGGACACGTCCTGCCGGGCTGTGGACACCCCTGCCCGGACACGCCCACCCCCTGAACCCAAGCCGCGTGTCGTGCAGGAACTGTCCACTCCGGGTGGCCGGCGGGCGCGAGGGTCGGCCGATCGGATCAGGGCACCGAGACGGGGCGCGCGAGGCGCCGTCCCGAGACCGCCGGCGCCGAGGGGGCGCTCACGTCGTACGTCGCCGCGTCGGGCGCCGTCCGGAGCAGGGCCAGGAGCACCCGCGCCTTCTCCGCCCCGCTCTCCTGCCCGCCCCAGGTCACCTGGGCACCGTTCACCAGGCGCAACCACACGCCGTCCCGCGAGGTGGCCCCGACCGTGCCGACCACGGCCCGCAGACCCACCGGCAGGCTCGACAGCACGTCCAGCGCCGAGGTGAGCGCCCCGGGCTTGCCGACGTCGACGTCCAGGTAGGGCAGGGCGGCCGGACGGCGGGCCGCGCGCTCGACCTCGACCCCGTCCGCGTCGACCAGCCGTACCGCCGTCCCCCCCGCCGGGACCGCGGCCACCGGCTGCCGTTCCACCACGGTCACCGCCACCGTGCCGGGCCAGACGCGGGTCACCCGGGCGCTGCGGACCAGCGGCACCCCGGCCACCCGCTGCGCCGCAGCGGCCGTGTCGACCAGCACCATCGGCCGGCCCAGCTCACCGACGAGGGCCTGCTCCACCGCCGCCACCGGCACCCGGTCGGTCCCGCTGACCTGCACCGACCGGACGGCCAGCCAGGGCGAGAAGGCGAGACCCACCAGGGCCCCGAGGAGGACCACCGCGGCGGCGACCGAGGCCCACCGGCGGCGGCGGCGCGACCGCACCCGCGCCGCGAACCGCTCGGCGGTGCCGGACGACGCGGCGCGCCGGGGCGGGGCAGCCACGGTCCGGGTGGTCACCGGGCGGCTCCCTCCGCGCGCAGCCGGGCAAGCAGCTTCGGCCCGACCCCGGTGATGTCGCCGGCGCCCATGGTCATCACCAGGTCTCCCGGGCGCACCAGCTGGCCGAGGGCGTCGAGCGCCTCGGCGGGGCCGGCCACGAAGCGCACCCGACCGGGCGGCAACGGAACCTGACCGGCGATCAGCTCGCCGGTCACCCCGGGCTCGGGGTCCTCCCGGGCGGCGTAGACGTCGAGCACGACCACCTCGTCGGCCAGGCCGAGGGCGGCCGCGAACTCCTTCGCGAAGATCCGGGTCCGGCTGAACAGGTGCGGCTGGAAGGCCACCACGAGGCGGGCCGGGCCGGTCTCCCGGGCGGCGGTCAGCGCCGCGGCCACCTCGGTCGGGTGGTGGGCGTAGTCGTCCCGGACCTCCACCGCGCCACCGGGGCCGGCGCCCTCCGGCGCCCGGCCGACCAGTTCGAACCGGCGCCGGGTGCCCCCGAAGTGCTCGAGGCCACGGGCCAGGGCCTCGCCCGCCCCCGCGCCGAGCAGGTGCAGCCCGGCCAGCCACGCGGCGGCCGCATTGCGGGCGTTGTGCACCCCGGGCACCTGCAGCCGCAGGTCCTGCACCGCCACGCCCAGCAGCCGATCGGCGTCCGGCACGAACCGGACGGCGACCCCTCCCCCCGCCGTCGAGATCCCGGCGAGGCGCACCATGGGGACGAGGTCGCACCCGGCGGGGGCGTCGTCCAGGGCGTAGCCGAGAACGCGCACGTCGGGGCGCCGCGCCGCCACCCCGGTGGCGACGGCGGCCGCGCCCGGGTCGTCGAGGCAGGCGACGAGCGCTCCCCCGGGCTCGATCCGGTCGGCGAAGGCGTCGAACGCCGCAGCGACCGCCTCGGCGGTGCCGTAGTGGTCGAGGTGGTCGGGCTCCACGTTCGTGATCACGGCCACGGTCGGGTGGTAGCGCAGGAACGACCCGTCGGACTCGTCCGCCTCGGCCACGAAGATGTCGGTACTGCCCTCCCCCGCGCTGGCCCGGGTGGCCTCCACCCCGGTCAGCTCGCCGCCGATCGCGAAGGACGGGTCGGCCCCGGCCTCGCGCAGGGCGACCGTGAGCATCGAGGTGGTGGTCGTCTTGCCGTGGGTCCCCGCGACGGCCACGGCCCGCCGTCCCTCCATCAGCGCGGCCAGGGCCTGCGACCGGTGGAGCACGGGCATCCCCTCGGCCCGGGCCCGGGCCAGCTCGGGGTTCGTGGCACGGATCGCCGAGGAGACCACCACGGCCCCCACCCCGTCGAGGTGGGAGGCGTCGTGCCCGACGAAGGCGACGGCGCCGCGCCCGCGCAGATCCTCCAGGACGGCGGAGTCCTTGCTGTCGCTGCCCGAGACGGCCACCCCGCGGGCCAGCAGGATGCGCGCCAGCCCCGACATCCCGACCCCGCCGAGCCCGATGAAGTGCACCCGGCCGCGACCGGCGAGCTCCGCCAGGGTCGGTGCGGTTGCCGTGATCTCGGGGGGCGTCATGCCGGGCTCCCAACCGGGTCGGGGTCTGCGTCGTCCGGCCCGCCGTCGTCGGCCGGGGGTGGAGGGGCCGGGAGTGGGGCGGCCGAGAGTGGGGGGGCCGGGAGTGGAGCCTCGGGGGCCGGTTCGGGTGCGGTGCCGGCAGCCCGGAACACCATCGCGGCGAGCCGCTGCGCGCCGTCCCGGATGCCGAACCCGCGCGCGGCCGCCGCCATCGCGGCCAGGTCGAGCGGGTTGGTCAGCAGGTCGAGCACGGGCCCGGCGACCCAGTCCGGGGTGCAGGCGGTGTCGGCGACCATCAGCCCGCCGCCGGCGGCCACGACGGGTTGGGCGTTGAGCCGCTGCTCACCGTTGCCGATCGGCAGCGGCACGTACGCGGCCGGCAGACCCAGGGCGGTCACCTCGGCGACCGTGCCGGCCCCCGCCCGGCAGAGCACGAGATCGGCGACGGCCAGGGCGAGGTCCATCCGGTCGAGATATTCCCGGACGACGTAGCGCCGGTCCCCGGGGCCCCCGACGACGGCGCGTTCGGGCAGGTCGACCCGCTTGCCCCGGCCGGACAGGTGCAGCACCTGCGCGCCGGCGTCGAGCAGCGCGGGCGCCGCCTCGGCGAGGGTCTCGTTCAGGCGCTGAGCCCCCAGCGAGCCGCCGGTCACCAGCAGCGTGGGCCGATGCGCCGAGAGCTCGAACGTGGCCAGGGCCTCCGGGCGCAGCGCCGCCCGGTCGAGGGAGGTGATCTGGGCCCGCAGCGGCATGCCGATCACCTGGGCCCCCCGCAGCGGGGTGCCCGGGAAGGCGCACCCGACGAACGAGGTGAACCGGGCGCCGAGCCGGTTGGCCAGCCCCGGGCGCGAGTTGGCCTCGTGCACCACGATCGGCACCCCGAGGCGGCGGGCGGCGATGTAGGCCGGGGCCGAGACGTAGCCGCCGAACCCGACGACCACGTCGGCGCCGCTGTCGGTGATCGCCTGGGCCGCAGCCAGGTTGGCCGCGCGGAGCCGGATCGGCAGGCGCCCCAGGTCGGTCGACGGCTTGCGGGGCATCGGCACCCGCGGCACCAGGGCGAGCTCGTACCCGGCGGCCGGCACGAGCCGGGCCTCCAGCCCCTCGGCGGTACCCAGCGCGGTGATCCGGACGTCGGGCACGAGCATGCGCAGGCAGTCCGCCAGGGCGATCAGCGGGGCGACGTGACCGGCGGTGCCCCCGCCGGCCAGCAGCACCGACAGCGGTCGGCGTCCGCCCCCGGAGTCAGCCGGTTCGGGCGCGCTCATCGCCGCCGCCCCCCGCGCCGGGGCAGCACGGCGGCCACCCGATGGGTCAGCCGGGGCCGGGCGGCCAGGGCCTCGGGCGCCCCGGGCACCTGCCGGGCGAAGCCGAGCATCATGCCGAGCGCGACCATGGTCATGATCAATGCGCTGCCGCCGCTGGAGACCAGGGGCAGCGGTACCCCGATCACCGGCAGCGCGCCGGTCACCGAGCCGATGTTGACGATGGCCTGCACGCTGATCCAGGTGAGCACGCCGCCGGCGGCGATCGCGACGAACGGCTCGTCGGCGGTGACCAGCAGGCGGTACAGGCCGAGCGCCAGTGCCACGAACAGGGCGATCACCGCCAGGGTTCCGGCCAGGCCGAGCTCCTCGCCGATCACGGCGAAGATGTAGTCGTTGTGGGCCTCGGGCAGCCAGGACCACTTCTCCCGGCTCGCCCCCAGACCGACCCCCCACCAGCCGCCGGTGGCCAGCCCCCACAGCCCGTGCTGGATCTGCAGCCCGGAGTCGTGCGGATCGAGGGGCTTGAGCCCGAGCCAGATCTGGACCCGTTCCATCCGGTGGGCGCTCGTGACGACCAGGATGGCGATCACGACGGCCGCCGCCGCCGCGGCGGAGAGCAGGTAGCGCACCGGGACGCCGGCGGTGAACAGCACCCCGGCCGTGATCGCCACCAGGACCAGTGCGGTGCCCAGGTCG
>WBZP01003941.1_pt1 | contig 15780 bp, 16 predicted proteins | sample 5204301 | NCBI WGS metagenome assembly WBZP01 (sample SAMN12412401, study PRJNA552823) | activated sludge metagenome | isolation source: activated sludge from nitrification reactor of wastewater treatment plant... | place: USA: Pennsylvania | collected 2017
TCAAGGCGCTCTCCCAGGCCATCCGACGCACCCGTGCTGGTCTGAAGGACCCCCGCCGCCCCGGTGGGTCGTTCATCTTCGCCGGGCCGACCGGCGTCGGGAAGACCGAGCTCGCCAAGACCTTGGCCGAGTTCCTCTTCGGCGACGAGGACGCCCTCATCCAGCTCGACATGTCGGAGTACTCCGAGAAGCACACCGTCTCGCGGTTGTTCGGGTCACCCCCTGGGTATGTCGGCTACGAGGAGGGCGGCCAGCTCACCGAGAAGGTGCGGCGTCGTCCGTTCTCGGTCGTTCTCTTCGACGAGGTCGAGAAGGCGCACCCGGATATCTTCAACTCACTGCTCCAGGTCCTCGAGGACGGCCGGCTCACCGACAGCCAGGGCCGGGTCGTCGACTTCAAGAACACCGTCATCATCATGACAACCAACCTCGGCACCCGGGATATCACCAAGGGCAGCCTGGGCTTCTCCGCAGGCCCGGACAGCCGCTCCGAGTACGACCGGATGAAGAACAAGGTGACCGACGAGCTGAAGAACCACTTCCGCCCGGAGTTCCTCAACCGGGTTGACGACGTCATCGTCTTCCCGCAGCTGACCAAGGACGAGATCGTCGCGATCGTCGACCTGGAGATCGCCAAGCTCGACGTCCGGCTCCGCGACAAGGACATGGGGATGGAGCTGACGACGGCGGCCAAGGAGCTGTTGGCGAAGAAGGGCTACGACCCCGTTCTCGGCGCCCGGCCGCTGCGCCGGACGATCCAGCGCGAGATCGAGGACGTGCTCTCCGAGAACATCCTCTACGGCCAGCTCAAGCCGGGCGAGTTCGTCCTCGTGGGGACGAGCGGCGAGGGCGCGGAGGAGATCTTTACCTTCGAGGGTTCGGCGCGCTCGATGACTCTTCCCGAGATCCCCGACACGCCCCCGGTCGACGCCGTCGCAGACCAGGTCACGGACCTCGCCGCGGACTGACTCCCACTCATAACGTGGCGTTGAGGGACGAGTGAAGCGACCTCAGGCCCTCACGGCATACCATGGCGGGCATGGCCGTGGACCAGTCTGAGCGCTTGCGCGAGGCGGCCGACGACGTCATTCTTCCGCTGGCCGGCGGGACGGTTGACCAGATCTGCGTCGACTTTGCCTTCACCTTGGTCATCGACGGCATGCACACGGTGCAGATCGCCCGCCCCGGACAGTTCCACGACGGCGCCACCGAGAACGTGATCGACCCTGCCGTCCCCGCCTCGGTGCTCCCGCTGCTCGGGCTCCACCAGAGCGTGGTCAGGGACGCTCGCGCGGACAAGAACGGCACGCTCCGGCTCCACTTCACCGCGGGGAGCTCGATCGTGGTCGCCCCCGACGACGAGTATGAGGCGTGGGAGGTCTGCGGCGGTATGCCCCCGGTGACCCCCGACTTCAGGCTGGTCTGCCTGCCCGGCGGGCGAGTCGAGTCGTTCTGACCCGTGCCGGTTCGGTGGCCCCCGATCCGCCCGTTCGCCTGAGTATCGCCCGGCACCTGAGGGTCCCGGCACACCGTGCGTCCATCTCGCGTTCAACCCGGGTCTAGTCGTGCGCGGGCGTGAGTGAAAGGATTCCGGGCATGGCGAAACGGACCGCGAGCGGCACCCTCCGGATGGACAAGGCTCTTTACGAGGCCGAGCTGGCTAAGCTACAGACCGAGCTCGTGACGATGCTCGAATGGGTGCGGGCGACCGGCACGAGGGTTGTCTGCCTGTTCGAGGGGCGCGACGCCGCGGGCAAAGGGTCGGCGATCAAGCGGGTCGCCGAGTACCTCAACCCCCGCTCCGCGCGGATCGTGGCGCTCCCCGCGCCGAGCGACCGGGAGAAGACCCAGTGGTACTTCCAGCGGTATGTCCCGCACCTGCCGGCCGCGGGTGAGGTCGTGCTGCTCGACCGGTCCTGGTACAACCGGGCCGGGGTCGAGCGGGTCATGGGGTTCTGCAGCGACGAGCAGTACTGGCGTTTCCTTCGTCAGGCGCCGGTCTTCGAGCAGATGCTCATCGATGACGGCATTTTGCTGCGCAAGTACTGGTTCTCGGTGTCCGATGTCGAGCAGGAGGCGCGTTTCCGCTCCCGCGCCGAGGACCCGATGCGGCGGTGGAAGCTCTCGCCGATGGATATGCAGTCGATCACCCGCTGGGAGGACTACTCGCGGGCCAAGGACGTCATGATGCAGTTCACCGACACCGAGTTCGCCCCCTGGTATGTCGTCGAGTCCGAGGACAAGAAGGCCTCCCGGCTCAATGTCATCGCGCACCTGCTCTCGAGCATTCCCTACGAGCAGCTCAACCCGCCGACGGTGGAGATCCCGCACCGCCCGCCGGCCGTCGGGTACACGCGTCCGCCTCGGGAGAGCCAGCGGTACGTCCCGGACTATGCGGCGGGGGTGACCCTGGCCGCACCGGCGAAGAAAGCCAAGAGCGGCAAGTCCGACCACGACGACTCGGGTGGCGGGAAGGACGGCGGCTCCGGCAAGGGCAAACACGGCCGCGGCCAGGTCCACGGCAACGGACACGGTGAGCACGCGGCAGCGACCGAGGACCTGGCAGCCGACAACGGAGCGCCATCCTGAGCCAGCACGCCGAGGTCGTCGTCCGGCGGGCCAGCACCGCTGACGTCCGCTCGATCCGTGAGGTTGTTGCGCCTTTGGTGGTCCGCCGGGTGCTGGTCGCCAAGGACGCCGTCGCCTACTTCGAGTCGATCCAACAGTTTCGCGTCGCCGAGTCGAGGACGGGGCAGTTCGGCGGGTGTGGCGCGCTGCACGTCATGTGGGATGACCTCGCCGAGATCCGCACCCTGGCCGTCGCCCCCGGCTTCGAGGGCAAAGGGGTGGGTTCGGCGTTGCTGCGCGCCCTCCTCGACGACGCCCGGGAGCTCGGCGTCGCCAAGGTCTTCTGCCTCACCTTCGAGACGGAGTTCTTCGCCCGCCACGGATTCGTCCCGATCGAGGGCCAGGCGGTGACGCCCGAGGTCTTCGCCGAGCTCTTGCGCTCGTATGACGAGGGCGTCGCCGAGTTCCTCGATCTCGAACGGGTCAAGCCCAACACCTTGGGCAATACCCGCATGCTCTGCACCCTCTGAGATCAGCCGTCCCGCTGCTGGGCGAGGTAGACCCGGCGGACGACGTCCTCCACGTCCGGTTCCTCGATGGCCAGGTCGACGACGGCCACCCGTGCGGACACCTGCGCGAGCAGGGCCGCCGCCGTGGTCGCTGTCGCGTCGAAGGCCAGCCGCTGGCGCAGGCCCTCACCCTCTGAGCCCAGGTGCCGCGACCCCGGCAGCCCGGTGAGGTCCGGGTGCGGCTCGGCGAGGTCGACGACGAGCACCCGCTCGGCACCCACCTGGGCGGCCAGGCCGTCGAGGGTGCCGTCATACGCCATCTCGCCGTGGTCGACCAGGACGACCCGGGAGCACAGCCGGGCGACGTCACCCATGTCGTGGGTGGTCAGCAGCAAGGTGGTGCCGTGCTCGAGGCGCTGCTCGATGAGGAACTCGCGGAGCCGCTGTTTGCTCAGCACGTCCAGGCCGATGGTCGGCTCGTCGAGGATGACCAGCTCGGGTCGGTGGAGCAGGGCCGCGGCCACCTCGCCGCGCATCCGCTGGCCGAGCGAGAGCTGGCGCACTGGCGTGCCGAGGGTGGGCCCCATCTCGAGCCGCTCGACCAGGTCGGCGGTTCGCGCCGACGCCTCCGCGGCGGGGATCCGATGGATCGCGGTGAGCAGCTCGAAGGAGTCGCGCAATGGCAGGTCCCACCACAGCGCCGAGCGTTGGCCGAAGACGACCCCGACCCGGCCGGCCAAGGTGCGCCGCTGCCGGACCGGCTCCAGCCCACAGGTCCGGACGGTGCCCGACGTCGGGACGAGGATGCCGACGAGCATCTTGATCGTCGTCGACTTCCCGGCGCCGTTCGCGCCGATATAGCCGACCGACTCGCCGGCCTCGACTGTCAGGGTCAGGCGGTCGACCGCAGTCAGCTGCTCTGGCCGGGCGAGGGGATGGCGCCGGGTCCCCTTTCGGGCGAAGCTGCGGGTGAGCTCCTCGGTGCGTATGACGGTCACCCGCCACCTCCTTGGTAGTGCCGGACACCGGTGCGCCACAGCAGCAGCGCGATCCCCCACACCGAGACCACGGCGAGCGGGAGGCCCCACGCAAGCGGCTGCGCGAGCACGCCGACGCCGGGCAGGTCGAGGATGACGAGGGCGGGCAGGTACCCGGTGAAGGCGACCGGCGCCACGAAGCCGAAGAAGATCCGCAGCGGCCCCGGCCAGACCGAGGCGGGCGTGACCGCGGCATACCGCCCGCCGTAGGTGAAGGCGTTCGGCATCTCCGGTGCGTTGACCGTGAAGAACTGCACGCCCGCGGCGCAGACGAAGAGGGCCGCGTAGATCAGTGGTGAGCAGACGAGCGCGAGGGCGAGCATGGCGGCTCGCGGGATGGTCCACATGATCCCGTTGGTCCACAGCGCCACGCCGAGGATGACGACGCCGACGGCCGCCCGGGCGAGCCGACGCAGCGAGATGTCGCTGGTCACCAGCTGCGCCAGGAGAGGCTGGGGCCGTAGGTAGAAGATGTCGAGGGTGCCGGCCCGGAGGTACTCGGGGAGGCCGTCGAGGTGGCCGAAGGCGAGGTCCCCGAGGCAGAAGCCGATCTCCGCGAGGGCGAAGACGAGCAGGATGGCGTGGACGTCGAAACCCCCGATGGCGCCGGTCGCGGAGAAGACGAGGAAGGTCTCGACGAACTCGACGATGCCGACCAGTCCCGCGCCGAGGCTGTCGGTGATGAACGGGATGCGGTAGCTCGCCCGGGCGCGAACCCGCGAGCCGAGAACGGCCCGGTATGCCGCCCAGGCCGTCGGTCGCGGGCCGGCCGGGTCCGGGGCTGAGGCCATCGAGCCCTCCGAGGCTGCTTTCGGGGCTCGGGGCGTTCCGTCGTCAGCCACCTTGGATCTCCAGCCGGCGCGCGCCCGCACGGGTGAGGACCGCCCCGAGCGCCCACACGGCGATGAGCCAAAGGCCTTGGTGGGCGAGGACGGCATACGCGGCAGGGCCGGTGACCCGACCCGTGATGACGTCGACCGGCGCCATGAGGAGGGAGGGGAAGGGCGTGGCTGCGGCCACGGCCTGAAGCCAGTGGGGCATGAGCGGCAGCGGGACGAACAGGCCCGCGAGGAAGGAGCCGAGGACCATGTAGAGCGTCTGCAGTCCGCGGGCGTCGACGACCCAGAAGCCGAGCACGCCCAAGGCATAGCGACATGCCGAGGACAGCACGACCGCCAAGAGCGCCGAGCCGATGCCGAGGACATAGGGGGCGACCGCGTGGGGGAGGAACAGACCCGTGGTCAGGGCCCCCACCGCGAGAGTGGGCAGGGTGCGCGGGAGGACGCCGAACAGGCCCCGCCCGACGTCGTCCGCCAGATGGGCGGTCTGTAGGTCGAGCGGCCGGACCAGCTCCACGGCGACCTGCCCCGAGCGGCTCGATGCGGCGATCTGCGAGCCACCCCACGGTTGCACCAGTCCGATCAGGGCCTGGGAAACCCAGACGTATGCCGTCATCGTGGCAGTGTCGTACCCTCGCAGCGCACCGCCGGCCGAAGCCACGGCGGCGGTCAGGATCGAGGCTTTGATCAAGCCGAACATCGAGTTCGCCGCCACCCCCGCGACGGCGGCGAGTGGGTATGCCGACTGGGTCCGCAGCCCCACCCGGACCAGTCTCAGGTACACCGCCACCGACGACCGCACAAGCCCAGGACCCTACCCGCCTCGAGTGGCAGTCGCCTCACGAACCGGGGCGGCGGGCCTGCATTGGTCGAGCGGGGAGCCTGATCTGGTCCCCACCGAGGGGCTCGACGAGCCCGTCCACCACCAGCGCGTCGAGGCAGCGCATCCGCTGCGGCTCGTCGGGCCACACCGAGGCCAGGGCCGCGCTGCCGACCGGACCGGGGGAGTCGCGTAGGGTCTGGAGCAGTACGCCGCGGCACTGCCGGTCGGTCCCCTCCCAGGGTTGACCCCGCCGCGGAGGCCCGTCGTATGCCGGATAGCCCGCCCGGCGCCAGGCGCAGAGGTCGGCGACCGGACACTGCTCGCAGCGCGGCGCCCGAGCGGTACACACGAGCGCACCCAGTTCCATCGCCGCGACATTCCACACCACCGCGTCGGCCGTCAGTGGCGGCCGGGCCTGCTCGGCGAGGGCCCGCTCCGCCGGGGTCGGGTGGGGGGGCGGGAGCGCGCGGCCGGTGAGGACCCGGGCGAGGACCCGGCGGACGTTGGTGTCGACCACCGTCGTGGCCTGGCCGAAGGCGAAACAGGCCACGGCGGCGGCGGTGTACTCACCCACGCCGGGCAGGGCGAGCAACGCCTCGAGGTCGGAGGGGACCGCGCCGCCGTGGCGAGCGAGGATGACGCCGGCGGCCTCGTGCAGCCGGAGCGCCCGACGTGGGTACCCCAGCCGGCCCCATGCGCGGACCGCCTCCCCGGGCGGCTCGACGGCCAGGGCCGCCGGCGTCGGCCAGCGCTCCAGCCAGGTCCGCCAGACCGGCGCGACCCGGGCGACTGGCGTCTGCTGGGCCATGACCTCGGAGACGAGGACGCCCCAGGGCGTCGTGCCGGGAGAACGCCACGGCAGCGGCCGGGCGGCGTCGGCATACCAGTCGAGCACCCGCTCGTGGACCGTGCGGAGGTCGCCCGCCCTGGGGCGCACCGCCGCTGAGCGGGCGTCGGCCCGCGCGGCTGAGCGACCGCCGACGAAGGCACCTGAGCGGCCGCTGGGCGACCTAGACGTAGCGCTCCAGGATGCTCGACTCGGCCAACCGAGACAGACCCTCGCGCACCGCGCGGGCCCGACCCTCGCCGACGCCGTCGACGTCCATGAGGTCCTCGAGGTTGGCCGCGAGGAGTCGCTGGAGCGAGTCGAAGTGGTCGACGAGACGGTCGATGATCGTGCCGGGGAGCCGGGGGACCTTGGAGAGCAGGCGGTACCCCCGCGGGCTCACCGCCGAGTCCAGCCCGTCGCCGGTCGAGCCGAAGCCCACCGCACGGGCGCCGGCACCGAGGTCGAGCAGCTCGGAGTCGGGCAGCGCGACCAGCTCGCTCAGGGCTTCGGCGACGCTCTTACCGGACCGGGTCTCGCTGATGTAGTCCCGGATAATCAGCTCGCGGTCGTTGCCGAGGCCGCCGACGAGCTCCTCGAGCTGCAGGGAGAGCAGCCGCCCGTCGGTGCCGAGCTCGACGACATAGCCCTGGATCTCGGCGCTGATCCGACGGACCATCTCCAGCCGCTGGAGCACGCTGGCGACATCGCGGACCGTGACGAGGTCCTCGATCTCCAGTGCCGAGAGGGTGCCGGTCACCTCGTCGAGGCGGGCCTTGTACCGCTCTAGGGTCTGCAGCGCCTGGTCGGCCCGGGAGAGGATCGCGGCGGAGCCCTCGAGGACGTGTCGGCGACCGGCGACATAGAGGGCGACTATCCGCATCGACTGGCTCACCGACACCACGGGCATCCCGGTCTGGATGGCCACCCGCTCGGCGGTCCGGTGCCGGGTGCCGGCCTCACTGGTCTCGATCGTCGGGTCGGGGACCAGCTGCGTGGCCGCGCGGAGGATCTTCGTGCAGTCCTTGTCGACGATGATTGCGCCGTCCATCTTCGCCAGCTCGCGCAGCCGGGTCGCGGAGAAGTCGACGTCGAGCGGGAAGCCGCCGGTCGCGATCTGGTCGACGGTCTTGTCATAGCCGAGAACGATCAAGGCCCCGGTGCGGCCCCGGAGGATGCGCTCCAGCCCATCGCGAAGGTCGGTGCCCGGCGCCATCGCGGCCAGCGTGGCGCGCAGGATGTCGTCGGGGCTGCGTTCCACGGCGGGCTCCTCGGGTCGTTTCGGTTGGCCACCTGGGCGCTTCGAGTGGGGCTGGACGCTCGGCTGGCTGGGCTCACCCGGCCCGACCAGCACGAACGCCGACCCGAGGCCCGGCGCGATCATCGTAGACCGCAGCGGGTGAAAGGGCGCACAGCCCGGGTGACCCGACGCTGTCCAGTCCTCGTCCGCCGGTGACCAGCTGGGACCCGACTCGTCTCGGCCCCGGCCAGCTCAGCGCGGCCCCACCCCCAATACCTCGGCCACGGCGGTCGCGAGATCGGGGACCTCGACCACCCGCAGCCCCTCCGGCAGGGTCCCGGACCCGAGGACCCCGGGCGGGACGTAGGCCGTCCCAAACCCAAGCCTGGCCGCCTCGGCGAGGCGACGCAGCGCCCCCGAAACCGGGCGGATCTCCCCGGCCAGGCCCACCTCGCCGATCGCGACGACGTCGGCCCCGACCGGCCGGTCGATGATCGCCGAGGCCAGCGCCAGGGCCACGGCCAGGTCTGCCGCCGGCTCGCCGATCCGGACCCCGCCAACCGTCGACACGTAGGCATCGGACGCGCCGATCGGTGCTCCGGCGCGTCGTTCGAGGACGGCGACGATCATCGCGACCCGGGAGGCGTCGACGCCGTGCGTGGTCCGGCGTGGCGCCGGCCCATGGGCCCTGGCGACCAGGGCCTGGACCTCGGCGAGCAGCGGCCGTCGCCCCTCGAGCGTCACTGTCACGCAGGTGCCGGGAACGCCGGCATCGCGCTGGGACAGGAAGAGCCCGCTGGGGTCGGCCAGCCCGACGATGCCGCCCTCGCTGAGGTCGAAGCAGCCCACCTCGTCGGTCGGGCCGAACCGGTTCTTCACCGCCCGAGCGAGCCGGAGCCGCGAGTGCCGGTCACCCTCGAAGGCGACGACCACGTCGACGAGATGCTCGAGGATCCGTGGCCCGGCGATCGAGCCGTCCTTGGTCACGTGGCCGACCAGCAGCACCGACATAGCGCGCTGCTTGGCGACCTGGATGACCGCGGCGGCGACCTCGCGCACCTGGGTGACCCCGCCGGCCGAGCCCTCGACCTGAGGACTGGCCAGGGTCTGGACTGAGTCGACGACGAGCACCTGCGGCTGCAGCGCCGCGACCTGCCCTAGCACCGTCGCAAGGTCGGTCTCGGCCGCGAGATAGAGCTCGGCCGCCATCGCCTCGATCCGCTCGGCACGCAGCCGCACCTGCGCCGCGGACTCCTCGCCGGTGACATAAAGAGCGGGACGACCGCTGCGGGCGGTCCGCGCCGCGACGTCGAGGAGCAGGGTGGACTTGCCGATGCCCGGCTCGCCCGCGACGAGGACCACCCCGCCGGGAACGAGCCCACCGCCGAGGACTCGGTCCAGCTCGGACAGGCCGGTCGGCACCACCCCGGCCCGGGCGACGTCGACCTCGCCGATCCGCAGCGCCGGGCGGGCTGGAGCAGTGGCGACGGTTCGTGGCCCGGCGACGGCGCCGACCTCGTCCACCGACCCCCAGGCCTGGCACTCCCCGCACCGCCCGAGCCACTTCACTGTGCTCCAGCCGCACTCGCGGCAGCGGTACGTGGGCCGGGCCGCCTTCCGGGTCGCGCTCACCGTGGTCATGTTCGTGACGGTATGCCGACCCACCGACAACCCACCCCGGCGTGAGGCAAGGGCGGCCGCGAGGCAAGGGCGGGCGCGAGGCAAGGGCGGGCGCGAGGCAAGGGCGACCGCCCGCGTGGCGTCTCGGGCTCGGCGACCATGGCCGGCTTCAGAACCGGCGCCACCACACCGTCGCGCCGTAGTCGACTCCGGTCGCGGCCGGGGCCCCGCGAACGACCGCCTGGACGACGCTCGGCGGCAGCTCGAGACCAAGCACCGCGACGAACTCCTCGTGGCTCGGGAAGCCCCAGCGCAGCGTGACGTCCATCGGCGTCCACCCGCGGCGCAGCCAGAACCGGCGGACGGCGGCGGCGTCATACGACGGGTAGGCGGACCGGAACCACCCGCCGAAGGTGGACCGCGACGGGTCGATGTCGACGACAACCGCGGCCCCACCGGGGCGCACCACCCGGACCAGCTCGGCCAGCCCCGGCTCGCAGCCCGGCCCGAAGAAGTAGGCCCACCGGGCGTGCGCTAGGTCGACCGATGCGGGCGCGAACGGCAGAGCCTGGGCTCCACCCTGGACGACCGCGATGGGCGCCAGCCCGGGGTTGCTCGCTCGGTCGTGATGAACCCGTTCCCGGGCGGCACGGACTAGAGGGGGGTGCGGTTCGATCCCGAGCACCCGCGCGGCCCGCTGCGCGAACCCCGGGAGATGGAAGCCGCTCCCACAACCGATATCGAGGACCGTCGACCCGCGGAGGTCGGCGACGGACCTGATGGCGGCATCGAGGATCCCGTCGGGGTCGACGCCGAGGTTCTCGATCTCGTAGGTCCCGGCATCGCCCCAGATGTTTGGGCTCGGGATCGCCGTCACTCGGGGCCTGCGGGTCACGTCCGTTCGTCGCCGCCCGACCTCGACGCGCGCTTGGTCGCTGCCTTGCGCGTCGGAGTCGCTGCGGCCTCGGCTGTGGCCGGGTGGAGGTAGAGCCGCCGCAGCGCCCGCCCGGCATCGCTGGACGGGCGGACGAGCCGCAGGTGGGCATCGCAGCGCACGGCGAGCTCCTCATAGGCCGCCGGGCCCATGAGCTCGATGAGCTCCACGCGACAGGACCGGTAGACCGGCTCCCGAGCGGTATGGGCCGCCGGGTTGCTCGAGCAGTACCAGTCGAGGTCGTGTCCGCCAGCCCCCCAGGCGCGCCGGTCGTACTCGGTGATGCTCACCTCGAGGTATGACGTCCCGTCCGGCAGCTCGACGGTGCGGTACGACCGACGGGTGGGCAGCTGCCAGCACACGTCGGGCTTAAGCCGATGTGGTTCCGCACCGGAGCGGATCGCCGCGGCGTGCAGGGCGCAGCCGGCACCCCCGGCGAAGCCGGGTGGGTTGAGGAAGACGCACCCCCCGTCGACCACGCGGGTCTTTCGCGAGCCGTCGGCGTCGTACTCCAGCCACAGGGACCGGTCGCTCGGGCCCACCGGCTGGCCCGGATGGCGTTGCCAGTCCTGGGATGCCAAGGCCTCGACGGCAGCCTGGACCCGCTCGACGTCGTCATCATCGGTGAAGTGCGCACCGAGGGTGCAGCACCCGTCGTGCGGCCGGTCGGCGTAGATGCCCGCGCAGCCGGCGCCGTAGATACACCGCCAGCTCGAGGTCAGCCAGGTCAGGTCGCAGCGGAACCGTTGCCCAGCGGTCACCGGGTCGTCGAACTCGACCCAGACCCGGGCGATGTGCAGCGACGTCTCGACCACGAGGACCAGGGTAGGCGCCCGGCCGGTGGGGGCTCCACACCGGGTCCGGGAGAAATTCTTTGTATTTGCTTGACGATCACTTAGTGAAACTCGTCATGGCTATTGCTTGACAGAATGCTGTCATAGAGGGAGGGCAAGGCCGTCTCATAGGCGTCCCCAACCAGTCGGTGCCCGTCCCCAGGCATCGACACCCTAGTAAGAATGAGGTGGCCCGATGGTCGTGCTCCTCCTCGCAGTTCCCGCTCTTCTGCTCGTCCTCGCGATTGCTTCGGTGGTCGCAGCGTGGCAGACGGCCGGTAACGAGATGGACCGACTGTTCGCAACCCTGGCCCCTGCTCCGAGCGGCGTGTCCCCCGCCGTGTCGGCTCGGCAGACGGTTCTGGGCTGACGTCAGGGCGCCCCCCTCATCGGGGGCGCCCTTGACGGGCAGCCGGGCCCAGGCTCGCCCCGGGTGAGGTCGACCGGAGACCGGGTCCCTCGTCCAGCAGCAGCCCTGTCCACCGGCCGTACCCGGGGCAGTCGCTCCCGAATTCTCGGTCGAGCCTGACCCCGCGCGCCCCTCGCGGTTAGTCTTCGGGCATGCCCTCGGGTGCTCAGGCACGCACCTCGCGCGTCATCATGTCGACCGCGTCGGCTTTCCCGCTGGGCTGTGAGCCCGCCTTCGAGCTCGCCGCAGGACTGGGATATGACGGCGTCGAGGTCATGGTGTGGACCGACCCGGTGAGCCAGGCCCCCAGCGCCCTGGCCGCGCTCAGCGCCCGCTACGACATACCCGTGCTTGCCGTTCATGCCCCGACCTTGCTGCTCACCCAACGGGTGTGGGGGACCGCCGACCCGTGGGCCAAGGTCGACCGTTCGGTCGACCTTGCCGAGCAGCTGGGTGCCGGGACCGTCGTCGTCCATCCGCCCTTCCGGTGGCAGCGGGAGTATGCCGCCGGCTTCGTGAACGGCGTGGCGCACCGGGTGGCCGAGCGCGGTGTAGCGATCGCCGTGGAGAACATGTACCCGTGGCGGGCCCGAGGCCGCGAGCTGCTGGCCTACCTGCCCGGCTGGGACCCGGTCCCACCCGGCTATGAGCACGTGACCCTCGACCTCTCCCACGCGGCCGCGGCTGGCTCCGATGCACTCGCCATGGCCGAGGACCTCGGCCCTCGGCTGCACCACATCCACCTGGCCGATGGCACGGGCGCGCCTCGCGACGAGCATCTCGTCCCGGGGCTGGGGAACCAGCCCTGCGGTGAGCTGCTCGAGTCGCTCGCGGGCTCGGGCTTCACCGGTCTGGTCACCGTGGAGGTCTCGACCCGTAAGAACGGCGAGACCGAGCGGGTCGACGCGCTCGCGCAGTCGCTGGCCTTCGCCCGGCTGCACCTGGCGCCCGTCGTCGGCGCGGGCCGGGTCTGACGTCCAGCGGCCCGGCGCGACCCGATAGCCTGGGTGGTGACGGCGCCGTCGCGACGCCGCCGTTGTCGGTCAGAAAGGACCAGCGCCGTGGGTGCCAGCGACCTGTTGCGGACCTCGCTGCTCAAGCTCTCCACCCAGCACGTCGTGCGGGACACGATCGAGAAGGCCCCGGTGAGCCGCTCCGTGGTCCGCCGCTTCGTGCCGGGCTCGCGCACCGAGGACGCCGTCGATGCCGTCGGGGCGCTGCGCGGCACCGGTCGCCTCGCGACGATCGACTATCTCGGCGAGGACACCCTCGACCTCGCCCAGGCCCGGGCGACCCGGGACGCCTACCTCAACCTGCTGGCCCAGCTGTCCGCCCGTGAGTACACCGAGGGCGGCGCTGCGGAGGTCTCGGTCAAGCTCAGCGCCCTCGGCGCCGCCCTGCCCGGCGACGGGCCGACGATCGCCCTCGAGCATGCCCGGGAGATCTGCCAGAGTGCCGCGCTCGTCGGGACCACGGTCACCGTCGACATGGAGGACCACACGACGACCGACACGACCTTGGCGGCGGTCCTCGAGCTGCGGCGGGACTTCCCCACCACCGGCGTGGTCCTCCAGGCGTACCTGCACCGCACCGAGGCGGACTGCCGCGAGGTGGCCGGGCCGGGTTCTCGGGTCCGGCTGTGCAAGGGCGCGTATGCCGAGCCAGCCTCGGTCGCCTTCCAGAGCGCCTCCGAGGTGGACCGGTCCTATGTCCGCTGCCTCAAGGTGCTCATGGCCGGTCAGGGCTACCCGATGGTCGCCTCCCACGACCCGCGGCTCATCGAGATCGCCGGCGCCCTCGCGGCGAAGGCCGGCCGGGACCCGAGCTCCTTCGAGTACCAGATGCTCTATGGCATCCGCCCCGAGGAGCAGAAACGCATCGCGGACCGCGGCGACCAGATGCGGGTCTACGTCCCCTATGGCGACCAGTGGTATGGCTACCTCATGCGCCGGATGGCCGAGCGCCCGGCGAATGTCACCTTCTTCCTCCGCGGGCTGGCGACCAAGGGCTGACCGGCATACTGGGGGTCGTGACTGAGGCAACCACCGGCATCACCGCCATCTTCGGAGCAGGCGTCATGGGCGAGACCCTGCTCTCCGGGCTGCTCCGCAGCGGCCGCGACCCGGGCTCGCTCGTCGTGGCCGAGCGGCGCGCCGACCACGCTGGAATGTTGCGCGACAAGTACGGCGTGGCCGTCCTGAGCAATGTCGACGCCGCGAAGCAGGCCGACACCGTCGTCCTCGTCGTCAAGCCACAGGACATGGACGGGCTGCTCGACGAGATCCGCGACCATATCGCGCCGGGCAACCTCGTCGTCTCGCTCGCCGCGGGAATCACCACGGCCTTCCTGCAGAGCCGGCTGCCCGAGGGGTCCTCGGTCGTGCGGGTCATGCCGAACACCCCGGCCCTGGTCGACCAGGGGATGGCCGCGATCTCGCCCGGCACACACTGTTCCCCAGAGCATCTCGCCGAGGCCGACGCCCTGCTCGCCTCGTGCGGCCTGGTCGTCACGGTCCCGGAGAAGTACCAGGACGCGGTGACCGCGATCTCCGGCAGCGGGCCGGCCTACATCTTCTATGTCGTCGAGGCGATGATCGAGGCCGGCGTGGTCCTGGGCCTGCCTCGGGCGACCTCGACCGAGCTCGTCGTCCAGACGCTCTACGGCGCAGCCACCATGCTCAAGGAGACTCGGCAGCACCCGACCGTGCTGCGCGAGCAGGTCTCCTCACCCGGCGGGACGACCGTCGCTGCGCTGCGTCAGCTCGACGACCACAAGGTGCGCGCCGCCTTCGTCACGGCAATGGAGGCCGCCGCAGCGCGGAGCAAGCAGCTCGCGTCGGGCCATGGGGACTGACCCGCGCGCTTGGGTTGTGACCGATCTGCTCCCCACCCGCGCTGTCGCGTTCCGGGGAGCAGCGATAGCGTCATCGGTATGACGCGACCGACCGCCCGGGTTGTCTGGGACCCGGCGTTCACCGCGTACAACTTCGGGCCGGAGCACCCGATGGCGCCGATCCGGCTCGACCTCACCGCGCGCCTGTGCGACGCCCTCGGCCTGTTCGCGGCGGATGACGTCGAGGTCCACCTGCCCGGCGTCGCCTCGGACGAGGTTCTCCACACCGTGCACGACCCCGAGTTCGTCGAAGCCGTCCAGCGCGCCTCGTCCGACCCGACGCAGACCGACCTCGCCCGGGGCCTGGGCACCGAGGACGTCCCGACCTTCGAGGGCATGCACGAGTCCAGCGCCCGGATCGTCGCGGGCTCGCTGGAGATGGCCCAGGCGGTATGGCGCGGCGAGATCGCGCACGGGGTGAACTTCTGCGGTGGGCTGCACCACGCGATGAGCGGCAAGGCGTCCGGCTTCTGCGTCTACAACGACATCGCCGTGGCGATCCAGTGGCTTCTCGACGCCGGGGTCGAGCGGGTCGCCTATATCGACATCGACGTCCATCACGGCGACGGCGTCGAGGCGATCTTCTGGAACGACCCTCGAGTGCTCACCGCGTCGATCCATGAGACCGGTCGGGCGCTCTTCCCGGGCACCGGGTGGCCCAGCGACATCGGTGGCGCAGGCGCCCCGGGGTCATCGGTCAATGTCGCGCTGCCGCCGGGGGTGACCGACGGGCCCTGGCTGCGCGCGCTCAACGCCGCGATCCTCCCGGTCGTCAAGGCCTTCCGGCCGCAGATCATCATCAGCCAGCACGGGGCCGACTCACACGCCGAGGACCCGCTGGCTCACCTCGCCTTGTCCGTCGACGCCCAACGTGAGGCGGCCGACCAGATCCACCGGCTCGCCCACCAGCTCTGCGAGGGCCGTTGGGTCGCCCTCGGCGGAGGCGGCTACGAGGTCGTCGACGTCGTGCCGCGTACCTGGGCTCATCTCACCGCGATCGCCAGCCACCGGCCGGTCGACCCGCGCAGCGCCGTCCCGCAGGAGTGGCGCGACCACGTCGAGTCGCTCTTCGGCCGCTCCGGACCCGCGAGGATGAGTGACCTCGCGCCGGGGTCCGGGCTGTGGTGGCGGTCCTGGGACATGGGCTACGACCCGGCCAGCCCGGTTGACCGTGCCGTCATGGCCAGCCGTCAGGCGGTCTTCCCGCACCACGGCCTGGACGTCTGGTTCGACTAAGACCGCAGTGGTG
>WBZP01002554.1_pt1 | contig 15775 bp, 17 predicted proteins | sample 5204301 | NCBI WGS metagenome assembly WBZP01 (sample SAMN12412401, study PRJNA552823) | activated sludge metagenome | isolation source: activated sludge from nitrification reactor of wastewater treatment plant... | place: USA: Pennsylvania | collected 2017
GTTTCGCATGCCTCGGGCGAGTTGATCGAGATGCTGGCGCGCAACGCCGTCGCGCAGCTCGAAGGCGTCCAGTTGCAGCGCCGTCTGTGGAAGATGGTGCGCCGCCTGGGTCAGATTCCCGAGATCATCGCGGCGGTCGCCGAGACGCCGGGTTATGTGCTGCACAGTATCAGCCACGCCGATATCCGCGAAGCGCTCGAAGGGGGTTGCAGCCAACTGCACGTCCCCTGTCAGTTTGCGCTTGAACCGCTGATCAGCCGGCTTGCCAAGCACTCCAACGCATCCGTGCAGACACACAGCAGCTCGGGCGACGCCTTCGACGAGGACTACTACCTGCGCATCGAGGCCATGAAGTACACGCTGGCTCATGACGATGGAGTCGCCAGCGACGATCTCAATAATGCCGATGTGATTATTGTCGGCGTGTCGCGAGCGACCAAGACGCCGACCTGCATGTACCTGGCATCACGCGGAATCAAGGCGGCAAACGTACCGCTGGTGCCTGGCGCGCCGCTGCCGCCGGCAGTGGTGGGCGCGCAGGCGCCGCTGGTCGTCGGGCTGACGGTCGATCCGACGCGGCTGGCGCGGATCCGCTCGGATCGCCTGCGGGCGCTCAGCCAGGACGCGGGCGGCGACTATGCCGACCTGGATTTCCTGCGCAAGGAACTGCTGGACGCGCGCCGCCTGTGCGTCCTGCATGGCTGGCCGATCATCGACGTCACCCATCGCTCGATCGAGCAGACCGCCGCGCTGATCATCGAGATGCTTGAGAAGCGCGCGAGTGGTCACCCCTAGCAGCCCGGCGGCCAGGGGGGCAATGACGCGCCTGTGGCGGCGGCTCGGGTTTGCTGTGTGTTGCCCGGAATTCGTCCGGCCCTGACCCGCGCGTCGCGCCGCCATGGTTCCCGCAAGGCCAAACGCAATGAGTACCGGAAAGAGCGCTTTGCCGCGGTCAAGCCGCCAACTGAAGCAGATTCGCGCGTCCTGCCGGGCGATGGTCAGGCGGCGTGCGGTGGTTTCGGGTGGCATGACGCTGATCCCGGTCCCGGGGATCGACATTGCAGGCGACTTCGGTATGTTGCTTGAGTTGATCCCGTCGATCAACAGGCAGTTCGGGCTGACTCCCGAGCAGATCGACCAGCTCGACGGCCGGCATCAGGTGTTGATCTATGCGATGGTGAAGAAGGTCGGCAGCGACCTGGTCGGGCGGGCGATCACGCGGCAGTTGGTAGCGGCGGCGTTGAAGAAGGTCGGCGGCCGCATCGCGGCGAAACAGGCGCTGAAATACCTGCCCGTCGCCGGGCAGGTCGCGGCGGCTGCGCTCAGCGTGACGGCGATGTTGTATCTTGGCAATGCGCATATCGACGCCTGCTTCGCGGTTGCTCGAGAGGCGGTCGACGCCTGAGGGCAGGTCGGCCGCCACCGGAGAGAGAGGCACCAAGGCACGCGACGATCGGAGTGCAGCTGCCTTCGAGCGCGGCTGTTGTAGCCACGTCGCAAATGCAGCCGCGTCCTGCCTCGCCTTCCGGGATTATGGATTGCCTGCCGGCGCGCCGCGCCGCGACACCGGCGGACGCCGCACGGCAAGCATCGTACAGTCGTCGTTGAGCAACTCCGAGGCGGTAAAGCTGGCCACTTCGCGGCGCACGCCGTCCAGCAGTTCGGGCAAGGGACTCGATCCGGCGCGGTTCAGGATGGCAAGGCAGCGGTCTTCGGAGAACTCGTCGCCGGCGCTGTTCTGTGCCTCGGTCACTCCGTCCGTGTAACAAAACAGCACGTCGCCGGGAAGCAGCGCGTGTTCCAGCGCCGAGTAGCGCAATCCGGGATAGGCGCCGATCAGCGCGCCTTTGGGGATGGCCAACGGCGCGGTCCGTCCGGCGGCGGAAAGCAGCGGTGCGCAATGCCCGCCATTCGAGTAGAGCAAGCTGCCGCTGCCGACATCGAGGAAGCCGCAGAACAGCGTGACGAAAATGTTTGCGTCATTGCCGATGCACAATCGGTCGTTCAGCGTTTCAAGCAATTTGTCGGGTTGCAGCGTATTCATCGCCAGAACGCGCAGCAGGCCGATGGTCCGCGCCATGAACAGCGCCGCGGCGACGCCGTGGCCGGAGACATCGCCGATGCACAGGAACAGCAGATGATCGTCGACAAAAAAGCCGTCGAAGAAATCGCCCCCGATGTCGGATGCCGGTTCCATCAGGCCGCAGGCCTCGATGTCGTGTCGCTCCGGAAACAGCGGGCGTTGCAGCGGCAGCATGCTGGCCTGCAACTGCCGGGCGACGTCGAGTTCCTTCCTGAGATGGATCAGTTCGAGCTGCTGCCGCTGCGCCTGAAGGGCCAGTTCGTTGGTCTTGCGCATGCGTTCGGCCAGCGTGATCATCAGGTTGCCGGCCACCCCCGGCAGCGCCATGAGCTGATGCCAGAACACCTCCCGCGACAGCCTGAGTACCCTGGCATCGGTTACCGCTATCACCAGCGCCGATACCGGTTTGGCGTCGATCGCCGAAAGCTCGCCGACGCATTCGCCGGCGGCAATCGAAATGGCGATGTCGGCGCCCAGATTGGCGTTCAGATGGGCGGCGATTTGGCCTGACAACAGGATATAGACGTTGTGGTTGGCCTCGCCGGGTTTGAGCAAGGGTGTTGCCGCGGGCAACAGCAGTACCTCGCAGTCGCCCAGGATCTCGCTAACGGTGGCTTCGTCCGCGCCGCGAAACAGCGGGATCCAGCCGATCCGCAAATGGCGCTGGTCGCCTCCTCGTTGGCGCCCGCCGGTGGGGCGTTCCACCGATCGCCGGTCCGGTCCACGGCGAAAGCGGACGCGCGGCAGGCTTTCGATATCCATCCCGGCTATTCCGTCCAAAGCACGCCCATGCCGAAGCGGTTGCGCTGCTCGCTGTGGCGATAGCTCAGTTGATCGGCATAGCTGCGGATCATCACCAAGCCGAGTCCGCCGGGCTCGGCGTCGGCCAGCGTGGCGGGTCTCGGCGGTAGCGAGAAGGCCAACGGATCGAACGCCGCGCCGGCGTCGGAGATTGTCACCGTAGCCACGCCGCAGTCTTTGTCGCGGCGCACTTCGAGCTCCAGGCCGATCGGCAACGACAGGGCGGTGGCGCCACCGTGCGTGATGATGTTCGCCAGAACCTCGTTCACGCAGGCGTCAAGGCGCGCGATGCGATCAGCCGGAACTTTGCGTTCGCGGCAGGTCCTTTCGAGCCAGGCGGAAGCGCGCCGAAACTCGTCCGCATCGGCGCGGATCGAGAGTTCGGCCACCGGAGCGACTACGGGCGTCGTGAATCCTCGCATCAGGCAAGCGCGGCCTGTTCCGCCGCGGCCGCATCGGCGAACATCGGAATCAGGGCGTCGATGCCGGTAATTTCCAGGGTCATGGTGACCGAGGGGTTGTCGCTGACCAGCAGCACCATCTTCCCGCCGCGATTCTGCAAGGCCTTGGCGTTGGCGATCAGGGAACGAATGCCGATCGATGCCAGAAAACTGACCCCGCTAAGGTCGACGATCACGCAGCGCTTGGCGGAGGCGGCGAGCGCGGCAAATTGCGTCGCTATGGCGTCGGTGCCGGCAATGTCCAGACGTCCGGAGATCGATATCCGGCGAAATTTTTCGTTGATGTCTTCGTGGCTGATGGGCATGGCCGCTCCGATCAATTTTGGACTTGGAATCGGAATGGATGATACAGCGCTTTGTCGCGGTGGATTGCGGCCAGGGCGCGCCGTTCGCCGGCTGGGGCGAGGTGCACGGCGTCGGGGATGCCGGCGGGGCCCTGCCGGCAGGCGCCGGAAACCGGCTCGAAGCCCTTCCCGTCAAGACGTTGCGGCAGGCTGGGTGAGCATGGCCAGGCTGTGCGCGGCGAGATCGAGGCTGCCTTCCACGTTGGCCATCGCCGGTTGACCCGCCGGGTCGCAAGCGGTGTCGATCACTGTCGCCCATTGGCCGGCAAGCAGTTTGAAGCGGGCCGCAGCAACCCCAGGGTTGATCAGGCACAGCAGCAACGGACCGTCCGCGGCAACCGGACTGAGCATGAAGCCGAAGGCGCGATGCGATGGGTCTATCCATTGCGCGGCGGTCAAGGGGTTGCCATCCGGGCCCAGCCAGACCACATCGCCATGGCGGCCGTGGACGACGTTGCCCGACAGCCAGTCGGCGTGGCGCAATTGCGGAAACTCGCGGCGCAGCCGGATCAGCCGGCAGACGAAGTCGATCAGCGCCTGGTCGGCGTTGGCCCAGTCGTACCAGTTGATTTCGTTGTCCTGGCAATAGGCGTTGTTGTTGCCGCGCTGGCTGCGCCCCAGTTCGTCGCCGCCGAGCAGCATCGGCACGCCCTGCGAGCACAGCAGCGTGGCCAATAGCGCCCGCTGCAGGCGCGCACGCAATTTCAGCACTTGGACCGCGTCACACTCGCCCTCGAACCCGCAGTTCCAGCTCAGGTTGTGGCCGTGGCCGTCGCGATTGTCCTCGCCGTTGGCCTCGTTGTGCTTGTAGTCGTAGGTGGTCAGATCGTGCAGCGTGAACCCGTCGTGCGCGGTGATGAAGTTGATGCTGGCGCGCGGCTTGCGGCCCTGATGACGGAACAATTCGCTCGACGCACAGAGCCGTCGCGCCAATTCGCCCATGGTGGCGTGTCCGCGCAGCCAGAAGTCACGCGCGGTGTCGCGGTAGCGGTCGTTCCACTCGCTCCAGCCGGACGGAAAATGGCCGAGCTGGTAGCCGTCGGGGCCGATGTCCCAGGGCTCGGCGATCAGTTTGACGCCGGCCAACACCGGGTCCTGGCGCACCGCGTCGAGAAAGCCGCACTGGGCGTCGAAGCCATGGTCTTCGCGCGCCAGCGTCACCGCCAGGTCGAAGCGAAAACCGTCGACATGCATTTCCGTCACCCAGTAGCGCAATGAATCCATCACCATCTGCAGCACGCGCGAATGGCTCAGGTTGAGCGTGTTGCCGCAGCCGGTGAAATTTTCCGGGTAGCGTGGCTGGCCGGGCTGCAGGCGGTAATAAGCCTGGTTGTCGATCCCGCGAAAGCACAGCGATGGGCCGTTTTGATCGCTTTCGGCGGTGTGGTTGTACACCACGTCGATAATCACCTCGATCCCGGCGGCATGCAGCGTGCGGACCATGGCCTTGAACTCGTCCGCCGCCGCTCGGCCGTCGGCGCCCCCTTGGCAATAGGGGTGGAGAGCGAAAAAGCCGATCGTGTTGTAGCCCCAGTAGTTTTTCAGGCCCAGTTCCAGCAGATGGCGTTCGTCAAGATGAAAGTGCACCGGCAGCAGGTTGACCGCCGTCACGCCCAGCCGGGTCAGGTGCGCCAGGGCCGGCGGCGACACCAGGCCGGCATAACTGCCGCGCAGCTCCGGCGCAATTTCCGGGTGCGTCTGGGTAAAGCCCTTGACATGTACTTCGTAAAGGACGGTTTCGGCCCAGGGGGTTCGCGGCGGACGATCATTCCCCCAGTCGAAGTCGTGATGCACGACGCATGATTTCGGTACGGCGGCGGCGTTGTCGCGGGTATCGCGCTCGTGCAAATAGCGATCGGCATCGAAGTACATCTCCGCCGCCTCAACCCCGCCGACGATCGCCCGCGCGTACGGGTCGAGCAGCAACTTGTTGGGGTTGAACAGGCAGCCTTGTTCCGGCTGGTAGGGACCATCCACGCGGAAACCGTACAACTGCCCGGGGGCGAGTCCGGGCAGGTAGCCATGCCACACCTGGTCGGTCCAGTGCACCAGCTTGACGCGTGCCGTCTCCTGCTTGCCGTCGGCGTCGAACAGGCACAGTTCGACGCTCTTGGCATGTTCCGAGAACAAGGCGAAATTGACGCCGGCGCCATCCCAGTGCGCGCCCAGGGGACAGGGACTCCCCGCTTGCATGGCCGGGGAAGCTGCGGTGTTCACATTGGCTGTGTCAGCATTGATTGAGTTCACTGTTAACAATTCCATAAGAGTTTCGCCATGGCCGCGGCTTGGCCGATTGCGAAAGCCCGGGCCGAGAGGCTCCGGTAGGGCCTTCCCTGGATGGCGGGAGGGGCGGCGGTGATGCGCATGCGTGTTTGCCTCTTGCGGGTGTTTCAAGCAGGTGGCCGGAAGCATTTTGGCCGCAAGTATTGTTGATCTGCGCAAGCCGGTCAAATACTAATTTCTTCCGCGCACGCTGCCTGCGCCGCGCCGCCCGGTCAAGCGGCGAATTGGAGGCGCGCCAGGTGGGCGTAGAGGCCGTCGGCGCGTACCAGTGCGCTGTGGCTGCCGGTCTCGACGATGCGTCCGTGATCCATCACGACGATGCGGTCGGCGCGCTGCACCGTGGCCAGGCGGTGGGCGATGACCAGCGTGGTGCGATTGCTCATCAGCTTTTCCAGTGCGGCCTGGACCAGGCGCTCGCTTTCCGCGTCGAGCGCCGAGGTGGCTTCGTCGAGCAGCAGGATCGGACGATCGGCGAGCAGCGCGCGGGCGATCGCGATGCGCTGGCGCTGCCCGCCGGAAAGCCGCACGCCGCGCTCGCCCAGGTCGCTGTCATAGCCTTGCGGCAGGCGCCCGACGAACTCGTCGGCATGGGCCGCGACGCAGGCGGCGCGCACTTCCTCCACGCTGGCCTCGGGGCGGGCATAGCGGACGTTTTCCAGCACGCTGGCGGCGAAGATCACCGCCTCCTGCGGCACCAGCGCGATGCAGCGGCGCACCGCCAGCGGGTCGGCGGCGGCGAGCGCCACGCCGTCGAGGCGGATTTGCCCTGATGCGGGATCGTAGAAGCGCAGCAACAGTTGGAACACTGTGGTCTTGCCGGCGCCCGAGGGGCCGACCAGGGCCACGCTTTCGCCCGGCGCCACAGCCAGGCTGAAGTCGGCCAGCGCCGGCGTGTCCGGTCGCGACGGGTAACGGAAGTTCACCGTCTCGAAGACGATGTCGCCGCGCGCTCGCGCCGGCAGCGCCACCGGATGCGCCGGCAAGCTGATCTCGGGTTGCGCCGCAAGCAGTTCCAGCAGGCGCTCGGTGGCGCCGGCGGCGCGCTGCAGGTCGCCCCAGGATTCCGACAGGGCGCCGACCGAGCCGGCCACCAGCGCCGCGTAGAAGACGAAGGCCGAGAGCTGTCCGGGGGTGATGCGGCCGGCCAGCACGTCGTGGCCGCCGACCCAGAGGATCAGCGAGATCGCGCCGAACACCAGCACGATGACCGCGACCACCAGTGTTGCCCGGTTGCGGATGCGTGCCAGCGCGGTGGCGAAGCCGCGTTCGATCAAAGCCGCGAAGTCGTGCCGGTCGGCGTCCTCATGGCCGTAGGCCTGGACGATGCGGATTTCATGGATGGTCTCGTCGATGCGGTTGCCCAGGTCCGCCACGCGGTCCTGGCTGATGCGCGACAAGCGCCGCACGCGCCGGCCGAACAGGACGATCGGCGCCACCACCAGCGGCACGCCGCCGAGCACCAGCAGCGTCAGCTTCAGGTTGGTGGTGAACAACATCGCCAGCCCGCCGATCAGCAGCAGGATGTTGCGCAGCGCGATCGACAGGCTGGAACCGATGGCGTTTTCGATCAGCGTCGTGTCGGACGTCAGCCGCGAAATCACAGCGCCGGTGCGACCCTCCTCGAAATACGAGGGTGGCAGCGCCAGCAGGTGGTCGAAGACGCGCCGCCGCAGGTCGGCCGTGACGCGCTCGCCCAGCCAGGAGACGTTGTAAAAGCGCGTGTAGGTGGCCGCCGCCAGCAGTGCGATGATGCCGAACATCGCCAGCAGTGCGCGATCCAGCCAGGCCGGGTCGCCGGCGGCGAAACCGCGGTCGATTACCGCGCGCAGGCCCTGGCCGACGCCGAGCATGGCCAGGGCCGCCACGACCAGCGCGATCGCGGCGAGCAGCACGCGGCCGCGGTAAGGCCTGAGCAGGTCGATGACGACTCGGGTCGGGTTCTTCAGGTCCTGGTTCATGGGATTGACGGGTGATTTCGGGGGCTGCCGCGCATTGTAGGCCGCGATGCGCGCAGGCTATAGTACGGGTTCATTCTTCGCCCAAGGAGCGCAACATGACTTCCCTTCCCCTGACTTCCCTCGTCACCTTGTTCGTGCTGCTGCTGATGGTCGGCACGGCGATGAATGTCGGGCGCGCAAGGGCCCTTCATGGCGTCAAGGCCCCCGCGACGACGGGACATGAATTGTTCGAACGCGCCTTTCGCGTGCAGATGAACACCCTGGAGTCGGCCGTGGTGATGCTGCCGGCGCTTTGGCTGTATGCCGGACTGATTGACGATCGCGGTGCCGGACTGATGGGCCTGATCTGGCTGGTCGCCCGCGTCTGGTATGCGCTGGCCTATTTGAAGGAGCCGGCCAAGCGCGGGGGCGGCTTCGGTCTGTCCTTCCTGGCCTTCGCCGGTCTCTGGCTGGGCGCGCTATGGGGCGTCGCAAGAGTGCTGATGCGCTGACCTGCGAGGTCGCCGCCGCAGGGCGTGTGTTTGATGCCTTGGGCGCCAGCGACGCGACGCACAGCCTGCTGGCACCGAGCCACCGGCGCGGTCAGAACCCCGGACTACGCCGGCTGCGCAGCGCCGCTTGAGTCCCTCCGCCGGCGAGGCAAGAACTCACTTCACGGCAAAGCAGTAGAACAGCCCGTCACCGCCCGTGGGGCGCACTTTCTCCTGACTGCAGCCAAGTGTCGGATGGGTCGAATTCCAGGAGCTGGCCCAAGCCGCGTCGATGGGGCCCGACCGATCGTGATGGCCGGTCATCGCCGAACCCTCGGCCCCGCCCTTGGTCCAGTTACCGCAGGTCATGTCGGGAAACGGGGCGCCCGGAAAGGCCGTGCCGTCGGCGCGCGAGCCGGTCAGCATGTCGTGTTTGTTGGGCTTCTCGCTGCGGCCGTTTACCAGCTGACCGGTTTCGTCCAATGCCGTTTGCTTGTTGAGGTTGTTGTCCGCCGAGTGCAACTCCTCTACGCTGCGCGCGATGACTATGCCCTTGGCGTTCTGCCAGGGCCCTTTGCCGATGCGGTCGCGCGCATTGACGAAGTTCGGATCGCTCAGTTTCGGTGCTTGCGTACTCAGGTAGGCATGCCAGATGCGATCGCCGGCACCCGCGGCCTGCGCGAGGGATTGGCAGTGGCGGTCTGCCCCTTCGAGGCCGCCGAGGTCACCGCCCTTGCCGGGGCCGGCGCTGGTCACAAAAAACGTCATGTCCTTGGGACCCGGCGGGGTGCTTGCGCAGCCGACCAGCGCGATAATCCCGGCCGCAGCCAGCCAAGCCCTTCCGACTTTGCTTTGCATCACACTCTCCTCTCGGCTCCCGTTGGTTGAACAGCGAGTTGCGGGGCAGCGCAACTCGCAGCTGCTCTTGTGCCGGTCAGCGACTCAAGACGAATCTTGCGGCAAGCACCTGGCATCGTCAATGAATTGTTCGGGCGCAAGCGCTGGCCCAGGTCAGTACTGCACGCCCAGCGCCTCGCAGAGAAACTTCATCAATGGCGCCGCCGCGGCGAATCGCTGCGCCGCGAGCTTGGCCAGGCTCGGCCCGGCGACTTCGGCGGCGGCCAGGGGGGCGAGGGCGATGAAGTCCTTGCGCTTGAGATCCTCGAGCGCCGGATGGTCTGCCGCGTAACCGCGCGGCGGGCGCGTCAGGCTGTCGCCGGCCAGCGCCCAGTGGGCGGCGAACTTCCTGTCGTCGCGCACGGCGAACCAGCGCTCGGGCTTGGCCGCGACCAGATCGCGGATGTGCCCCAGCATCTCGGCCTCGGGATGCCAGCAGCCGGCGCCGAAGAAGCAGCCGTCGCTCGCGATGTGCAGGTAGAAGCCCGGGGCGTGCACGTCCCTGCCCAGCTCGTGGCGGAACTGGATGCCGACGTTGGTCTTGTACGGGCTCTTGTCGCGGGCGAAGCGCGTGTCGCGGAACACCCGCATCAGCGAGCCGCCCATCTTGCGCGGCTCGGCGCGGAAATGCGGGGCGAATTTCGCCAACTGCGGCGCCATCGCCGTGATGAACTCCAGCGCCGGTTCGCGCACCAAGGCTTCGTAGCGCGGTTTGTTGGCCTCGAACCAGGGCCGCTCGTTGTTGGCGGCCAATTCGTCGAGAAAGCTGAAGGTGGCGGTGCTGAACATGGCGGATCCTCCCTCCTGCAATGCGGCGGCTTCAGGCCGCCGCGGGTTGCTTGGTCCCCAGGCGGCGGTCCAGCCAGTGGTCGATCTTGGTCGCCGCCGCGGCCCATTGCGGTTCCATGATCAGCATGTGGCCGGCGCGCGGAATGACGCAGGTCTCCGCGTTCCAGCCGCAGGCGGTGAAGTGCAGCATGTTGGCCGGGAACAACGCATCGAGCTCGCCGCCGATGACCAGAGCCGGGATCTTCGGGTTGCTCTTCGGCGGACGCCAGGCCAGGGCCATCATTTCGAGCACGGCGGTGAGCGACTCGTCCTGAATCAGGGGCTGGAATGCGGCAAACTGTTCATGAGTCACGTCCGGCGAAAAGTACACTTCGCGCATAACCCGGATGGTGTTGTCGGTGTAGTTGCCCTCGATCGCGCGGAAGGCTTCCACCATGAAGTCCGGCTGCGTGCGGGCCATTTGCACGCCGCAGCCCCAGAGCCCGGTGGTCGGCACCGGGGCGATCATGATCAGCGCCGCGGCCGAAGCCTTTTCCAGGTAGCGCTGCAACACCAGCGCGCCCATCGAGTGGCCGATCAACACCGGCGGCGCCGGCAGGTCCGCAACCAGTTGGGCGACATCCGCGGCGTAATGATCCAGGTCGTAGCGGTCCAGGTCCTCGCCGCCTTCGCTGGCGCCGTGTCCTGACAGATTGATCGCGTGGCAGTGGTAGCCCAGATTGCGAAAGTAGGGCAGGAAGTTCGCCTCCCAGCACCCGGCATGGACATAACCGCCATGCACGAAAACCAGCGGCGGATGCCCGTTATGCCTTGCCGGCGCATGGTGCAGCGTATGCAGCTTGCGTCTTTTCATGATCAGGCCTCGATGAAGCGCAATGTCTTAGGATACCTCGAACCGGGGCCGTGGCGCTATGTCGCGCCGGCTCGGCAAAGAATCCCGCCGCGCGTTGCGCCGGGCTGTTTCGTCATGTCGAGCTTGGCGTCCGCAGTGTCTGCCGCGACGATGACCGGTTTGCCGATTGCCCGGCAATTCAACGCGCTGGCTCGCTGGGTCACGATGGTGTCCTCCCGGAAAGAAGCTGCAAGGTCCTGTTTCGCGGGGTCGGCAGGTCTCTGAACCACTGGCCGGACAGATCATGATGTGCGCGTAAGCTCGACGAAGCGCTGCAGATGGCTGTCGGTATCGCCGAAGTTCATTTCGATCGCGGTCAGGCGCTTGAACCAGTGGCTGACGATCAGCTCGTCGGTCATGCCCATGGCGCCGTGCAGTTGTACCGCGTTCTGCGCGATGTGGCGGCAGGCCTGGCCGATGGTCACCTTGGCCGCCGAGAGAGCGTGTTGACGGGAATTCTTCGCGGCCTCGGTGCAGCGCCGGGCGGCCAGGTAGCTCATCGAGCGGGCCTGCTCCAGGTGCAGCAGCATGTCCGCCATCCGGTGTTGCAGCGCCTGGAAGCGCCCGATGGGCTGGCCGAACTGGCGACGGGTCTTCAGGTACTCGGTGGTCGCCGCGAGGGTGGCTTCCATGATGCCGACGGCTTCGAAGCACAGCGCGGCGAGTCCCACGTCGAGCGCGGCCTCGATCGCGTCTTGCGCTTCGGCCTGCGTTTCGCCGGCATCGATCTTCGTCGCGGCGGCGTCGTTCAATACGATATCCGCCGCACGCTGGCCGTCGAGCGTCGGGTAGTCGCGCCGGCTGACTCCGGCGTCACCGGAGGCCACCAGGAAGACCGCCACACGACCGTCGTCGAGCCGCGCCGAAACCAACAATTGATCCGCGGCGCCGCCGTGGGCGACTACTGCCTTGTGGCCGTTCACGGCATAGCCGTCGCCCTTGCGCGTCGCCAGGGTGTCGATCCGCGTTGCGGCGCGGTGCGCACCCGGCTCGAAATGCGCCAGCACGACGATCGCGGCGCCGGTGGCGATGCGCGGCAGCCACTCGGCCTGGACATCGGCCGTGGCCAGACGGCACAGCAACGCTGGAGCGATCACCGCTGCGGCCAGGTAGGGTTCGAGCAGCAAGCCGGCGCCGAAGGCGTTCATTACCAGCCCGGTTTCCAGAGGCCCGTAGCCGAGACCGCCGTGCGTTTCGTCGATGTTGAGCGCCAACACGCCAAGATCCGCCAGGGCCTGCCACGACTCGCGGCTCCAGCCCGACGCCGAATCGCGTATGGCGCGGCGCTTCTCGAAGCCGTAGTCGCGGGCGACAAAGCGCCGCACGGTATCGGCCAGCGCGCGTTGGCCTTCGTCGAGGTTGAAGTCCATGCGTCGACCTCAGAGCCCCAGGATCATCTGCGCGATGATGTTCTTCTGGATTTCGTTGGAGCCGCCGAAGATCGACAGCTTGCGCAGATTGCAATAGCCGACGCCGAGCGAGGCCGCGTGGTCCGGGCCAAGATCCTCCTGGCGCAGGGGCAGGGCATCCATGCCGGCCGCCTGCATCATCAGTTCCGCGATGGCCTGCAGGATCTCGGTCCCCTTGATCTTGAGGATCGAGGCTTCCGGGCCAGGCGCCCGCTTCGCGTGCTCGGCGGAAATGACGCGTAGATTGGTGATCTCCAGCGCCATCAGGTCGATTTCCACCTGCGCCACCCTGGCGGCGAAGAGTGGCTCGTCGAGCCGGCCTGCGGTTGCGGCGATGCGTTTCAGGCGCGCCAGTTCGCGCTTGGCGATGCCGACGCCGGCGATGTTGGTGCGTTCGTGGCCGAGCAGGAACTTGGCGTAGGTCCAGCCCTTGTTCTCCTCGCCGACCAGGTTCTCCACCGGAACCCTGACGTTTTCGAACCAGACTTCGTTGACCTCGTGGATGCCGTCCAGGGTGGCGATGGGGCGTACGGTCACCCCCGCTGTCTTCATGTCCACCAGCAGGAAGGAGATGCCGCGTTGCGCCTTGGCTTCCGGATCGGTGCGGACCAGGCAGAAGATCCAGTCCGCATACTGGCCGAGCGTGGTCCAGGTCTTTTGCCCATTGACGATGTAGTGATCGCCCCCGGCCGCGGTGACGCGCTCCGCGCGGGTTTTGAGCGATGCCAGGTCGGAGCCGGCGCCAGGCTCGGAATACCCCTGCGCCCACCACTCCTCAGCCGAAATGATCTTCGGCAGAAAGCGCTGCTGCTGCGCCCGGTTGCCGAAGGCCATGATCACCGGCGCCACCATCCTGGTGCCGAAAGGGATCAGCCGCGGCGCACCGGCGGCCGCGCATTCCTCCTCGAATATGTACTGCTGCACCGGGGTCCAGCCGGGGCCGCCGAACTCCTTCGGCCAGCCCGGGCCGCCCCAGCCGCGCTGATGCAGGGTGCGTTGCCAGAGCGCGTGCTCCTCGCGTGCGAGCTGCACGCCGTTCATCACCTTGCGGCGTATCCCGGCGGGCAGATGCTGCTGGACAAAGGCGCGCACCTCCTCGCGGAAGGCGCTTTCGTCGGGGCTGAAGTCGAGGTTCAGGGGTTTGTCCGTTGTCTAGGCGGTCGCCGGGGCGGCGCCGATCGGCACGATCGTCCCTTGTGCCGTGGCGCAAATCTTCTCGCCGCCACCGTCCAAGGTGAAAATGTCGCAGCGGCAGACCGCCTGTGTCTTGCCGGCGTAATGCACCGTGGCGCGGGCGATCAGGGTGTCGCCGAGGGCGGGGCGGAGGTAGTTGATCTTGAATTCGGAGGTGACCACGTCGTAGCGTTGCAGTCCGCCGGCACCGGCGTAGGTCAAGGCATTGTCGGCCAGGTAACTCACCACGCCGCCGTGCACGAAGCCGTGCTGCTGAAGATGCTCCGCGCGTACCGCCAGCCTCAGCTCGGCGCTGCCCGGGTCCAGAGCGTTCAATTCCGTGCCGAGCAGTACGCTGAAGGGTTGTTGTTTGAGGATCTGGCATCCGCGATTGAAAAGCTCGCTGCTCATGCGGATCTCCCTGGTGAGTACTTCCGGGTGGCGTTTCAAAACCGCTATGCAGAATAACGCGTCGTAAAGGCAATCCAGTCCGGATTCTTCTATGGCTGCCTCGAAAAGTCAATAAGTCCAGCCTTTTACAGCGAAATGGCAGACTCGCCGGGGCATTGAGGCCGCCGGTCTTTCTTGACGCGCCGCCGCCTGTTGTGCCACGATGCGGAACACAATCCGAGTCTTGGAATGCCGACTCGCAGGCGCAGGGTTGGCGGCGGTGGCGCCCCAGTCGAGTGAGTACCGCGCCGCCCCTCGCGCGCCAGGCTCTAAACAAGGAGGGTCATGAAAAAGCAGACCAAGGTCGCGGCGGCTCCCGCGACGCCTGTGGCCACGGTCGCCGGCAAGGAGGATCGCCATTTTGTCACCGCGCTGGCACGAGGCCTCGGCGTGCTGTCCTGCTTCAAATCCGGCGAGAAAATGCTTGGCAATTTGGAAATCGCCCAGCGCTGCAAACTGCCAAAATCCACGGTCTCGCGCCTGGCCTACACGCTGACCAAACTCGGCTATCTGGTGTATGTCGAGGACAACGGCAAATACCGCCTGGGTAGCGCGACGCTGGCGCTGGGCAGCGCCATGCTGGCACGCCTGGATGTGCGCGATCTGTCGCGACCGCTGATGCAGGAACTTGCCGACTTCGCCAAGGCCATGGTTTCATTGGGCAGTCGCGACCGCCTTTCGATGATCTACGTCGGAAATGCGCGCAGTTCGTCGGCGCTCACCCTTTCCCTCGATATCGGCTCGCGCATACCGATCGCCACCACCGCGATGGGCCGCGCCTATCTGGCGGCGATCCCCGAACGCGAACGCGGCGACATCATGGAGCGGATCCGCGAACTCGACGAAGTCGCCTGGCCGGCGCTCCGCAAGGGTATCGAGCAGGCGCTGAAAGAGTATCGCGAACTCGGCTGCGTCACTTCGCTCGGCGAATGGCAGGCCGATGTCAATGCCATCGCCGTGCCGCTGCGTCCCGGCGGCGGCCTGCCGCCGATGGCGATCAACTGCGGCGGCCCGGCGTTCACCCTGTCCGGGGACTTCCTGCTGGGCGAAGTGCGACCGCGCCTGATCGAATTGGTGGGGCAGTTGGAGGCTTCGCTGGGGGCGCGCCCAACGCCCGGCGGCCCTTCCGCTTGAGACCAGGATCGGCGTTGCGGGGAACACGCCCATCCATGTCAATGAGGTACAGCTTGGTCTCACCCTGCCACACTTCGCCGTTGCAATCTGTCGCCAGCGTCTGTCGCCCGCGCATTTGGCTTTCGCCGCCCGGGCCCCCGCCGTACGCACCGCAAGGCGGTGTCGCGGCGGGTTTCCTTGATGAAGTCGTAGCGGCCGAGTCGTTTGGAAGCGTGGATCATGCGCATGCGGTTTGCATGAAGCGACTCGATGCCGAGTCGCTCGCGGCGACCAGGCAGCGCCTGCGCCGCCCTTTGCCCGACGCACCCGGGCGGGCCATCGACGGAGAGATCCCGGGTTGGTCGTCGCGCCTGCTTCAGCCACGCCAAAGCTGGTGGCGCGGTGTGCTCGAAAACCTGCGACCACAGCCCCGCGGCCGCTTGTGGCGGATGGACTGTTCGGGCCCCGGCCTTGAAGAACTATCGCCGTTCGGGTGGCAAACCCGCGAGCGCCGCCACCAGCCGGGCATACGATTGCAAGTCCACGGGCCGGTGCTTGATCGTTGCGCTCGCCGGATCCTTGCCCAGATAGTTGTCGTTGTGCCAATTCGTCGATGGTCGGATGGGCCGGGGAACAAAACCGCCGCCGCAAT
>WBZP01002155.1_pt2 | contig 15774 bp, 14 predicted proteins | sample 5204301 | NCBI WGS metagenome assembly WBZP01 (sample SAMN12412401, study PRJNA552823) | activated sludge metagenome | isolation source: activated sludge from nitrification reactor of wastewater treatment plant... | place: USA: Pennsylvania | collected 2017
TATTCGTCAATGGGTCACAGCGGTCTGCCTATGTGACGCGAGCAGAAATACAGGCATGTGACTAACCCGTATTGATCTGCTGATTCCCGCCTTCGGCGGGTGACTTCAGTCGGCCAGCCGGCCGGCACTTTCAATCAACCCGTGCGGGTGCGCTTCCCGCATGGGCGGCGCGTCTCCGCATGTTCCGTTCACGCATTGGAGACGATCATGACAATCATCGATACAACCCCTCCCGCAGCGCAGGCGCTGCCCAATCCGGCCGAATTCTCGCTCGGCGACTTCGTGGCCACCTTCGGCGACTCCTTGCTCGATGCGGTGCGCAGTCAGAACCCGCCGGTCTATGACGGCAAGCCCTGCGCCGCGCGGAGCGCGGTAATGGACACCTTGTTGCGCAAGCCCTTTCCGGCGCAACGGGAAGTCGTCCAGGCGGTCACCGCGCTGCTGTGCGATGCCGGGGAGCCGGCCGCGATCATCAACGGCGAGATGGGCACCGGCAAAACCCTGATGGCGATTGCCGCTGCCGCGGTGATGCACGCCGAAGGCCCGCAGTACGCCAGGACACTGGTGATCTCGCCGCCGCATCTGGTCTATAAGTGGCGTCGCGAAATCAAGCAGACGGTGCCCGGCGCGCGGGTCTGGATCCTCAACGGACCCGACACGCTGCGCAAGCTGCTCAGTCTGCGGGCGATGCGCGACAAGCCACAGACCCCGGAGTTCTTCATCCTCGGCCGTGTGCGCATGCGCATGGGCTTTCATTGGCGAGCGGCCTTCGTCGAGCGGCGCACGATCTATCGCGACGACTTCGGCGGGGTGCATCGGGCACGCTACGCGGCCTGCCCGGATTGTGGCGAGTATCTGACGCATCAAATGGTCGACGGGACGGACACGCCCCTGTCGCCGGAAGGGGCAAAGATCGCCCTCAATGCCAACCGGGAGTCCTGCCGCGCCTGCAATTCGCGTCTGTGGACCCTGATTCATAAAGGGGTGGCGGCGCGCAGCCGGCGCGACATCGTGCTCGATGCGCTCCAGCAATTGCCGACCATCGGCGCCAAGACCGCGCAAGACCTGCTCAAGCGGTTCGGTGCCGATCTGCTGGGCTCGATGCTCGAAGACAACGTGTATGAGCTTATCAATCTGATGGACGAGCAAGGCGATCTGGTGTTCACGGACCGCCAGGCCGGGCGCATCGAACGGGCGCTGGCGAACACCGAATTCGCCTTCGGTCAGGGCGACTACCAGGCCTCCGAGTTCATCAAGAGGTATTTGCCGCAAGGCTATTTCGGGCTGCTGGTGGTCGATGAGGGCCACGAGTACAAGTCGGAAGGATCGGCCCAGGGCCAGGCCATGGGGGTGCTGGCGCGCAAGTGTCGCAAGACGCTGCTGCTCACCGGCACCTTGATGGGCGGCTATGCCGACGATCTGTTCTACCTGCTCCACCGCCTGAACCCGTCGGCGATGATCGCGGACGGCTATCGCTTCAATGCCCGTGGCACGCTGGGCACCGCGTCGATGGGTTTCATGCGCGATCATGGCGTACTGGTGGAAGTGTTCAAGGAATCGGCCGCCGAGTCGCATCGCACCGCCAAGGGCAAGAACGTCGCCTCGCACATCAAGAAGGGCGCCGGTTTCGGTCCCAAGGGCATCATGCGTTATGTGCTGCCCTGGACGGCTTTCATGAAACTGGCCGATATCGAGGCCGGCATTCTGCCCGGGTACACCGAGCATTTCACGAAAGTGGAAATGAGCGATGAACAGGCAGAGGCTTACCAATCCTTGTCAACCATTCTGTCAAGCGAACTGCGCTGCGCGCTGGCCAAGGGCGATCCCACGCTGTTGGGGGTTGTCCTGCAGGTGTTGCTGGCCTGGCCCGACTGCGCGTTTCGCCACGAACAGGTTAAACACCCGCGTTCCGGGGTCACCCTGGCGTTTCAGCAAGCCGTCTTCGACGATGGCGAGCCGATGCCCAAGGAACTCGCCTTGCTCGACCTGTGCAAGCAGGAGAAGGGCAGGGGGCGCAAGGTGCTGGCCTACTCGGTCTATACGGGGACGCGCGATACCACCGCGCGGCTCAAGGTGTTGCTGGAGCGCGAAGGCCTGCGCGTGGCGGTATTGCGCGCGAGCGTGGCGGCCACCAAGCGCGAGGACTGGGTCAGCGACCAGGTCGAGCGCGGCATCGATGTGCTGTTGACCAATCCCGAGTTGGTCAAAACCGGGCTCGATCTGCTGGACTTCCCGACGATCGTGTTCATGCAGTCCGGATATAACGTGTACACGCTTCAGCAGGCCGCACGCCGTTCCTGGCGCATCGGCCAGAAGCGGGATGTAGCCGTACATTTCTTTGGATATGGCGCCACGGCCCAGATGGCGTGCCTCGAGCTGATGGCCAAGAAAATCAACGTCAGCCAGTCCACCTCCGGCGACATGCCGGAGTCCGGGCTGGACATCCTGAATCAGAACGGCGATTCGATCGAGGTCGCGTTGGCCAAGCAGTTGATTGCCTGAGTCGTAACGAGTCTTTCCACCACCCTTGCGGGGAAAGTCCCCGCAAGGGGATTCCCCGCATCTTCTCCAGGAGATGCGCAATGAACAGGAAGTTTGAAGTCAGTTATTCACTGCCCTATCGTCATTATGTGACGATCGGCGTCGAAGCCGACGATGCGGCCGGTGCAGTCGAGAAGGTTAGTGCCGCGTTCGATGACGCGACGCTATGGGACGATCTGCCGCACATGCCGATCCTCGATGACGAGTATGAGGAAGACGGCGATGCGGGGGAAGTGCTGGAGTTCGAGTGCAAGGAGGTCGACGCGCTCGTTGTGCAGCCTTCAATGCGCAAGGAGCGGCGCTTGCAAGAGGCGCAGCGGGCGTGCGCGGCATTGTTGGAGGCCTGCGCGCATCGCACTCCGTCCGATCCTGTGACGTGGTCTGACATCGAGCCCGCTTACGCGCTGGCGCTTGCGGCATGCGGGAAGGAATCCGTCGGCCACGCTGGCGCGGATGCGGAACCGACGCGGACACCCGCTGGCAATGGTGCATCCGCAAGCCTTTGCGCCAACGACGAAGTCGCCCTTGGTACACCGGGCAGGCTGGTCACGCTGGAAGGCGTCGCCATTCAGGGAACGCTTGAATCGCTCAGCGGTGTTGCCGGCATCACGTCGGCGGTCCGCAAGGAGGATGGCTCGCTGGATGTCGACTACGAAGGCGGGACCAGAATCTGCTGGGACGACCAGCGGACCCGGAAGAGTCCGGCAGGCGAAGACATCTTCGTCACTGAGGACGGTGACGAAGTGCCCGCGAATCAGGTCAAGTTGGTTTCCGGGGACTGACCAATATCAACCACCCACGAGGGGTCTCTGGCCCCTTGCGGGTCGGGACGCCTTCTTGACTTCAAAGAAGGGATTCAACATGAAAGAAAAGCCTTATATCACCATCGTCTACACCAATGGCGACGATGACGACGTTCCGGAAATCGTCGAGTTCAACATCGACGAGGCCACAGCCCGCGAGATCGTCACGCTTTCTGCTCTGGTCAAGGCCAACGGTCTCGTCGCGGTCCAGAAGCACGACCGGCGCGCCCGCTACTACCAGTACGATCCGGTCGAAAACCCGCAAGCGGCGCAAGAAGCCGGTGAGGACAACGAAGTTCGCACCAGCGAGGATTGCCTGAACGTAAGCGATGTGGAATTCTGGTTCTCGGCAACCCGCAGGCACGTCGATATCGAACTCCTGAGCGAGAAGAGGTGTATTGACCAACTGGTCGACTTCTTCGGCATCGGTGCCGAAGCAGCGGGTTCGCCTAGCGATCCAGTGGAAGATGTGGTGCGCGGCTACGGCAAAGCCAACGCGGCCGGGCTGGCCACCCTGCTGGAAGTCGATGACTGGCAGCGCATCGCCAGGCAGGAGATCGAACGCAGGGCAACCGGCATCATACAGGTGCTGGAAAGTGCCACGCTAAGAGGCATCGCGGCCGGTGAAATCGACATGCGTGCGGTGTGCCGGCAAGTGCTCGAAGAACAGGGCAGGGCGCGGCCTTGAACGCTCATGCCGGTGAGCGAGCATAAGCGCCGCTTTGGCAACGGGCTGACGAAAGCCGAAATTGGCATGGCGCCACCGCGTCCTTCGTACTATCCTGTTGTGGTATTCGCAGTCCCGCCACCGCGCAACGCGGCCGGCGCATGAGGCCAGTCAGCCCCTGCAACTGGCACGGTCGCAAGACCTGGGGTTACTTCAGTTCCACCCACCCGATCGGGAGATTGCTTCTTTCCCGATCGGGGGAAGGCGATCTTCCGTTCACTTCTCATGGAGATCGTCATGTCCGACAACGTACCCGCATTTTCCGATCGACCCGCCGATCCGGCGAAAACGGGGCGCCTCGCGCCCGGACTCACCAGTCCGGTCGAAAGCCGCCGCGCCGAGCCCGCGGTCCCGGTCGATGGTGAACCGGCCCAGCTCGACGCTGCAAAGCAGGGCCTCGCATTTCAAAGTAAGGAAGCAACGGCGTTCGTCGCTATGGTTGCCGGGCTTTGCATCTGGAGCCACACCAAGAACGATGGATCGCCGTATGCGGAAATCGAAAAGCCGTCGTGGGGTTTCGTCGACTCGCACGATTGCCTGATGAATCTGATCGAGCAAGCCCGCGCCATTCAGGCGGGCGAGCGCGATTCCGCGGGCATTGAGGGCTACGATGACCGTGCGACGGTGGCGGATCTCTACGATACGCAGCCGGCGTTCTCGGCGGCCATTCACCGCCTGATTCCGGGGTTTGAATACCCGGACTGGTCACACCGCACGATCGCGGAAGTCAAACGGCGCCTGCGTTCGGCGTAGGACCGGCGTTTCAACCATCAACCCTTGTGGGGAATCCCCACAAGGGGGTTCCCCGCCCAATCACGGAGGAACCAATCTCATGAGAAACCTATCGCTGGCGAGCGCCGTCGAAGCATGCGGCGCTCCACGCCTGATCTACCTCACCAATGCTTGCGGTGAGGCAACCGGTTTCGGCTCGGTCGAGTTGCAAGAAGCCGACTATGCCAAGGTGGCGTTCGAGCAGGGACCCGGGTATGTCCTTCCCTACCTTGCCGAGATCGACGGTGTCGCGTGTGTGCTCGGCAATCTCGAGGTCGCCTATAGAGACGACTTCTGGGGTGAGAGTGGAGCCGAGTACCCCTCGGAGGACGAAACCCGAACCTACTGCCGGGCCGCCTGCGAGTACATCCGCGCGCGGCTCACATCGACCATGCAGTTGTTGCCATTGGATGAGGGCGACCCCGGGCGAATCGTTATACAGGTCGCAATGCCGCTGAACGGGCTGGCCGACTGTGAGGCGACCCGCAACGCCCTGCGCCAGGCCTTCGGCGAAATGATCGAGTTACCGGTCGACGTGCCTGGGAACCCGAAACCTATGTCTGCCGACATACAGGCGCTGCGCGCCGCCGGCTATGCAGTGTGCGTGTTCAGCCCGGAAGAGCTGCAGGGCATTCCGAAGCGAGTGATCGAGGACGCGCTTGCAGAGCGAGGGAACGAGATCATTGCGCAAGAGAGGGGCGGCTGCGCCCCGAATCGAGCGGCCTGCAGGTGCGACGACTGCGGGTGGATCGCCCGCCCGGAAGATCTGAACGAAATCGAAAACCTTGAGGCGCGCCTTGATTACCCGATCGGTCACCCGCAGTGCGTGATGCCGGCCGGCGATTGCCCCGCGTGTGGGGCGCTTTCGTACCTGATCGAGGAATGAAACGGCTGCCCGCGCGGGCAGTAACCCCGAGGGCGTCCCATTCGGCGCCCTCTCTTTTTGGAGTACATAAAATGCTCATCCCTTTCCGCGTCACGCTGAACGAAGAAGCGGGCGACAGGTTCACGCTGGTATTCGACTGCATGGCAGAAGATGCCGGCCACGCTGCCGAGCAGGCTGAAAACGCCTATCCCGGTTGCAACGTTCTCAATTGCACCGAGTTCGTGGGCAATCTGCCGCTGAACGCCTGGCTGCGCAACCTCAAACCGGGCGATCGGGTCTGGTGGAATGATCCCGATCACCACCAGTCGTCCGGGTACTACACCATCGACCGCATCAATGGCGATGAAATCGTCTTCGATGATGCCATTCTGTTTGTGAAGAACGCCGACGGCAGCAGTGCCGAAGTGTTGGCGCGGGAGTTGTCGGCGGTCAAGCCGGAGAACCTGCAGCCGGTGACAGACGGCGACTGCGGCAATGGCGACCTGGTCGGCTATGCGGCCTCGAAAGAGGAGGCGATCGCCGTCGGCAATGCGTCATTGGTCGACGAAGTGGTCGATGCCTACCGTGTTGAGAACATCACGCTGCGCGACGGCACCCAGGTCGACAAGGCGTGGGTGGTACTGACCCACCGTATTGGCGAGAAGGCGCGCATTCGGCTCACGGTGGACGTCACTTACGATCTGAACGGGGTCGGCGCCGAGGCGATGTGCGATCGTCTCTACCGGATGTGCGTGCGCGCCATCGACCATGGCCTGCTCACCGCCGATACGGACGCGACTGTCGAGGCGTATTCGATAGACGCTGCACGGGTCGAGAAACCGCTGACTGAAGAGGAAGTCGCCGACTGGATGCGGCAACGCATCGAAAGCGGCCAACTCCACCCGGAGGACATTGCGCTTCGCCTGGCCCGTTACGGGCTCATGGAAGTGCCGGCCTTCGTCGCCGAAATGCGCGAGCGCATGGAAGTGGCAGAGGCGGGCTGAGCGGCGACGTCGCCTCGCCTACCCAATCATCAACCCTTGTGGGGAATCCCCACAAGGGGGTTCCTCACGCAATCACGGAGGAACCCATCTCATGAAAATGGCAACTGTACTGAGCCTGCGCGACAAGCGCGGTGCACCCCAGCTATGGATCGAATCGCTGGCGGTATCGCGCGCCGGGTTTGAACCGGGCGCGCGATTTTCCGTCGACGTCCGATTGACTGGCGTTGTGTTGCGCGTCGACCCCGATGGCGATCGCACGGTGTCGCGCAAATTGCGCGGCCCCTCGGTAGTGGCAGTGATCGATATCAACTCGAGCCTGACGTTGGCGCCACTGGCCGGCCACGACGCAGTGCGCGTCGTGTACGGGCAGCATTGCATTTTCGTCTCGCTGCTGGCCAGCGAAGTCCGGCGCCAGCGTCGCTTGAAGCGGCTGCAGGCGCACTTGGAAGCCGCGTCTCTGGACACTGGCGGCGTGGCGTGCGGCGGCGGGATTCTGTCCCATGCCTTGCACGCTGGCCTGGCGGATGCCGGGCTGCGCGCGCACACCCGTGTCGCCAACGAAATCCGCAGCGACCTGGTGGAGCACGCGATGGCTCACAACGACGCCTTTGACGAAGCGACCATCATGGTCAACATGCCGCTGCAGGAACTGGCCTTCGACGAGCCGGTCATGCGGCGGTTGCCCGAAGTGGACGTCCTGGAGCTTGGACTGCCATGTTCGGGTGCATCCAGCGCCGGACGGGCAAAGAACAAGCTCGCCATTCCCGAGGAGCACGAGCTGGTCGGTCATCTCGTCGCATCGGCTATTGCGGTCATTGCCCGTCTGAATCCGGTCGCTTTGTTGATGGAGAATGTGCCGTTGTATGCCCACAGCGCGTCGGCGGCGATCCTGCGAACCACGTTGCGCGATATGCGCTATGACGTGCAAGAGTGTGTGCTGCTGGGTACCGACTGGGGTGAGCTTGAAGCGCGCCAGCGCTGGTATCTGGTGGCCACGACGAAGGGCATCGAGTTCGACCTGGCGTCGTTGCAGCCGGGCCGCTATCCGGTGCGAACTTTGGCCGACATCATGGAGCCGATCGGGAACGACGATCCGTGCTGGAGTCCGATGCAGTACCTCAAAGACAAGGAGCGGCGCGATCGGGACGCAGGCAAGGGATTCAGGATGCAGCTCTACGGCGGCAGCGAGACCAGCATCAACACCTTGACCAAGGGACTCGCCAAACGCAGATCGACCGATCCGTTTTTTCGGCATCCAGAGAAGCCGGACTTGTTGCGGCTACCGACTGTGCGCGAGCATGCCCGCTGCAAGGGCATTCCCGAGCATCTGGTGGCAGGGCTTTGCCAGAGTACGGGGCATGAATTGCTCGGGCAGAGCGTGGTCTATCGGCCGGTTCGAGAAATCGCGCGACATCTGGGCGAAGCGCTGGCCAACTACGCGCTGACCGAGATCGCGCCTTGCCGGGTGACATACCCCTGCGCGGCGTAAAATCGCAAGCGTTGTCTCCTCCTTGACCCCGGCTTGGCCGGGGCTTTTCTTTGGTTGGAGGCGGGGCTATTCGCGGGCTGTTGAAATGATGGCACGGTCAGGAAAGCGGTTCAGTCTTGAATCCAGTGCACCGAGTCCCCCTGGCCTTTCACGACTCAAACCCGTCCGTCGAGATTCTCCAAAGCGGCCCGACCCTGAGCTACTGGTTTCCCGTATTTCGCTTCTACGAAGCAGCCGTTCGTGATCTCCGGCAGCCGGCCATGATCTGCCGTTGGCGGTGCCGTCCAATTTTTTCTCTCTGGACTCCGCTGGATGCCCGGTCTGCGGCGAGCAGTTTGAAACCTGCTTTGCCTCGACTCGGCCAAAAAGCGGTTACACGATAAGTTTCCTAAAAGCGGACTCGCGCTGTGTCCGTATGATTGGTGATTGATAAGGAGACCGGTAAAATGGCATCTGCCTGTCATCTTGTGCCTCATGGGCGATTCAGCCGAGTCCGGATCAATTACAATCACCCGGACGTTCTTGCGTTTTTCGGCAAGGGGAACATATGAGCGACTGGGACTTTCTGCACGATATGCATAGTGAGGGCTATAGCCCAGAGCAAATAGCTGATGCCGCTGCTTGTGGGTATAACCCCTGGGAGTGGAGCCCGATCCACCAGGAAGAGTTGCAGGCGTTGTGCCCACAGGATGAACCTGAGCTGGTTAGGATCTTCGAGAGCCTCGTCGAGAACGCAGTGTCTTATTTCGAACTCACAGGGCGCTACCTGCAAATTTGGGGTGAGTTGGGTGAGCTATATGCAGAAATTAAATTTGGCGTTAAGCGCCACAAACCACATACCAGAGGTTCCGATGGCAAACTTGGAAATGACTTTGTAGAGATCAAGACCATCTCCCCTGAAAAAGATGGTGGGCAAGTTCAAGTCAAACGCGCCGGAAATTTCAATAGGCTATTGGTAATCAAAATCAGCGAAAAGTTTGAGTTTGAAGGGCGCTTCATTGAACGCAAGCGGATATCAAAGGGTGAAGGAACGTATGCGAGGGTGTCTTGGTCGGCTCTCACCCCCACGAACAAAGAGCCTCAATCATGAGCACGCCTACCAAAAACTTCAAGTGGGACGATCCAACAGCCGGCTCTGCCGCCTGTTTCCTCGCCCCTCAAGCTAAACGTTGAACGGCCGCTTCGCTAGGTCGGGTTTGTCGCCTTTGGGTCGTGTGCACTCGGTGACGACTGGCTGCTTTCAGGGATCGGAATCTCACTGACTGCATTTCGGCGATCAATTCAAAGCGAGGACGCCCGCGTCGCTGAGGGAAGCAGTCGCCCCATCCGGCTACTGGCCAATATCGCGCCAGAAACTGCCCGCAACCAGCACATCCGAGAGGAGGTCAATTCGCAATGACTGCTCCCATCGAGCTCGTGTTGATGCGGCACGCGGTTTGTTCGTACGATCCAGTCCAGAGGATTGCGATGTGTGGCGAGGTCGAGGATGGCGGCCGAGCATTTCCCTTGGGCTCTCGGCCCGGAAACCTTGATTGACGTCGGCGGGCAGGCGGAGACATACTCATCATGGTGCTTTCGGTTTCCTATGGATTGCAGCCTTGTTGGCATCGCCAAACCCAATTCATCGCCAATCCGTGATGCGGCAGAAGGAACTTCCAGCGGGGTTGTTGCCTTGTTTTCCGTATGGCCACCGCAAGGCGTTCATGCTGAGCTACGACGACGCCACCGAGCACGACCGACGTTTGGTGGGCATCTTCAACCGCTTCGGTTTGCGAGCGAGTTTTCATGTCAATTCGGGCAAGCTCGGCCAGCCCGGCTACATCACGCGCCACGAACTGTGCTCGCTATATCGCGGCCATGAAGTGTCCTGCCATAGCGTCACCCATCCGTATTTGACATCCCTGGACGACGCCGTCTTGCGGCGAGAGGTCGGCGACGACAGGCGTGTCCTGGAGGATTTGACCGGGTCCAGCGTGCGCGGATTGGCGTACCCGTTCGGCGCATACGATGCGCGGGTCATGGCGCTATTGCCCGAACTGGGAATTGAGTACGCGCGCACCGCGCATTGCAGCGCGGGGTTCGCCATTCCACAGTGCTTCCTGGAATGGCATACCACATGCCATCATAATGACGCGCTGGAACTTGTCCCGGCATTTCTCAACGCGCAAGAGCGATCCCTGATGGTCATGACGGTTTGGGGTCACAGCTACGAGATCGAGGAGATGATGAGCGCTGACCGGACCAAGAATTGGCAATACATGGAGGCTTTGTGTCACACGGTGCACGACAACGCCGACGTCTATTTCGCCACGATCATCGAAGTGGTGAACTACTTGAAGGCGCTCGAGCTTGTGGATGTCGTCTCCGGTGGCCTGAGTAACAATTCGCCGCGTGCCGTATGGGTCGATTGGCACGGCAAGGTCAACCGTATCGAGCCCGGCGCCGTGTTGCAAATGCACGACTAACTACGGCCAGGGTGTCGCTGTGCCGGACTCTGATCGAGGCGCGCTCAATCTCCGAAGTCCTTCGCGGAATCCTCACGCCGAGGTCCCCGCATTGTGTGCGCGCCAGCGCCAAAAAAATACGTGGTGTTCCCGTGCTGTGGGAGGCTGGGTCCGGTCTCGATCCAGCCTTCCGAGTGCAGGTGCTCCCTGCACCGCTTTGTCGAGTACGTCGCGTTGCCCGACGGCATGATCATGTTGAAAGATGACCGGCACGGGATTGAAAGGCAGGATATGGCGTTCAGGACGATTCTTCCGCCGCGGGATCGACCACCGTACGGGGCTGACAAGGCACAAGAATGCAACTGTGTAACCCTTCCAGGTCGACCCAGGGGAAGTTTCGTGTGAAGGTTCGGCGCGCGCGATAGGGAGAATGCCGTTGGATTGCCGCCCGCGGCCTGGCCGTCGGCGCACTACTCCTCTGCAATCCCTGCAAGGATCCGTCGTCGCCTGGATCGGGGATTCGCGGACGCAAGTGCTCGAGCAGCTTTGACCGGAACCGATAGGCCGAATCTTCGGCACAACGCGATTGACTGCGGCAGTCCAAGGGAGCGATACTCCTCGCGGCCCGTCCGAAATCCTTCCTTAACTTACTATCTCGCTGGCAGATTGTTTCTGCCCCTTAAGGTCTCACCGGCAGTCGGCCAAATCGTGGGCCACAGCGCGATCTGCGGCCTGCAGCACTGAGCGCCGCATGAGGATGAAAGCCATCGCCCTGAGGGTGATTCTAGGAGAATGTCATGGCCGAACCGTTTTTGGGAGAGATCCGGACTTTCGCTGGTACCTTTGCACCGGCTGGGTGGGCAATGTGCCAGGGTCAGCTTGCTCCAATCGCCGAAAACAGCGCGCTCTTTGCGCTGATCGGAACGACTTACGGCGGTGACGGCCAGACCACGTTCGGCTTGCCGAACCTCGCTGGCCGCATCCCGATCCACCAAGGGACGGGACCAGGTCTGACGCCGCGCACGACGGGTGAGGCGGGCGGTAGCGAAACCGTCACGTTGAGTGCCCAGCAGATGGCGACTCACAGTCATGCTGCGATCGGCTCTGCTGCCGGCGCGAACCAACCAAGCCCGGTCGGGAACTTCTGGTCCACGGATCCGGGAGGAAATACGGCCGCATACAGCAACGTGGCGGGAAGCCAGATGGGAGGTTCGGCGCTCGGAAGCACCGGTGGAGGGCAGCCTCATGACAATGTCCAACCCTTCCTGGTGATCAACTACATCATTGCGCTGGAAGGCATCTTCCCTTCCCGAACGTGAGCGCACCCGGCATTAAACCAAGGACGGCATGAGACAGGAGATACCGCAATGAGTGAGCCGTTTGTTGGCGAGATCCGATCTTTCGGATTCAACTTCGCCCCGACAGGATGGGCGCAATGCAACGGGCAACTGCTCCCCATTGCCCAGAATACAGCCTTGTTCTCCATTCTCGGCACCACCTACGGAGGCGATGGGAAATCCACCTTCGCGCTGCCGAATCTTTCAGGATCGCTCGCGATGGGAGCAGGCCAGGGAAGAGGCCTGTCACTGCGCAATCTCGGCCAAATCGGCGGCGAAGTGGCTGTGACCCTGTCCGCCCAGCAAATCCCTGCGCACAGCCACCCTGCCAATGCGAATGCAGGAAATGGGAATCAGGCCACACCTGCCGGCAACTTCTGGGCTCAGGATGCCGGAGGGAGCAAGGAGTACGGCGACGTCGGCCCGGCGCAGATGGCCGCCGGTGCCATCGGAACTACCGGGGGAGGTCAAGCACATTCCAACCTCCAGCCCTACTTGGTGCTGAACTATTGCATCGCGCTGCAAGGCGTCTATCCCCCCAGAAGCTAGAACCCTTGCGCCACGCAACGAGGAGACATCATCATGAGCGAACCGTTTCTCGGCGAGATTCGGCCTTTCAGCTTCAATTTTGCACCAAAGGGGTGGGCAGCATGTGACGGCCAATTGCTGCCGATCAACCAGAACCAGGCGCTGTTTGCGCTGTTGGGAACGATGTATGGCGGCAATGGCCAAACCACATTTGGCTTGCCGGACCTTCGTGGTCGCGCCGGAATGCATGTCAACCAAGCGCATCCGCAGGGCGAATCCGCAGGGGTCGAATCGGTCGCCTTGATCGCAGCTCAACTCCCGCCGCACAACCACCCGGCCAACGCAAGTAATGTCAGTGCTTCGCAGACCAGCCCGGCAGGGAAATTCTGGGCCCAGGACGCGGACGGAAATGTCGTGTTCAACAGCACGGGAAATGCTCAGTTGGCTGCCGATGCGATCGGCCCCTCTGGCGGCGGCCAGCCGCATCCCAACATGCAGCCGTTCCTGGTCGTGAACTACTGCATTGCGTTGCAGGGCCTTTTCCCGAGCCGCAGTTAGCGCGCGGGGTGACTGGTCTCGGCCCGTCCATTGCGTCAGCTACTCCTTCCGACATGCTGCGACAGGCCAGACTCCGTCCGGAACAGGCGCGGGACGAGCCTTTCGTCTATCGGCTGTTTGCGCAGACCCGGGCCGCGGAGACAGCGCACCTTCCCCTCAGCCCGACGCTGCAGGAAGTTTTCCTGCGCCAGCAGTTCCAGCTGCAATCGGCACACTATCGGCGCTGTTTTCCGGTCGCCTCATTCTATATCGTCGACTTGAATGGCTCTTCGATCGGACGAATGTATGTCGACCGGCCAGGACATCACATCCGGTTGATCGATATCACACTCGTACCGGAATACAGGAACCAGGGAATCGGTGCTGGTCTACTCGAGTGCCTTCTTTGGGAGGCGAGGACAACCGGTCAAGCCGTCCGGTTGCATGTCGAACCCGGGAACACCGCGCTGCGGCTTTATCGGCGGCTCGGGTTCCGCGAGATCCAGGACAAGGCCGTCTATCTGGAGATGGAATGGTGCGCAAGGAAAGACGACAGCGAAGCCACGACGGTTGCGTGAGCGCTCTATCTCGGCAGCGTTGGTTCGCGATTGAACGCTATCGCGACGAACGCGCGCTTATGCGCCGTGCGATGCCAAGCCCCACCAGTCCAAGCGACATCAGAATGACCGTCGCTGGTTCCGGCACTGTTGTGACACTCAAAGTCGAGAAATCCAGCGCCGCCCCGTTGAATGTCGTCTCTCCCAGAATGCCGAGTCCTGGCCCCTGCAGCACCAGGGAAAAAGTGGCACTACCCGTCCCAAGGGCGGCAAAAGTCGAACTCGGAAGCGGCAACAGGTAAACGTTGTCTTGCCGGCTCGATCCAATGCGGGACTCCAAAACCTGATTCAGCGCGCCAGTCAGGTCGATTCCATTGAGGGCAAACGAAGCTACCTGACTGCCCTGCGCGGAAGATTCGTGATCGTAGATGCCGAGCGTCAGGCTTGCACCGAGGATGCTGGGCTGGGCCACATAGGAAAAAGTCCAATTCGCGGAGAAGTTCGGACCCGTGATATCTGAGCCGCGGAAGACACCGTCGAATGGAGCAGGTTCTCCGGCTCCCGCCGTCAGGAAGGCCCCCGTAGTCGGTGTCGCACCATCGGCGAAATCCTGCTCACCCAGCGAGACCGTGACATTCGCGGAGGCGATCTGTGTTCCACACGACAGCAAAGCCAGCGCGAGGAACTTGTAGCCGGACCACGTCTTCATCAGATCCTCCCAGTAGGATGACTGCACGAGCAGTCAAACCATACTAGTCCCTACACGGAAACTATTCCAGCCGTGAATGTCGGCGAAACAGGAGCACCGGGCGGTAGCCGCCATCGTGTCCATGCATGCCAGCCATCTCGATGCACGCGAGCCTTTGCGAACTCGCGTTGCGCTGGCTCGATTTCCGGTGCGATCCGAGATTGTTTTCCCGCAATCCAGCAATGTCGTCGGCTGCAGGTACTGCAGTCATTCATCGTGTCTCCCGCCTACGGAAGATCCCGCGACTCCCAAAGTTCCAACCATGCGAGAAGAAGCGACTACAAATTCACGCGGGTGTCAATAGGCTATGTGGCTGATTCAACATGTTCGGCCGTCGTCTAGCGTGTACCTGAAATGCTTTGTGGCGGACGAGGGCGTCGGGCTCATCTGGGCTCGCGATCTCGGTTCCTTCTACTGTCCATCGTCAGCCTGGCGGCGTCAGTGGGAGGGCTTAGTCGATTGCCGTTGCCGCTCGTGCCGATACACCTGACCAAAAGAAGAGAGCGATGTGCGGCAGCATGCTCACTTAGGACGGAGGCCGACACGCAAAGTGGTCTGCGGTCGTGTCTTTGGAGGGCGGAACCGCAAACAGCGGCTGAAATGTGATTCCGCAACAGGCTTGATTCCGTCCGTTGCTCAGCCTCACATTCAGACGCACGCAATCTTTCCATTTCGCATACTTTGCAACAGGATCTCATCATGTCGATAGCAGCGCTTTCAGTCACCGTGAAGAGTGTGTTCGAAGAAGCCGAGTGTTCGCCGTATGCGCCGCCCGCCACGATTCCTGAGTCCCTCGTCCCCAGGACGTCAGTCGCCGGTCTCCGGTGCGCGCGCCGAGATTCATTGGCCCACGGTCAGAACTCACGCCTGGCCAGGACACTTGCCGCACCCTTGCTCGTTGGCCTGTTGGCGATTCAGAGTGTCGATCCTGTGCTCGCAGCACCGGAGAGAGCGCCCGTGCGGCTTTCGGGTGAATTGCCTTTTGACGTCAATGTCAAGGAAGTGCAGACGCTGGTCGGCCAGGGCAAAGTCATCGACGCCCAGCGTGCCTTCGACGTTCTTGCCTGGCAGGCTTTCGTTGCCTTGAACTGGCCCGCCAACGCGAAGGGCGAGCCGGATAAGTCCAAGACGATTGCCGATACGCTCGCGCCACGAGTCTGGAATTTCTGGCGCCCGGCCGAGACCGTGTTTTTGCCCGATGGCAGGAAACCGGCGCCCTGGAGCATCGCAAACAGCCGGGCTCTTGAAACTCCTGTCTTCAGAGTCAAGGCGGCATGGCGACAGCATACTTCGAGCGCGGATGAGAATTTTCAGGCGTTCTCGGGGCCGCTGGTAGATCAGCACGGAAAATGGGTTCGCTATGAGGTGTACATCAACCGGGCGGAATTTGACTATCTCCTGGAGAATGGGCTGTATAGCCAGG
>WBZP01003943.1_pt1 | contig 15774 bp, 20 predicted proteins | sample 5204301 | NCBI WGS metagenome assembly WBZP01 (sample SAMN12412401, study PRJNA552823) | activated sludge metagenome | isolation source: activated sludge from nitrification reactor of wastewater treatment plant... | place: USA: Pennsylvania | collected 2017
TGCTTGCGAAACTTCGCCACTTTTGGTCCCACTACGAATTGGCAGTACCCCTGAAGCGGGTTTCGAGCAAAATACTCCTGGTGGTAGGGTTCTGCCTCATACCATCGTGTCGCCGCAATAACCTGCGTCACGATAGGAGCCCCATGTAAATTTTCAGCTGTCACGGTCTTAATAACCTGCTCAGCCGTCTCTCGCTGGGCCGGACTACGATAGAAGATCGCCGAACGGTATTGCGTGCCGATATCGTTGCCCTGTCGATTGAGCGTGGTGGGATCGTGAACCACAAAAAAGATGTTGAGAAGTTCTTGGTACGAGATCACTGCCGGATTGAATGTGATGCGCACGGCTTCGGCATGGCCGGTCTGCCCCCCACATACCGCTTCGTATGTTGGATTGTCCATGGCTCCACCGAGGTATCCGGATTCGACCGCCTCTACGCCCTGCACCTGGTCATAGACAGCCTCAAGACACCAAAAGCAGCCACCGGCGAGGATGGCGATATCCTTACCCGGTAAGATCGATGATAGTTCGTCGCCCATGATGTGATTCAGTCGAGTGGTGTGCGGGATTCTTTCAGGAGATAGCGAGCAGCTAATCCTCTTCTTCCTCGATGTCCTCGATCCCTTCGTAGCTCATTTCTGGGAACGAAGCCGATGCTTTCTCACAGGCCGTCTCAACCATTTCCTCCGCGTCTTCCGCTGAATCAGCATCGACCACAAACTTCACAGTGATTGCATACCGCTGTTCCACTCTCAACTCCTTTCTCCAATAGCCTACTCAATATCCTGTGCCTCAAGCATCACATGATTTCGTACTTTCTGACAGTTGTGGTGGCTGTGTCAACCATGCGGAAGTCGCGAAGAGACAAACCACTTGTGGGAACGGACGTGGATAGGATGTACAAACCAATGAAACGAGGGAGATTACTCTTCCTGTTCGAGATCGGTGAGCACCGATGTCAGCTTGACCAACTCGTCTGGAGCCATGCGCGAAAATGCGAGTCCGAAGCTATTCGCCCCAACCCACCGCACAATTGCTTCGTCTACCCGTAACGGCCAATCAAGACCTGGGATGTGGAGACGGCATTCGAATTTCTCGCCTTGCTCCACCTTTATATCGCTTTCAATCTTACAGCCCCCAGCAGAAATATCTACCGTTCGCCCCTGCCCTTCCTGTTTGTTCCCGAAAAACGTGCTGCGAAACTGGGCGGTGAATCGCGGTTGAACTCGACGCTCATCCGGCCCCGGCTGCTCCGGGGTCGATTCAACGTCTTTTGATTTGAAGAATGTGCTCAGCTTTTTCACCACCAACGACTCCTCATCGAGCCGCACGACCACTAGGATCGAGGTATGCCTCGATAGTCGCTCCCAGAAACCATTTCTTACTTCGTCGACAACAACATGTGTCCCCGTCGATTTTGCTGGTAGCAGGACTCCTGTCGCTCGCTGCAGAACGGCCGTTCCTTCCCATACGACACGATCGCGAGCTGATTGGGACTGACCCCTGCTTCCTGTAGATAGTTGCGAGCCGCTTTGGCACGTTTGTCGCCGAGGACCATATTGTAGTCGCTCGTCCCTCGCTCATCACAATGGCCCTCGATCTTGAGCACTGCCCCAGGATGATCTTTCAGATAGTGTGCATCGAGATTGAGCGCCTCCATGCCTGTTTCGGATATTGTCCATTGATCATACCCAAAAAATACATCCTGCAACCCAGCTTCGACAGCAGATCGCTCTTCTTTCGTTAACTCCGCTTGCTGCCGCCCCCCGAGGCCTGACGGGTTTAGACTCGTTGGATGTCCACCTTGTCCGCCTGACGAGAGGCGTTCCTCACCAGGATTGCGAGAGAATCCCTTGAGCTCTCCGTTTGAGCTTCCACCGGAAATGGTTGGAGTCTTTGAACTGGTGCTTCCGGATCCCCCTTCGCTCTCGGACTGCACCCACTTCTTGCTACAGCCCTGGTTCGATAAGAAAAGAAGTCCCACGGCCACTACCACTCCCAACTTCACCACCAATCTGGTCATAGCCTTTCTCCTCTTTATGGTCTCCTATGCTCACAATTCAGCCCCGCCGCCCATTCATTGCCACCTGACGCAGAAATAATTTCAGAATGCGTCCTCGCCATTTCCGCAAGTACAATCTTTATCAATGATGGTAAAGTGATGCAGTAACAGCAGTTTAGCCGATTACCAACAGGATGCCTAACAATTTTTCACATCTAGCCGGATGACCGGGTCGGTGGGGAATGCTCTCTCTAAACGAGTCGAAATGGGATGGGCCGGAGAGAAGAAACCATTCGATTAACGAGGCGCACACGGATCAGTCAACGCAATCAGCTATGCTGACAGACCATCGTCGTACTCAGCGAGAGCCGATACGATCAGCCCAGCGGACAGGTCGCAATATGGCTCCCACTCCGGCGAGCGCGCAGATAAACAACAGCATGGCCAGAGCAACTACCAGGAAAAATGCCGCTCTCATGTCGTGCAAAACAGGGATCATACCACGTCCCTCCTCTTGCTCGATGCGTCAACTGCGCCATCCACAGACGCAGACCCATGGACTCATTGGATCGACTTTCTGAAGTGGTCGCCCGCAACAAGGACATTGCCGAGTCCACACTTGCCTCACATGCTGACCAGCGCCTATAGCTGCCCGCGTTTTCTGACTGCTATATCGGTAAAACCAGTCCACGGGATTACTGTCCCCCGTTAAGTGTAGATCATGCTTAGGGCGTGGTCCATACGCTTCCTATTGGGACCAACTTCGACATACCCACAACCCATTGTAAACGCCGCAGGATCTTGGAACCACTTTATACGTCAGCAGAAATTCACCATCCACCTGACTTATTCGATGATGTAGCTGACAGCATCGGTGTTGAAAGTCACCCCTAATCGGACGTTACACAGGCAAACAAGAGAAAATCAAGGCAAGATTTCCCCCACGCTGCTACCTCGGGGCAACAGCCACAGGCAATAGACAAACCGTTACGCTTATGCGCCATGCAAGATTCGGCTTCCTCTCTGATTCTGATCTGCTCACTGAGACATGAGTGAGAAAATCTGTGGTCGCGACTGGGAACCAGACTCTGGCCCATACGGTAACTAATGCAGCAATTCATACTGCACAGCGCGAAGTACCGTGGAAAGATCCAACGGCTTCGTAAAGGTCTGCCGTGCTCCAAGAAGTCTGGCCGTCTGCAGTTCATCTGGAGAGCGTCCGCTCATGGCAATGACCTTTACATTCAAGAATGCGCGGGTCAATTCCAAGATTAGGTCCAACCCATTCATTTCAGGCATCTCCAAGTCCGTAATGACCAGATCCATGGGTTTTGCACGGAACTGCTCAAGCCCCTCTCGGCCATTGGCGGCCTCGTAGGTTTGATACCCGGCATCCTCAAGGATTTGCGACAGCAACACCCGCACCGATGTATCATCCTCGATCACCAGAATCGTGCGTGGTGTCATCACCGTATCCCTTTCGGTTTTGCAACTCGCAATTCACACACCGGCTTCATTAGGCTGCCAACGACTCCATTTCATCTGAGGCCCAGTCCAGGCCAAACGGCTCGAGAGCAGGTATCGTCTCCTTCACTGGTTTAGCAGATAACTGACGGTGGTGCAGGATGACGGCATCATCCCGATGGCCACAATTGATACAGCGAGTGCTCATGCTCCACATTTCACCATACGCCCCCTCCATATCAATCATGTGCTCTTTCAGCATCAATCCTTGGCAACGTGTGCAGTTCATCGCAGCTCCCTCCTGTTTGGTGGTCACATCCGGCCTAGGAGAACTGTACCAGGGAGGAAGATCCCGGCCAGATCTGAAGGAGTTACGTCTAAAGGGGGGGAGGAAGGCGGATCCTTACCACTTGACTGCCATTGGCCCTTTTACGACCTCGGTGAAATTCGCCGAACTCGCTTTGCTTAACTAGCTATGGAGTGGCTATGAAGGCTGAAAACCTACCCTCTCGGAACGAGCGTACCACTGACCAGTTACGAATCCTTAGGGAAGCCGTGAGTTTTCCGAGATGGAGGGTTTGAGGAGTGGATAACTCCATACAGCGCTAGGCAATGGACGAAACTGTACGGACACCTGATCCCTGGAACCAATCGGGAGATAGTGAATTGACTCGGCGAACCTGGCAGTCGAATCTGGAATGGGATCGGCCCTACAACCCCTGCATAACTGGGACGTTGAGATGAGATCGTCGGAGCAGGAAGCTGGTTGAATCTATGGTGCGCCCGGCAGGAATTGAACCTGCGACCTACGGGTTCGAAGCCCGGCGCTCTATCCAACTGAGCTACGGGCGCAACCAGACTCAACATGAATCATGTTCAGGCAAGACTTGTCAAGGTTGAGAGAAGCAGATGGACCCACTACCGCCGCGCGAGAATCTCATCCGCGACTTGCGTGACGGACTTTCCCCCCGTCTCAATCGTCTCATCAGCAGCAGCTTGGTACTTCGGCAGACGCTCCCGTAGCACATCCTGAATCTCATCCACAAACGACTTGGTCCCGGTAAGCGAAGGCCGTTGCGTATCGGACCCAATCCGCTTCGCAATGGCTTCAACTGAGGCGGTTAGCCAAAACAGCCTCCCGGTTCGTTTTAGCACCTCGACATTTTGTGGTCGAAGGATAGCACCCCCGCCAGTGTCGATCACCACCCCAGCCTTACTGGCCAGATCCTGACAAATCTTGCTTTCAAGGTCACGAAAGTACTCCCACCCATGTTGTGCAACGATCTGGGGAATGGTTTGCCCGGCCAGCCTCACAATTTCGGTATCGGTAGAGAACAGTTCTCGGCCGAGGCGGGCTGCTACAATCTTCCCGACCGTGCTCTTCCCCGTTCCGCGATAGCCGATCAGCACGACGTTCATTGGAAATGAGACTCCAAGACAGTCCGCATCACTGCAACCGGAGCGGCTTGATTGGTCCAGAGTTCAAATTGCGTAACGGCCTGATTGAGAAACATCTCTAACCCTGGAATCGTCTTGCACCCAGCGAATTTGGCATCTTTCAGCAGCTGCGTCTCCCGTGGGTTATAGACGATATCCATAACCGCAAGTCCCGAGTGCAACAGCGACGCTGGAACACACGTCGAATCGGATTTTGGAGACATCCCGACCGGAGTACAATGAATCAGGACATGCGAGTCAGGAAGAACCCGGCGAAGGGCGGCCTCATCTAGATGAGAATCCTCTACCGTAGCCCCTCCCACAGAACGAATATCTTGAGCCAAGCGAGCTCGCTCCGAATCCTCAATGCCCAGCAACGTCAAGTTCTCCACGCCAGAGTCAGCGGCCAGCGCAACAGCAATCGCCCTCGCGGCCCCTCCAGAGCCAAGCACCACAATGCGTCGTCCCTTCAGCTCAACTCCGCCTTCACGTAGCGCCCGCAATGCACCGGTTGCATCCGTGTTATACCCGGACAGTTCCCCCTTATCGGCCATAATGGTATTGATCGCACCAATCCGCTTGGCTGTAGCCTCCACATGGTCAAGAAACTGCATCGCCGCGACTTTGTGAGGAATCGTCACGCTTGCCCCACGGAAATTCCCCAGAGCACGAAGCCCTTTAACGGCATCGCCGATGGTATCCACCTGCCACGCGAGATAGACAAAGTTGAGCCCTAAGGCTCTAAATGCCGCATTGTGAATAGCCGGCGACAGCGAATGGCCAACCGGCTTTCCAATCACACCACAAAACTGCGTCTTCGTATCGATATCCATTGTGTAATTCACTCTGAGCGCCTGCGCTGTTAACCCAAGAAACCGTTAACTTTTGTTGACGGTCATGCCTCCGTCAATAGGAAACCTTCCCCCGGTAACCCACGCGGCCTCGTCCGACGCAAGATACAGCACCATATTCGCCACTTCTTCAGGCGTCCCGACTCGCCGAATCGCGTACTGCGCGAGAATGGGTTGTAGTCTCTCTGGGTCTGCCAGCAAGGAAGCTGCCATCGGTGTATGAATCAGGCCAGGATTTACCACATTGCACCGGATGCCTTCCTTCGCATACTCAATGGCTAGGGCACGCGTCAGCGCATCAAGGGCACCTTTGGATGCCGTATAGGCGGCCAATCCGGAAAGCCCGACAAGACTGGCGACTGACGAGATATTCACGATCGCACCTCGCCCTTGCCTCTGCATATGAGGAAGGACCGCTCGCGTCATGCGAAACACTCCGGTCAAGTTGATATCCAATACTTTGGCCCATGTCGCATCGTCAGTTTCATGGAGACGCTTTCCAAAATCTCCGACTCCCGCATTATTGACCAGCACGTCGATCCGCCCAAAACTGTCTAGAGTCCGACGAACCACATCCTGTACATGACTCTCATCAGTCACGGATCCGGCCACCCCGAGTACTTTAGCCTTATTTAATCGGATCACGCTGGCAACACGGTCCAACTCTTGTTCCCGACGCCCGGTAATGACGATCGATGCTCCCTCGTCGGCAAACCGTTTTGCGATGGCCTCACCGATCCCAGCGTTTCCCCCGGTTACGACGGCCACCTTGCCTTCTAACCTGCTCATGCTTCCTGCTCCTCTTCCACTTCCTCCGACACAGTTTCTGACTCTTCGATGGTGGACCTGGATTTGTTGGCCATAGGACCCAACAACCCAGGCTCTACCTTGCGTGCCACGGTAATGAATCCCGAATGGGCAACCATACGATGATCCGGCCTGACACTCCGGCCTTGTATGGACCAGGTCCGCAGCAATGTCTCAAAGGTTTCAATCATCCCAAACACAGTCGCCCGTTCGAGCGCTTCGACGGTTTGCATCACTTGCGGGATCGTTGGGACAAAACTCAAATAGATGCCGCCGGATCGAAGAGCGTTGACGGCATGAGGGATCACCTGCCATGGTTCCGGCAGGTCAAGCACCACCCGATCAAACGGCACCTGATCCTCCAGCATGTCGATGCCTTCATAGGCACTTTTCCTGAAACAGCGCAAGTTGGTGGGGTTCATATAGCGAGCAATATTGGTCTGTGCCGTCTGCGAGAAGTCTTCTCGTATGTCATAGGTCACGACCAGGCCACTTGGCCCCACCGCACGCAAGAGGGCCATCGTCATGGCTCCTGAACCGGTTCCCGCCTCAAACACTCGAGCCCCGGGATAGACATCCGCCCACATCGGGATAATGGCGAGATCTTTGGGATAGAGGACCTGAGCCCCTCTCGGCATTTTGAGCACATAGTCGCCGAAAGTCGGTTTGAGCGCTACCATCTTTTTCCCTCCGGAGAGCGTCACGATGGACCCGTCAGGACGACCGATGAGCGCGTCATGGGCGATTCGTTGCCCGCTGAATTGGTACGTTTCGCCCGCCTTCAGTGTGAGGGCATACTGCCGTCTTTTTTGATCGACGAGATGGATGCGGTCGCCGTTGGCAAGCTGAGACATGGCGCGCATTCTAGGAGGTTCCTTCCTCGGTTTGCAACCAAGCGCCCTTCCTTGACAGGGTAGCGAGGGGCCCGTAAGATCTTCTTATCCTTAAATACTTCCGACAATGCTTCTTCATAGTCGGCACAGGAGCTGTTCGCGTTGGCCTCTCCTCACAACAGCGATTGTGAGTCTTGGTCTAGCCCTCTGTCCGATCCCTTTCCCAAGTCCCGCTCATGGCGCTGAGATCGTGGTGGCAGCCTATGAAGGCGTCATTAATCCCGTCGCGGCGGAGTATCTGCACGATGCCCTCACATTTGCCCAATCCTCCGGGGCCCAAGCCCTCATCTTGAAACTGGATACACCCGGCGGGTTAGATACCTCCATGCGCCTGATGATCAAAGATATGACCGCCTCCACCACTCCCGTCATCGTATTCGTCGCTCCTTCGGGAGGCCGTGCTGCCTCTGCCGGCGTCTTTATCACGATAGCCGCGCATGTCGCGGCAATGGCTCCAGGAACCAATATCGGAGCCGCCCACCCCGTTGCTATGGGTGGCGGTGAAATGGACAGTACGATGAAAGAAAAGGTAGAGAACGACGCCGTGGCCTATATCAAAAGTATCGCGGAACAACGCGGGCGCAATGTCTCCTGGGCCGAAGAGGCGGTTCGTAAAAGCATCTCCGTCACAGAGCAAGAAGCGCTTACGCTCAAGATCATCGACATTGTTGCTGAGAACATATCTGCGCTGTTGAGACAATTGAACGGCAGAAAGGTCAGTCTTCCCAACGGCGCGCTTACACTCTCAACCGCCGGCTCGACGCTTCATGAATTTCCGATGGGGACACGGCTTGAGCTGCTCAAGATCCTGAGTGATCCAAACATCGCCTATCTCCTGATGTCGATCGGGACGATCGGGATCATGGCTGAGCTCTACAGTCCCGGAGCGATCCTGCCTGGAATCATCGGCGCCATCAGTTTGATACTGGCCTTCTATTCGCTCCAATCGCTTCCCGTGAACTATGCTGGAGCCTTACTTGCCATCCTCGGCGTGGTGTTCCTGCTGCTCGAAATCTCAGTCACCAGCTATGGACTACTGGCCCTGGGTGGCGTGGCGGCGATGACCCTGGGCGGCCTCTTACTTATCAAAAGTGATGCGCCCTACCTGCAACTATCCCTGACATTCCTCTTGCCGACGGTCCTGACCGCCGGTGGCTTGATCGGAGCAGTGGTGTGGATGGCCGTCAAGAGTGGTCGGAGCAAACCGGTCATCGGAACAGAGGGAATGATTGGTTCGGTCGGAATCGCCAAGACAGACTTGAACCCACGTGGCCAGATCACCGTCCATGGAGAACTTTGGGAGGCGATCAGTCAGCATCCGATTCGACAAGGGGAGTCCGCGGAGGTGGTGTCGGTCGAGGGATTGACCCTGACCGTAACCCCACCTCATCCATAATCCGCCTGAAGACAAGGAGTTGTTATGTCATTACTGATCCCGTCTGTCTTGCTTGGCCTCTTACTCTATGCAAGCTTTAAACGCGTCATGGAGTATGAACGGCTCGTGGTGTTTGTCCTTGGCAAGTTCCACACCGTCAAAGGCCCGGGGATCAGGTTGGTGATTCCAGGGCTACAGCAGATGGTTCGAGTTAATCTCCAAACCGTCACCATGGAAGTTCCCTCGCAGGATGTGATCACGCGCGACAATATCTCGGTGAAGGTGAACGCCGTTATTTTTCTCAGGGTGGTGGATCCGCAACGTGCAGTCTTGGCGGTTCAGGACTACCTGTACTCCACTTCCCAGGTTGCCCAAACCACCTTGCGCAGCGTGCTGGGGCAGAGCCAGTTCGATGACTTACTGTCGAAGCGCGACGACATCAACGCCGAACTACAGCGAATCATCGATCAGCAGACCGAACCATGGGGGGTGAAGGTCGCGGCCGTTGAGGTGAAGAACGTCGATATTCCGCAAGACATGCAACGGGCCATCGCCAGACAGGCCGAAGCCGAACGGGAACGCCGTGCCAAAATCATCCATGCGGAGGGAGAGTTTCAAGCCGCACAGAAACTCGCTGAAGCCGCCAACGTGATCGGACAGAATCCAGCTGCGCTTCAATTACGGTATCTCCAAACGCTGGTGGAAATCGCCGCAGAGAAAAATTCCACGACGATCTTTCCGATTCCCATCGACACACTCGCCCCATTTATTAAGGGTCTCTTGTCGAAATAGTGTGGCGGTTCGGTAGAGGACTGATGCAAATTCCGCATAGATGCCGCATTCATGCGACAGTCACGTCTGATTCTTCTCATTAAGCTACATTAATCTTTTCAATTTATCGGGCTGATCCCCACATTCATTTCTCATCTTCCAGCCAGCATCGCTTTTGCTTACTTGAACCACTAGGTACGGACTCAACCTGGGTGAATCTTCTTGGCCGATCTGGGCTCCAACGAGTAGAAGAGGATGTGCAACCTCATAGGAAGGGTGACACCATGAAAGAAGAATTGCGAGTCGAAGAAGAGATAGATGTGCAGCAGAAGTTTGCCTCCGATGTTGATTCCGATGATGCCAGGGCAAGCGGAATGTTGGGCCGAATCGGTCGCGGCGAGGGTGACGCGTCCGGTTCGAAGGGGAAATCCAGACCGGCCATGCGGACGAGTCAGGCGGCCAGTCCATTTCTCCTAGAATCGTTGTACTTCCGTTCATTTGGTGAGCGGGGACTCCTGTCCCGTGAAGAGGAAATCCTGATTGCCAAGCGAGTAGACCAGGGCACCAGACGCATTCGAGCCGCGTTACGGCAAGCCGGCAGAACGTTACTCAAGGCTCGACGGATTCCTGGTTGTGAGGACAGCGCAAAGGTGGTCCAGTCAGTTCGACGGTTAAGTGGTCTGTCTGCCACCGCGTTGGACAGTGCGGAGCGGGCGTTGGATGCCGTTCTGCATCCTTCTGGCCCGAGCCTTCCTCCCCCGGCTTCCATTGTAAGACCATTGGAGGCAGCTCTGGATGAAATACGCACTGCACGAGTAGTTTTGGAACAAGGCAAGGATGAGCTTGTACGGTGCAATCTTCGGTTGGTCGTCGATGTCGCTAAGCACTACACCGGTCGAGGGTTGAGCCTGCTGGATCTCGTACAAGAGGGCAACATCGGGCTGATGAAAGCGGCGGAACGGTACCAATACCGAAAAGGGTTCAAGTTCAGCACCTACGCCACCTGGTGGATTCGTCAAGGCATTACTCGGTCCCTTGCAGACCAATCTCGAACGATCCGCGTTCCGGTCCATCAAACCGAAGCGTCGCATCGCATTCTTCGAGTGATGCGGAGACTGTGCCAGCAATTGGGACGGCCGGCCCGCTTGGAAGAAGTCGCTCATGTGCTCCGCATGCGCCCCGAGCGACTGCGAGAGACCGTACAGGCCTTCCAGGAACCGGTGGCCTTGGAGACGCCCATCGGTGATGGGGATACCCAGTTTGGCGATGTCATTCCGGATCACCAAGCCGTTCCACCAGACGCCAATGTGAATCGCAGTGAGCTGACGGAACAACTGGATCGTATCTTGACCATACTCACCCCTCGCGAACAGACGGTGATCAGACTACGTTTCGGAATCGGGTATGACGAAGGCAGTACCCTCGAACAGGTGGGACAAAGCCTGTCTGTCACACGAGAGCGAATCCGTCAGATCGAGGCGAAAGCGTTGAAGAAACTGAAGACCCCTGCGATTAAGGAACTGTTTGCGGCGATTAGGTAGACATTGGAATGTGCAAGGGGCCAAGAGGGGTTTTAGAGTAGCTCCGTTCCCGATACAACTTGCCTTCCCTCCGCATGGGGAGTTATGCCAGAATGACTCCACTATGCGGAGGCCAGGTATTCTCGTATCTCCCGCCACTGCCCAGCATCCACATCTGTGTAGATCTGCTTGGTGTTTAACAGAGCACCGATCTTCTGTGGAGTCCAGCCCGTATGACCCATGCTGCTCCCGGGAGAACTCCACAGATGAATAACCACCTGATGCAGGGAGGCATGGTTCGTCTCTTCTCCACACCAGTCCCCTATCTCACAGGATGGGACCTACAATGTCGCCTGCACGAGGAGCGCCTTCTCGGCCTGCAACCAGATACTGTTCTCATCCTGGAACACCAGCCCGTCTATACGCTGGGACGACGGACCCGACAATCTGATTGGGGTGGAAATGAACTGGCATTATGTCAGTCTGGCACCGAGCTGCATCGGGTGAATCGTGGCGGCTCGGTGACGTATCACGGTCCCGGACAAGTTGTGGCGTACCCCATTCTCAAGGTTGATCGGCATGCTGCAGGACCGAAACAGCTTGTCCGACTATTCGAAGACGTCGTGATTCGGTTACTCCATTCCTGGGATATCACTGGCTGTCGTCTCGAGGGCAAGCCGGGTGTTTGGGTGATGACCCCGGAACCTCGGAAAATTGCCTTCATCGGAATTCGGATCGAGCGGGGAATCACCTTGCATGGCTTGGCTATCAACGCCGATCTCGACCTGCGGCCATTTCACCGGATCCATCCCTGTGGACTGACCGACTGTCTGGTCACATCAATGGCAGCTCTGCGTCACACTTCGATCTCAGTTGATGCCGTCAAGCAAGTACTGGCTCAAGCCTTCACGGAAGTGTTTTCTCTTTCTGAAACCAGTGCGGAATGATAAACCGGTCTACACGTGTGGATGGATTGCCCTTGAAGGAGACCTATGCAGGAGCTTGATACCCCAACCTTCCGTTTAGCTGTGGCCCAGTTCGATCAAGCAGCGGAGGCCATGGGGCTTGATACAAACCTCCGTGAGCGACTGAAACTTCCCCAACGGTCTCTCGTGGTCAGTCTCCCGGTTCGAATGGACGACGGACAGGTCGAGGTCTTTACCGGTTACCGTGTTCAACATGATTCCTCGCGAGGGCCTTCGAAGGGGGGCGTGCGGTACCACCCGGATGTGAGTCTCGGAGAAGTGGCCGCTCTTGCCATGTGGATGACATGGAAATGCGCCCTCGCCGGGCTTCCCTATGGCGGAGCAAAAGGCGGGGTGCAGGTGAACCCCAAGAGCCTTTCACCCGGTGAACTTCAGCGGTTGACCAGACGGTATGCTGCAGAAATTTTCCCGCTGATTGGGCCCGACAAGGATGTCCCGGCTCCTGATGTCGGCACCGATGCGCAGATCATGGCCTGGATGATGGATACCTATAGCCAGCAGGTCGGCTATGCGGTTCCAGGAGTCGTAACCGGCAAACCGCTTTCTATTGGCGGGAGTCTTGGCCGTGAGGAAGCCACCGGCCGAGGTGTGGTGTATGTCACATTGGAGGCTTTGCGCCATCTCAAGCTACCCATTGAGGCTGCGACCGTAGCAGTGCAGGGGTTTGGCAATGTTGGTTCACACACGGCTCGTATCATGCAGCAACATGGCGCACGCGTGATCGCAGTCAGCGATGTCTCTGGTGGAATCTACAATCCAAATGGACTGGATATCCTGCGGCTGATGCAACGCGACCCGCGTCAACCTCTGCATCAGACCAAACTTGGAGACGCCATCACGAACGAGGAATTGCTTCAAGTGGATTGCACCGTCCTTGTGCCTGCCGCCCTGTCGGAACAAATCACCGGCAAGAATGCCGATCGCCTCAAATGTCGCATCCTTTCCGAGGGTGCAAACGGTCCAACGACACTGGAAGCCGACCGTATCCTGGCCGATAAGGGTATCTTTGTGATCCCGGATATTCTCGCCAATTCGGGGGGCGTCATCGTCTCCTACTTTGAGTGGGTGCAGGACCTGCAGCGCTTTTTTTGGAGTGCAGCCGATATCCAGAATCGCCTGCAAGACATCATTACCTCTGCTTTTCACCGTACCCTCCGGTTCTCGACCGATCGTCGCGTTTCCATGAGGATGGCAGCGCTCATGAGCGGGATTGACCAGGTTGCCCAAGCGCATCTCCAACGAGGGCTCTATCCCTGAGCAATCATATTGGTTGCAGATGCCCCTTTCATCGCCTCACGTATGACTTGCTCCTGGCCCTCTCCCTGCGTTAGGGTTTGAACATCTAGCAGGATGTAGGAAAAACCGCCAGCGGCGTTCTCATCTCGCTCAGAGGCTCACCATATGGCCCAGAGTAGGATTTGCCTCTTCTCTTGCTGCGGCTTGCTGGACGGCTTTTTGACGCATCCTGTCTGGCTGTTCAGCGTCGTCTCACACCTTGATAGCTACGACAGCTACCGAGGTCAACATGATGTTTCACGCAGTCTGCTAGCCGGTTGATCGAATAAGGAACCGCTCGTGGATCGTAACGCCGTTCTCAGAGCGTGGGAAGTCCATTGCGCCGATGGCTGGCCACAGTTTTCAAGCCCCCTTCAAGGACCATTGATGACCATCGATACCGTGATTGGTGGTTGTGTCGTCTTCTATCTCGACGGCTCTGACGGTCTCGATCCTCAGCGACGTGCCATTCTGAAAGATTGCTTGGATGACTTAGATACCTTAACTGAGGAGCTCGACGCCGAGTGCCAGCCATATTTTCTTCGACTTCGACACCTCGGAAGCCTGTTGCTGGATACAAGCCCTACGTCATGACCCACAGAGGCTGTAGGGATACATACAGTCCAAAAGGGACTTTCTTGCAGGCATGGTCGATGATTCGCTACAATTTATTTAAGATGGATTTTCAGTCGAACTCGTGACGACAGGTTAGATAGGCTACCTGGCTCTACGATAGAAAGTGACCACACCATGAACAGGACTCGTCATCATTTCATGCTCGCCGTATTCATCTGCCTTCTCTCCATCTCCTCCTTCGCTCGAGCTGAGCCCTATGAATTAAGCGAGCATGACATTACCGAGCCGAAGACTATTTCCAGCAGCACGGTGTCCCTCTTTGGTGTCAAACTCGGCGATCCTGAGGGCAAGGCCGCTGAGACCCTTGAGACGCTGGTAAATCGGAAGGCCCTTGGAATTAAAGTCGAACAGGAAGCCACCTTCATCTTCCTGCTTGATCAACGCAAACCGACTGGTCCGATGGCCGGGGTACGGATTCAGGACGGCAAAGTCGACCTGCTGTTCATCAATAACCGTTTTGCCCACCGGACAAGGGGAATCTTTCGCAATGTGCTCAATAGCGAAAGTCCTGACGACATCAGAAAGTTATTGGGCAAAGAAGAATATGGCGATGAGAACGTGATGGGAGCCGTCATGGCTTACGACACGCAAGGGTTCCAAGTAAACTATTTGGGGAAAGACATCAACATTGAGTTTGCTCTCCCCCGCTAATGTTGTTTTTTCATGACGTTCATGCGTAACTGCCCTACCTCATGCCTCCCCCAAGCTACATGGATTCAAACGACGCTGTCATGGCTGCCTAGCTGTTCACCATTCTGAGATTGCTATTGAACAAATCGGATGGAAAGCGACGAAGCCGTGGCCTGGCATGGAGTGGAGCGTGGACTACGAAGATTATATTGTGCCGGACAAGGCGATCTGCGGAGGGGAGCCTGTAGTCAAATGAACATGGATTATCGTTCGCACAGTGCTAGCCTGTCTCACAGAAGATGCCAGTACCCAATTGAGCCTTGCTGATTCCCCGACTCTGACTGAGCAATCGGTGAGCCCTTATCGCATCTGCCGCCGCGTCAGCGGAAGAGGATCTTCCACTTCCCAGCATCCCGCATAAGGCAGTTTGAGTCATAGCCGTTCTCTGCTCACTCTCACCACTCGCTTCCAAAGTCTGTGCCATTGCTCAGTCACCCTCGAACCAAGAGCATCAGGCAAAAGGACTCGAACACTGCCCCCATTGGTTCTCGTGAAGAATTCGTCGATGCCGAGGCCAGTGGCGGTGATACTGACGAGTTGATTGCGCACGCTCCACAGCGTGTAGGTTCAGACTCGACTCGTGAGGAGATCGGTAATTTGCGACATGCAGTTGCTCGTGAACGATTGGGAGACTGCGTAGCACCGGTGTCGGAAAGAGAGCATTTCCAATTGAACGACTCCAACCCTGGATTCCATCCGTCAATCTATCCGTTCCAATGGCGGAGGTAGCTAGAAATTGTCTATTTCAGAAATGGATTGGAGATGCGAGCGGTACGTAGGCCCGATGCGTTACATGACACCGGCTTTTTGCGAGTGAATCGGTTCGGTCATGCGAAACCCGTAATTGATTAGGCTCCTCGCGGTATTCCATCGACGATTCGAGTTCAGGATAACGAGTAGCAAGTCACTGCCATTTTGAGATACCTTCGCAATCAGACACCGGCCCGCCTTTGAGGTAAAGCCTGTTTTCACGCCTTCCACACCGGGAATCCGACCAAGCAACCGATTCGTATTGTGCAAGACATAGGCGCGATAGCCGCTGACCGGCGTAATAATCTCCCGCTCGG
>WBZP01003945.1_pt1 | contig 15767 bp, 12 predicted proteins | sample 5204301 | NCBI WGS metagenome assembly WBZP01 (sample SAMN12412401, study PRJNA552823) | activated sludge metagenome | isolation source: activated sludge from nitrification reactor of wastewater treatment plant... | place: USA: Pennsylvania | collected 2017
CTGCTCCCCCGCCCCCATGCTCCCCTGCTCTTTCACGGAGAACAACAATGACCACACAAATCACCCTCCCCGAAATGGGCGAAGGCGTTATCGAAGGCACGCTGACCCGCTGGCTGGTGCGCGAAGGCGACCGCGTCGAACGGTACGCGCCCATCGCCGAAGTGGAGACGGACAAGGTGACGACCGAGACGACGACCGAGGCCGCCGGAACCATCCTGCGCCTGCTGGTGAGCGAAGGCGAGACGATCCCCGTCGGCACAGTGTTGGCCATTATCGGCGAGCCAGGCGAAGCGCCGACCGCCGACGGCCGACCGACGACGGACGCTGGGGAAACGACGGCTGACCGACGACCGCCGACCGCTGCTGGGGAGGCGACGACCGACGGGCGACCGCCGACGGCCGACGGAGAGACGACGGCCGACGACAGACAACAAGCCAGTGGTGGGTTAGCGGCGGTCGTCGGTCGGCCGTCGGCCGTCGCTCCCCCCTACACCGGCCGCATCAGCCCCGTCGTCGGCCGCATCGCCGCCGAGCATGGCGTCGAGTTGGGGCGCGTCGTCGGCACAGGGCGCGACGGGCGAATCACCAAGGACGACATCCTGGCCTACGTCGCAACGCGCGCATCTGAGGATGCGCACTCCACAGAAGAGAGGAGTCCGCATCCTCAGATGCGCGTCGCAGAAGAGCGGAGTCCGCATCCTCAGATGCGCGTCGCGGAAGAGCGGAGTCCGCATCCTCAGATGCGGGCCGGCGAAGCCGGCGCTGCGGCGCAACCGACCGAACGGCCTCAACCATCCCCCGCCGGCGCGTCCGAACTACTCCCCCTGACCAACATCCGCCGGGCCATCGCCGAGCACATGGTGCGCAGCAAGCACACCAGCCCCCACGTGACGACGGTCTTCGAGTTCGACTTTTCGGCCGTGGCCGCCCACCGCAAAGCCCACGTCGAGCAGTTCGCCCGCGACGGCGTGCGGCTGACCTACACCGCCTACCTCGTCGCCGCCACGGTCGAGGCGCTGAAGCAGCACCCGCTGGCCAACAGCAGTTGGAGCGACGAGGGTATCCTGCTGCACCGCGCCGTCCACATCGGCATGGCCACGGCCATCGGCGACGGGCTGATCGTGCCGGTTATCAAGGGGGCCGACGGGCTGAACCTGCTCGGCCTGGCCCGCGCCGTCAACGACCTGGCCGACCGCGCTCGCGCCAAACAACTGAAGCCGGACGAGGTCAAGGGCGGCACGTTCTCGATCACCAATCACGGCACGTCGGGCAGCCTCTTCGCCACGCCGATCATCAACCAGCCACAGTGCGGCATCCTCGGCGTGGGGGCCATCGAGAAGCGGGTCAAGGTCATCAACGACGCCATCGCCATCCGGCCGCTGGCCTACGTCAGCTTTACCTTTGACCACCGGATATTGGATGGGGCTTCGGCGGGTGGGTTTGTGAGTACGATTAAAAGTCAGATCGAGCGCTGGGGCTAATCGCCTGATAGACAGCGCTCGTAGAGACGAAACCGCTATTCGACGGCCACCATAAAATCATCGAAGTGGGCCGATCCTCCTTCGATTTGTTCGATAGTCGAATGGGCGACGACACCGACATAACCTTGGCTGTAGGCAACTAGCTCTAAATCGGTACAGAACTCGTCATCAACGTAGCCGTAGGCTCGGTTATCCCGGATGACTACTGTCAGCTTGTGAGATTCCAGATCGGGTGAGAATTGTTCAGCCGTACCTGAACTTTTTTGTTTCCAGCCTCCGTAGCTCTGTTCCCGAAAATAGCAGGCCCCCTGCTTGTCGATTGTAAGTGCGTAGCTGTTGCCCTCTAGATCATCTCGCCACCCAAAGACTATACCGGCAGCATCGCTTGCTTCAGAGGAAGCTGGGCGCTGGATGCGAACTTGTATCGTTCCGTTCTCAATGTTCTGACCCAGGTCTTTCCAGCGACCGACATAAAGGACATTGCCGCGCTTCGTCTTTACCACATATTCGCCTTGTTCGTAGTAGGTTGTGCCCAGAGAGTCGCTGAGCACATCCCAGCCGCTTGCTATAGAAAAGTCGTCCTGGTGCGTCCAGTCGTAGACAATAGGAGGAGTAGGCTGTGGCGTGGGTGTAGGGGTCGATGTTGGAGTAGATGTTGGCGTTGCCGTTATTGTAGGGGCTGCGGCGTCTACAGTAGGAGTTGGACCCGGATCGTCTCCAAAATCAACGAAGAGTATGAAATTCAGAATGGACGCAAGCCCGGCAATGATGGTCGCCACTGTTGCCAAGGAATTAAGCGTATCATCCTTGATCCACTTCTTCCTTACTGCAACAAATAGGGCTACAGTTAAGAGAACCAGGGCAATGAAGCTTATAAGTGCGGGTTGCAACATTATGGACAGGGCTCCTTGCTATTAGTTGCGAAGACTTGGGCTGCCTCATCTAGAACAAACACAGTTTATGACCTTTCCCACGCTGCTTGTAAGCGCTCCGGCACCCGCACCGGCCGCAACGTCTTCAAGTCGGCAAAGTAGCCGCTCTGCCGGGCCGCGGCGCAGACACGCTCGCCGACGACGATCTCCGCCGCCAGCGTCCAGCGCGTGCGCGATAGCTCGGCCACCCACATGCGGCCGACGGCCGCGTCGCCAATGCGCACCGGCCACTGGTACTCGATGGCGCTGGCGGTCAGGATGGGGCTGATGCCCGTCGTCAGTATCTCGGCGATGGGCAGTACGTCGGCCAGAATCTCCGAGCGCAGGTCTTCCAGCCAGCGGAAGTAGACGATGTTGTGGACGATATTGGCGAAGTCAATGTCGTAGGTGCGCACGACAATGGGCCGCTCGATCCACAACGGCCGCCTTTCCCCCTCTGACATACTACCTCCCAAGATAAGGAACCACAGATTTCACAGATTTCACAGATTAAAGAGTTATGATCCGCAGATTGGGCAGATTCGGCAGATTCCTCAGAGAAACAGTTAGCCTTTCTTATTCTTGAAATCTGCTTAATCTGCCCAATCTGCGGATTATTCCTCTTAATCTGTGTAATCTGCGTAATCTGTGGTTCCATCTTCTTTCATCTAAAGCGCTGAATCAGGAAGTCCACGACCACCCGGTCAATCTGCTCCCCCGTGCCGTCCCAGCGCTCCTCCAGGTTCTCGCTGCCGACCAGCGCCCGCAGCGCCCGGCGCGTCGGCTCGTCGAAGACGCCGTTGACCGGGCCGTCGTAGTGGCCGGTGCGGCGCAGCAGCGCTTGCAGGTCGCCGGCCACGCCGGCCAGCGGGATGAGGTCGGCCGGGTCGGTGATGCCGAAGAAGAGGTGGTGCATGCGCACTAACTCCGCCAGCTTATCTATCGGTTCCGGGTCGTCGTCCACGCGCAGGTCGAGGTAGCGGTCGTTGTTGCCGCCGTAGCCGCCGTTGTGGCGCACGACGAGGACGCCGGCCGCCTGTCGCCCGCGCTTGTCGCCGCCGGCGGCCTGCCCGGCGGCCAGGGCGCTCACCAGCCAATCGGCCAGTTCGCCCGGCCCGCGCCGTGCCTCCTCGAAGGCCGCGGCCATGGCCTGCACCGTGCCGGGCACGAGGATGTTGCCCTGGCAGGCGAAGCCGTTGCCGATGGCGTGGCCGGCCCAGTCGTAGCACTCCGCGCCGGTGTAGGCCGCCGCCCGGCCGCGCTTGTCCACCATGCCCACCTGGCGCTGCGCCCGCTGCTCGTCGGCGGCGGTCAGCGCGGCGATAGTCTCCTCGGCGCTCATGTCGTTGGCCATCATCTCCAGCCCGTCGAGGCCGTAGGCGACGTTGGCGAACGACTGCGTGGCCACCGCCCCCGCGCCCGCCCGCGCCCAACTGACCACGGCGGCGCAGGCCAGAAACTTCGACTGCACGGCCACACCCCACTCCTGGCGGTTGGGGTCATAGGCGACGATGGAGAAAGTAGCAATCGTGTAGGGCATAGGCTCTCCCAGTTGAGGGGCTAGGGGCTAGGGGTTAGGGGCTAGGGAAGAGCATTCTTCCCTAGCCCCTAGCCCCTAACCCCTAGAACCTAAATCAGGCGCGGGCAGCAGGGCGGCCTCGATGACCTGCTCGATCCGATCCACCAGGACGAACTCCACGTCGCGCCGCAGGTGTTCGGGGATGTCCAGCAGGTCGCGCTCGTTCTTGCGCGGCAGGATGAACGTCTTCACCCCGGCACGGCGGGCGGCCAACGCCTTCTCGCGCACGCCGCCGACGGGCAGCACCCGGCCGCGCAGGGTGATCTCGCCGGTCATGCTGACGTCGCGGCGGATTGGCCGGCCGGTGAAGGCCGAGATGAGCGCCGTGGCCAGCGTGGCCCCGGCCGAGGGGCCGTCCTTGGGAACCGCGCCCTCCGGCAGGTGGATGTGGATGTCCTGCTTCTCGAAGCGCTCCGGGTCAATGCCCAGCACCGTCGTCTGGCTGCGGGTGTAGGTCAGCGCCGCCTGGGCACTCTCGCGCATCACGTCGCCCAACTGGCCGGTCAGGATGAGCGTGCCCTTGCCGGGCATCAGGTTGACCTCGATGATCATCAGTTCGCCGCCGGCGGCCGTCCAGGCCGCGCCGGTGGCCACGCCGATCTCGTCCACGTCGGGGCGAATGTCGTCGGTGAAGCGCGTTGGGCCGAGCAGGCGGCGCACTTCGTCGGCGGTGATGGTCTGCGGGAAGGGCGCGTCTTCGGCCACCATGCGGGCGATCTTGCGGCAGACGTTGGCCACTTCGCGCTCCAGATTGCGCACGCCCGCCTCGCGGGTGTACTCGCGCACCAACGCTTGCAGACCGGCCTCCTCGAACTGGATGCCCCGGTCATTCAGCCCATGCTCGGCCAACTGCTGCGGCACGAGGAACTGCGTCAGGATGCCCAGCTTCTCCTCTTCCATGTAGCTGGAGAACTCGATGATCTCCATCCGGTCTTGCAGCGCCGGCGGGATGGGGTCGAGGAAGTTGGCCGTGGTGACGAACAGCACCCGCGACAGGTCATACTCCATGCCCAGGTAGTGATCCACAAAGGTGTTGTTCTGTTCGGGATCGAGCACTTCCAGCAGCGCCGCCGCCGGGTCGCCGCGGAAGTCGTTGCCCAGCTTGTCCACCTCATCGAGCATGAACAGCGGATTGCGCGTGCCCACGCGGCGCATGGCCTGGATGACCCGGCCGGGCATGGCCCCGATGTAGGTGCGGCGGTGGCCGCGAATCTCGGCCTCGTCGCGCACGCCGCCCAGGCTGATGCGCACGAACTCCCGCCCCAGGGCGCGAGCGATGGAGCGGCCGAGCGACGTCTTGCCCGTGCCCGGCGGCCCGACGAAGCACAGAATGGGACTGCGCAAGTTGTCGGCGGCGATACGGCGCACGGCAATGTACTCCAGGATGCGATCCTTGATCTTCTCCAGCCCGTAGTGGTCGGCGTCGAGCACGGCGGCGGCGTTGGCCACGTCGAGGTTGTCGGCCGACTCCTCGACCCAGGGCAGGTCGAGAATCCAGTCAATGTAGGTGCGGATGATGCCGATCTCCGGCGACATGGGCGGCATGGCCGCCAGCCGCGACATCTCCTTGTCCGTCTTGGCCCGCACGTCCTCCGGCAGGTTCTTGGCCGCCACGGAGGCGCGCAACTCGTCCAACTCCTGGGCAAAGACGTCCAGCTCGCCCAACTCCCCCTGGATGACGCGCATCTGCTCGCGCAGGAAGTGCTCGCGGTGGGAACGGTCTACCTCCTGCTGCACCTGGCTCTGGATTTCGTCCTCCAGCTCCAGCACGTCAAGCTCCTTGGCCAGCAACACGCTGATCATCTGGAGCCGCTCGTGGGGGTCGAGCGTCTCGATGATCTCTTGCCGCGTGGCAATGGGCACGGGCAGCGTTGAGGCGACGAAATCGGCCAGCCAGCCCGGCTCGTCGAGGTTCAGGGCGTAGGTGTAGGCCTCTTCGGGCAGGCTGTGGTTCAGACCGACGACCTTCTCGAACAGGGCCAACACGGCGCGCATGAGGGCCTCGGTGGTCGGCTGCCACTCGCTCGGCTCGGGGATGATGCGGGCGCGAACGCGGATGTACGGCTCCCACTGGGTATAGGCGACGATCTCAACCCGCCGCCGCCCCTGGGCCAGCACGCTGGTGGTGTCGTCGGGCATACGCAGCACGCGGCCGATGGTCGCCTCCGTGCCGATGCCGAACAGGTCGTCCTCCTCGGGATCGAGGGCGTCGTTGTCGCGCTGGGCGGCGACGATCAGGTTCTCGTGGTTGCGGTTGGCGGCCTTGATGGCCGCCAGCGAGCGGTCGCGGCCGATGAACAGCGGCATGACCATCTGCGGGAAGAGCACCACGTCGCGCAGCGGCAGGAAAGGACACTCGATCAGCCCGTTGCGATCCTTGGTCAAGGGCTGGTCAAACAGGTCGCCGCTGAGTTCGGGAAACAGCTCCGGGAAATCGGGGAACTGGGAGTAGTCGAAGTCATCCATAGAGGGTTGTGTCCGATTGTAGAGCGTCCCAATGATTAAGCAAATCGCCCACGACGATGATCGAGCCGGTGGCGCAGACCAAATCGCCCGGCCCGGCGGCGGCCAGAGCGGCGCGCAATCCGTCGGCCACGCTGTGGGTCACCGCGGCCTCATGGCCCAGCCCGGCGGCCAGCTCGGCCAGTTGCTCCGGCGTGGCCGAGCGCGGGTGGTTGGCCGTGGTCATCACCACCGCGTCGGCCAGCGGCAGCAGGCGGGCCAACATGCCGGCCACGTTCTTATCCTCCGGCGCGCCGAAGAGCAGCACGAGGCGGTTGTAGTCGTAGTCCTCTTGCAGCGCGGCGACGAGTTTGGCCGCCGAGTCGTCGTTGTGGGCGCAGTCTACCAGCAGCGTCGGCCGCTCCGGCCCGCTCTGCAACACCTGAAGCCGCCCGGCCCATTCGACCGCCGCCAGGCCGCGCTGCATGTCGGCCACGGTCAGGCCGGGGAAGTGGCCACCGGCCCGCTCCAGCGCCGCCAGAGCCACGGCGGCGTTGAGCGTCTGATGTTCGCCCGGCAGGCCGACGACGAACGACGTGCCGGGGGGAATGAGCCGCGGTGGCGAGCCGCCGCCGGCGACGATGCACTGGCGTGTCGCGCCGTCGTCGTGGCTGCGGGCGACCTCGTAGGGCCAATCGCGGCCGACGACGGTCAGCGGCGCGCCGCGTTCGGCAGCGATTTCGGCCAGCGTGGCCAGCGCCTCCGGCTGTTGGGGCGCGGTAACGACGGGCACGCCTGGCTTGATGATGCCCCCCTTCTCATAGGCGATCTGGGCCAGCGTGTCGCCCAGCAGTTGGGTGTGGTCGAGGCTGAGGCTGGTGATGACCGACACCAGCGGCGTCAGGACGTTGGTCGCGTCCAGCCGCCCACCCAGGCCGACCTCGACCACGGCCACGTTCACCGCTTCGGCGGCGAAGTGGTCAAAGGCCAGAGCGGTGACGATCTCGAACCAGGTGATGCCCGGCGTGGCCTCGATGGCCGGGCGCACGCGATCCATAGTGACGACAAAGTCCGCCTCGGAGATGCGGCCGTCGGCGTCGTCGGGCGTCAGGATGCGGATGCGCTCGCGGAACTCGCGCAGGTGGGGCGAGGTGTAAAGGCCGACGCGCAGCCCGGCCAGGCGCAGGCAGGCGGCGCACATGGCCGCCACCGAGCCTTTGCCCTTGGTGCCGGCGATGTGGATAGACGGGAAGCGGGTGTGGGGGTCGCCCAGAAGGGCCAGCAGGCGGCGCGGCCGGTCGGCGTCAATCTTGGCCGCCTGGTAGCGGTCGAGCGACTTGTGCTCAAAGTTGATGAATCCGTAGAGATAATCGAGGGCGCGGTCGTAGGACTCCATGGGGCGAATTGTACCCTAAACGGCGCGGCGCATGGGCCAAAAGAGGGCACGCCGATGACGCGGATTTCGCGCAGATTCACGCGGCAAGATCGCCTCTGGCAGCGTCCATCAGCGCCAAATCAGCGTTATCAGCGTGCCATTCTTATTGTGCAAGGTTACACTCACACCATGACGACTTTGGTGGCAATTCATCGGGCGCTGTCCAACACCGCCTGGCTATTCTTCTTGATTCTGGGGCTGTGGGGACTTTTACGGGCCATGCGCGGCCGGTCGGTTGACAGCAACTACCTGGGCGCGGCGTTTATCGGCCAAATGATCTTCGTCGCCCAGGCGGTACTGGGCGGGCTGATGTGGATCGGCGGCGGCAGCGGCGACATCGTCCGGCCGGACATCCACCTGCTCTATGGCGTCTTCGCCCTGGTCTTTCTGCCGTTCGTCTACGTCTCCGTCTTGCGCGGCGACGACACCAACCGGGCGCAGTGGGTGCTGGCCTTCACGACGCTGTTCTTATTCGGCATCGCCCTGCGGTCTATCTCCACGTCAATATAAGAAAGGAGAAACCACAGATTGCGCCGATTACACAGATTAAAGAGTTATTGATCCGCAGATTGGGCAGATTTAGCAGATTTCTTCTCGGCAATCTGCCCAATCTGATTAATCTGCGGATCAACCCTCTTGATCTGTGGTTTCTTCCTACGACGACTCGGCCGGGTATTGCGAAGAAATCTGTGTAATCTGTGTAATCTGTGGTTCCTCTTTCTGCGCCTCGATGTTGACCAGGGACGGGATGAAGTAGCCGCCAACGCCCGCCGCCAGCGTGACCAGCCCGCCGACCACAAACCAGGCGCGCACGCCCATCACGTCGGCCAGCGGCCCGGCCACGGCCAGCCCCAACGGCATCATGGCCATCGCCGCGCTGCTCAACAGGGTGAAGACGCGCCCCTGCATGGATGGCGCCACGGCCGCCTGCAACACGGCCATGATCGGCCCGTTGGTGAGCGACGACATCAGCCCCATCAACCCCATTGCCAGCACGGCCAGGGGGAACAGCGAGGCCGGGACGACGCCGGCCAGCAGTACGCTTAGCCCCATGCCGACGAGGCCCAGGAGCGACGTGTAGACGCGACTCTTGAAGCCACCCCACGCGCCCAGCAGCACGCCGCCAACCAGCACGCCAATGCCCAACGCCGCCTCCATCGCGCTCAGATGCCAGGCCGTGCCCTCGAAGTGCTCGGTGACCAGCAGCGGGATGAAGCTCATGGAGGGGCTGAGGACGAGGTTGATCAGCGTGGCCATGCCCATCAGGATGAGCAAGCCGCGCCAGTTCAGCACGTAGCGCAAGCCGGCGCGCAAATCTTGCCAATACTGGCCGACGGCCGAGCCAGTCGCCGCCTCGGCGTGTTCCGGCTGCGGTACGCGCACCAGCAGCACCGTAGTGATGGCGATGGCCGCTGTCACCAAATCAATCATCAGCACGCCCTGCAACGGCAGCAGTTGCAGCAGCAGCGCGCCCAGTGGGGCGGAAATGATGTTCAGCCCACCGTTGAGCATCTGGTTTAGCCCCTGCACGCGGGTCAGGTGCTCCGGCGGCACCATCAGCGAAGTCGAGGCGGAAATGGCCGGGCCGTGGAACGTGCCGCCCAAAGCGCGGATGAAGAGGATGGCGTAGACGTGCCACAATTCAGCCTGCCCCGACCAAAACAGGAGGGCCAGCCCCAACGTCGCCAGGGCCACGGCCGCGTCGGCCAGGATCATCGTCCGCTTGCGGTTCCAGCGGTCAACCAGCGGGCCAACGAACGGCCCCAACACGACCTGCGGCACAAGACCGACAATCGAGGCCATCGCCAGCACCGTGGCCGAACCCGTCTGCTGCGTCAGCCACCAGATGAGCGCGAACTGCACCAACTGGCTGCCCAGCAACGAGAAGACCTGCCCCAGCCACAGGGTCAGAAATGGTCGCAGGGAACGGGGTTGGGTCGCGTTTTGGTCGGTCATCAGATTCTTCACCTGTAGCCAATCGGATAATTGCTAACAATATACATTTTCTTAATTACAATGTCAATAATATTCACATTAACGTCAAAAGGTCGCGCAAGAACATAATTTTTTGACCAATCCTCTCACAGATTGAAATCTTGGATTGAGTAAGCAAGTACTATCAATGAACCATACATGTACAAAATATGTGCAAACCATGAGCTAAGACGCGAATACCTGGATATTGTCCATATTTTGTTTTATGATGACGCCATATTGACAGGCAAGGTGTGGCCTACTGGTGATTGCCCCACACCTTGAATCTAACAACCGCTTGGAGGAAACAGACAATGAAACGGAAAGCATTAGTGCTGCTGTCCCTTGTACTTTTGTTGGGCTTCAGCGCAATGGGCGCGGCGGCACAGACGAATGACAACATCGTGGACATCGCCGCCAAGAACAACAACTTCGATACCCTGCATTCGGCCATTGTGGCCGCCGGTCTGGCCGACACGCTGGCTTCGGCCGATGCCCAGTACACCGTCTTTGCCCCGACCGATGCCGCCTTCGGCAACTTCGGCGAGGCCAACCCCGACTTGCTGGCCGCAGCCCTGGCCGACCCCCAGGGTGCGCTGACGACCGTGCTGACCTACCACGTCGTCGCCGGCAACTATAGCAGCGCCGAGCTGTTGGAGATGGGCACCGTGATGACACTCCAGGGCGAGGAACTGACCATCACGACGCGCAATGACAACGTCTTTGTCAATGACGCCCGTGTCGTCACCGCCGACGTGCCGGCCAAGAACGGCGTCATTCACGCCATCAACGGCGTCCTATTGCCGGCAGCCGTCACCAGCATGATGGACACGGCCGAGACGACGACCACCGAGACCACCGCCACCGCCGACACACCCACCACGACAGACCGGCCCACGGCCAACGACGGCAACACAACCATTACGACGTCGTCGCAGACCATCGCCGAGATCGCCACGCAGGCGGGCAACTTCACCAGCCTTCTGGCCGCGCTCGAAGCCACCGGCTGGGCCGACACCTTTGCCGAGCCGGGCAACTACACTGTCTTCGCCCCAACCGATGACGCCTTTGCCGCCCTGGGCGACGTAAACCTGACGGCCGACGAACTGGAGGCGATCCTGCTCTACCACGTCGTCAATGACCGCCTGACGCGCGACCAACTGGCGACAGATGACCTGGTGCCGACTTTGTCGGGCGGCCGACCGCTGTTCATCAATAGCGACGACGGCCAGATCATCAACATCAGTGGGGCCAAGCTGCTGATGACCGACATCCAGGCTTCCAACGGCATCATCCACGTCATTGACCGGGTGATGATCCCGTAGCGACTATCGTCATCGGTATGCACATCTGACAGCTGTTCAGGTGGAGAGAGGCCCATCGCTCAGGCGACGGGCCTCTTTTTGTGCTATACTCCGGCCTCAATGATGAGATTGAAAAACGCCAAAGAACTGGCCCGGATGCGCGCGTCGGGCCGCCTCGTCGCCGAGTGCTTTGCCATCCTCGAAGAGAACGTCAAGCCCGGTGTCACGCTCAAACAACTGGATCGCCTGGTCGAAGACCACATCTACAAGCAAGGCGCGGAGACGCTCTACAAGGGCTACCGCGGCCGCCAGCGCGAGCACCCGCCCTTCCCCGGCGTCATCTGCGCTTCGGTGAATCACGAGATATGCCACGGCATTCCCGACGGTCGCGTCTTGAAGGAAGGTGACGTTGTCGGCATTGACATCGGCCTGCGTTACAAGGGGTTCTGCGGTGACGCCTGCGTGACCTACCCCGTGGGCCGCGTCTCGGCCGAGACGGAGCGCCTGCTGGCCATCGGCCGCGAGGCGCTGCGGCGGGGCATCGAGGCGGCGCAATACAACAACTTCCTCAACGACGTTGGCCGGGCCATCGAAAACTACACCGACACCCAGGGCGTGACCGTCGTCCACGAGTGGGGTGGCCATGGCATCGGCCGCGTCCTGCACGATGAACTGTCCGTCTCCCACATCCGCCAGGCCGAGCGCGGGCCGCGCCTGAAGCCGGGTCTGACCTTCACCATCGAGCCGATGATCAACGCCGGCACGTATGAGTGGATTCTGCTGCCCGACGGCTGGACGGTCATCACCGCCGACGGCAAGCTGTCGGTGCAGTTCGAGCACACCGTGGCCATCACCCCCAACGGGCCGGACATCCTCAGCGTCCTCTAGCTCGGCGCGGCATACCCCTCTGTGTTGGCTTACTTATTGCAGGGCCTTGTGCTGGGCGCGACGGCGGCTGTGCAGCCCGGCCCGTTCCAGGCCTTCTTGCTGTCGCTGGTGTCGCGCCACGGCTGGCGGCGGGCCATGCCGGCCGTCCTGGCCCCGTTCCTCAGTGACCCGCCGATTGTGGCCGTGGTGCTGCTGGTGCTGACGCGCCTGCCGGAGCGCTTCCTGGATGGCTTGCGGGTGGCGGGCGGGTTGTTTATGCTCACTCTGGCGTGGGGGGCGTGGCGGGCCTACCGGGCCGGCGGTGCCAGCAGCGAAGCCTCGGCCGAGCCACCTACCGGTTCGACGCTGGCCGCCGTCGTCAAAGCGGCGCTAATGAACGCCCTCAGCCCCGGCCCCTACCTGTTTTGGGCCACCATCAGCGGGCCGATCCTCATCGCCGGCTGGCGAGCCAGTCCGGCGCTGGGGCTGGCCTTCCTGCTGGGCTTCTACGCCGCGCTGGTCGGCGGCATGGCCCTGTTCGTCCTCGTCGCCGGGCTGACCGGGCGCATTGACCCGCGGCTCAACCGCGGCCTGGGCCTTTTCTCGGCCGTGGCCCTCCTCGCCTTTGCCCTCTACCAGCTAACCACCGGCCTGCGCGCCCTTATATCCTGATCCGCAGATTGGGCAGATTAAGCAGATTTCAGAAGAAGAGAAAGAACCTCACGCAAAGACGCAAAGAACGCAAAGCCAAGAAGGTTTCTTAAGCTTTGCGTTCTTTGCGTCTTTGCGTGAGATTCTGAAATCTGCCCAATCTGCCTAATCTGCGGATCACCCTTCTTACACGACGATGTTTACGAGCTTGCCACGGACGACAATGACCTGGCGTGGCGTCTGGCCGTCGAGCCAGCGGGCCACCTTGTCCGAAGCCAGGGCCACGGCGCGCAACTCCTCATCGGGCAGGTCGGCGGCCACTTCGATGCGGTCGCGCGTCTTGCCGTTGATCTGCACGATGAGGCTGATAGCCTCTTCGCGGGCCACGTCCTCGTCCCACTGCGGCCACGGCTGCTCGTGGATGCTGTAGGGCAGACCGCGCCGCGCCCACAGCTCCTCGGTGATGTGGGGCGAAACGGGGGCCAGCAGCAGCAACAGCGACTCGACCGCCTCATCCCACGCGCCGCGATCCACGGCCGCCTCGCGCTGCGCGGCCAGAATGGTGTTGCGCAACTCCATGATGGCCGCCACGGCGGTGTTGAACGAAAACTCCTCCATGTCCCGCGTCACCTTGCGGATGACCTGGTGGGTCTTGCGCCGCAGGGCGCGCGAGGCGGCGGCGTCGTCGCCAGGCGTAATCTGCGCCTGGCCGATCTCCCACACGTCTTGCAACAGCCGTTGCGGCCCCTTGATGCCCTCGTAGTTCCACGGCCCGCCCTGGTCCCACTTGGCGAAGAACATCAGGTAAGCACGCACGGTGTCGGCCCCGAACTGGGCCACCAGTTCGTCGGGGTTGACGACGTTGCCCTTGCTCTTCGACATGCGCTGCACCTCCAGATGGTGGTGCAGTTGGTTGACCGTGTTCTCGCCCTCGATGGCCGGCACGCTGATGACGGCGTTGGGCGCTACCTCGACGGTGAACATCTCGCCGCCGGCATCCACCTGCAACACGTTCTCCGTGCGGCGCATGATCTCGCCCACGACCACGTCGTCGCGCAGGCCGGGCGCCATCGTCCCCGGCTCGATAACCTCGACCCGTGTCGCCAGCAGCTTGTTGCCGTCGCGCCGGCCATAAGCCAGGATGACGTCCCCCTTGCGCTCCGCGCCCAGGATTTGCCCCTGGTTGCGCAGGCCGGTCATTGGCTCGTCGAACTGGCCCGCGGGGTCGCGGCCGTGCTCGGCCATGATGCGCGCCGCCTCGTCGAAGTGGCCCAGGTCGCGCATGACCTTGGTGAAGAAGCGGGTGTAGAGCAGGTGCATCGTGGCGTGCTCCTGCCCACCGGTGTAGACATCAACCGGCAGCCAGTAGGCCGCCTCCTCCGGGTCGAACGGGCCGCGGTCGTAGTTGGGGCTGAGATAGCGGTACTGATACCACGACGAACACATGAAGGTGTCCATCGTGTCCGTCTCGCGGCGGGCGGGGCGGCCGTCGGCGTCGGTCGTGTTCAGAAACGCCTCGTGATAGCGCAGCGGGCTTTGGCCGGTGGGGCGGAACTCCACGTCGTCGGGCAGCAGCACCGGCAGCTCCTCATCGGCAACCATTTTGATCGTCCCGTCGGCGCTGAACAGAGCCGGGATGGGCGCGCCCCAGTAGCGCTGGCGGCTGATCAGCCAGTCGCGCAGGCGGTAGTTGATTGACTTGCCGCCGATGCCGCTCGTCTCCAACCAGTCGGCCACCGCACCAACAGACGGGTTGGCGAAGCCCTTGGCGGCCGTCACCGGCGTGCCGTCGAACTGGGCGCTGTTGACCATGACCCCCGGCCCGACGTAGGCCTCGGCCATCGTCGCCCCGTCCAGCGCCTCGCCCTCCGGCTGGATGACCGGCACGATGTCCAGCCCGTATTTGCGGGCAAAGTCGAAGTCGCGCTGATCGTGGGCGGGCACGGCCATGATCGCCCCCGTGCCGTAGGTGCTCAGCACGTAGTCGGCGATCCAGATGGGCACGCGCGCGCCGTTGACCGGGTTGATAGCGTAGCTGCCGGTGAAGACGCCGGTCTTCTCGCGCGTCTCCGACAGGCGCTCGATCTCCGTCGCTCGCGCCGCCTGCGCCCGGTAGGCCTCGACCGCGGCGCGTTGCTCGCCGCCGGCCAGCTTGTCCACCAGGTCATGCTCCGGGGCCAGCACCATGAACGTCGCCCCCCACAGCGTGTCGGGGCGGGTGGTGAAGACCTCTATCGAGTCACCCATCTCGCTGGTGAAGACGACGCGCGCGCCTTCGCTGCGGCCGATCCAGTTGGTCTGCATCAGCTTGACCGGCTCCGGCCAGTCGAGCGGCGTGAAGTCGAGCAACTCGTCGGCGTAGCGGGTGATGCGGAAGAACCACTGCTCCATCATCTTCTGGATGACGGGCTGGCCGGTGCGCTCGTCCTTGCCGTCAATGACCTGCTCGTTGGCCAGCACCGTTTGCAGCGTCTCCGACCAGTTGACCAGTCCCTCGCCGCGATAGGCCAGGTCGCCCTCGAAGAAGCGGCTAAAGAACCACTCCGTCCAGTGGTAGTAGGCCGGGTCGCAACTGACCGCCTCGCGCTGCCAGTCGAACATCGCCCCCATGCTGCGCAACTGGCGGCGCATCCGCTCGATGTTGGCGTAGGTCCACGTCTTGGGGTGGATGTTGCGCTGGATGGCGGCGTTCTCGGCCGGCAGACCGAAGGCGTCAAAGCCCATTGGGAAGAGGACGTTGTAGCCGCGCATGCGCATGAAGCGCGCCCGCGCGTCGGACGGGGTCATGGCGAACCAGTGGCCGATGTGGAGGTCGCCGCTGGGGTAGGGCAGCATGGTCAGGGCGTAGTACTTCGGCCGCTCCCAGTCCACCACGGAACGATACAGCCCATCGGCCTCCCACTTCTCCTGCCACTGCGGCTCGATGGCCGCCGGATCATAGACATCACTCATGATTGCGTCTCCGCCGAAAACAAAGATCTCATCGCCCTAGGTGGAGTGCGCATCCTCAGATGCGCGCTCTGAGCGGGATGCGCATCCTCAAATGCGCGCTCTGAGCGGAGTGCGCATCCTCAGATGCGCATCCCGCCAGGAAAACAAAAGAACCCCTTTCGCTCAGAGACG
>WBZP01003946.1_pt1 | contig 15765 bp, 13 predicted proteins | sample 5204301 | NCBI WGS metagenome assembly WBZP01 (sample SAMN12412401, study PRJNA552823) | activated sludge metagenome | isolation source: activated sludge from nitrification reactor of wastewater treatment plant... | place: USA: Pennsylvania | collected 2017
GTTCCCGGCGCCGCGGCGGGAAGGGCGTCGCCTCCCGCCGCGGCCCTCGCCTCCAGGAACGCGCCTTCTGGGCGGCATTCCACGCGCCGATTTGCATTCCCCGCGCGTCTGGTCCACAAAAGCGCCCGTGGCCGACATCAGCATCAAGGGAAGCGTCCTCCGCTCGCGCCTCGCCCTCGTCGACGACCTCGCCCCCGAGGGTGGGCGCGACCGCGTCCTCGCGCGGCTCGCCGGGCCCGAGCGCGAGACGATGGCGTCTCTCCTCGCCGCGTCCTGGTACCCGTTCGAGCTCGGCAGGAAGCTAGACGAGGCGATCGTGGCCGAGCTCGGCGGCGGAAGGGCCGACTTCTTCGAGAAGCTCGGCGAGGCGTCGGCCGAGAAGAACCTCGGCGGCGTCCACCGCAGCTTCCTCGTCGCGGGCGACCCCCAGGCGTTCCTCGCCAAGGCGCCGATGATCTACTCGTACTACTACGACAAGGGCCGGCGCACGTACGAGAAGACGGGCGAGCGGGAGGCCGTGCTCACGACCCACGACGCCGAGACCTTCAGCGCGCCCGACTGCCTGACGGTGGTCGGCTGGTACCGGCGCGCGCTCGAGATGTGCGGCGCGGCGAAGGCGCGGGTCGTCGAAGAAGAGTGCCGGGCGAAGGGCGGCGCGGTCTGCCGCTACCGCCTGAGCTGGTCGTAGCGTCTCGGTCGCGACGCGGCCCGCCGCTGTCCTACAGGTAGAGGTGAAGCTGCGCGAGGAGCGTCTTCGACACCCGGTCGGAAACCCGGTCGCGGTCGCGGTAGTACGTCAGGACGACGTTCCAGTGCGTGCGCGGGAGAAGGCTCAGCCCGGCCGCCAGGCGGACGGTGCCCGCGGTCGTGTCCCCCGGCCGCGTGAGCAGCTGCGGCGACAGGCGGAGCCACACGCCCCGGTAGGCCTCCACGGACACGTCACCGAGGAACGACCACGCCTCGCCCTGCCCCTCGCGGAACCGCGCGTCCGCCTCGGCCCAGACGGTCACGCGCTTCATCGGAGACACGCCGAGGGCGAGGCCGGTCGCGCCGCGGCGCAGGTCCGTCTCGGAGGCGGCGCGGTAGAGCCCGGAGCCGACGAGCACCACGCGCGGCGTGAAGTCGTACTGCCACCGGGCGGTCGTCGTGAAGGCCCGCTCGGCGCTCTTCCGCACCGAGTCGGCGAGGCCGGGGCCGGCCGACACCTGCACGAGGTGCCGGTCGCCGGCGAAGCTCAGCTCGACGGCGTAGACCTGGTCCTCGTTGTCGAGGCCCAGCGGCGCGCGGGTGAAAGACGTGTGGTCGGCGAGGCGAACGCCGTAGGCGGGCAGGAACCGCCCGGCCCGGACGCCGAACCCGCGCGCCGAACGATAGGAGACCCAGTGCTCGAACGAGGCGACGCGCGGGTCGTCGCCCCGGGGCTGACGGCCGACCTCGCCGAACACGGTCCAGCCGCCGTGGGTGAACGCGGCCTGGAAGGACGCGTTCATCAGCAGTCCGCGGCTGCTGTCGTAGCCCGGCCCTTCGAGCTTCAGGTGCGAGGGCCGCAGCTCGAGCCCGAGCTTCACGGGACCCGTCGCGTCGCGGAGGGCGCCGAAGAGGAACTCCTGCTCCCGGCCCGCGCCCGAGGCGCTCGCGCCGAAGGTCGACAGCTCCTGGCGCGAGAGCGAGCGCCCGTACGGCGTCAGCATCCCGCCCCCGGTCGCGGAGTAGTGGCAGTTCGTGCAGCGCGTGTACTGCCGCGAGAGGAAGGCGGGCTCGGCCCCGGCCGAAGCGGCGGCGGAGACGACGATCGCGAGTGCGGCGGCGCGCCGCTTCAAGGCGCCGGCACCGCGACGAACGACACCTTCACCATGACCTTGGCCGCGACGCCGACGCCGAGGTACTGGGGCGGCTCCACGGCATGGTCCGTCAGCACGAGCGGGAAGGTCGCGTCGACGCGGGTCCCCTGCGGCACCCTGCGGAACTCGGCCGTGCCCGACACGGGGTGGCTCACGCCGTGGAGCAGCAGCATCCCGGTGAAGGGGCTCTTCCCGGCGAACGAGGCGTCGGCCGCCTCCGTCACGACGATCGACGAGAGGACGGCCTTGTCGAAGCCGGCGCCCTTCGACACCTGCAGGTACTTGTCGCGCAGGTGCTCGTTGCGCAGAGCGATGCCGGTGTCGACCGAGGCGAGATCGAGCGCGACCTCGCCCGTCACCGCGAGCGGGCGCCCCGAGCCCGCGGCGAGCGTCCCCGAGAGAGCCGGGCTCTTCGCCTCGAAGGCGCCGCCCGGGCGAAGAGGGACGACGACGCGCAGGTCGCCGGCGACGACGCGCCAGGAGGGAGCCGCCGCGGCCGCGCCGGCCAGGCCCCAGAGAACGAGAGACAGGACGACCCGACGACGGGGAGCGCCTTTCACGGCCACGGTCACCTCGCAGGCTGCAAGCTGCTTGAATCGTACGAACGCGCCAGGCGAACGGCAAGTCCGCCCGGCCGCGGGGCGGTCCCGCCGGCCTGTAGAATTCCGGCCATGCGCAAGACTTCGCTGGCCTTACTCCTCGTCCCCGGCCTCGCCCTGGCCCAGCCGGCCCCCGCCCCGGGCCGCCAGCCGCTCACCCACGAGGCCCTCTTCCTGATGAGGCGCGTGGGCGCGCCGACCGTCTCCCCCGACGGCCGCTGGGCCGTCTTCGCCGTGGCCGAGCCGGCCTACGACGAGAAGAAGGAGGTGTCGGACCTCTGGATCGCCCCGGTCGACGGCAGCGCGAAGCCGCGGCGGCTGACCGCGGGCAGGGCCGGCGAGAGCGCGCCCGCGTGGAGCCCCGACAGCCGTCGCCTCGCGTTCGCGGCAAAGCGCGACGACGACGAGGTCGCGCAGGTCTACCTGCTCGACGTCGCCGGCGGAGGAGAGGCGCAGCGGCTCACCGCGTCGCCGCTCGCCGCGCGCGGGCCGAAGTGGAGCCCCGACGGGACGTGGCTCGCCTACCAGAGCGCCGTCTACCCCGGAGCGGCGGACCTCGAGGCCAACCGCAAGGCTGCGGCCGCGAAGAAGGACGCGAAGTCGAAGGTGCGCGTGTACGACTCGTTCCCGATCCGGCGGTGGGACAAGTGGCTCGACGAGACGGCCACCCACCTCTTCGCCCTCCCGGTGGACGGCTCGGCGCCCGCGCGCGACCTCCTCGCGGGAACGAAGCTCGCGGCGGAGCGCGGCTTCGGCGGGTCCGGCGGCGAGGGCGGCAGCGACGACCTCCACCCGGAGTGGACGCCGGACTCGCGCGGGCTCGTCGTGGTCGCGACGACGAATCGCACGGACGCCGCGTTCGCACCGACGACGACCCACCTCTACTCGGTCGCGCTCGAGGCGGGCTCGGAGCCGGCGGCGCTCACGTCCGGCCAGACCTCCTACGACGGCCCGCGCTTCACGCCTGACGGGAAGACGCTGTGCTACCAGGTCAACGAGGGCTACGGCCGCATCTACGCGCTCGACCGCCTCGGCTGCGCGGCGTGGCCGTGGACGGGCCCGGGCCGGGTCGTGACCGCCGGGTTCGACCGCGCCGTCGCCGACGTCGCGTTCTCTCCCGACTCGCGCACGGCGTACCTGACCGCGGAGGACGCCGGCTTCGTGAAGCTCTACTCCGTGGCGCTCGCGGGGGGCCCGGTGAAGCTCCTGCGCGAGAGCCGCGGCGTCTTCTCCGGCCTCGAGTCGCCGGAGGGCGCCGCGAAGCCGGTCCTCGTCGCCTCGTGGGGCAGCGCGACCGAGCCGTCCGAGATCGTGCGCGTCGACCCGGCCACCGGCGTCCCGACGCGGCTCACCGAGGTGAACGTCGCCGCGGCCGCCGCCCTCGCGTGGCGCCCGCTCGAAGAGCTCTGGTTCACGAACGCGAAGGGCCGGCGCGTCCACTCGTTCGTCGTCACCCCGCCGGGCTTCGACCCGTCGAAGAAGTACCCGCTGTTCGTCCTCATCCACGGCGGCCACGCCAACATGTGGCGCGACTCGATCACGCTGCGCTGGAACTACCACCTGCTCGCGAGCCCCGGCTACGTGCTCCTCCTGACCGACTACCGCGGGTCGACCGGCTACGGCGAGGCCTTCACGCTCGACATCCTCGGCGACCCGCTGCGCGGGCCGGCCGACGACGTGAACCAGGCGGCCGACGAGGCGATCCGCCGGTATCCGTTCGTCGACGCGACGCGGCAGGCGGCGGGCGGGGCGAGCTACGGCGGGCACCTCGCGAACTGGCTCGAGGCCACGACGACGCGCTACCGCTGCCTCGTGAGCCACGCCGGGCTCTCGAGCCTCGAGGTCCAGTGGGCGACGAGCGACTCGATCCACCACCGCGAGCTGATGATGGGCGCGCCCTTCTGGGAGAAGCCGCAGGCGTGGCGCGACCAGAGCCCGACCGCTCACGCGAAGGACTTCCGGACGCCGATGCTCCTCTCGGTCGGCGAGAACGACTTCCGCGTGCCGATCAACAACACGCTCGAGATGTACGCGGTCCTCCAGCGGCAGAAGGTGCCGGCCCGCCTCCTCGTCTGGCCCGACGAGAACCACTGGATCCAGAAGGGCGAGAACGGGAAGGTCTTCTACCGCGAGGTGGCGGACTGGCTCGCGCGGTGGCTCAAGTAGCGGGGCCCCGGATCCGCGTCGCGCGGTGAGCGGCGGGTTGCTGTACCTCCTGCTTTCGGGCCGGGCCCTATGGGTCGGGCTCGGGCTCACTGTGGTCGGCGTGGCGGTCGCCGGACGGTGGTCGCGCATCGGCGTCGGCCTCGCACTGATCGGGACGATCACGGCAGGAGCCTCGTCCGTGCCGCTGCACCCGGCGCTCTACTGTGCGCTCTCGGCCGCCGGTCTCGCGTGGCTCGCCACACGCAGACGAAGCCGGACTGCCCGCACCGCGGCAAGCGCGCTCCTGTCGGCAGTGGTCCTCGTCATGGCCGCGTCGGAAGCCCGCTTCGCTCTCGCCCTCCCGAAGCCCTCTCGTGCTCACGGACCGATCTACGTCCTGGGCGATTCACTCACCGCCGGACTTGGACGCGACAGGGACGCGACGTGGCCGGCACTGGTGGCTTCCAGCCTGGGACGACCCGTCCACAACCTGGCCCGGCCGGGCGCTCGCCTGCGAGATGGGATCCTCCAGGCTTCCGCCCTCGCCGGAGACGGCGGCGAGGTCCTGATCGAGCTCGGCGGCAACGACATCCTCGGCGGCGCCACGCCGGCCGAGCTCGCCCGCGACCTGCGCCACCTGCTCGAGCGTGTTTCGGCGCCTGATCGAACTCTCGTGATGTTCGAGCTGCCGCTCCTGCCGCTGCAGAACGCCTACGGCCGCGCTCAGCGCGAGCTGGCGAGCGAGTTCGGCGTGCGTCTGCTCCCGCGGCGTGTGCTCGCGAGCGCTGTCGCCGGACCTGGCCGCACCATCGACGGCCTGCACCTCTCCCGCGCGGGCCATGCCTGCCTGGCGAACGAGGTGGCCAGGGCGCTGACGGACTGACGGCCGGGGGCCCAGGCTCGAGGCGACGGAGGAGCGCCAACTCTGTCCGGAATGGGTAGAGTGGTTACGCTCCGCCGCACCTCACGCGCGGGAGCTCAGCGAGGAGGACCATTTGCCCGAGCTTCCGGAGGTCGAGACCGTCCGCCGCCTGGCCGAGCGGACGCTGCGGGGACGGCGGATCGCCGCCGTGGCCGTCGCCGACGACCGGCTCGTCTGCGACCGCGTCGCGCCGCGGGCGGTCGCGGCGGCGCTCCGCGGCGCCACCGTCACGGCCGCGCGGCGCAGGGGCAAGCACTTCTGGCTCGAGCTCGACCGCCGGCCGTGGCCTCTCTTCCACCTGGGCATGAGCGGCTGGTTCCACGCGTACCGCGACGGCGAGCGGCCGCGCTTCTGGAAGATCGAGATCGCGACCGACGACGGCCGCCGCTTCGCGATGACCGACCCGCGGCGGCTCGGGCGCATCCGGCTGCGGCACGAGCCTCTTGCCGAGTCGCCGCTCGCCGGCCTCGGCCCGGATGCCTTCGACGAGCTGCCGTCCGCGCGCGAGCTCGAGCGGCGGCTGGGCCGGCGCTCGACGCCGGTCAAGGCCGCGCTCCTCGACCAGACGCTCCTCGCCGGCGTCGGCAACTGGATCGCCGACGAGGTCCTCTACCAGGCGGCGATCGACCCGCGCCGGCCGGCGTCGGCCGTGTCGCCGGCCGAGGTCGCACGCCTGCGCCGCGCGCTCTCGGGGATCGTCCGCCACGCGGTGAAGGTCGGCGCCGACGACGCCCGCTTCCCCCGCACCTGGCTCTTCCACCACCGCTGGGGGAAGAAGAAGGACGCCCGGACGGCCCGCGGCGAGAGGATCGTCCACCTCGAGGTGGGCGGCCGCACGACGGCCTTCGTGCCGGAACGGCAGCGCTAGCCGCGCCGCGAACTGCGCTACGGCGTCGTGCTCTTACTGCAGAGTGCGTCTGCTTCCGCCTTACTGATGCTGCGGCACGACGTCGAGGGTTTCCGGTTGCCCCCCTTCACCCTGAGGTCGGGGTCCCTGATGAAGGTTCCGTCGGCACAAACCCCGTACTTGTACGAAGCGAAGTCGTCCTCGGGCGCGCACTCGGGGCGGACGTCGCAGCGGAGTAACCCAGTTTCGCCTTGCCACAACGCGACGTGGTCCGTGGTCAGCACCGCGGTGATCACCGGGGGGTTCCCCACCTTGCGGATGGCGATCCCAAGACAGTTGTCGACGACATCAAAGTACCCACTCTGGCCTTTCACCCTGAACTCGCCCACGGTGATGCGTCTCTCCACGGCCTTGCTGCACAGGTTCGTGACGAGCCAGAGTGCGCTGCCCGGCTGTTTGATGTCTGGAACGACGACATCGGTGGCTTTCGCGACGCAGGTGCCGTCGACGTCGTATAGCGAGATCACCCCCGCCAACGGCGGCGGCGAGCACTTCGACTGGAGAGGCAGGGCCAGGAGGAGCGGCATTACGGCGAAGGTAGTGGTCGACACTCTCATTCGAAGGCCTCCGTTCTCGTCCGTCGTGCTGGTGGCGCTGCCGCAGGCTGTGCGACAGCGGGGGCTTCACGTATCGACTCCAGGTCCTCGTCGGTCCGAAGGACCTCCGGGTTGTATCCGAGGCGTTCTGCTGAACGGTACGCTGCGACACCTTCCTCGGTGGCGCCGCAGAGCGCGAACGCCACTGCCGTCACGTAGGCCACGCGGCTCGACTGCGGCGACATCTGCGCGGCGCGCCGTGCGTGCGCCAGCGCGGCGCGAACCTGGCCGGCCTTCGCTTCGTAGAGAGCGAGCTCGGCGAGGGCAACGCCGCTGTCAGGCTTGACCCGCACCTGCTCTCGCTGCAGGGCGGCCGCCGTCGCGTAGGCGCGTTCCGCTTCGGCCTTGCGGCCGAGGCGCGACAGCGCGTCACCCAGGTTGCGCTGCAGTCCGGCGTCCTTCGGCTGGAGGTCGACGGCCTTGCGGAAAGCACTCTCTGCATCGCCGAAGCGCTTCTCCTCGTAGGCGAGGAAGCCGAGATTGGACAGGGCGTCGGGGTCGGGGCGAAGCAGCACCGCCCTTTCCAGGTTGGCGCGGGCCTTCGCGCGGTCACCGAGACCGTAGAAGGCCGCCCCGAGGTTCACGTAGCCCCACGGGCTGTCAGGCCGCAGCTCGACCACCCTCCGCCACGAGTCGATCGCCGGCTGGAGGTTGCCTCGCCCGTACTCGGCCCGCGCTATGGCGTCGTAGTACTGCCAGAAGCCTCCTCGCAGCTCGACCGCTCGCCGTAACTCCGCGAGTCCGGCGTCGATCTTCCCGGCCGCGACCAGGACCTCGCCGAGAGCGGCGTGCACCTCGTCGCTATCGGGCTGAGCGGCCACGGCACGGCGGGCCACCTCCTCCGCTTCGCCGAGCGAGCCCTTGGTCCTGAGGATGGTCGCCTGTGCGACGAGTACTCCGGGCAGGTCCGTCTCGATCTCGAGTGCGGACCGCAGGGCCGCCTCCGCGCGCGTCGACTCCGCGACGTCCCGGGTCTCTTCGAACTTCGCCCAGCGCGCGCGACCGAGCGCGGCCTCCGCCAAGGCGAATCGGGGCTGGGCCAAGACGATGCCCTCGAAGAGCGCTATGGCTCGGTCCACGCTGGCGGGCTCGTCGCGTCGCTCGAGGAGCCGAAGCCCTTCGCCGTACTCCGTGAGGAGGCGATCGGCCAGAGCCAGCGGCTCGCGGCGAACGGCCGGCGCCTCGAACCGCCGGCGGAAGGCGACCGAGACGCTCTCCGCCACCCGCCGCTGGAAGGCAAACAAGTCGTCGAGCGCTCCGTCGTACGACTCGCTCCATGCCACCACGCGCGACGTTCCGTTGACGAGGCTCAGCGTGACGCGCAGCTCGTCGCGCTGACGCTGAAGGGTGCCGGCGAGGACGTAGCTCGCGCCGATCGATCGCGCACACTCCACGTCACGCCCCTGTCGCGCGCACTCGCGCCCCGCGGACAACGAGAGGACGTTCACGCGCGGCACGCGCGACAGCGCGGAGACGACGACATCGGCCACGCCCGTGCCGAGTGGATCGTCGGGCGAGCGGTCGGGCGAGCTTGCGAAGGGCAGAACCAGCACGACCGGAACATGGCCCGACGAGGGCTCCGCGGCGCGGGACCATCCGCGAAGGGAGACGCCGGCCGCCAGCAGGACCACGACTCCCGCGATCGCGGCCAGCCACGGGAGGGAGCCGCGAGGACGAACGACGCGTTCGGAGGTCGCCGTCGTCTGCTCATCCAGCGCGCGGAGGCGCTGGAGGTCGTCGCGCATGGCTCGCGCAGTGGGCGGGCGGTCCCCTGGCCGCCGTGCCATCGCCCGCTCCACCAGGGCAGCGACGGGCGCCGGCACGCCCGGCGCGACGGAGCGCAGGGGCGTCGGGCGGCCATCGAGAACGGCTGCGGCCACGTGCGCGACGTCCGGACCGTCGAACGGTCGGCGACCGCTGAGGATCTCGTACAGCAGGACGCCCGTGGAGTAGACGTCCTCGGCTTCGCTCGGCGACGCTCCTTCGTAGCGCTCGGGTGGAATGTACGCGGGTGTGCCCGCGACCCGGCCACGGGCGGGCGCCGAAGGGCCGGCCCCGCTTTCGTCCGAGTCTTCGGACGTGAGCGAGCGGGCGAGCCCGAAGTCGAGCACCTTGACGCGACCGTCAGGCGTCAGGACGACGTTCGACGGCTTGACGTCGCGGTGCAGAAGGCCCTGCGCGTGAGCGGCGGCCAGCGCGTCGCAGAGTTGAGCGCCTACGAAGAGCGCCGTCGAGACAGAGACGGGCCCCCGCTGCAGCGTGGCCGCGAGGGTCTCGCCCGGAACGTACTCCATGACGATGTATGCGTCGGCAGCCGATTCGACGACGTCGTACACCGCCGCGATTCCCGGGTGATTGAGTGCCGCCGCCGCCCGGGCCTCGCGCAACAGTCGACGACGGGCTTCAGGGCGTTGAGCCCAGCGCTCGGAGACGCTCTTGAGCGCCACCTGGCGACGCAGCCTGGGGTCTTCGGCGAGGAAGACTTCGCCCATGCCCCCGGCGCCGAGCCGGGCCAGAACGAGATAGGGGCCGACGCGATCCGGGGAAGGCATGGCTCCCGAACCTCGCTCCTTATCCTGTGTGTGAACTTGGGCCGAGAGAGTAGCACGCCACCGCTCCGCCAAACCGGCCCCGCCCCAGCAAGATCATTGGCGCTCTCACTGCAACGCGCTATCCTCCCCGCCATGAACGTCCTCTTCCTCGGCGGCACCGGCAACATCTCGACGGAGTGCGTCGCCGAGTGCCTCGCGCGCGGCCACCAGGTCACGGTGCTCACGCGGGGGCAGCGGGCCGTGCCGGCCGGGGTGACCGCGATCGCCGGCGACCGGTACTCGGCCGAGGGCCTCGCCCGGGCCGCGGCGGTCGCGCGGTGGGACGCGGTCGTGGACTTCCTGGCCTACACGCCGCAGGACGTCGCGCTCGCCGCCGCCGCGTTCGACGGGCGCACGCGGCAGTACGTCTTCGTCAGCACCGCGGCCGTCTACGACAAGCCGAAAGCCTCGCTGCCGATCACCGAGGACGCGCCGGTCGGGAACCCGCACTGGGAGTACGCACGGCTGAAGATCGCGGCCGAGGACGTGGCGCGCCGCGCCCACGCGGCCGGCCTCCCGACCACGATCGTGCGCCCGTCGTACACGTACGGCGACACCTGGATCCCCTCGGGCTTCGGGGGCCAGGACTACACCGTCGTCGACCGGATGCGCCGCGGGCTGCCGGTCGTGTGCCACGGCGACGGCACCGCCCTCTGGGTGATGACGCACGCGAGCGACTTCGCCCGCGGCTTCGTGGGCCTCCTCGGCAACGCCGCGGCCCTCGGCGAGACGTTCCACGTCACCTCCGACGAGGTGCTGACCTGGGACGCGATCTACGACGCGATCGGGAAGGCGGCGGGCGTCTCCCCCCGGATCGTCCACGTCCCGAGCGCCCTCGTCCTGGCGATCGTCCCCGACCGCGGGGCGAGCCTCCTCGGCGACAAGTCGCACAGCTCGGTGTTCGACAACGCGAAGCTGCGCCGCGCGGTGCCCGGCTTCGCCGCGCGGGTGCCTTTCGCCGAGGGCATCGCGCGGTCGGTCGCGTGGTTCGACGCCGATCCGGCGCGCCGCGTCGTGAGCGAGACGGCCAACGCCAACATCGATCGCGTCCTCGCCGCGTGGAGCCGGGCGTGGGAGGGCCTGCCGGAAGGCGGTCCGCGGTGACGGGAAGCCCGTGGTGCGAAAGGCCCCTGCGGCCCGCGTACCACGCGCTCGAGCGCGTCAGCGTCCCCGGCGACTGGTTCGCCGCCTTCCGCGTCGCGCCGGACGTCTACGCCATCCACGAGCCGCACCAGGCGCAGGAGGTGATCTCGTACCTCGTCGTCGGCGAGCGGCAGGCTCTCCTCTTCGACACCGGCATGGGCCTCGCGCCGATCCGGCCCGTGGTCGCGAGCCTGACGGACCGCCCGGTCCTCGTCCTCAACTCGCACACGCACTGGGACCACGTCGGCGGGAACGCCGAGTTCTCCGCGATCCTCGGGATCGACGAACCGTACGCGCGGGCCCACGCCCTGGGCTGGAGCCACGAGGCGGTCGCGTCCGAGGTCGCGCCGGAGAACGTCTGCCTCGAGAAGCTGCCCGGCTTCGACCCGTCGTCCTACCGCGTGCGGGGCTTCCGCGCGACGCAGCACGTCGACGAGGGGGACCTCGTCGACCTCGGCGGCCGCGTCCTGCAGGTGCTGCGCCTTCCCGGCCACAGCCCCGACTCGATCGCCCTCCTCGAGCCGGCGCGCCGTCTCCTCTTCTGCGGCGACACGTTCTACGAGGGGCCGATCTGGCTGTGGTTCCCCGGCACCGACCTCGACGCTTACGGGCGGAGCCTCGCCCGCCTCGCCGCGCTCGCGCCGTCGCTCGACGCGGTGCTGCCGGCCCACTGCGCCCCGGTGGCCCGTCCCTCTCGCCTCGTCGAGCTCGCGGCCGCGTTCGCCGAGGTCCGCGCCGGCCGCACCCGGCCCGCGCCGCGGCCCGACGGCCTCGTCGAGCACGCGTTCGAAGCCTTCTCGTTCTTGATGCGACCGGCCGTTTCGCGCTAGAAGAGGGCTGGCGCCGGCCTTCGCCCCCGCCCCGAGCCTCGCCTTCCTGGAGATCCCGCGCATGATGAAGCTGCCCCTCGCGTTGCCCGTCCTCCTTCTCGCCTCCGCCGCGCTCGCCGAGACGCCGGCCCCGAAGCCGGCCACCGCCAAGGCCGCCCCGGCCAGGCCGGCCGGCTCCTTCGACATCGCGGCCCTCGACCGCAGCGTCGACCCGTGCGTGAACTTCTACGAGTTCGCGTGCGGCGGCTGGAGGAAGGCGAACCCCATCCCCGGCGACCAGACGCGGTGGGGCCGCTTCAACGAGCTCGCCGAGCGGAACCGCGAGGAGCTCCACCGCATCCTCGAGAAGGCGAAGGACGCCACGGCCTCCCGCTCGCCGATCGAGGCGAAGGTCGGCGACTACTACGCGGCCTGCATGGACGAGCCGGCGATCGAGGCGAAGGGCCTCGCGCCGGTACAGCCGCTCCTCGACAGGGTGGCCGCGGTCGACTCGAAGCCGGCCCTCTTCCGCCTCCTCGGCCGCCACGAAGCGGAGGCGCTGCCCGCGCTCTTCCGCTTCGGGGCCTCGCCCGACATGCACGACTCGCGGCAGACGATCGCGAACGTCGGCCCCGGCGGCCTCTCGCTGCCCGACCGCGACGACTACCTGAACCAGGACGCCAAGTCGAAGGAGAAGCGGGAGAGGTACGTCGCCCACGTCGCGAAGGTTCTGGAGCTGGCCGGCGCCTCCGCCGAGCAGGCGAAGGCCGACGCCGACACGGTGATGAAGGTCGAGACGGCCCTCGCCGGCGTCTACCTCAAGCGCGTCGAGATGCGCGACCCGAAGAACCGCGACAACCCGATGACGCTCGAGGAGCTTCAGAAGCTCGCGCCGGCGTTCGAGTGGACCGAGTACCTGAAGGCGACCGGCGCGCCGACGTTCACGCGCCTGAACGTCGCGGCGAAGAAGTACTACGCCGAGGGCAACGCGGTCGTCCAGCAGACGACCCTGCCCGAGTGGAAGACGTACCTCCGCTGGCGTCTCCTCGACGCGGCCGCGCCCTATCTCGGCTCCGCCTTCGTCGCGGAGGACTTCGCCTTCAACCGCGCCTACCTGCAGGGCGCGAAGGAGATGGAGCCCCGCTGGAAGCGCTGCGTCCAGTCGACCGACCGCGCCCTCGGCGACGCCCTCGGGCAGCTCTACGTCGAGAAGACGTTCGGCGCGGACGGCAAGGCCCGCATGGCGAAGATGATCGACGCGATCACCGTGGCCCTGCGCGAGGACATCGAGACGCTCGACTGGATGACGCCCGACACGAAGAAGAAGGCCCTCGCCAAGCTCGCCGCCTTCGATCGCAGCAAGGTCGGCTACCCGGACGAGTGGAAGGACTACTCGTCGGTCGAGGTGACGCGCGGCGACTACTACGGCAACGCGCGCCGGGCGCGGGTGTTCGAGGTGAAGCGGGACTTCGCGCGCATCGACAAGCCGACCGACCGCACGCTCTGGGGCATGACCCCGCCGACCGTCAACGCGTACTACAGCTCCTCGAACAACGAGATCGTCTTCCCGGCCGGGATCCTCCAGCCGCCCTTCTTCGACCGCGCGATCGACGACCCCGTCAACTACGGCGGCATCGGCGTCGTGATCGGCCACGAGTACACGCACGGCTTCGACGACCAGGGCAGCAAGTTCGACGCGAACGGCAACTTCGAGAACTGGTGGACGGACGCCGACCGAAAGGCCTTCGACGAGCGCACCGCGTGCATCGCGAGCCAGTACGACGGCTACGTCACGGTGAAGGACCCCGCGAACGGCGACGTGCACCTCAACGGCAAGCTGACGCTCGGCGAGAACACGGCTGACAACGGCGGCGTGCGGGTGGCGTACGCCGCGCTGCAGAAGTCGCTCGCCGGGAAGCCGCGAACGAAGATCGACGGCTTCACGGAGGAGCAGCGGTTCTTCCTCGGCTTCGCGAACGTGTGGTGCCAGAACGTGACGGAGGCGGCGGCGCGCCAGCTCGCCCAGACCGACCCGCACTCGTCCGGGGAGTTCCGCGTCATCGGCAGCGTCAGCAACAACCCGGAGTTCGCCGCCGCCTTCGGCTGCAGGGCGGGCCAGCCGATGGTCCGCGCGAACGCGTGCCGGGCGTGGTGAGGGCGCGTTGACGTTCGGCTCGGTCGAGCTCTCCGCGCGCGTCGAGCGCGCGGAGAGCCGGCTCATCGCCGATTCGGTGGCCGAGGCGCTCCGCCGGGGCGCGGCCGGCGCCTTCGCGACGCCGCTCGCCGGCGGAGTCGCGGCGTTCGCCCGGCCCGGGTCGCCGCTCAACAAGGTCGCGGGCGCCGGCTTCTCGGGCCCGCTCGACGAGCGGGCGCTCGCCGAGGTCGAGGCCGCCTACGCCGCGCGCGAGACGGCGGTGCGCTTCGAGCTGTCGACGCTCGGGGACCCGAGCGTTCCGGCGCTCCTGACCCGGCGGGGCTACGTGCTCGAGGGGCACGAGCACGTGCTCGGCCGCGCCCTGCCCACTCCACCGCCGCTCGAGCGGCACGACCTTCAGGTCCTGCGCAGCTCCGACCACGAGCGGCCACTGTGGCTCGACACGGTGATCGAGGGCTTCGCGCACCCGGACGACCAGGGGGTCGCCTCGGGCGAGTCGTTCCCGCGCGAGCTGCTCGTGGAGACGATGGACGACATGGCCGGGGTGGAGGGCTTCGTCCGGTACCTCGCGTGGCGGCGGGGATCGGTCGCGGGCGGCGGCTCGCTGCGCGAGGCCGACGGCGTGGCGATCCTCTGCGGCGCCGCGACGCTCCCCGCCCACCGCCGCCGCGGCGTGCAGACGGCTCTGCTCGCCGCGCGCCTCGACGACGCGGGCCGCGGCGGCTGCGACGTCGCCATCGTCACTACGCAGCCCGGGTCGAAGTCGCAGGAGAACGTGCAGAGGCAGGGCTTCGCCCTCCTCTACGCGCGCGCCGTCCTCGTGAGGGCGCACGGGGCGTGAAGATCCACCTCGTCGACGGCACGTACGAGCTCTTCCGCGCGTTCTTCGGTGTCCCGGAGGCGCGCGACGCGGCCGGCCGTCCGGTCAACGCGATCCGCGGGCTCCTCGCGACGCTCGTCTCGCTCCTCCACGAGCCGGGCGTCACCCACGTCGCGTGCGCGTTCGACCACGTGATCGAGTCGTTCCGGAATGACCTCTTCGCCGGCTACAAGACGGGCGAGGGAATCGACGCCGATCTCCTCGCCCAGTTCCACCCGGCGGAGGACGCGATGCGCGCCCTCGGCGTCGTCGTCTGGCCGATGGTCGAGTTCGAGGCCGACGACGCTCTCGCCACCGGGGCGCTCCTCTACCGGGACGCGCCCGGCGTCGAGCAGGTCGTCCTGTGCTCGCCGGACAAGGACCTCTCGCAGTGCGTCGTCGGCGCGCGGGTCATCTGCCGCGACCGGCGCAAGCGACAGGATCGCGACGAGGACGGCGTCGTCGCCCGCTTCGGCGTCCGGCCGGAGTCGATCCCCGACTGGCTCGCCCTCGTGGGCGACACCGCCGACGGGATCCCCGGCGTTCCCGGCTTCGGCGAGAAGTCGGCGTCGGCGGTGCTGGCGGCCCACGAGCACATCGAGCGCATCCCCGACGACCCCTCGCAGTGGCGAGCCGACGTGCGGGGACGCGACCGCCTGGCCGCGTCGCTGCGCGAGCGCCGGAAGGACGCGTACCTCTACCGCGACCTCGCGACGCTCCGGACGGACGTGCCGATCGTGGAGTCGCTCGCCGACCTCGAGTGGCAGGGCGCGCGCCACGACGAGCTCGTGGCCCTCTGCGACGCCGTCGGCGCCCCGGAGATCGTGGACCGGGTCAGGCGCTGGGCCTGACGGCTGGGGTCAGATCTTGAATCTTGAATCCGCGGAGCGAATTCAAGATTCAAGATCTGACCCCAGCCCCCCTCGCCAGCGCCTCGGCGAGCGTCGCGCTCACGGGCTCCCATAGCCGCGCCCGGCCGGCTTCGAACGAGACAGCCCGCGCCGCGCGCGCGAGGAACGGCGCGAGCTCGTGCGTCGCCACCAGGACGCGCGCACCGCGGTCGAGGGCCGCTTTCGTCCAGTCGACGATGGCGTCGCGCATCGCGCAGTCCAGCGTCTCGAGCGGCTCGTCGAGGACGATGGTCGACGGCGTGCCGATGCGGGCGGCGGCCCAGACGGCCCGCCGCCGCTGCCCCATC
>WBZP01003704.1_pt2 | contig 15763 bp, 14 predicted proteins | sample 5204301 | NCBI WGS metagenome assembly WBZP01 (sample SAMN12412401, study PRJNA552823) | activated sludge metagenome | isolation source: activated sludge from nitrification reactor of wastewater treatment plant... | place: USA: Pennsylvania | collected 2017
GTCGGCGCGGCCCTTGCCATGTTCGATGCGGTCGATCACGCGCCACAGCCAGCCCGTGCCTTCGCGGCAGGGCGTGCACTGGCCGCAGCTTTCGTGCTGGTAGAAGTAGGACAGGCGCAGCAGGCTCCTGACCATGCAACGGGTGTCGTTCATCACGATCACCGCGCCTGAGCCCAGCATGGAGCCGGCCTTGGCGATGGCGTCGTAGTCCATCGTGATGTCCATCATCACGGCAGCGGGCAGCACTGGGGCGGATGAGCCGCCGGGGATCACGGCCTTCAGGCTCCCACCCTTCACGCCGCCGGCCAGTTCCAGCAATTTGGCAAACGGCGTGCCCAGCGGGATCTCGAAGTTGCCCGGCGCGTTGACGTCGCCCACCACCGAGAAGATCTTGGTGCCGCCGTTGTTGGGCTTGCCGCATTCCAGGTAGGCCTGGCCACCTTGGTTGATGATCCAGGGCACCGCGGCAAAGGTCTCGGTGTTGTTGATGGTCGTCGGCTTGCCGTACAGGCCGAAGCTGGCCGGGAACGGCGGCTTGAAGCGCGGCTGGCCCTTCTTGCCTTCCAGACTCTCCAGCAGCGCCGTCTCCTCGCCGCAGATGTAGGCGCCGAAACCATGGTGGGCATGCAGCTGAAAGCTGAAATCCGTGCCCAGGATGTGTTCGCCCAGCAAACCGGCGGCACGCGCCTCTTCAAGCGCGGCCTCGAAGCGTTCATAGGCTTCGAACACCTCGCCATGGATGTAGTTGTAGCCCGTCCGGATGCCCATCGCGTAGGCTGCGATGGCCATGCCTTCGATAACGATGTGCGGGTTGTACAGGAGGATGTCGCGGTCCTTGCAGGTACCGGGTTCGCCCTCATCGCTATTGCACACCAGGTACTTGGGTCCCGGGAAGGCACGTGGCATGAAGCTCCACTTGAGGCCGGTCGGAAAACCCGCCCCGCCCCGCCCGCGCAGCGCGCTGAGCTTGACCTCGGCGATGACTTCTTCGGGTGACAGGCCTTCGTTGCCGGCCACGCCGTCCTTGGCCAGGATCTTGCGCAGCGCGGCATAACCGCCGCGGGCAAGGTAGTCCTGGAGTTGCCAGTTGCGGCCGTCCAGCCCGGCACAGATCTGCGCGCCGATGTGCCGACCGTGGAAGCAGGTCTCGCGGCCGCTGGCCTGGAACTTGGATAGATCGATCATGCGCCGGCCTTCTTCAGGACGTCGATCAGTTCGTCGATCCTGTCGTGGCTCATGGTGCTGAGCATCTGGCGGTCGTTGACCAGCATCACCGGAGCGTCGGCGCAGGCACCCAGGCACTCGCTGGGCTGCACGGTGAACATGCCGTCGCTGGTCGTGCCGTAAGGCTGCACACCGAGCCTGCGGCAGACATGCGCCAGGGCCTTGTCGCCGTCGCGCAGCTGGCACGGCAGGTTGGTGCAGACGTTGAGCTTGAACCGGCCAATCGGCTGCTGGTTGTACATGTTGTAGAAGGTCGTGACCTCATGCACCGCGATCGTGGGCATGCCCAGGTAGGCGGCCACCGCATCTTCGGCCTCGACGCTCACGTGGCCCTGCTCCTGCTGCACGATGGCCAGGCAGGCCATCACAGCCGACTGCTTCTGGTCGGCAGGGTACTTGGCCACTTCCTTGGCGAAGCGGGCGCGGGTGGATTCGGGCAATTCCATCATCGGGCGTTCACCGGTCGATCTCACCGAACACGATGTCCATCGTGCCGATGATGGCCACCGCGTCGGCGATCATGTGGCCGCGCGCCATCTCGTCCAGCGCCGCCAGGTGCGCGAAGCCAGGCGGGCGGATCTTCAGCCGGTACGGCTTGTTGGCACCATCGCTGACCAGGTAGATGCCGAACTCGCCCTTGGGGTGTTCCACCGCCGCGTAGGCCTCACCTTCAGGCACGTGCATGCCCTCGGTGAAGAGCTTGAAGTGGTGGATCAGCTCTTCCATGTTGCTCTTCATGTCCACCCGGTGCGGGGGCGCGACCTTGTGGTTGTCGGTGATCACCGGGCCCGGATTGGCACGCAGCCAGTTCACGCACTGCTGCACGATGCGATTGGCCTGACGCATTTCTTCCACGCGCACCAGATAGCGGTCATAGGTGTCGCCGTTGACACCCACCGGTACATCGAAATCCATGCGCGCGTAGACATCGTAGGGCTGCTGCTTGCGCAGGTCCCAGGCGATGCCGCTGCCACGCAGCATCGGGCCGGTGAAGCCCAGGTTCAACGCGCGCTCGGGGCTGACCACGCCCACGCCCACGGTGCGCTGCTTCCAGATGCGGTTGTCGGTGAGCAGGGTCTCGTAGTCGTCGACGTTGCTAGGGAAGCGGTTGCAGAAGTCCTCGATGAAATCCAGCAGGCTGCCGCGGCGGTTTTCATTCAGTGCCTTGATCGCCTTCTGATTGCGGATGCGGCTGACCCGGTACTGCGGCATCTGCTCGGGCAGGTCGCGATAGACACCACCCGGGCGGAAGTAGGCGGCGTGCATGCGGGCACCCGAGACCGCCTCGTACATGTCGAAGATGTCCTCGCGCTCGCGGAAGCAGTAGATGAGGATGTTCATCGCCCCGCAGTCCATGCCATGGCAGCCCAGCCAAAGCAGGTGGTTCAGCAGGCGGGTTAGTTCGCTGAACATGACGCGGATGTACTGCGCACGCTCTGGCACCTCGATGCCCACCAGCTTCTCGATGGCCAGGCAGTAGGCGTGCTCGTTGCACATCATCGAGACGTAATCCAGCCGGTCCATGTAGGGCAGGCTCTGGATGAAGGTCTTGCTCTCGGCCAGCTTTTCGGTGGCGCGGTGCAGCAGGCCGATGTGCGGGTCAGCGCGCTGGATGACTTCACCGTCGAGTTCCAGCACCAGGCGCAATACGCCGTGCGCGGCCGGGTGCTGGGGCCCGAAGTTCAGTGTGTAGTTCTTGATTTCCGCCATGTCAGTGCAAACCACCACCGTAGTTGTCTTCGCGCACCACGCGCGGCACGACTTCGCGCGGCTCAATGGTCACGGGCTGGTAGATGACGCGCTTCTTCTCGGGGTCGTAGCGCATCTCGACGTGGCCGCTGACCGGGAAGTCCTTGCGCATGGGGTGGCCAATGAAGCCGTAGTCTGTCAGGATGCGGCGCAGGTCCAGGTGGCCCTCGAAGATGATGCCGAACAGGTCGAAGGCTTCGCGCTCGAACCAGTTGGCCGAGTTCCACAGTTCGTTGACCGAGGTCACGGCCGGCAGGTCGTCGTCGGGCGCGAATACCTTCAGGCGCACGCGCCAGTTGTGTCGCACCGACAGCAGATGCAGGACGACCGCATAGCGCAGGCCTTGCCATGGCTCGTTGCGGAAGTCGGAGCAATCGACACCACACAAATCGATCAGTTGTTCGAAGTGCAACGCCGGGTCGTCGCGCAACTGGCGGCAGGCCGGCAGGTAATGATCGGCGGCCACCGCAATGGTGATCTCGCCGCGATCACGCACCAGGGTCTTGAGCCTGTCGCCCAGCACCTGGGTCAAGGCCGCTTGCAGGGTGTCGAGTTTCTGGGTCATCGCAATTCAGTGCAGCTTCAGCGCGCAATGGTGTTTTCACGCCGGATCTTGGCCTGCAGTTGCAGGATGCCGTACAGCAGGGCCTCGGCCGTGGGCGGGCAGCCCGGCACGTAGACGTCCACCGGCACGATGCGGTCGCAGCCGCGCACCACCGAATAGCTGTAGTGGTAGTAGCCGCCACCATTGGCGCACGAACCCATGCTGAGCACCCAGCGTGGTTCGGCCATCTGGTCGTAGACCCGGCGCAGCGCCGGACCCATCTTGTTGCACAGGGTGCCGGCGACGATCATCAGATCGGACTGGCGCGGGCTGGGCCTGAACAGCATGCCGAAACGATCGATGTCGTAGCGCGCAGCGCCGGCATGCATCATCTCGACGGCGCAGCAGGCCAGACCGAAGGTCATCGGCCACAACGAGCCGGTCTTGGACCAGTTGATCAGCGTGTCCACCGAGGTGGTGACGAAGCCTTCCTTGATGACGCCTTCGATGCCCATTGTGTTGTCTCCTGGTGGCCCGGGTTCATTCCCAGTCGAGCGCGCCCTTCTTCCATTCGTAGACGAAACCCACCACCAGAATCGTGAGGAAGACCATCATGGCCCAGAAGCCTGACGCGCCGATGTCGCGCAGTGCCACGGCCCAGGGAAACAGGAAGGCGATCTCGAGGTCGAACAGGATGAAGAGGATAGCCACCAGGTAGTAGCGCACGTCGAACTTCATGCGCGCGTCTTCGAAGGCCTCGAAGCCGCATTCGTAAGGGCTGTTCTTGGCCTTGTCGGGGCGATTGGGGCCGAAGAGAAAGCCCAGCAGCTGCGGTGCGACGCCGACCGCCACGCCCACCAGAATGAAGAGGATGACGGGCAGGTAGGCTTGCAGGTCCATGGCTTCGTCAGTGTGGCGTCAGGTAGGCTCGACCCGCGGCAAAGCACACCTTGCGGGCTGCAGCGGGGCAGTGGCCGTGGTGCGCATCCGGTTTGACATCAGTGGAGCGGGGTTTCACTGGCAGGGGCGCAGCGCCGATGACGCTGGCGCCGAAGCCCGGTAACAGACTGAGACTGCTTGGTGCCGACGGCGAGACTCGAACTCGCACAGCTTTCGCCACTACCCCCTCAAGATAGCGTGTCTACCAATTTCACCACGTCGGCCCGACGGGAATCATTGCCGCGGGGATCGGGGTCCCAACCCCCGTCAAAGAGGGTGCAAAGCCGGTCCGGGCAGCATGAAATTCTAGCCCGAATCCGACCCTGCACCGTTGGCGGGCAGACCGGTGCACTCACTTGGTAGCCGCTGGTGCGGGCACCCCTGCACCGGAAGCCGCCGCGGCCGGTGGCGTGTTGGCCATCGGTGCCGGAATGGCTGCACCGGGGATCACGCCGGTTGCCGGGGCACTGGCGGCAGGCGCAGCACGGTCCAGCACGCTGCCACCCGCGTTGGCGCCGCGCATGCTGGTGGTGCTGCCCATGAAGGCCAGGGCCAGCGTGCTCACAAAGAACACCGTGGCACAGGCCGCCGTGGCGCGCGAAAGAAAGTTCGCGCTGCCGGTGGCACCAAACAGGCTGCCCGAGGCGCCGCTGCCGAATGAAGCCCCCATGTCCGCGCCCTTGCCGTGCTGGATCAGCACGAGGCCGATCATTGCCAGCGCCGCCAGCAACTGGGCCGCCAGGACCAGGGTCATCCAGATCTGCATGATCTTTGAACTCCAGTCATCGAATCAGTTGGACGCGCGACAGATCGCGATGAAGTCCGCTGCCTTGAGCGAGGCACCACCGATCAGGCCGCCGTCGATGTCGGGCTGCGCGAACAGCGTGGCCGCGTTGTCTGCCTTGACGCTGCCACCGTAGAGGATCTTCATGCTGTCCGCACGCCCCGTGGCGGCCTGCAGCTGGGCGCGCAGCACGGCATGCACGGCCTGGGCCTGCTCCGGCGAGGCAGTACGGCCGGTGCCGATCGCCCACACCGGCTCATAGGCGACCACCATCTCGGCTGCGCAGTGGGCCAGCGTGTGGATCACCGCCGACAGCTGGCGCTTGACAACAGCCTCGGTTTCGCCCGCCTCGCGCTCGGCCAACGTCTCACCGACGCAGACGATGGGCGTCACGCCGCGTCCCAGTGCGGCCTGCGCCTTCTGTGCCACAAGGGCATCGCTTTCGCCATGCAGGGCGCGGCGCTCGGAGTGGCCGACGATGGCGTAGCGGCAACCGCACTCGGCCAGCATCGCAGCCGAGATCTCGCCTGTGAAAGCGCCCTGTTCGTGCGCGGATACATCCTGCGCACCCCAGCGCAGGTCGCTGCCGGCCAGCGTGGCCGCGGTTTCGCTGAGAAACACGAACGGCACGCACACCGCAACATCCATGCGGTAGGGCCGCGCGGTAAGCAGCGCGGCCAGCAAGTCGGCATTGGCCGGACGGCTGCCGTGCATCTTCCAGTTGCCGACCACCAGTTTGCGTCGCAGGTTCTGAGTCATGGTGCTTGCTCCTTTACCAGGTGAGAACGATTTTTCCGACATGTTTGCTCGACTCCATCAACCGGTGTGCATCACCGGCCAGGGCCGCAGCAAAGACCTGATGCACGACCGGTTTGATGCGGCCGGCTTCGATCAGCGGCCAGACCTTGGTCCGCAGCGTCTGCGCCAGTCTGGTCTTGTAGGCCACCGGGCGTGGACGCAGGGTGGACCCGGTGATGGTCAAGCGCTTGCGCAGCAGCAGACCGGCATCGATCTGGCACGACGTTCCGCCCTGCACGGCAATGACGGCCAGGCGAGCGTCCTCCGCCATGCAGGCGACTTCGCGGCCGAGGTAGTCGCCGGCCACCATGTCCAGCACCACATCGGCGCCTCGCCCGTCGGTCAGGCGCTTGACCTCGGCGGCAAAGTCCTGGCTGCGGTAATTGATCGCATGATCCGCACCCAAGGCCAGGCAGGCGGCGCACTTGTCGTCCGTGCCCGCGGTGACGATCACCTGTGCGCCCATCGCCTTGGCCAGCTGGATCGCAGTCACGCCGATGCCGCTGGAGCCGCCTTGCACGAGCAGCGTCTCGCCGGCCTGCAGGGCGGCGATTTCGAAGACGTTCTGCCAGACGGTGAAAAAGGTCTCCGGCAGGCCCGCGGCCTGCACCATGTTCAGTCCCTTGGGCACAGGCAGGCACTGGCCCGCTGGTGCCGCGCAGAACTCGGCGTAACCACCACCGGCCACCAGCGCGCAGACGGCGTCGCCCGGCGCCAGCCCGGCCGCCGCCAGATCGGCCTGGCTGCCGCCGGCCACCGTGCCCGCAAGCTCCAGCCCCGGCAGATCCGACACGCCGGGTGGCATCGGATAGAGCCCCTTGCGCTGCAGCACATCGGGCCGGTTCACGCCCGACGCCTGCACCGCGATCAGCAGTTCGCCGGGCCGGGGCTCGGGCACGGGCCGTTCGCACGGCTGCAACACCTCGGGCCCACCGGGGGCCGTGATCTGGATGGCCCGCATGCTGCGAGCCAGTGCAAGGCTTGGCATGCCGGCAGCTTACTCGGCTTGTCCGGGCGCTGCGTCCGCCGCCGCGGCTGGCGCGGCTTCAGCCGGCACGACGTCGCCAGCGGGCGCTTCACGCCGCGGCCGATCTTCACGATCACCGCGGTCGCGGCGCGGACGATCGTCACGGTCACCACGATCGCGCCGAGGGGGCCGGTCGCCACGGTCGCCGCGCGGCTCGAAGCGCTCCTCGGGCATGCCTTCAGGGCGTTCCAGCAGCGCCTTCATGCTCAGCTTGATGCGGCCCTTCTCGTCGGTCTCCAGCACCTTGACCTTCACGACCTGCCCTTCCTGCAGCAGATCGGTGACGTTTTCGACGCGGTGGTGGGCGATCTGGCTGATGTGCAGCAGGCCATCCTTGCCCGGCAGGATGTTGACCAGGGCGCCGAAGTCCAAGATCTTGGTGATCGGGCCCTCGTAGACCTTGCCGATCTCGGCCTCGGCGGTGATCTCGGTGATGCGGCGCTTGGCGTTTTCGGCCTTGTCAGCATCGACGCTGGCGATGGTGATGGTGCCATCCTCGCCGATGTCGATCGTGCAGCCGGTTTCTTCGGTCAGCGCGCGGATGGTGGCACCGCCCTTACCGATCACATCGCGGATCTTCTCCGGGTTGATCTTCATCGTGTACAGCCGCGGGGCGAACTGGCTGACCTCGGTCTTGGCGCCGCCCACCGCTTCGACCATCCTGCCCAGGATATGCAGGCGGGCTTCCTTGGCCTGCGCCAGCGCCACCTGCATGATCTCCTTGGTGATGCCCTGGATCTTGATGTCCATCTGCAGCGCCGTGATGCCGCTGGTGGTGCCGGCGACCTTGAAGTCCATGTCGCCCAGGTGGTCCTCATCGCCGAGGATGTCGGTCAGCACCGCAAACCGGTTGCCATCCTTGATGAGGCCCATCGCGATGCCGGCCACATGCGCCTTCAGCGGCACACCGGCGTCGAGCAGGCTCAGGCAGCCGCCGCACACCGAAGCCATAGAGGACGAACCGTTGGACTCGGTGATCTCCGACACCACGCGCAGCGTGTAGGGGAAGTCTTCCTTGTTCGGCAGCACGGCGATCAGCGCCCGCTTGGCCAGGCGGCCGTGGCCGATCTCGCGCCGCTTGGGGCTGCCCACGCGGCCCGTCTCGCCGGTGGCGAAGGGGGGCATGTTGTAGTGCAGCATGAAGCGGTCTTCGAAGTCGCCGGCCAGCGCGTCGATGCGCTGCGCGTCGCGTTCGGTGCCCAGCGTGGCGGCCACCAGGGCCTGCGTCTCACCCCGTGTGAACAGCGCCGAACCGTGGGTGCGCGGCAGCACGCCGGTGCGGATCTCGATGTTGCGCACGGTGCGCGTGTCGCGGCCGTCGATGCGCGGCTCGCCGGCCAGGATCTGGCCCCGCACGATACGGGCTTCGATCTCGAACAGCAGGCCTTCGACCTCGACCCTGTCGAACTCGATGTTCTCGGCCTTCAGCGCCGCGCAGACATTGGTCGTGACATCGCGGCAGGCTTGCGTGCGCGCCTGCTTGCTGCGGACCTGGTAGGCGGCACGCAGCGGACCCTCGGCCAGTTCGTTGACCCTGGCGATGAAGGGCTCGTTCTTGGCCGGGGCTTGCCACTTCCACTCGGGCTTGCCGGCCTCGCGCACCAGTTCGTTGATGGCCTGGATCGCAACCTTGCCCTGGTCGTGGCCAAAGACCACGGCGCCCAGCATCACCTCCTCGCTCAGCTGGTCGGCTTCGGACTCGACCATCAGCACGGCTGCTTCGGTGCCCGAAACGACCAGTTCCAGCTTGCTGTCGGCCAGCCGGGTCGGGCCAGGGTTCAGCACGTACTCGCCGTTGATGTAGGCCACGCGCGCCGCGCCGATCGGGCCGTTGAACGGGATGCCGCTGATGGCCAGCGCAGCGCTGGTGCCGATCATCGCCGCGATGTCGGCCTGCACCTCGGGGTTCAGGCTCAGCACGTGCACCACGACCTGCACTTCGTTGAAGAAGCCTTCCGGGAATAGCGGACGGATGGGGCGGTCGATCAGCCGGCTGGTGAGCACCTCGAGTTCGCTGGGCCGACCCTCACGCTTGAAGAAGCTGCCCGGGATGCGGCCGGCGGCGTAGGTCTTCTCGATGTAATCCACGGTCAGCGGGAAGAAGTCCTGCCCGGCCTTGGCATCCGTCTTGGCCACCACCGTGGCCAGCACGACGGTGTCTTCCATGCTGCACATCACGGCGCCGGTGGACTGACGCGCGATCTCGCCGGTCTCCAGCGTGACGGTGTGCTGACCCCACTGGAAGGTCTTGGATACTTTCTTGAACATGCTCATGATGGTGTCGTCCTGATTGGATGGGCAGCGTCATGCCATTCCAGTGAAGCCAGCGCCTGCGCCGACAGGTTGGCGCCTTTGGAATGACACAGCAAATGCGGCCCGGTTTGGAACACAACAGGCAGGGCCACCGCCGGCGGCAGCGGCCAGCTCCTGAACCTACTTGCGCAGACCCAGCTTGGCGATCAGTGCCGTGTAGCGGTCGGCGTCCTTGTCCTTGAGGTAGGACAGCAGGCGCTTGCGTGCATTGACCATCTTCAGCAGGCCGCCGCGGCCATGGTGGTCCTTGGCGTGCTGCTTGAAGTGCGGGGTGAGCTCGTTGATGCGCGCGGTGAGCAGCGCAACCTGGACCTCGGGGCTGCCGGTATCGGCAGCGCCGCGCCCATGGGTCTTGACGATTTCAGCGGTGGTGGCGGTGGCCAGAGGCATCGGATTTCCTTGTGGACTTGGAAACCACCCCGGGCGCCAGACGGCCTGGGCCGAGCGCTGGTGGGTTTCCGGGTTTACTTGCGAACGCCAGTGAAACCGACCGGCGCCGTGCTCAGAGCTGCTTCCCGACAGTGGGGAACCCCTCATTGTAGCCGCATCGCGGCTGACAGGCGGGCCAGGCCCTGATCGAGCCGCCCCAGGTCACGCGAGGCAAAGCACCAGCGCAGCCAGCCTTCGCCTTCCGGGCCGAAGGCCACCCCGGGGGCCAGGCCCAGCCCCTGCTCGGCCACCAGGCGTTTGCAAAGCGCCAGCGAATCGTCCTGCCCGTCGATGCGGAAGAAGGCGTACATGCCACCCGGGGGGCTGGCCACCGTCACACCCGGCAGGGCCACCAGACCGCTCAGCAGCCGGTCGCGGCAGGCCTGCAGGTGGGCGGTGACCTTCGGCACCAGCTCGTGTGCGTGGGCCAGCGCAGCCAGGCCGCCCCGTTGGACGAAGATCGGTGCGCAGGAGCTGTTGAACTCGATCAGCTTGCCGGCCGCCTGCAGGCAGTCGGGCGGCAGCACCAGCCAGCCCAGACGCCAGCCGGTCATCAGGAAGCTCTTGCTGAAGCTCTGCGCGACCACCAGCCGGTCCTGCGGCAGCGCCAGGTCCAGGAAGGACGGCGCGGCGGGGGCACCGCCGAAATACAGGCGTTCGTACACCTCGTCGGCAACGATCCAGGTACCGGTGCGGCGGCAGTGATCCAGCAGGGTCATCTGCTCGGCACGGCTGAGCGTCCACCCGGTGGGGTTGTTGGGTGCGTTGACCAGCAACACGCGGGTCCTGCTGGTCACACGTTCGAGCAGTTCGCCGAGGTCCAGCCGCCACGGCCCGCTTGCCTGCGGACGCAGCGCCACGCGCCGGACCTGGGCACCCAGGATGGCTGGCTGCGCCGTCAGATTGGGCCACAGCGGCACCACGGCCACGACTTCGTCGCCGGCGCCGACCAACAGTTGCATCGCCAGCATCAAGGCCGTCACGCCCGACGAGGTGACGGCGACGCGCTCCGGCCCCAGAGGCGGGTGCAGGAGGCTGGTGTACGCGGCAATGGCCTGCCTCAGTTCGGGCAGCCCCAGGTTGTGGGAGTAGAAAGTCTCGCCACGCGAGAGTGAATCCGCTGCCGCCAGCCGGATCGGCTCGGGCGTCACTTCATCGCTCTGGCCGAACCAGAAGGCCAGAACGTCAGCGCGGTCCAGGCCCGCGTCGGCCACTTCCCGGATCCTGGAGACCGGCAGCGACTCGATGGCGGCACGCATCAGAGCCGCTCGCCGGTCGAGGCCACGTCAATCGGGCCGTGACATGCGGCAGCTGTGCGGCTGCATGACACGGCTTGCTTCGAAGCGGCGCAACGTGCGAAAGCCGAAGCCCGAGCCTTCCACGTCATGCGTCACGCCAGGGCTGCCGGCGCGGGCCATCACGCTGACGATCAGGGGTTGCTGCAGCTGATGGTCCTCGGCGCGCATCTGGGCGGCATGCCAGCTCGCCAGCGCGGGCGCCTGCGGTCGGGCACCTTCGAGCGCGCGCGCGACGGCCAGCGCCTCGGCACTGCCGGCCCGCTCGATGGCTTCCGCCAGCATCTGCACCAGGAACTGCATGCGCAGATGCAGGTAGTCGTCGCGGGGGTCCGGAAAGCGTCGGCGGAATGCCGCATAGAAGGCGTCCGACGGCGCACCTCCCGCATTGGGGTGCCATTCGGCCACCGCCAGCACGCGGCCGATGCCGGCTTCGCCGATGGCCGCCGGCGCGCCCAGGGCGTTGCCGTAGAAGGTATACAGGCGCGCATCGGACCCCAGCTCGGCCAGCGCGCGAACCAGCAGCGTCAGGTCGTTGCCCCAGTTCCCGGTGAGCACGGCCTGCGCACCGCTGGCCTTGATCTTGGAAGCGTAGGGCAGGAAGTCCTTGACGCGTCCCAAGGGGTGCAGCTCGTCACCGACGATCTGCACATCCGGGCGCTGAGTAGCCAGCAGCGCCCGCGCGCGGCGCGCGACGTGCTGGCCAAAGCTGTAGTCCTGCCCGATGAGGTAGACGCTGCGCAGCGCGCTGTCTTCGCGCAGCACGTCGACCAACGCGGCCAGGCGCATGTCGGCGTGCGCGTCGAAGCGGAAGTGCCAGAAGCTGCAGCGCTCATTCGTGAGCACCGGGTCGACGGCCGAGTAGTTCAGCAGCAACGCCCTTCGCTGCGGCTCGCGGGCATTGTGCTTGTCCAGCGCGTCGATCAGTGCCGCCGCCGCAGCAGAGCTGTTGCCTTGCGCGATGAAGGCGATGCGCTGGTCCAGCGCGCCACGCAGCAGCGACAGGGCTTCCTCGGTGTTGCCCTTGCTGTCCAGGCGCAGCAGGGCCAGGGGGCGCGCACCGCCGGGCAGCCGCACGCCGCCTTGTTCGTTGATGCGCTCCGCTGCCCACAACAGGTTGCGGAACACCGCCTCGCCGGCGTTGGCGAAAGGGCCTGAGAGCCCTTCGATCAGGGCGATGCGGATGGGTTCGGCGCCAGGTGCGGTGGCCTGGCCCAGGACCGGCGACAGCCCGAAGGCCAACGGTAGCGCCAGACAGGCGCGACGTGTGAAGTGCATGGTGGGGAAACCAGGTCAGGCTTGAAAGGGGTGCCTTGGAACCCATGAGCTGGCATCCCAGCTGCCCATCGCGGAGACCGCCAGACGCATTGTAGGGGTGCACTTTGCGAGGCCGAGCCCGGCTCCCCACGCCAGGGTCAGGCTGGAGATGCGTTGCCTGATTCGGGCCCGCTGTCCGCCAGCTCGTCCAGCGACCAACGCGGCCGCACATCGAAAGCGCCGCCAGCATCCGCGTTGCCGAGGCCGCACTGCCAGCGCAATGCGGCCGCCAGGGCAATCATGGCGCCGTTGTCGGTGCACAAGTTCAGCGGTGGGTAGTGCACCCGTGCGTCCATGCGCACTGCACCGGCGTCCAGTTTCTGCCGCAGCAGCCGGTTGGCACCCACCCCGCCGGCGACCACCAGCCGCCGCAAACCACTGGCCTTGAGCGCCTGCAGCGCCTTGGCCACCAGCACATCGACGATCGCGGCCTGCGTGCTCGCCGCCAGATCGGCCAGCACCTGGCCGCTGGCCGGCGCACCCAGCTTGCGGTGCCGGGTGAGGACCGCCGTCTTCAGCCCGGCGAAGGAAAAGTCCAGATCCCCGCTGTGCAGCAGCGGCCTGGGCAAGGCAAATGCGGCGGGATCGCCGTTCTCGGCCAGCTGGGCCAGCGCCGGGCCGCCCGGGTAGCCCAGGCCCAGCAGCTTGGCACTCTTGTCGAAGGCCTCGCCGGCTGCGTCGTCGATGGTCTCCCCGAGCAAGCTGTACCGGCCGACCCCCTGCACCTGCATGAGCTGGGTATGGCCACCGGATACGAGCAGCGCAACAAATGGGAACTGGGGCGCTGGTTCGGCCAGAAAGGGCGAAAGCAGATGCCCTTCCAGGTGGTGCATTCCCCAGGCCGGTCTGCCCAGTGCTGCGGCTAGCGCCACGGCCACGCCCGCGCCCACCAGCAGTGCCCCGGCCAGGCCCGGGCCTCGGGTGTAGGCGATCAGATCGACGTCCGCCAGCGAACATCCGGCCTGGCTCATCACCCGCCGCACCAGCGGCAGCACCCTGCGAATGTGATCGCGTGAAGCCAGTTCCGGTACCACCCCACCGTAGGCGGCATGCAGATCGACCTGTGAGTGCAGCGCCTCGGCCAGCAGGCGCGGCGCGCCTTGGTGGTCGCTCTCGACAAGGGCCACGCCGGTTTCATCGCAGGACGACTCGAAGCCAAGTACCTTCATCGGCCGGAGTCTATCGGCGTGGCAAAGCAGGCACGCGGATTGCATTGCCGGGACAGACACCTTTGATCGGGTGTCTGTCTATCTCCTCAGCAGGGCGACCGGCCCTTTGAACCCACCCCCTCGCCGCAAGGCCTGGGGGTGTTTTTTTGTCCTTTGGTGCGCCGTGCACCAGGGTGATGCGGCGCGCACAGGCTAGTGACTCTCACGCGCGTGGTTGATCGTGTACTTGGGGATCTCGATGGTCACGTCCTGGTTGGACAGGATGGCCTGGCAGCTCAGGCGCGAGGTGGGAGTCAGCCCCCAGGCGCGGTCCAGCAGGTCTTCTTCGCTCTCGTCCATCTCGCCCAGCGAGGCCAGACCCTCCTTCACGATGACGTGGCACGTGGTGCAGGCGCAACTCATCTCGCAGGCATGTTCGATGGCGATGCCGTTTTCCAGCAGGGCTTCGCAGATCGAGGTGCCGACCGGTGCCTCGATGCTGTCACCCTGCGGGCAGTACTCGGCGTGCGGAAGGATGCGGATGATGGGCATGAACGGCTTCCTTCAAACTTCTTCCACGCGGCGGCCGGCCAGGGCCTGGCGGATGCCCTGGTTCATGCGTGCGGCTGCAAAGGCCTCGGTGCCTGCAGCCAGCCGTTCAACGGCCTTCTCGATCGCATCGGCATCCTCGCTGCCGGTGCTGGCCAGCGTGGCTGCCATCAGCGCGCGGATGGCCTCCTGCTCGTCGGCGCTGAGCAAGGCCGCATCGGCCGCCAGCGCGGCCTGCGTGGCCAGCACCATGCGTTCGGCCTCGACGCGGGCTTCGCGCAGCTTGCGCGCAGCCATGTCCTCATGGGCATGCGCAAACCCGTCCTGCAGCATGCGCGAGATCTGCTCGTCGGCCAGGCCGTAGCTGGGCTTGACACGCACCGAGGCTTCGACGCCCGAACCCGTCTCGCGCGCCGACACGCTGAGCAGCCCATCGGCATCGACCTGGAAGGTGACGCGGATGCGCGCCGCGCCGGCAGCCATCGGCGGGATGCCGCGCAGCTCAAAGCGCGCCAGCGAGCGGCACTCGCTGACCAGATCGCGCTCACCCTGCAGCACATGAATGGCCATTGCCGTCTGGCCGTCCTTGAAGGTCGTGAATTCCTGGGCCTTGGCCACCGGCAGCGTGCTGTTGCGTTCGATCACACGTTCCACGAGTCCGCCCATCGTCTCCAGCCCCAGGCTCAGCGCGATCACGTCCAGCAGCAACAGGTCCCCGTCCTTGGCATTGCCCGCCAGCGCGTTGGCCTGGATCGCCGCGCCGATGGCCACCACCTCGTCCGGGTTGACGTTGGTCAGCACAGGCCGGCCGAAAAGTTCGCCCACCGCCGTGCGGACCGCAGGCATGCGGGTGCTGCCACCGACCATGACCACGCCTTGCACCGCGTCGCGCCCCACCCTGGCATCGCGCAGCACCTTGCGCACGGCAAGCAGGGTGCGTTCGATCAGCGGCCGCGCCAGCGCTTCGAGTTGCGCGCGGGTGACGTCCACCTGCCGGTCCCGGCCTTTGATGCGCACCTGCCACAGGGCCTTCTCGCTGCTGCTCAGGCTCTCCTTGGCCAGGCGCGCCGCCACCAGGGCGCTGCGCTTGTCGGCCGCCGACTCGGCCGCCACGCCGGCCTGCGCCAATGCCCAGTCGGCCAGGGCACGGTCGATGTCGTCGCCACCGAGCGCCGCGTCGCCACCCGTGGCGACGACCTCGAAGACCCCCCGGGTCAGCCGCAGCAGGCTGATGTCGAAGGTGCCGCCGCCGAGGTCGAAGACCGCGTACAGCCCTTCGCTGGCATTGTCCAGCCCGTACGCCACCGCGGCCGCGGTGGGCTCGCTGATCAGCCGCAGCACGTTCAGGCCGGCCAGCTGCGCCGCATCCTTGGTGGCCTGGCGCTGGGCATCGTCAAAGTAGGCCGGCACCGTGATCACGGCACCGTAGAGCTCGTCGTCGAAGGTGTCTTCGGCACGCTGACGCAGGCAGGCGAGGATCTCCGCGGAGACCTCGACCGGTGATTTGACACCCGCGCGCGTGGCCAACCCCAGCATGCCCGGCAGGTCCTCGAAGCGATACGGCAGCCCGTCCAGACCCTGCAGATCGGCGCGCACGCGCCCCATGAAGCGCTTGACCGAGACGATCGTGTTCTCGGCGTCTTCAGC
>WBZP01003947.1_pt1 | contig 15760 bp, 14 predicted proteins | sample 5204301 | NCBI WGS metagenome assembly WBZP01 (sample SAMN12412401, study PRJNA552823) | activated sludge metagenome | isolation source: activated sludge from nitrification reactor of wastewater treatment plant... | place: USA: Pennsylvania | collected 2017
GTTCGTCGTCTGGCTGTTTCCGAACGACTTGTTCAATTACGCCCAGACAGGGCAACTTCCCGGTACGGCGACGGGTTCTCCGGGTGGCGCCGGGACTGTCGAGCAACTCATCGCGAATGGCGTCGGCAACATCCTGACGACGGTTCAATACCTGGCATCGTTGGGCGCTCAGCATTTTCTGGTGCCCAACATGCCCGATCTCGGCAACACGCCGGGCTACGTCGGTACGCCGGGAGCCGCCGACATGACGGCGCTGAGCATGGCTTTCGATCTCTACCTTGGTCAGGGGCTGACCGCGCTCGACGCGGCGCTGACGTCGGCAGAGATCGTCCAGTTCGATACCTTCGGGGTATTGAACAGGATTCTCGCCAACCCCGGTGCCTACGGCTTCGAATTTACCGACAAGGCCTGTGTCGACAATCTCGCGAGCGGCCTGTGCAACCCGGGAAACTGGGACAAGTGGGTATTCTGGGATTCGGTGCACCCGACCACCAGCGCGCACGCGGTTCTTGGCCGGGAGTTCGCCGCATCCGTTCCCGAACCCGGGACGATCTTCCTGCTGGCAATCGCCCTCTTGGCAATGGCCTTGGCGCGCCGGCGCGTGGCACTGTAATCTTCGGCAGTCCGCTTCGGAGCCCCGCTGCGGCGGGGCTTTTGCTTTCCGGGGTGCGCGCCGAACGGTGCGCGGCAACGGCCAGCGGCAGCGTGGCCGGTTCGATGATTGCCGTGCCTGGCAAATTCAGCGTGACGTGTTCATGATGAACGACGGCGGCCATGCTACCCGAGCAGCGCCACCGACTTGATCTGCGCGTAAAGCGTTAGGCCGGGGCGGATGTCGAGGCGGTGGGCCGAGCGTTTCGTGATGCGGGCGAGCAGCGGGTTGCCGGCGACGTCGAGACGGACCATGACGTGGCCCGGGGTGGTGGTCGCCGCCAGGTCGACGACGTGCGCGCCAACGCAATTGAGGATGCTGGCCTGCGTTTGCGGGACCAGCGCCAGGCTGACGTCGCGGGCGTGGATGCGGCAGCGGAGCGTCGTTCCGACCGGCTCGCCGCGGCGCGAGACATGGATGTGGCCACCGGGGAATTCGAGCCGGGTCAGTTCGTCCACCTCGTGTTCGGCGACGACGGTTTCGATGACGACGCCGGCATCGTCGGCGAAGGCGGCAGGCAGGTCGATGCGTCCCAGCACGGCGTTGAGCGGCCCGCTGGCGATGGCCCTGCCGCGGTCGAGGAGGACGATGTGGTCGGCGAGGCGGGCGACCTCGTCGTGGGCGTGGCTGACGTAGATGACCGGGATCGCCAGTTCGCGGTGCAGTCGCTCCAGGTAGGGCAGGACTTCGCGCTTGCGCGCGAGGTCGAGTCCGGACAGCGGCTCGTCCAGCAGCAGGATCCGCGGCGCGGCGAGGAGGGCGCGGGCAATGGCGACGCGCTGGCGCTCGCCGCCGGACAACCGGCCGGGCATGCGTTCGAGCAGGTGGGCGATGCCGAGCATCCCGGCGACATCCGGCAGGGCGAAGCCGTCTGTCGCGGTCGACGCCCGTTTTTGACCGAATTCCATGTTGCCGCGCACCGACAGGTGCGGAAACAGGCTGGCTTCCTGGAATACCATGCCCAGGTTGCGGCGGTGGGTCCTTACGAAAAGCCCCCTGGACTCGTCCTGCCAGACGGTGTCGCCGATGGCGACCAGGCCGTCCGCGGCGCGCTCGAGGCCGGCCATGGCGCGCAGGCAGGTCGTCTTGCCCGAGCCGGACGCGCCGAACAGGGCGGTGACGCCGCTCCCGGGCAGGGTCAGGTCGACCGCGAGCGTGAAGTCGCGGCGGTCGACCCGGAAGCGGGCGCGAATTTCCGAACTCATGCGACCTTTTTCCGCGCCGGGTTGAACGTGTACAGCGCCAGCAAAACGACGAAGCTGAACAGCAGCATGCCGGCGGCGAGCCAGTGCGCCTGCGCGTATTCCAGCGCCTCGACGTGGTCGTAGATCTGCACCGAGACGACGCGCGTCTCGCCGGGGATGTTGCCGCCGATCATCAGCACGACGCCGAATTCGCCGACGGTATGGGCAAAGCCGAGGATCGCGCCGGAGATGAATCCCGGCCGGGCGAGCGGCACCGCCACCGACCAGAAGGCATCCCACGGGCTGGCGCGCAGCGTGGCGGCGGCTTCCAGCGGGCGCTCGCCGATCGCCTCGAAGGCGTTCTGGATCGGCTGGACGACGAAGGGCAGCGAATAGAACACCGAGGCGATGACCAGGCCGGGGAAGGTGAACGGCAGCAGCCCGATGCCCAGCCATTGCGTGAGTTGCCCGACCGGGCCATGCGGCCCCATGGCGACCAGCAGGTAGAAGCCGAGGACGGTCGGCGGCAGCACCAGCGGCAGCGCGACGACGGCGCCGACGACGCCCTTCAGCCGCGAGCGCGTGCGCGCCAGCCACCAGGCGATCGGCGTGCCGACAAGCAGCAGCAGGATGGTGACGACGCTGGCCAGCCTCAGTGTCAGCCAGACCGCGGCGAGGTCGGGGGAGTCCATGAGCGATTCGGGAGTCAGGGCAAGTCTAGCCGAAGGAGTTGATGACGGTCTGCGCCTTTTCGCTCTTCAGGTAATTCAGCGGGGCAATCGCTGCCGGCTTGTCCTTGCCTATTGCCGGATGCCCGAAGCCGCCATTCTTGAGGATTTCGCCCGCGGCATCGACGCGCTTCGGGTCGGCCGACCAAAGCGCCAGCTTGCCGGTGCTGCCAAAAGCCAGGCTGGGCTTGCGCCCGGTATCGCGCTCGAAAAGCACGGAAATCACCTGCATCGGGCCTGTGAAATCCGACGCGACTGCAATCTTGACTTCTCCGGCGCTGGCCGTGGTGATGGTCAAGGTTGTCAGCAGGAGTGGCCGAACAAAAAGCATTTTGAAATTTCCTGAAAATGTCTTGAAAAGCAGCGTTCATCAAATTGCCGCCAGGCGTCGCCGCGCCCCCACCCGTGGCGCCTGCCGAACTCTGCGTGGCGAGCCAGCCGGTATGACCGGGCCGTACCCGGCGCGCCGCGCTACCCCGGCGTTGATCGTGGCGCGGGACCCTTGCCGAGCAGCCGGAACTAAAACCGCATCTGCAGGTGCAGCAGCAGGTAGCTGACGCCGATCACCGTCACCAGCGCTCCGGCGACCAGCGGGATGCCGAACCTGGCGAACGAGGCCGAGGTGTAGCCGCCGGGCTGCATGACCATCAGGTTGGACTGGTGGCTGAACGGATTGATGAAGGTGAACGAGATGCAGGTTCCGATCAGCGCCAGGAGCGTTACCGGGTTGATGCCGAGTTCGTTGGCTATGCCGATCGCCACCGGGGTAAGGATGGATGCGGCTGCCGCATTGGTCACGAGGTTGGTCACGAGCGCCGTCGTCACGGCGAAGACGATGACGACGAGCAGCACGCTGCCTCCCGCGAGGTGCCTGATAGCGTCGGCGAGCACCCTGGCGAGCCCGCTTTCGACGACGATTGCGCCGAGCGCCACCGACCCGACGAGGATGAACAAGACGTTCCAGTCAAGCGCCCGCACCGCGGACTTCGGCGTGAGAATGCCGGTGATCACCATGAGCACGGCCCCGGTCAATGAAGCCAGTTCCACCGCGACCAGGCCGAACGACGCCGAGATGATGACGGCGATCAGGATGGCGACAGCGAACACGGTCTTGGCCGGTTGCGGGCTCAGCCCGGCGGCACGCTCGAACAGCGCCACATCCGGCTGGTCGACGAGCAGGGACTCTTTCGGCGTGGTCACGAAGGCGGTTGCGCCCGGGCGCACCTCGGTGTCGCGCAGGGGGCCCGCAGTCCTTGCCGCGATGACGCGGATGCCCCCGTCGGTCTCGAAGTCGCGCATCGTCCCGTTGGTGCTCGATCCCGCGGAAACCCGGTAAAGGCGCTGTTCAGCCAGACCGAAGAGCGGGCTGCCCCACAGGGCGGTCACGCCGCTCTCGGTCGCCGAGAAGACCAGGGTGTCGCCGGCCTCGATCTGGCGCGACGGATCGAGGTCGGCATCCCAGCGCCGGATCGATTCGAGGGCGTACTGCTGCGTCTGATCGATCCCGAAATCCGCGGCCGCGCGGCCAATCGCCAACGCCTTCCCGGAGACCGGGATCTCGACCCGCCAGTCGCGGGTCGCCGCTGCGGTCTCTCCCTGACCGCTCAGCATCAGCGGCGCCGTGAAATACACGATCAGAGCGCCGACGATGGCGACCGGCAGCGCCACCGGGGCGAACGACAGCATCGTCATGTCGATGCCCGCCGGCGCGGCGATGCCGGCGATGAGCAGGTTCGAGCTGGTGCCGATCAGGGTTACCGAGCCTGCGAGAGTCGTGATGTGCGCGATGGGCAGCAGCAACTCCCTGGCGTTGATGCCGCGGTTCTGCTCCAGTTCCTTGGCCGCCGGGACGAGCATGGCGACGATCGGCGTGGTGTTCATCAGGCCGGAACCGACGCCGATGGGCAGCGCGAGGCGACGCAAGGCCTGTTGGGCGCTGGTGACGGCCGACAGCAGCGCCCAGGTGACTCGCGTCACCGCGCCGGTATGGACGATGCCCTTGGCGATGACGAGCATCGCCGCCACGGTGATGATCCCGCCGTTGCTCAATCCGGCGAAAAGCGCGGGCACCGGGGCCAACTCGGTGACCCCGGCGATGCAGATCGCCGTAGCCAGCGCGAGGACGGCGGGAACCCGCCCCGACGCCATGGCCACCAGGGTTGCGAGCACGACCAAAGCAGCGAAATAGATCACGTGACGACTCCTTTCTGCAGGATTCCGGGCAGTTCCCCGCCCGCTCCGGCAAGCCCCGGAACGGCAATCATACATAGTTTGCCGGCGATTCAGGGCATGCTCCGGCTGGCGCCGCCGGAAATGACGTCACTGCCCGTCCCGGCGGCGGTCCACTCGATCTGCCTTCAATGACCGTGTCGCGCTACGCGAGGAAATCAGGCCGGGTCGATCTGATCCGGGCTGATCTGCCCGATCGCCGTGACGCCGGTAAGCGCCATGGCGACCTCGAGTTCCTTCCTGAAGGTGGCGAGTAGGTTGGCGATGGCTGCCTCGCCGCCGGCAGCCAGCGCCCAGGCCCAGGGACGGCCGATCATCACGCCGCGGGCGCCGAGGGCGACGGCCTTGAAGACGTCGAGGCCGCTGCGCACGCCGCCATCGACGTAGATTTCCATGCCCTCGCCGACCGCGGCGACGATCCCGGGCAGTTTGGAGATCGAAGAATTTACGCTGTCGAGCTGGCGCGCGCCGTGGTTCGAGACGACCACGCCGTCGGCGCCAACGCCTGCCGCTGCCAGCACATCGTCCGGCTCCTGGATGCCCTTGAGGATCAGCCGGCCTTTCCAGAGGCCACGCAGCCACTCGATGTCCTTCCAGGTTACCGACGTGTCGAACTGGGCGTCGATCCAGGCCCGGTAGGCCTTGAGGTCGGTCGGATCGGGAACCAGGTGGGCGAGGTTGCCGAAGCTGTGCGGCTTGCCGCGTACCCCGACGTCGTAGATCCAGCCGGGCCGGGCGCCGAGCTGCCAGGCCTTGCCGAGCTTGCCGCGGAGCGAATTGTCGAGCATGCCGTTGCGCGTGTCGCGGTGGCGCATCCCGGCCAGCGGCAGGTCGACGGTGAAGACCAGCGTCGTGCAGCCGACACCCTCTGCCCGCTCCAGCAGATTGCGGACGGTGGCCCGGTCGCGGATCATGTAGAGCTGGAACCAGAAGGGCTTGCTCGCCGCCGCCCGCACCTCGTCGAGCGGGCAGATGCCCACGGTCGACAGCGTAAACGGCACGTTTTTCGCGTTGGCCGCGCGCACCGTCTGCACCTCCCCGCGCCGGGCATAGAGGCCGGCCATGCCGACCGGCGCCAGGACGACCGGCATGTCGGCCGGCTCGCCGGCGAGCAGCGTCGAGGTGTCGATGTTCGAGACGTCCTTCAATACCCGCTGCCGGACGCGGATATTCTGGAAGTCGCCGACATTGTCGGCCAGCGTGATCTCGTCGTTGGCGCCGCCGTCGATATAGTCGAAGAGGAAGCGCGGCAGGCGTTTTTCGGCCAGACGGCGGTAGTCGAGCGTCGTCGCCGGCAGGATGTTCAGGGTGCGGCCCATGGCGACTCCTTCAGAGAACCTTGCCCGGATTGAGAATGCCGCTCGGGTCGAGCGCCGTCTTCAGCGTGCGCATCAGCGCGATCTCGTGTTCGCCGCGACTGACCTTCAGGTAGGCCTTCTTCTCCAGGCCGATGCCATGCTCGGCCGATACCGAGCCGCGGAAGGCGGCCAGCGGCGAATAGACCAGCGCCTCGATCTTCGGCCGTGACGCGATGTAGTCCTGCGGCTTGACCTGGACGATCACATGCAGGTTGCCGTCGCCGAGGTGGCCGAAGATCCACAGCTTGTGCTCGCCGATCGCCCCGGGCAGCGCGGCGGCGAGATTGCCGGCGAAGTTCTCCATTTCGCTGATCGGCAACGAGATGTCGAACACGACCGGCAGTCCGCCATGCATGACCTGCTCGACGTCGTCGCGCAGCGCCCAGAAGGCCTGGCAGTCGGCATCCGATTGCGAGATGGCCGCGTCGACGATGAGGCCGGACTCGAAGGCCGATTCCATGGCGCTGTTGAACCGCTGGCTGTCCAGTTCGCGGTCCGCGCCCTGGCTCTCGACGAGAACGTAGTACGGATAGTCCTGGGCGATCGGCGGCTGCCCCCTGGCCGGCGCCGTCGTGACCAGGCGGTAGAACGACTGCCACATGACCTCGAAGGCGGAGAGGGTTCCGCCCAGCGTGCGATCCATGTGCTTGAGGAAACCGGCGACGGCGGTAAAGCTGTCCAGGGCGACAAAGGCCATGTTGGTCGTCGTCGGCCTTTCCCGCAGGCGCAGCACCAGGCGGGTGATGATGCCCAGGGTGCCCTCGGAGCCGATGAACAGGTGCTTGAGGTCGTAGCCGGCGTTGTTCTTGAGCAGATGATTGAGCGACGAGACGACGGTCCCGTCGGCCATGACCACCTCGATGCCGAGCACCATCTCGCGCGTCATGCCGTAGCGGATCACCCGGTTGCCGCCGGCATTGGTCGCCGTGTTGCCGCCCAGCGTGGCCGAGCCGCGCGCGCCGAGGTCGAGCGGGAAGGCCAGGCCGTGCGGGTCGACCGCTTCCTGCAAGGTCTGCAGCACGACGCCGGCCTGCACGGTTGCCGTGCGCTGCACCGGGTCGATGTCCTCGATGGCGCGCATGCGCTCGAGCGACAGGATGATTTCGTCCGGGCCGGCGTCGCCGCCATGCACCAGACCGGTCAGGCCGCCGTGCGTGACGACGCCGACCTTGTTCTCGAAACACCAGCGCATCACCCGCGACACTTCCCCGGTGTTCACCGGGCGCACCAGCGCGGCAGCCTTGAGGTTGTCCGGGCGCAGGTAGCCGGCGGAGCGGGTGGCGACAGCGGCGGCGTCGAGGACGCCGTTCGCGCCGACGATTTCCCGCAACGACTCGGTCAGGTTCATGGCGATCTTCCTCAAATCATCGCTTCGATCAGGCGCGGTCCCTTGTTCCTCATCGCCGATTCGTACTGCGCCGCGAACTCCTCGGCAGTCGTCGCGCGACTGGCCTCGACTCCCAGGCCATTGGCGATCCGCGTCCAGTTCATTTCCGGATTGTGCAGATCGAGCATCGACAAGGCCCTGGCGCCGGCGCTGCCGATGCCGACCCGTTGCAACTCGATGTTCAGGATCGCATACGAGCGATTGGCGTAGATCACCGTGGTCACGTCGAGTTGTTCGCGCGCCATGGTCCACAAGGCCTGCATGGTGTAGGCCGCGCTACCGTCGCCTTGCGGGCAGATCACCTTGCGTCCGGGCGCGGCCAGCGCCGCGCCGACGGCCAGCGGCAAGCCTTCGCCGATCGAGCCGCCGGTCAGCGGCAGGTGCGTATGCGGCCGCGCCTGGGCGAGGATCATCAACAAGGGCTGACTCGAGGTCAGCGCCTCCTCGGCGAAGATGACATTGTCCGGCGTCAGTTGCGCGATGACTTGCGCCACGCTCACGGCGGTGAGCGCGCCGCTGGGCAGTCCGGGCAGTTTGAGCGGGATGCGCATCGCCGGCTGGGCCGGAGCCCCCAGCGCATCGGCCAGGTCTTGCAACGCCTTGACGCAGTCTTCGTGCGGTTGCGCCAGATAGCTGAACTCGCAATTCTCCGGAGCACACCAGCTCGGCTTGCCGGGATAAGCGAAGAACGATACCGGCGGCTTCGACCCCACCAGAATGATCTGTTCGAGGCCCTGAAGGCAGGCCACGATTTGCTCGGCAAAATAGGGGATGCGTTCGACCGGCACGCGGCCGGCGCCGAGTTCGGAATGCGGGGCGAAGGTGTCGCAGAAGAGGCGGGCGCCGGTTCCCGCCTGGACGCGGCCGGCGGCTTCGAGGCCGGCGCCGTGAAGCGCCGCGCCGCGCAGCAGCAAGGCTGACTTCCTGCCGTTGCGCAGCAGTCTCGCCACGTTCTCGATGGCCTCCCTGCCGACCGTTGCCGGCCCGATGTCGGGAAGCGCGTGGGCGGCATGGTCGGCGGCGTTCCACGCGGTATCGGCCGGCAGGACGAGCGTGGCAATTCCGCCGGGGGCGGCGCGCGCGGCCTGGACGGCTCGGGCGGCATCGCCCGCGACCGTCTTGGCGCTCTTCGACTCGTGGATCCACGATGACACCGGCCGGGCGAAGCCGACGATGTCGGATGTCAGCAGCGCGTCGTATTGCAGGTGATAGGTGGCATGGTCGCCGACCACGTTGACGATCGGCGTCGCAGCGCGGCGGGCGTTGTGCAGGTTGGCCAGGCCATTGGCCAAGCCGGGCCCGAGGTGGAGCAGCGTCGCGGCGGGTTTGCCGGCAATCCGTCCGTAGCCGTCCGCCGCCCCGGTCACCACGCCTTCGAACAGGCAGAGAACCGGGCGGATTCCGGGAATCGAATCCAGCGCCGCGACGAAATGCATCTCCGACGTGCCGGGGTTGGCGAAGCACACATCGACGCCACAGTTGACCAGGGTCATGGCAAGCGACTGAGCGCCGTTCATCTTCTCATTCATCGAGTGTCTCCTCCGGAAGTGTCAGCGAACAGAAATTCGAATGCAGTATGCACAAGCGGATTGAATTTATCCAATGGACTGTGTTTCCGGTTGATGCGGTGTGCCCGGACGGCCGGCGGGCGGCTGGCCGGCGCCCGTCAATTGGCGCAAGCGGCGCGGCGAGTCCCCAAACCAGCGCACGCAACTGCGTGACAGCGCCGATTGTTCGGCGTAGCCGAGCGCGTTCGCGATCTGGGTCAGCGAAAGTCCCGCCTGGGCGATCAGCGATCTCGCCATCTCCCGGCGCACGTCGTCCTTGATCTCCTCGAAGCGGGCGCCCTCCCGCGCCAGGCGGCGATGCAGGGTGCGCGGGTGCATGGCGAGGGAGGCCGCGATATTGTCGACCCCGCAACGTCCCGCCGCCAGCAGAGGCCGGATCAGCGCCCGGACGCGGACGGCCAGGCGCTCCTCGCCGCGACCGTACTGGCTCTGCAGATAGGTCAGCGCGGCGGCGGCGAGTTCGGCGTGGCGATCATTGACCGGCAGATCGAGATCCTGGCGCGAAATGCGGATCCCGGCGCCGGGCTGCTCGAACAGGAGCTTGCCGCGCAGGCGTTCGCGGTAGCTGCGCAGCGGGGCGATCCGGGAATGCGGCAGGCAGATCGCCAGTGGCTTGCACCTGCCCCCGGTCAACAGGTCGATGGCCTTGTGCGCCAGGCCCACCGCCAGTTCCACCTGCTGGCGGCGGGCGATCTGGCGGCGCAATCTGAGGTCGACCGCGATCATGACCTGTCCCGGATCGGCCTGCGGCAGCAGGTACAGGCGCAATGCGCTGCCCTGCACGTGGATGTAACGGGCGAAGCAGTCGAGGGCTTCGCGCAGATCGGCGGCATGTTGCGCCGCCAGCGCGATCGGCCCGAGGACGCTCAGATCCTGGCGGTCGAGCAGGCGCAGGCCGAAATCCGGGCAGCGCAACTTGCTGGCGGCGTCTTCGAGCAACTGGATGAAGGCGCGATGCGATATGTAGATGTCCGGCTGCTCGAGTTCGGCGGGATCGAGCCCGGCGCTGCGCAGCAGTTGCTGCGCGTCGCCGCCCAGTTCCGCGACGAGCGGGGCGAATCCGATGATCGACTGCGCGCGAAGCTGGTGTGCCATCGGCTTTCCTGTCGGCTGATTTTTGCAACATAGCAAGAAAATGTCCGCAAGTGACAAGTTTTTTTGCGGGGTATCTTCATGATATGAAATGGTTGAATCAGCGAATGCGCTGCCTCTCCCGAACATCGTCAAGGAATAGCCAGTGACCAGCACCCATCGCGTCACCGCCATCGTCAGCCGCCTGTGGCTCGTGTTCAGTCCGGCGCTGGCTGGCGCCGGCGGGAAGCCGGCGGCGGTCGATGCCGCGCGGTTGACCGCTGCCGACAGGGATCCCGGCAACTGGATGAGCCATGGCGGCGCCTACGGCGAGCAACGCTTCTCGTCGTTGGTCAGGGTCAATGACAAGAACATCGATCGGTTGAGCCTCGCCTGGCAGTTCAAGTATGACCTCGACCGCGTCGTCGAGGCCACACCGGCCGTCGTCGATGGCGTGCTCTACACCACCGGCGCCCACAGCAGGGTCTATGTCGGTGCGTACGACGGCCGCCTCGTTGCGCTCGACGCCAGGACCGGCAGGAAGGTCTGGTCGGCCGATACCGTCATCGACCACGGGCGCAACTACACGATTACCGGGGCGCCGCGCATCGCCAAGGGCAAGGTCATCATCGGCAACGGTGGCGCCGAATTCGGTGTCCGCGGCTATGATCCGATGAGCTTCAACCCGCAGACCGGTCTGGTGTACATTCCGCAGCACACCACCGCCGAGCACTAGCGCCCACGATTTGAAAGACGAAATCGCGGCCGCACAGGCCGCCACCGAGGACAAGACAAAGTGACCAAGAACCCCGTGATCGATCCGCTGGCCATCCCGGCCGAATTCCTGAGTGTCCTGCAGAAACAGCAGGCTGCGTACAGGCGCAACATGAACCCCGGCCTCGAGGAGCGCCGCGCCGACCTGCGCAGCCTTCACCGCTTGCTGGTCGACAACCACGAAGAGATCGTCGCCGCCATCGATCAGGATTACGGCCATCGCTGCCGGTTCGAAACCAAGTTCGCCGAGACCTTTATGGCGCAGGAAGCGGCGCTCGATACCATCGATCATCTCAAGAAGTGGCTGAAGCCGCATCGGCGCAGCCTCGATCCGACCCAGTATCCGCTGGCCAAGGCCTGGACATTTCCGCAACCGGTCGGCGTCGTCGGCATCGTCGTGCCCTGGAACTTCCCGATAGCGATGACTTTCCAGCCGCTGATCGGCGTCTTCGCCGCCGGCAACCGGGCGATGATCAAGATGTCCGAGAACTCGAACACGCTGGCCCTGTTGCTCAAGCGGGTGTCAGCGAACTATTTCCCGGAAGACAAGCTCGCCTTTTTCGAGGATGGCGGCGGTCGCGGCCCCCAATTCACGGCCCTGCCTTTCGATCACATCTTCTTCACCGGCTCGCCCGCCACCGGCAAGGCGGTGATGGCCAATGCCGCGAAGAATCTCACCCCGGTCACGCTCGAACTCGGCGGCAAGTCCCCGTGTGTCGTGGCGCCCGATTACCCGATTCGCACCGCCGCCGAACGCATCATCTGGGCGAAGATGCTCAATGCCGGCCAGATCTGCACCAACGTCGATTACCTGTTTCTTCCCGAAGACAAGGTCGAGGAATTCATCAGCGAAGCGAAAGCGATCGTCAGCAAGCGCTTCCCAGACATCAACAACGGCGATTACACGGCGGTCATCGACCAGCGCTCCTACGACCGCCTGCGGGAAACCGCCGCCGATGCCGTCGCCAAGGGCGCCCAACTGATCGACCTTTACAGCGGACCGGCAGCCGACAAGGCGCGCCGGATCATGCCGCCGCGCATCGTGGTCAACGTCGATGACAGCATGGACATCATGCAGCGCGAGATCTTCGGCCCGCTGCTGCCGATCCTGACCTACGAGACCAAGGAATACGTGGTCGAGTACGTCGGCGACCGTCCGCGGCCGCTGGCGTTCTATGTGTACAGCAACGATACCGACCTGCAGGAGTTCTACATGAACCACACCATTTCCGGTGGCGTCGGCATCAACGAATCGGTGATCCAGGCCGGTATCCACAATCTTCCCTTCGGGGGCATCGGCAACAGCGGGATGGGTCACTATCACGGCTACGAGGGCTTCATCACCTTCTCCAAGTTGCGCCCCGTCTTCAAGCAGAGCCCGTTGCGCACGCTCGACCTGTTCACGCCGCCCTACAAGGGCCTGCCCAACAGGCTCCTGAACATCATGCACAAGATGAAGAGCTGACCGCCGCCGGGTTTATACTTGCCTGGCGTCGCCGGTCGCGAGGGCCGGCAATGGCCGGTCGTGCCCGCGGTCGCCGAGCCTGTCTCCGGTCTCGCCGCGGCCCGTGCCGGCGTTCAGGAGGGAAGCTCAGTGTTTGACAACCACTGGTGCGCATCGGTCGATGCCACCATCGACTTGCGGACCGGCTGCAATCCGCTGGAGAAGCACGGACCGCAGGCGGTGATCGTGCATGCCGACGCCTGGGCGCCGATGGACGCCGTCGCCAATCCGCATGACATCCGGCAGGTGATCGACTACGAGGTGATCTTTCTGGCGATCCGCAAGCTCGAAGGCAACCCGCATTCGATCTGCCTGGAGACCAGCATTCTCGAAGTCATGGACGCCATCTTCTCAATGGCGATCGTGACCGCGGCCTTCGTCTCGATGCGCAAGCCGCACGTCTACAACGGGCAGGGCACGCCGGCGATCTCGCTGGCGCTGACCCGCGAGCAGTGGGAGAAGCGGCGGGCATGATCGCCGCGATCGGCGCGGTCGCGAGCAACGGCATGCTCGGGCTGGACGGCTGGCTGCCGTGGGACATCCCCGAGGAACTCGCCTATTTCGAGGAAACGGTGGCCGGGGCGGCGCTGGTCATCGGCCGCCTGACCTACGAGTCGATGGACATCGTGCCGCCCGACGCGTTCGTCGTCAGCAGCCAGCCCGGGCTGGCATTGCGTCCGGGTTGCGTCCAGGTGGATTCGGTCGAAAAAGGGCTGTTGACCGCAACCGCCACCGGCAAGGACGTCTTCGTGATCGGCGGCGCGTCGATCTACGCGGCGGCCTGGCCCTACTGCCAGCGCTTCTACCTGACCCGCATCGGGCTGCCGTTCGCCGGCGATACGCTGTTCCCGGAAAGCATCCCGCTCGATCTCTGGACGGTGATCAGTGACGTGCGGAAGACCTATCGCGAGCGGAAATCGGGCCGCGAAGTCGAGTGCCGCTTCCTGCAGTACGCGCAGCCCCACCCGCGCCCGCTCCCCACCGGCGATCCGGCGCCAGCGGGTTGAGCAGCGAACTCCGGCGGGCGCCGCGGGCCATTCAGGCCGGCGACCAGGGCCATCAGTCGATGATGTGCGAGACCAGGCCGTCGGCGAGTTTCGGCTCGAACCAGGTGGACTTGGGCGGCATCACCTGGCCGGAATCGGCCACCGCCATCAGGTCGCCCATCCGCGTCGCGTGCAGCGCGAAGGCGACCGCCATCTCGCCGCTGTCGACGCGCCGTTCGAGCTCGCCGAGGCCGCGAATGCCGCCGACGAAATCGATGCGCTTGTCGCGGCGCAGGTCGCCGATGCCGAGGACCGGCGCCAGCAGGTGGTCGGACAGCAGGCTGACGTCGAGCCGGGCGACCGGGTCGCTGGCGGGAACCAGCGCCGGGTCGATTTCCAGCCGGTACCAGCGTCCGCCGAGGTACATGCCGACGGCGCCGGGCCTGTCCGGGTGCACGCGGCCTGCCGCCGGGGTCACGGCAAAGCGTTCGCCGACGCGGGCGAGGAATTGCGCCGACGCCAGGCCGTTCAGGTCGCGCACGACGCGGTTGTAGTCGAGGATACGCATTTGCTGCGCCGGAAAGATGACCGCCAGGAAAGCCTGGGCGCTGGCCTGCCCGCGGTGGCTGGCGGCGACGCGCGAGGCCGCCGCCGAACGGTGGTGACCGTCGGCGATGTAGAGATTGGGCATGGCGTCGAAAGCAGTGCTCAGACCGGCGATGGTCGCCGCATCGTCGATCAGCCAGACGGTATGGCGCACGCCGTCGGCCGTGACGTCGGCGACGGGATCGCGGCCGGTCGCCCCGGCGATGAGTTCATCCACGGCCGTCGCGTCGGGGTAGGCGAGGAGCACCGGCCCGGTCTGGGCCGATAGCGCCTCGATCTGGCGGACGCGGTCGTCTTCCTTGTCCGGGCGGGTGAACTCATGCTTGCGGATGCGGTTGCTGTCATAGTCGGCGACCGCGGCGGCGGCCACGAGGCCGGTCTGCACATGCTCGCCCATGGTCAGGCGGTAGGCGTAGTAGCAAGGCGCCGCATCGCGGATCAGGATACCGTCGGCGATCAGGCGCGCGAAATTCTCCGCGGATCTGGCGTAGACCTCCGGGGCGTAGGGGTCGGTATCGGCCGGCAGGTCGATCTCGGCCTTGGAGATGTGCAGGAAGCTGCAAGGCTTGCCGGCGGCGCGCTCGCGGGCTTCGGCGCTGGAAAGAACGTCGTAGGGCGGCGCGGCGACATCGGCAGCGCGGCCGGGCGCCGGGCGCAGTCCGCGGAATGGCTGGATCAGGGGCATGGTGGATTGTTCTTTTTACAGGTTATGTGTTGGCGTTGTGGGGATGGACGTGAAACAAGGAGCTACCCGAATGTTACGCGGTCAAGTTGACTCCACCGGGAGCATTTCAGCCAGAAGTGTTTCCGGGGCGATATCCTGTTCGTTTGGCCAGGTCACCGCGCCAAACAGGATACCCACCCGATTGAAATAATGAACGTTCCGAAGTTCGCGAAAAACCCCGTGGTCGAGATAGGGATTCAAGTCGAAAATACCCTTGCGACCATCTTCGATCTCGACATAAATGCGGAAGTCCGGTAGCGGCTTGACGGTCTTTACGTCCCAGTACATGGCGATCTCCTCACAACGGTTCGATCTTGTAGGGAGTCTCGCCGCTGACAGCGAGTTCCCAGTCCGCCATGAGTTCGTCGCGATGGAGTTCTATCCACGCCTGCACCAGACGTAATTGCTTGCGCGGCAACTCGCCGGCAAGAATTTCACCGTCGCCGAGGCTGACGGAGGCCTCGAACTCGGCGTATTTGGCGTGAATATGCGGCAGGTTGTGGTGCTGGTTGTCGATCAGGTAGAGGCGGATGATGATGCCGTAAAACATGGAAATGATGGGCATGGCGGAGGATTCCTGATTCAGGCAGTGCAAGTGTCGGACTGGGAGGCAGGCTGGAAAGGAAGGTGGCTGCCCCAATGTGGCACGTCAATCAAATGAGCCTGACCCCTTTGGTTGGTTTGATTTACTGCCTACCTATCTGGTCGACCGCGACAGGGCAGTGGGGAAACAGGGGTCTGTACAAGGCTTCACCGTCCGTTAGAAACCAGTCGAAACTGTCATATTTCAACCCAATGGACAATCTGGGTTGAATGAGCCTGACCCCTTTGGTTTGGTGGGGAGTTTCGCCGCTGATGGCGAGTTCCCAGTCCGCCAGAGAATAAGTCTGACCCCAATGCCGTTAAGTTAAGCCCCGTCCGTGGTAGAATGGAAACTGCAAAGTTATTATTATTCAATAGGATACATGAGAATGACTTTGCAACTTCCA
>WBZP01003948.1_pt1 | contig 15757 bp, 10 predicted proteins | sample 5204301 | NCBI WGS metagenome assembly WBZP01 (sample SAMN12412401, study PRJNA552823) | activated sludge metagenome | isolation source: activated sludge from nitrification reactor of wastewater treatment plant... | place: USA: Pennsylvania | collected 2017
GGCCGCCCCAGCCATTCTCGGCTAACACCGGCTCGCCTCTCACCTCGGTAATATGGGGCATTTGATCGCGGATACAACGGCGAAAGGCCCGCCACTCCTTCTCGATTAAACTGCGCGAGGCCAGTTTGACCACCGCCCGTAACTCGGCTGCCTGCGGGTCAGGCTGCGGCTGGACCTGGAGGGGCTGCCTAAACACATGATCGGCGACCTTACCCGGCTCTCCCAGGCGCTGATCAACTTTCTCGCCAACGCCGTCAAATTCACCGAGACCGGGAGTATCACCCTGCGGGGGCGCCAAGAGGCGGAGACCAAGACGGACATCCTGGTACGCTTCGAGGTAGAGGATACGGGTATCGGCATCCCCCAGGAAAAGCTCAGGAGAATTTTCCTCGCCTTCGAACAGGCCGACACCTCCACCACCCGACTTTACGGCGGCACCGGCCTGGGGTTGGCGATCAACCAGCGATTGGCCCACCTCATGGGCGGGGAAATCGGCGTCAGCAGTCAGGTTGGCCAGGGCAGCCGCTTCTGGATCACGGCCCGTTTGGGCAAGGTGTGGCCGACGAAGAACGAGCCTGACTCAGAGTCCATTCCGGGCCTCGCCAGGGACTGGCTGACGGGGACGTCTCTCCATTGTCGTCTGTTGTTGGTAGAGGACAACCAGATCAGTCAGGCAGTCGCTCACGAACTCCTCGAGGATACCTTCCACCTTGAGACGGATGTTGCCGGGAACGGCCAGGAGGCCATCGATCTGGCCAGGTCAAATCACTACGACCTCCTGCTCATGGATATGCAGATGCCGGTAATGGATGGGCTGGAGGCGACGCGCCGGATCCGCGCCCTGCCCGGCTATGCCTCCACCCCCATCCTGGCCATGACCGCCAACGCCTTCCCCGAAGACCGGGAGCTCTGTCTACAGGCGGGCATGAACGAACACCTGGCCAAACCGGTCGATCCGGATCGTCTCTATGAGTTGCTGTTGCAATGGTTGCCCAGGGGATGGGACAAGGGGGGCGACGAAGGCCGGACGGAAGTGGGTCAAGATGAACCGCCTCGAGAAGAGAGGTTCCCCCACTAAAAAGTGTTTTGGCCCCCACCAAACCACGCTTGGCGTCTCGACATCAGCCTACTTCGACCCGGATGTCGAGAGGCGGCTCTCGGGCATGGGGGCTGTGGCCCGATTTTTTGTTCTCAAAAATAGAACAATATATCTTATATGCGGCCTATTGTTCTCTAACAAAGAACGAAAACTGGCGATTTTCAGTCCATGCCCGGAGCTATTGAGCGCTCATCTCCACTCCTATCGGATCGTTCTCTCCGCGACGGATTCGGGGGACAGCCCCACGCCCGCTGGCTCGGAAAGTCCAAAACGTATTGCAGAAAGGGTATGAGCCGCCGCCTCGGTTAGGGCCGGAGCACCGCCGCGGTGGCGATCCTTTCTTTCCAGGCTATTCTGGATAGAGAGCGAAGCTTGGTTTTGGAGCGAGGTTGTTTCCAGCCGCCGATCGCCGGGCGGAAAAGGTCGAGATCCGGTCTGTGGCGGTTGTCCAATCGGGAGGAAGACACGCATGTCGAAATCCTATCTGTTGTTAGGCGATTTCTGTCAAAAAATAGACCAGCCTGCTGGTCTGTTCGACCGCCTTCGGTGTTACGCCAGCCGTTACAGAACTCGCTCTGCGCCGGCTGGCGCGCCTGGAAGGCGAACGAACATCCCGCGCATTCAGGTCTATCTTTTTCCGGCAATCGCCTTATCGGTCCTGTGGCTGGCCGGTTGCCAAGCCCTGCTGCCCCAGGGCCCGGACTCCCATTATGTCTTTCCGCCGGAGGGGACGCGGTTAGTGGTCACCGAACCCCTGCCGATCCAGCCTGGCTGGGCGCGGGTGTTCCTCCAGCAGGGTGCCGCCCTCCCTTACAGCGGGGTGAACTGGTATTACCCGAGCTGTAATTTCGAGGTCCAGCGCGTGCTGGAGACGCCACAGGATGTTCCTCCCGGGAACTATCTGGTGGTGCGGGTTTACCGGGATCGGGAGGAAGTGGTCCAGCGCCACCCTCTCAAACTCGCCTCCCTGGTATTGGTCAGCGGGGAGGATGGAGGAGGTTCGGTGATGTGGCACGAGACGGTGCATATGAAGCTGCAGGGCGAGACCAGCTCCGAGGTGCGCCGATTGTCCTGTCGCGGCGGCTTCGACGATGCGCCCAAGGCCCTGCCGCCCTCCATCAACGAAATCCGCGAGGCCTTGGGGAGCAAAGTGATCCTGGAGTTGCCGAAATAATCTCCGGCGGTGGCGAATCCTATTGGGGAATGTAATCCAGCCTCTCGAAGGCCGGGCTGTGGAACGATCCCGTAGGCTCGGTGATCAGGTCGGGATCCAGCATGCGGATGAACTGTTTGGCCTGGGGCGAGAGGAACTTCCCCCGCCGCACCACGGTACCGTAGCTGCGCAGCGGGAAGAAGGCGCTCAGATCGCGACGGGCGAGGGGTTCCTGACCGGTGAGGCAAAGATCGGTGACGATGGAGATCCCCAGACCCAGGGAGACATATTTTTTGATCACCTCCCAGCCGCCGGCCTCGAGGTAGACCTGATAGCCGAGGTTATGTTGGTTGAAAACCAGATCGACGATGCGCCAGGTGGTCAGGTGTCGGGGGGGGAGGATGAGGCCGTAGGGGCTGATGTCTTCCAGGCGTACCTCGGACAGCTTGGCCAGAGGATGCTCGAGGGGGGTGATGAGCGCTGGGGCATAGGTCACGAAGGGTTGGTAATCGACGTCGTCGGGCGTTTCCAGCATGGAGCCGACAGCAAAATCCACTTCGTCGGCCCGCACCATGGCCAGGCCGTCGCGGCCGGTGACGTTCTGCAGCTTGAGGCGAATACCGGGATACAACTGGGAAAACCGCCGCAGAGGCTCGGCTAATATATAAAGAATGGTGGATTCGCCGGCGGCAATGTTCAGCTCGCCCGATTCCAGGCGACCGAACTGGGCGAGAAAGGTCTCGTGGAGCTTGTCGATGCCGTCGACCAGGGGTTGCGCCAGCAGATACAGGGCCTCCCCGGCCGGAGTCAGGCGGATGCTGGGTCCCCGGCGCTCGAAGAGGATGATATCCAGTTCCCGTTCCAAGGCCTGGATCTGCAAGGAGATGGTCGGCTGGCTCAGAAACAGGGATTCCGCCGCCAGGCTGATGCTTCCCGACTGGGCCGCACGGCAGAAGGCGCGCAATTGCTTGAGGCGGTTCTGCTTGTAGTAGAGGGGAATGGAGGTCGGCAAAGCCTTGGTTTTATTGTCCATTCTAATATTAACGATTAAAAATATTGCTTGGGCAAATACTTCCTGACTGCTTATACTGCATCTCGTAATAGTATTGCAATAAACAGCCATAGAAATTTGCAAGAATCGAGCAAACCGCCATGGACCCCATGAGCACCATCGCCGCTGCTGCCACCTTTATGGGTGGGCTGGGTCTGTTGCTGGCGTTGTTGCTGGCGCTGGCGAGCCGCCGTCTGTATGTCTACGAAGATCCCCGCATCGATGCGGTGGAAGAGATGCTTCCCCACGCCAACTGCGGCGCTTGTGGCACGGCGGGATGCCGCGTCTTTGCCGAAAGCCTGGTGAAGGGTGAATTACAACCCGCCCAGTGCACGGTGAACACCCGGGATATGAACCAGGTCATCGCCAATTTCCTTGGCGTTTCTCTGGGTAAAGTGGAAAAACGGGTGGCGCGGCTGGCCTGTGGTGGTGGCAATCATGTGGCCTTGATGCGTGCCAACTATGCCGGCTTGGCCTCTTGTCGCGCTGCCGCCTTGGTGGCCGGGGGCGGGAAGGGCTGTACCTGGGGTTGTCTGGGATTGGGTGACTGCGAGGTGGCGTGCGAGTTCAACGCCATCAAGCTGGATCGCCACGGGCTTCCCCATGTGGATACCGACAAATGCACCGCCTGCGGGGACTGTGTCGAGGTCTGCCCGAAAAAGCTGTTCTCCCTGCATCCGGTCGAGCATCGTCTCTGGGTGGCCTGCAAGAATCAGGAGTTCGGCGAGGCCGCCGAATCGCTCTGCGAGGTCGCCTGCACGGCCTGTGGCCGTTGTGCCGCGGATGCCCCCGAGGGAGTGGTGGCGATCAAGCACAATCTTGCTGTCATCGACTATGGGAAGAATGCTTTGGCCTCGCCCCTGGCGATCGAGCGTTGTCCCACCGGCGCCATCATCTGGTTCGATGACAAACAAGCAAAACAAAAAGGCAGGCATGCCAAGAAGATTTATCGCAAAGAGGCCTTACCCATCCCCTGACCTATCTCGTCTTCACTCTATCCGCTCATCCTGATCAAGCGGGGTGAAACGAGGTCGTCACCGACCCACCCCAGCCTTCAGGTCCCCCGAGCAAACATAACCCAGTCATTGCGAGGTTTCCCATGTTTGGTAAGAAGGAGCAACAGCAGTTCAAATATCCCGGTATTCGCATGGCGATGGACGGCAATTCCGCTGTCATTATGTGCGAACGGGAAGCCTCCGATGCCGCCGGGGCCTATCCCATCACCCCTTCGACGCAAATGGGCGAGTATTGGGCCGAAGAGACGGCCAAGGGCCATATCAATATTTCCGATCGGCCCCTGATCTTTATCGAACCGGAATCCGAGCATGCCGCCGCGGCCGTGACGGCCGGGATGTCCATGACCGGTCTGCGGGCGGCCAATTTCTCCTCCGCCCAAGGCGTGGCCTTCATGCACGAGTCGCTCTATGCGGCGGTGGGCAAGCGCCTGCCTTATGTGCTCAACATCGGCTGTCGCGCCATCACCAAGGCCAGCCTCAATGTGCACTGCGCCCATGACGATTATCACTGCATCGACGATACCGGCTTCTTCCAGGTCATGGGTAAGAGCGCCCAGGAGGCGGCGGATCTCAACCTCATCGGACGTAAGATCGCCGAGCTTTCCCTGACCCCGGCGGCGGTAGCCCAGGATGGGTTTCTCACCACCCATCTGATCGAACCCCTGAACGTCCCCGAGCGGGAATTGATCGCCGAGTTTCTCGGTCGACCGGATGACATCATCGAGTGCCCGACTCCGGCCCAGCGCTTGGTCTATGGGCCGAAACGACGGCGGGTGCCCGAGTTGTGGAATATCGACAATCCCATGGTCTCCGGCTCGGTGCAGAATCAGGACGCCTATATGCAGGCGGTGGCCGCCCAGCGTCCCTATTTCTTCGACCATATCAAGGCCATCACCGAGCAGGCGATGGACGAGTATTACGGCCTGACCGGGCGGCGTTACCGGCGGGTCAGCGGGTATCGGGTGGAAGACGCCGACTACCTGATTCTCGGCATGGGCTCGATGGTGGTCCAGGCGGAGGCGGTGGCGGATTACCTGCGCGAGAAACGCAAGCTCAAGGTAGGGGTGGTGAACATCACCATGTACCGGCCTTTCCCAGGGGATCTGGTGGTCCGTCTGCTCAAGGGCAAGAAGGCGGTAGCCGTGCTCGAGCGCACCGATCAGCCCTTGGCCGAGGATTTACCCCTGATGCGGGAGGTACGCGCCGCCCTCACCAAGGGACTGGAAAACGGCGCCATCCTGCGCGGGGAGGCGATGCCTTATCCGCAGTATGACGGCCTCAAACCGACCGAGATGCCGCGGCTCTATTCCGGCTGTTATGGTCTCGGCAGTCGCGATCTGCAACCCGAAGGGCTGATCGGCGCGGTGGAGAACATGCTGCCGGAGGGAAAACAGCGCAAATTCTTCTACCTCTCGGTGGATTTTGCCCGGGATCCCGCCACCCCCAAACAGGAGATCGCCCTGCAGGCCCTGCTGGATGCCTATCCCCAGGTGAAGGAACTGGGTATCCGCGGCAGTGAGAACCCCAACCTCATGCCCGAGGGTTCCATCACCGTACGCATGCACTCCGTGGGCGGCTGGGGTGCGGTGACCACGGGCAAGAACCTGGCTATGACCCTCTTCGAGTTGCTGGGGTTCGATATCCGGGCCAATCCGAAATACGGCTCGGAGAAGAAGGGTCAACCCACTACTTATTATCTGGCCGCGGCGCCGACGCCCATCCGCTTGAACTCCGAATATCACTATGTGGACGTGGTGATCTCGCCGGATCCCAATGTCTTCCACCATTCAAACCCTTTGAACGGCTTGCGTAAGGGAGGCGTCTTCATCATCCAATCGGGTTTGGAGAACGAGGAAGCGGTCTGGGCCAGCATTCCCTACCAGGCCCAGAAGCAGATCCTCGACAACGACTATCACTTTTATTATCTCGATGGCTTCAAGATCGCCCGGGAAGAGGCCACCGATCCCGAGTTGCAGTTCCGCATGCAGGGCAATGCCTTCCAGGGGGCCTTCTTTGCCGCTTCGCCCCTGATGGAGCGGGCCGGACTGGACGAAGAAGGTCTGTTCGGGGCCATCGAGGACCAGCTGCGCCACAAGTTCGGCACCAAGGGTGAGCGGGTGGTGCAGGACAATCTGCGGGTGGTGCATCGCGGCTTCGACGAGATCCGGGAGGTCAAAAACAAGCTCCTCAGCCGGACCCAGATGGGCGGAAAACGCAAGGAAGCCGGTCTACCCATCATGCTCAAACAGTTGCCGGAAGCCGACGGCGGCGTCTCCGATATCCATCGCTTCTGGGAGCAGACCGGCTATTTCTATGCCACCGGTCGCGGCAATGACAATCTGGCGGATCCCTACATAGCGCTGTCCATCATGCCGGTGGCCACTGGGGTCTATCGCGATATGACCCAGATCCGCTTCGAGTACCCCAAATACGTCCCGGAGAACTGCACCGCCTGCGGCGATTGCTTCAGCATCTGTCCGGATAGCGCCATCCCTGGGTTGGTCAGCAGCATCGGCGATGTATTCACCACCGCCATCAACCGCATCGAGCGGGAGGTACAACCGACCCAGCATCTCCGGCGCGAGAGCCGCAAGATCGAGAAACGTCTACGCAGTTTCTTGGAGCAGGCGGGCGAGGCAGCCGAGGTGGGCAAGCTGCTCGACCGGGCGGTGCTGGAGACCCTCTCGGAGTCGGATGTCGCCCCGGAGCAGCGAGAAAGTCTGGAAAAGGAACTCGGGCTGTTGTCGGAGGCGATCGGCGATTTTCAGTTTTCCATCACCAAGCCCTACTGGGGCAATCGGGAGAAAAAGGACAAGGGCAGCGGTGGACTTTTCGCTATCACGGTCAATCCTTATACCTGCAAGGGCTGTATGGAGTGCGTCCGCATTTGTGACGACGGTGCCCTGGTGGCCGAACCCCAGACCAGCGAAGCCGTGGAGCAAATGCGTCGTCGCTGGGCCTTCTGGCTCGAACTGCCGACCACCAAGCCCGAGTTCGTCCGCATTGAGGATCTGGAGCAGCGGATCGGTGCCCTGGAGACCCTGTTGCTGGACAAGCGCAACTACGGCTCCATGGTGTGCGGTGACGGCGCCTGCATGGGATGCGGCGAAAAGACCTTGATCCATCTCTTTACCTCTACCATCTCCGCGCTCATGCAGCCGCGGGTGCGGCAGCATCTGAAACAGATCGAGGATCTGATCCAGAGATTGGAGCGGCATATCCGTCTCAAGCTGGCCGAGGGAATGGATCTCGGCAATATCTCTGCCATTCGATCGGCCCTGGACAGCCATCAGGACCGGGACCTGACTCTGACAGAGCTGTCCGCCTCTCTCGATGCCGGGCAGAAATCCCGCCCCGTGGATCCCCATTGGCTACGCTGGGTGACCCAATTGCTGGAAAAACTCAAGCATCTCCATTGGCTCTATACCCAGGGCGTCAACCGCCAGGGGCGGGCTTCGATGGGCGTGGTCAATTCCACCGGCTGCACCTCGGTCTGGGGCTCCACCTATCCTTTCAACCCCTATCCCTTCCCTTGGAGCAGTCATCTGTTCCAGGACTCGCCATCCGTCGCCATGGGTATCTTCGAGGGCCACATGGCCAAGATGGCCGAAGGCTTCAAGGCGATCCGCATGGCCAAGTTGGAACTCGAGGGGAAGTATGTCCCGGCGGAGCATGACAACTTCTTCACCTATTTCAACTGGAAGTCCTTCAGCGATGAGGAATGGTGGCTCTGTCCGCCGGTGGTCGCCTTCGGCGGTGATGGTGCCATGTACGATATCGGCTTCCAGAATCTGTCCCGGGCCTTGATGTCGGGCATGCCGATCAAGGTGCTGGTGCTGGATACCCAGGTCTATTCAAATACCGGTGGACAGGCCTGTACCTCCGGCTTCATCAGCCAGGTTTCGGACATGGCCCCCTATGGCAAGGCGTGGAAGGGTAAGACCGAGGCGCGCAAGGAGATGAGCCTCATCGGTCTGGCCCACCGCACGGCCTATGTGATGCAGGGTTCCCTCGCCAACATCACCCACCTCTTGGAAGGGTTCATCGATGGACTGAGTAGTCGCCGTCCGGCCTTGTTCAACGTCTATGCCGTCTGCCAGCCCGAGCATGGGGTGGCGGATGACGCCACCTTCGTGCAGAGCAAGCTCGCTCTGGAAGGGCGCGCCTATCCCTTGCTCAAATTCGATCCGGATGCCGGCGAGACCTTGGAAGAATGTCTGGATATCGAAGGCAATCCCGATCTGGATGAGGATTGGCCCAGCTACGGTCTCAAATACCTGGACGAGAAAGGGGGCGAGCAGAGCCTCGAAGTGCCCATGACCTTTGCCGATTTCGCCGTCACCGAGGCACGCTTCCGCAAACATTTCCGCAAGGCTCCGCCCGAGACCTGGAACGACAACATGCTACCCCTGCATGAGTTTCTCGATCTGCAGGCGGAAGATCGGGAGGGTCGCTTCCCCTTCATCTGGGGAGTCGATCAGAAAAACCGCTTGATGCGGGTGTTGGTTTCCGCCGAACTGGTGCGCTCCTGCGAGGAGCGGCGGCAATTCTGGCGTCAACTCAAATCCCTGGCCGGCCAATACAAGCGGGTGGATGTCGCGGCCATGGTCGAGCAAGCCAAACGCGACATGGCGCAAAAGCTCACCGCCTCCTTGCTGGCCATGGCCACCGGGGGTGGGTTTGGCAAGTTGAGCGATTTGCCGCCCTTGCCGTCTCCGGGGGGCAATGGACAAGGCGCCCTGGCCCAAGGGGGGAGCGGTGGCTGGGAGCCGGTTTGGGTGGATACGCCCGAGTGTACCGCCTGCGACGAGTGTATGAAGATCAATCCCAAGATCTTCGCTTACAACGGCGAGAAAAAGACCATCATCCTGGATCCCAAGGGTGGTCCCTATAAGGACATCGTCAAGGCGGCGGAGAAGTGCACCGCAGGCTGTATCCATCCGGGTACGCCATGGAATCCGGTGGAAAAGGACGTCGACAAACTCCTGCAACGGGCGCAGAAATACCAATGAGACCGGTTTCGGGATATGACTTTGTGGCCGGGCGGAGGGAGTTCAGTCTGCCTCGGGCCCGCCTTGGATGTCGGTATCCCGGCCCGGCCGGGATTGATCGCGGGGAGACGCCGCCATGGGCCTGATGCGACTCTTTCGCCGCAATACTTTCGAGCATGGGATCCATCCCGAGGACCACAAGGACCTGACCTGCGGTCTGCCAATCCGGCGTCTACCCTTTGCCCCCCGCCTCATGCTGCCTCTCTCCCAGCATCGCGGTGCCCCGTCCAAACCCCTGGTCAAGTCCGGCCAGGAGGTGGTGAGAGGCGAGCCGATTGCGGCGGCGACAGGTTTTGTTTCCGTGCCCTTGCACGCCCCGGCGACAGGAAGGGTGAAGGGTATCGAGCTGGTGCATACCGCCGAAGGGCCCAAGACGCCCGCCATCTTGCTCGATGTCTATCCTGGCGCCAGTCAGGAGATCCTCTATGAGGCGCCTCTGGATTGGGAACGTCTGGGCCCGGCCGAATTGGTGCAAGCGGTACAGGATACGGGCATGGTGGGCCTGGGCGGGGCCGCTTTTCCCAGTCATGTCAAACTCAAGCTCCCGGAAGGTCGGACGGTCGACACCCTGGTGGTGAACGGTTGCGAATGTGAGCCTTATCTTACCTGTGACCACCGCATCATGTTGGAGCGGACCGAGGCCCTGCTGCTCGGCACCCGCATCCTCATGCGCGCCCTGGGCGTGACTCGGGCGATGATCGGGGTGGAGGACAACAAGCCGGATGCCATCGCGGCCATCGCCGCCAGACTCAAGCCGGAGATGGGTATCAGTGTGCACGCCCTGGAGACCAAGTATCCCCAGGGGGCGGAGAAGATGGTCATCGAGGCGCTACTCGGGCGTCGGGTGCCCTCGGGTGGCCTGCCGGTGGAGGTGGGGGTGGTGGTGTTCAATGTTGGCACCCTGGCCCAACTCGGGGAACTTCTCCCTTACGGACGAGGACTGACCGAGCGGGTCATCACCGTCTCCGGGTTGGGAGCGCAACGTCCGGGCAATTACCTAGTGCCCGTGGGTACCCCCATCCGCTTTCTGCTCGAGCATCTGGGGGCCAAGCCCGAGGCCCACGAGGTCATCCTGGGTGGCCCCATGATGGGGATGGCCGTGGCTTCGCTGGATGTGCCGGTGACCAAGGCCATGTCCGGGGTGGTGGTGTTCGAGCGTGGCCATACCGATCTGCAACCGCGCAAGGTGCATCCCTGCATCCGTTGCGGGCGTTGCGTCGAGGCCTGCCCCATGCACCTCAATCCCTCCTCGCTGGGGATGCTGGCCACCAAGAGACGCTATGGCGAGATGGTGGAGGAACATCATCTGCTCGACTGCTTCGAGTGCGGCTGTTGCAGCTATGTCTGCCCTTCGAACATTCCCTTGGTGCAATATTTCCGCATCGCCAAGACCATGCACCGGGAGCAGGCGGCATGAGCGTCCCCGATACCGATCTGCGCATCGAGCTGCGTACCTCGCCCCACCTGAAGCAGCCGCTCAGTGTCGAAAAGATCATGCGCAACGTGGTCTACACCTTGCTGCCGGTGTGCGGCTGGGCGGTTTTTGCCTTCGGCCTGAGCGCGCTCTTGCTCATCCTGACCACCACCCTGACCTGCTTGCTCACCGAGGCCTTGTTCAATCGTCTCGCCGGTCGTCCGGACAGCCTGGGGGACTGGAGTGTAACCATTACCGGCCTGCTCCTCGGTCTGACCCTGCCGCCGGGATTTCCGCTCTGGATGGCCGCCGTCGGTGGCTTTGTCGGCGTGGGGCTGGGCAAGGCCCTCTTCGGAGGCTTGGGGTTCAATGTCATGAATCCCGCCCTGGTGGGGCGGGCCTTCTTGCAGGCGGCCTTTCCCGTAGCCATCACCACCTGGACGCCGGCCTTCGTCCCCCACCGCTTTGCCGAATTCATCCCCTCGACCATGACGCTGCCCTTTACCCGCCCGCCATCCACGCTGGAATGGAGTCGCCAGGTGGCGATTGATGGCTTTACCGGCGCCACGCCCTTATCGCTGCAAAAGTTTCAATACATCACCACCGGAACCGGCGATCTTTTCTTCGGCTTGACCTCGGGTTCGCTCGGGGAAACCTCGGCCCTCCTTATCCTTCTGGGTGGGATCTACCTGGCCGGTCGCCGCATGATGGACTGGCGCATCCCCCCGGCGGTACTCGGTGGTGCCGCCCTAACCGTGCTTCCCTTCTGGTTGCTCGATCCCCAGCACTACCCTAGTCCGGTCTTCACCCTCTTTTCCGGGGGGCTGATGCTGGGGGCGGTCTTCATGGCTACCGACATGGTGGCCTCACCGGTGACACCGCTGGGGATATGGATCTATGGGGCTCTGATCGGTTTTCTCAGCGTCATCATCCGGCTCTTCGGCGGGCTGCCGGAAGGGGTGATGTACGCCATCCTGCTCGGTAATGCCGCTTCGCCGCTGATCCAGATGTTGACCCAGCCCAGGGTGTATGGTCAGCGTCCCGGAGGCGCTAAGAAGGACGCCAAGGGATGAGCCATTCGGCGTCCACAGTTACGGCCGCAAAGGACAATCGCACCATGTTGCTGGTGCTGGGTCTGGTGGCGGCTATTTCCGGGCTCTTGATCTCCCTGGCCTACGAATACACCAAGGTACCCATCGCCCGCTATCAACGGCAGGAACAGGAACAGGCGGTGCTGCGGGTGCTGCCCCAGGGCCAGACCAGTCGACCCTACATCGCCTTGCCGGATCGGGTGATCCCGGGGGAGGGGCCTGTGGAAGGGGGGCTCCTTTTCTATGCCGCCTTCGATGCCGCCGGGATTCTGGTGGGAATCGCCGGGACGGGATCAGGGGCCGGCTATGCGGATCAGATCATCCTTTTGTGGGGCTATGATCCCAGGTGCGCTTGCATCATAGGTGTCCAGACCCTGCAAAACAAAGACACCCCGGGGTTCGGCGATCGGGCGGAAAAAGAGACAGACTTTCGCGCCAACTTCAACCAACTGGACGTACGCCTGAACGCCGAGAACAGCGCCCCGGCCCACCCCATCAAGCTGGTCAAGCACGGTACCAAGACCGAGGCCTGGCAGATCGACGCCATCTCCGGTGCCACGGTCACCTCGCGTGGTTACACCCGCGCCTTGCGTAGCGGTACCGAAGCCCTGCTGCCCAGGGTGGTCAAGCATCTCTCCCAACTCAAACCCAACGACTGAGGGTTGCCCATGGCCCAAGACATCCACCCCTCCGACAGCCTCAGCTTCGATACCTTCGTCAGCGGTGTATGGCGGGAGAACCCGGTCTTCGTCGCCGTGCTTGGCACCTGTCCCACCTTGGCGGTGACGGTCAATGCCACCAATGCCTTTACCATGGGGGCCGCCACCACCTTCGTACTCGTGGGATCGGGGATTCTGGTCTCGCTGCTGCGCAAAGTGGTGCCGAAGCAGGTGCGCATCGCCACCTACATCGTCATCATCGCCGCCTTTGTCACCGTGGTGGACTACGTCCTGCATGCCATCTCACCCCCGGTGTATCAGGCCATGGGGGTGTTTCTCCAGCTCATCGTCGTCAACTGCATCATCCTCGGTCGCGCCGAGGCCTATGCCTCGCGCCAGCCGGTGGGCAAAACCATCGTCAACTCCCTGGGACAGGGGTTGGGTTTCACCCTGGCGCTTTTTTGCCTGGGATCGGTGCGGGAGATCCTGGGGGCGGGGACCCTCTTTGGTATCTCTTTGTTCGGACCCAGTTTCGAGCCCTGGGTGATCATGGTCCTGCCACCCGGCGGTTTCTTTGTCTTCGGCGGTTGGATGCTGCTGTTTGCCTGGTGGAAAGAGCGCCAGCAGCGGCGCCTTGCCGAGATGCAGGACTCATTGGGCCGCGTGGCCCATTCCCATGGAGGTTGAGATTCGATGAACGACCTATCCCTCTGGACCCTGCTGCTCAACGCGGTCATCGTCAATAACTTCGTACTGGCGATGTTTCTCGGCATCTGCCCCTTCCTGGGGGTCTCCAGCCATGTCAAGACGGCGCTCTCCATGGGGGCGGCCACCTCCTTCGTCATGCTCATCAGTTCGCTCTGTGCCTATGGGATCAATCTGGCCCTGGTGGCGGCTGGGCTGGAGTTTCTGCGGCTGATCTCCTACATCGTTGTCATCGCCTCGGCGGTGCAATTGGTGGAGATGGTGCTGAAGAAATACAGCCCGGCGCTCTTCCGTGCCCTCGGCATTTATCTGCCCCTCATCACCACCAACTGCGCCGTGCTGGGACTCGCCCTATTGCAGACCAGCCGTCAGTACAACTTCGTGCAATCCCTGGTCTATGCCCTGGGGGCCGGACTAGGGTTCACCCTGGCGCTGTTGCTGATGGCCGGTCTGCGCGAACGACTCCAACTGGCGAGCCTGCCGAAGATCAGCCAGGGCGCTGGGCTCTCCCTTATCCTGGCCGGGCTGTTGTCCCTCGCCTTTATGGGTTTCGGCGGCATGGGCGGCGGCGGTGACTAAAATCCTGCTCGCCCCTTTTTTGGTGCTTGGTCTCCTGATCGGCTGGCTCTGGGTGCAGGATATAGCCCGCCGCTTCGCCGCCCGCCACCCGCAGTTCGGTCCAGCCAGGGAAGAGGGGGGATGCGGCCGCGGCGCTTGTGGTCAGTGTGGCGGTAAAGACTGCCATTCCGGGTTCTGATTCGATTTTCGCTCGGGGCCTCGACACCGCCCCTTGTTCCGGCAGCGGCTTCCCTGGTGAGAGGCGTCGATTCGGCCCGAATACAGGCCCTCTTTCAGGTCGGAATCCCTCTTCCGGGACCGGGCATGAGTGGAAAAAGGCTATTTTCCGTTCTTATTTAGAGAACAATGAAGCAAAAAAATCTTTAATTGTTCTCCATTGTAGAACGCTAGCCCGGTGTAAAGAACTCATGCCCGGGAGCGCCGACCGACCAGCCGTGACGGTTTCCCCTGTCTCTCCGGTCAAGTTCATGGTCTTTCTGAGCCCAGGATCACGCCGGTCTTGATCCTGACAGCCAGTCTCAAGGTTATGTGGCCGATTGGGGCGGGCAATAGGTATCGGGAAGGAGGATGGTGGGACGCCGTTGATGGGTATCGTCGCGTTGGGGGAAATCGAGGGTGTAATGAAGGCCGCGGCTTTCCTTGCGGGACAAGGCCGAGCGGATGATGAGATCGGCGACCTCGGCCAGGTTGCGCAGTTCCAGGAGGTCGTTGGTAACGCGGAAGTTGCTGTAATACTCGCGGATCTCCATCCGCAAGGTATCGATACGCCGTTTGGCCCGCTCCATGCGCTTATTGGTGCGCACGATGCCCACGTAGTCCCACATGAAACGCCGCAGTTCGTCCCAGTTGTGGGAGACCACCACCTCCTCGTCCGAATCGGTCACCCGACTCTCGTCCCAGTGGGGCACATTGATCGGCGGGTAGACCTGATCGATCTCGCCCAGGATGGTCTCGCTGGCCCGCTGGGCAAACACCAGGCATTCGAGCAGGGAGTTGCTGGCCATGCGATTGGCGCCGTGGAGCCCGGTATAGGCCGTCTCGCCGATGGCGAAGAGTCCGGGGACGTCGGTGCGGGCACAGTCGTCGGTAATCAGACCGCCGCAAATGTAATGGGCGGCGGGTACCACCGGGATGGGTTCGGCGGTGATGTCGATGCCGAATTCGAGACAATGGGAATGAATGGTGGGGAAATGGGAACGGATGAAATCCGCCGGTTTGTGGCTGATATCGAGAAAAACACAATCCGCGCCCAGGCGTTTCATCTCATGGTCGATAGCCCGGGCGACGATATCCCGCGGTGCCAACTCGGCCCGTTCGTCATAGTTCGGCATGAATCTGTTGCCGTCCGGGCGCAACAGCCGGGCGCCTTCCCCCCGTAATGCCTCGGAAATAAGAAAGGATTTCGCCTGGGGGTGATAGAGGCAGGTGGGATGGAATTGGATGAATTCCATATTGGCGACCCGGCAGCCGGCACGCCAACCCATGGCGATGCCGTCGCCGGTCGCCACATCCGGGTTGCTGGTGTAGAGATAGACCTTGCTGGCCCCCCCCGTGGCCAGGGCCACGTAATGGGCCCGGAAGGTTTCCACGCGACCGCTTTGCCGGTTGAGGACATAGGCCCCCAGGCAACGACGCCGGCCTCGCCCGGATTTGCCGCTCAGGATCAGATCAATGGCATTATGATCGTCGAACAATTCGATATTGGGATTGGCCCGGACCCGTTCCAACAACCTGGTTTCCACCACCCGTCCGGTGGCGTCGGCGGCATGCACCACCCGACGATGGGAATGCCCGCCCTCCCGGGTGAGATGGAACTCATCCCCAGTCCCGCTCTTGTCCCGACGGGTGAATTCCACCCCCTGATCGAACAGCCAATGGATATTTTCCGGCCCTCGCTCGACAACCAGATGCACGATATCCGGATCGCAGAGACCGGCGC